>LKMJ01001176.1_pt1 | contig 22586 bp, 30 predicted proteins | sample 643391 | NCBI WGS metagenome assembly LKMJ01 (sample SAMN04112250, study PRJNA286221) | soda lake metagenome | biome: soda lake; feature: Kulunda Steppe; material: water; isolation source: sample PL-Br10 brine of Picturesque Lake | place: Russia: Kulunda steppe | collected 2010-07
ACACACACACACACACACACACACACACACACACACACACACACACACACACACATACATACACACACACACACCATGCACGCACGCACGCACGCACGCACGCACACACGCACGCAAACACACACACACACACTTGTAACTACAATCAAGTGTCACCTATTTTAAAACGATCTAGCCCACAATTTGTCATGAAAAGGTGCCTGATGAAAAAGAACATACACAGACGGCAGCTGTCTGGCTATTAAGAAACATGTGACTGGGGCAGGCATATACCATCACTTACCATCCTGCTACCTCTACTGCCAGCTTGGTCAAACCAAATGGTATGGGTATACCATCACTTACCATCCTGCTACCTCTACTGCCAGCTTGGTCAAACCAAATGGTATGGGTGTCACAAACACCATCGAGCTGAACTGGCTGCCGTCACACCTGCCATTCTTAATGGCAACTCACATATTGCCATTGACAGCCTCTCAACTCTCCACCAAATCAGGAAGCACTTACTGTACCCTGAGCTTCACCGCCACCATGTGCAAGGAGAAATTCTGAAGTTGCTTGTGCAAACTGTCCATGACTTATGAAGCCCTTACAACTTTAAGGTGAGATCCCATGCTGGTGTTGCTGGTAATGAGCGCGCAGATGCTGCGGCCAGGTATCAGGCAGCACGAGATGATACGAGCCATGCAGAGACAGGGATGCCGTGTGCCAGCATTAGTGGTCACCCTTTTCATGGCATAATCTGGCTTGCCCTTGAAAGGATTGCCCCCCTCAACGCAAATATGCTAAGATATTCAGACCCACCTACCCTGCAGCTCCAGTACTTTACAAATCCTCACAATGCTTTGAAGACAAATGTGTACTCTTAACATAAGCTTGGCCATGCAAACCCTACAACCGATTACTTTTCATATGACCAGGGTTAACTTCCCATAGCCCACAAAAATATCAGGAATGCATTCTGGACAATGCTCAATCTGTCTTTCAAGATGAGGAGAAACGTTTGAACATTTTCATCACCATACAGGGTACTACTCTTATTACCAGAGTCTGCTTCCACACGTCCTTTAAGGCATTAGCAACGCTTTTTGGAACATGTCCAGACTCTCTCTCCAAATGAAGCGCAATATCTTCCACTACAGTACAGGCACTCTTCTTAATCAGAAACATGCTGTCCACTTAAAAATGTCCATCAGCCTTCAGTGTCCACTCTGTCAACAAGCAGAGAGTGCTCTCCATGTTCAACATAATAAGATAATAAGAGAAGTTCTCTCAGGGTGTCAACATACAAACATCTCGGGTGTGATCACTGAACGCCATAATGTTGCCTGCAGGCTCATAACAAAAGCTATCAGCAAAGGCTATCTGGCAGGTTGCATGGTCCACTTGGATGCCAGCAGCACTGATCGTTTGGCCCAACAAATTCTTCAAAATCCTGAGCATGCTGATAACAGGACACTACCCAGCTGGCTTTTTGATGCTCGTTTATCTGCTAGAGATAGACTCACCTCTTGTCGCCCTGATGCCATTTTGGTCATAAAAAACTCAAATTACCAACCAATCATCATTTGCACCATGTGTCACACCCAAGACAAGCCAGCAGAGAGGAACGCAGAGTTCACGAGCTCAATATCAACATGAGGGAGATACACCTCGTTGTGGTTAAATTCTGTGAAGATACATGGCCTGGACACCAATTAGAGGCCTCTAGAAAACAACACGAGGCTCTTTGTAAGCGCTTGCAGGCCAAAAAAATTATTCTTCACACCATCCTATTTGGTGTGGGAGGCTCTATCTATACCCCACACACTTAAAATCATCTTAAAACGCTTAGCCTTAAAACTGCCCTCAAATTTCGTGCTCATTCTGTGCTCAATGCGCACAAACTAACAACAACTAGATGTGCTCTTGAAGAATCCAGTTGCTCTCAAGGTCTTGGTCTGGAGCAGGGGGAAGCTTGTCACCCTCAGGGTGGAGGCTCCAGATCCTCACTACTAGTAGTTCTTCCTTTTCCCTGGTGGAGGAGACTCACGGCTCTTTGGGCCAATGAGTCTCCTTTTCCTTAATTGATGTTGGGAGTGGTTTCACTGCCTACATAGTTTTTCCTTTTTTTACAGGCACCCTTTAAAATCAGGAGCATGCTCTTTGCTTCAAGACCTTGACCAGTCTTCAATGCCCCCTCTGTTATCATACAGACAACTTGTCTGGCATTGAATGCCAAACACATTCTATCAGGTTTTCAACACCAGAGTATCTCGGGTATGACTACTAAACACCACATAATTAAAAATTTTTGTAGATGAATTATGAAAGCTATAGAAGCAAGCTCCCTATGGGGCTGTTTGGTCCAAATAGATATTGGCAGCAAAGATCGCCTGGCATTGCATAACTTTATATCCCTCAACCAGGCTTGAGTGGAGACAGTTGTCAATGCACCACCGAAGTTTGATGGCTGCTACAGCAAGAACAACTTCAATGAATTGTATGTTTTTCCTTCCGCAAAAGCAACATTCACACCCTGTAAATGTCCTTGTTATCACACACTTGAGAGTGTGTGGACAAGGTACTTCCAACATCCTCCCATCTCACAACAACGGAATCACATTCTTTTCTGCCCCAATTTTATTCAGACCATCAGGACGGTCCCTCTCCCTTGGGGTTGCTCAACTACAAGACAGGAGTACACCCTCTCTGGACCAGCGCCTTCCTCTAAGTGCAGTGTCTCCATAATATGCTGCCATCTTCAATTGGGCAAGGGGCCGGTGAGAACCAGGAGGTGGAACTTTGCAGCAATTGCCTTCTTGCCTATTTTGGCACAGAGGGCATGGATACAGCAACCTTGTACCTGTGCACAAATGCATTGAAAAGTACATACATACTTATGTAAGCTCGTAGCGCATGTTCTGGCATGTGAAACATAGATATGTATGTGTGCACACACTGTACACACACATGCATACACGCCCATAAACACACGACTGCGCTTACCCACACATGCACAGACGCCCACATACTCAAAAGGGCATGATGAAGGTCAACATCCGAATGGCAAGGGCATTGAGCCCACTGCTCTCAAGGCCCGCTCGAGTCAAGGAGGAAGGAAGCCCATGCAAAATTTGCATGACCACCTGATGTAATTTTGCAAGTTACCCCACAAACATGTACACATGCTGCTGGCAGAGTTTGGATACGGCATGGTTGTACTTCCTGCTTACCCTGCCATCAATGTGGAAAGTACAGTTGCACCTTCTGCACAGCGCCCCACCTGAGGATCATATCAGGGGGAACCTCGCCATGAATGATCCTGTTGATAGTGGTGAACAGAGGGAAGTCAAGCTCCCAGCCGCGGGCATGCAGGATCTCCTGCACTTCATCCGATGTCAGCACACCCTGCAGCTTCTGGCCATTCAGCATCTCCTGCAGACACAGCATGGACATATGGGCACACATCCGACGTCAGCACACCCTGTAGCTTCTGGCCATTCAGCATCTCCTGCAGACACAGCATGAACATATGGGCACACATCCGACGTCAGCACACCCGGCAGCTTCTGGCAGCCCAGGATATCCTGAGGCACTGGCCAAAACTATCAAGATAAGCTGGGAGGGCAGGAGGGTGATAGCCCACACCAGGGCTGCCAGCTCAATTTCATGGTGCGGCAGCTGCCTGCAACATCAACCTGAGCATCTAAGTGCTGGCGATTGTTGAACGGAGTGCCACTGGCCGTCAGCATTGCAGCACCAGCCGGATTTGAACGTCAGACCGCGGAGCGCGCATCTGGAGCACCCCCTGCAGCACCCCACCACCATCACCACCACACGCACCCACATTGCCCGTGGGCCCCCTCCACCAACCAGGGCTGGATTATGGAAAGAAGCGGCCACTGCACAGCTTTGTGAACACCAAACCGAGCACTGGCATTTTAGGAGCCTCATTCCCTCCACATCATGGTGATGCTCACCTTCTCCAGGTCATCAAACGTCACGTCCTTATTTCCAGCCATGCGCTTCTGGCACCAAGCCTCAGCCACGCGCCTGCCAATGAGCATGCCAGCATGTGCATTTTGGTGCGGCCAATATTGGCTTTTCAATGCAACGGAAGCCGCAAGCATGTGTGAGTACATGCACAGTCGCACGGGCACTGCCAATTAAACATGAGTGGAATCAAGCAATAAATGCTACGCGCACTAGGTTTACTGCTGAAAGGAAGTGGTTGCATGCAGTGTTAGGAGGAAGATGAAAGCCTGGACACTCATGAGCAAGTCACACATGATGTGGTCTGCGGATTTTTAGTCAGGACGAGAGAATAGAGCGTCCAGTAAAGCGAGTGATTGGACACTGAATGAAAATAAGCCAGCCTAAGTAGCCTAATTGACCCCAGAAGCTGCCAAACAGACTACAGATTAAAACCATCACTGTTGGCAATAAAGACTGGACAATGTTTTGCACTGCCTCCATTCTCTCTCTCTCTCTCTCACACACACAAAAATGCACTCCCATAAGCCCTCAACTGACTGCCCGTGAAGTAGGGCATGCCTTACCTGTTGCGGCCCCCATAGCAGCTGGCAATGACATCGGCCACCCCACAAGACTCAAAGAATGTGTCGTCACGAACAGATGGGGAGACGTACTGCAATCAAGCATGAGCAGCGGGGTGAGGGGCAGACAAAGTTGTGCAACCACATTGGTACAGGGCAAGCAGACTTACATATGGAGCGGTGACAGGGCGCAGCACGCTCAAGGGACCAAGCAGCCTGAGGTGCCTGCCAAAGCAAAAGCCGAGTGTGCCTGCCAAAACACGTCTAGCCTCATACGCCATCTTTCTGACCTTGCAGAACTGCCGCATCTCGCTCAGCCCTTGGCGCAGGATGGATGCCTTGCTGTTTGGGCCTGCAGGAGAGCAGCAGCCAAGGAATACCACTCTTTTCATCGGCAACCTTGGAAGTCTAGTGCTTGAACGTGCGGGCACGCTGCAGTGGCAAGCGGGGCACGCATGCCGGATCACAGAGCAGCCTGTCTTGTCAATCCTTGGCAAACTCACAAAACCAACCCCTATGCCTTGCGACGCTGCACCCAGCACCTGCAACCTACCCACGCCCAGGCCGTCCCCAATGCCAGCGCCAATGGCCACAATGTTCTTCAGTGTGCCGCACATCTCAGCGCCGGGCACGTCAGCGAGCAGGTTGATTGAAAAGTAGGGGCGCTGGAAGAGCTGCTGCCAGAGGATGCCGGCCTCGCGGTTGGCATAGGCAATGACAGCTTCTGACAGCTGCGAGGCATTCAAAAGCCCCACAGCTTGGTGAGTCCAATGTCGCGGCTGCAGGTGCACACACACCCGCTGCTGGCACAACAAAGTGCGCATGCGCCATTCTTGATGCCGAGCAGGTGATACGTAGGCTCTTCAGCCTAACAGTGCCAACAATGCACAGCCTGCTTGAAGGGACCACATGTCTGACGATCAGGGCTGACGGCATGGCTGGTCCAAGGGACCCTCAGAAGATCCAAATCAGACCATACAAACTGCTTTACAGATAAGCACCCACATTTTGTTGCAGCGATGCTGCCACTCTTGTGCTCATGCTCCAGCATGTGGCTGCAATACCACGGTTTCAGGGGCGCCTCCCCAGCCAGCCAGCCAGGCTAACCAGGGGAATGCTTAAAGCAACCAGAATGCGGCACCTTGTGCAAGCCACACCCTCAAAGCAAACACATGTACACACTCGCAAAATCTGATGCCATGAAACAGGACGCCAAAAAGCCGTGCAGCGATCACACGCGATCTGACAAACATATGGAGCTGCTGCCATGTACGAGGCTGCGTGGCAGTGCTGATCCTAAACCTTAAGAAACAATACTTCCTAGACTCAAGTACTACAAAGCAATAACATTTGCGGCGGTCCCCTCAGAGAGGAAGACCACAACGCAGGCTCGCCACTTCCCTGGCAAAGGACACACACACGCATGCACGCACACACGTGCACACATGTTCAAACACATGCATGCATGCAAACACTCACACATTCACACATGCATGCACACATATGCACACACGTCCACACACACACACACACACACACACACACACACACACACACACACATGCACACAAGTTCACACACACATTATGCATGCAAACACAACCGCACACGCACGAATGCATGCACACACATGCACACACGGTCACACACATATGCGCACACACAGACACATGCGCACAGGCGCACACATGCACACACGCACACACAGACACACACGCACGGACACGCACACACAGGCGCACACAAACAGTTACACACAGGCACATGCACAGACACGCACGTGCGCACACACAACGCACGCAAAGACACATACACAACCTGCGTGTAAAAAACCCTCACCTCTTCATTTGCGATGTCACCGGCAATGTTGGCGCCCATGAGCACTGAGCAATCGATGCCCAAGATGCGCGTCACCATCTGGCTGATGAGCTGCGAACACATTTTACAGGGTAGGGAGGGCTGGGAGGGAGCTGCACAGGAGTTGTGGATGCACATACCAGCAACATACACGCGAAGCCGGATGATTGTGTATCCAGGACTCAGACACCTTCTCTCAGAGCGTGTCTTTTCAAGCTTCTATGCATGCTCTTGGCTGCCAACTCCCTCCCCGGCTTCCTCCAAGACTACATAGGGTCCAGGGTAAGCACAACCCGGTGATGCATGGAGTGCCCGTCTGCTGGCACGTAAGGTTCGGCTGGGAAAGAGACATGCTGCAGTACAGTGCAGGCGGGGTGGGTTGGCGTACCTGGGGCCCCTCTGCACGAACGCGCATGCCCTTGGTCAGACTGATGGCCTTCGCGCCGCGGCTGACCACCTTTGCGGCAGCCAGCTGCTTGCAGATGCTGCGTGCACCACACAACAGTGGGCGCTGTGCTCTGTGGCCCAGACCTGCCTGCTTGAGCGCGGTTGGCATGGCCATGGTTATGTGTACATGTGTGTGCGTATGTGTATTTACTTGGAGTGCGGGCCCTGATGTTTAGGGCGCACCTCTTCCTAGACAGCCTCCTCCTACTTCCGAGCGAGCCTTCTCTTATGTCTGGTGTGCCTTGCATTGCTGGCCGCCCTTCCTTTTTGCAAGCTCCCTCCGTGCAGCATGCAAGGGAGGGTCAGCTTCATTGCAGGCTTGGGGCCTCCGTGGAATGAAAGCGAGGGCCAGCACGTGTACAGTGGTCAGTCCTATGTTTGGAATAGGCAAGCGGCAGGTCCCACCCGCGACACCAGACCGACCTCCAGGCACAGCATCACAACCTTGACACCAGACCTCCACCACCCTTGACACCAGACCAACCTCCAGGCACAGCACCACACCCTCAAGGGGCCGAAGCAGTTGCTGAGTGCAGCAGCTTTGCAAGGAGCCGGAGATCTTGGAAGCCAGCCAGCCAGGTGATTTCAGCATCTTCATCACTCACCCATGCACAAACTACAGTATAACCTGCATGTACCCATGCTGCATTGGTTGCAATATACGCGCCACTCACCCGTGCATGAATTGGTGGGGCGCACAGAAAATGATGGCATCAGCGCCACGGACCTGCATTTAGGCGCACAAGAATGAGGCAACCACAAACTGTGCTTACAGGAGTATCAGACCACAGGCATTTCACCACTCAAGCAGACAACCAACCCTGCTTGCACCCACAGATGCTTCGCACGTAGGAGAGGCCTGGCCTTGAGCTTGAACCATATCATTGCAAGAGGCCCGGCTACGCTTTTCAGTTCCATTGCACACAGAGCTGAGGGCCAGAAAGGACTGGGCTAATGCGTCTTTTTTCCCATCATTGTGTTTGTAGTGCTACCTGTGCTCAACCTCCACCTGTTGCACGGTGGAGCAACAGCCTAGGGCAAGGCTCCCCTCTCACCGTTTCAATCAGGTTGTTATTGGCAATAACATTCTCGCCCAGAGATGCGCCTGGCAGGTAGATGGGGTTCTCATGGTGCTCGTTAATGTACTGCAAAACAGTGGCAGAACAGACGCGAGTGAATTAGATCTGGGAAAGAGAGACGACCAACACTCGCCCCTGAAGAAGACAACATAAACAGATACCCAAACCCACCGCGCATGCTCATGCTTATGCTCACCCACACCCATAGCCACACCTCAACACCCACCCAATAAACATGTTGATAGCACTCACTTGAAGTGCACACCGAGGCATGGGCATTCATGTAACCCAATCTTCTGCTGCTTTGAAGACATAATCCTAGCAGGTGATACGTGCCCACATCCCCTCAAGTCTCAGCCTCCCCATGCATGAACGTGGCGCAACGCAGGAGGCTGCTTGGACCTTCTTTGCTGGACTTGCTGGAAGTGTGGGTGGATCTGCTGTGTAGAGTATGGATCAGCTTGCAGGACCGGTCTGCAATGAACTAGTGGATGCAGGGTGCAAGCACGGGTGCAGAGTGCGCGACGTCATGAGGGTTTCCTGCCAATTGGGCAGACGCAGGAGCGCGTGGCACCAAACACCAGCAGCAGCAAGCCGACCCCACCGCCGCCGCTGCTGCTGCTGGAAGGAGTGCTGCACGCACGCCCATGCGCAGGCCTTACCTCTGTCAGATTGCGGCCGCTGTGCTTCTCCTCGTGGACCCACATAGTCACCTCGGGCACAAAGCACGAGGCTGGGGACTTGGCCGCCTCTGCGGTGCTCTGCGCCACCATCCGCACCGCAGCGCAGGCCCATGCACCGGAGCCAACCATGACGACCTGCAGGCACAGGCATCCACGGGTCGAGGTGCGCAGGTGTGGCATGGGGCATGCCGTGCATGGGGGCATGGCAAGGGCACACTCATGTGTGCGGGGGAGGGGGGCGAGCATGCCTTGTCACACGAATCTTGGGTGCTGTTGGGCACATCACCCTCAACTGCTGCCAAGCACTGCGCGCTTGAGTGCTGTCGGGCACAGCATCCTTGAGTGCTGTCAAGCACTGCGCACTTGAGTGCTGTCGGGCACAGCAACCTGAAGTGCTGCCAAGCACTGCACGCTTGCGTGCTGTCAGGCACAGCATCCAGGCTGCTGCCCTCCATCACCGGGCGTCTGCATGGCCATGCAGCTCAAGAACAGCAGTCGCCTCTGTGCTGCAGAGCACAAAGCATTCTTCTTTAAGAATTCAGGGCAGGTGCCAAACCACGGATCATGGTTGTCAGACAACTCCAGGGCAAATGAGGTTTCATGGATGGAGTACCCAAGAGAAGACACTTGCACGCCAGCACACAGGCGCACAGCGCACAGGCACGTACGCAGGAGAGCAAACACACGCATACACAAAAACACCGCACACACTCACTAGCACAGACGCACCTTGTAGCGCTTCAAATTCTTCATGAGCTCGTCGTAAGAGCGGATGAACCAGTCAGACCTGCTTGCCACGCCTGGGCGCGCAACGACCCCCCCTACAGGTGCAGTCACAAACATAGGGATCACAAACGGAGAAGGGGCTATAGTAGCTGGAAAGGACAACAAGGGAGCCCATACCCCTGCAGAGGCATGGCAGCAAGACACACTGGAATGGCAGTTAGAAGGACAAATCCTGCACGCATAACTTTATGCAACATAAGCTGATGTGCCAAACAGTGTAGTGCGAAGTGCGATGGACAATGCATATAGGGGAGGCTGCCACATGCCAGGTGCAGAGGCAGTGCTCTGGAGAACTGTGCAGGTAACACTGTGCTTGGCAGCCAGCCCACGCATGCTCACAGTCAGGTCCTCCACCTCAATTGTTTTGGCACACCGATGTTTGCGCTAATAGCTTGGACAGACGGGCCCAAACTGCTCTGCCCCCTCAGCAACCCCTGCACAGCCTCACCATAGCAGATGAAGATATCAGCGCCGCCCGTGGCCTCCACTGCTTCTAGGTCTGCACGAGAAAGCAGATGCGAGGGTGTAAGAATGGGTACTGGTGTGCAGCTGCTGTGCACCTGCGCTTACTGGCAAGGGCGCGTGACTTGCAAGCAAGGCTGTAGAGTTGCGCGTTCCAGGCATTGACGATGTTTGCCATGCACACGGACAAAGTGGCTTACGGCAAGCAGCTTGGCACAGGTGGCGTTGGAAACCGGTTTAGATATTGTGCCCAAAAAAGGTGTGGAGCCAAGCTACTGGCACAACAACGAGGGAAGCCCCTCACCAGAGATGCCATCACCAATCATGACCACATTGTTGTAAGGTTTACACATTGTAACCAAAAAGGTGTGGAGCCAAGCTACTGGCACAACAACGAGGGAAGCCCCTCACCAGAGATGCCATCACCAATCATGACCACATTGTTGTAAGGGTATTGCCGGCGGATGCGAGCAATGGCTTGCGGCTTTCCTTGGCTGTGGGTTGCAGGGCTGCAGCCAAGTGCACCAGTAGTCAGCAGCAGTGCAGTGCACGGGCAGGTGAGCAAAATCATTCTTCTAATGAGGCGCCTGAGATACAATGGCTTATGCTGATGAAAGTGCAGTTTTCTATGTGTTGTCAGTGCCAGTTTGCATTTGACAGTTGCAAAACAGATCGAGGTGTGACTGGGGCCTTTGCCAGAGGTCTTGAGCAGCTGAAAGGTTGGTTGATAAATACTTGCTTGCTCTAGCAAGAAAAGGCCATCAAGAGACTCTCTTGCGAGAAAAATCCACCATCAGACTCACTGGTTCATGTCAAAGCCCTTCAGACGGATGGGCTGGCCCTGCAGGTGCATAGGGAGCGCAGCCTCAGCATATTGAAGATCCAACTTCCCATATCAACGCTCCAAGGTTAAGCAAGCAAGGCACATGCTTGCTTATGCAATTTTTGCGTGTTTGATGTTGTGTTATGTGCTCCGTGTGCATGTCTTCAATTCATTTTTCACATGTTCTGCGCAGAGGCGTAGTGCCTCGCAAATCAGTGTATCTGCGCACCTTGTTATTCAAGTGCTGGGCCATGCTACTGTGCATGTGAATGCCAATTGAAGCAGTGGTAGGCAGCACACTCGCTAATTTCACATGCTGCTTGTAGTCCAGCCCACAGGGCATCAATAGCCCCACAGGGCATTTGTACAAACCAATTCCCTCAGGGCTCCATAGTTTCCCACGGAATGCCTTTAAAGGCATGCTTTTGTGCGTGTTGCACAAAATACATGCTTTTATACATGTTGCACAAAATCTTGAGGGAAGGTCTTCCCTCAAACATTGAATTGCCAGGGTCTCGCAGACTGCACTCTCACACACTTGAGCCCGTGCTTGCAGGCATGCAAGCTTGAGGACGGGCTGTACCTTGTCGTCCAGGTGCCAAGCCATGCTGTTGCAGAAGACATTCTTGCTTGGGATGCCTAGTAACTCTGCGATGGGCAGTGCCACCTCCCTGCCAGATGCGCAACAAAAGAGGAACTACTTTAATCAAGAGGCTGTCAGACAGGTCTGCAGCATTGTGCACAAGAGCAGCCATGCCAAACAAATTTGCAGCTGTGGGGGCAACCAAAGAGCAGCCACGTCAAACTGGCCTGAGCTGAGATTTGGCAGACCACCGCTTTTGTTTGTATATAGATAGCAAAGAGCATTAAACAGTTGAACTCACCATTCCACAACAACCCCAATTGCAAACTCGGCAAATGCTCAATAAATGAACGTCTGAGTTCAACGCTCTGAAGGCGTTACTCTTCTACTTCGTTCAACAGGCAAGCTCAGAACGTGACTATCCAAGGGACTCAGTTAATGTGCTCAGTGCGCATCTGCCCTGTCAAGGGGACATGGGCAGCATGCAGTTGCTTGCGTGCCGTGTTGGCTAGAGTTGCATTAACATGTTTTAATTTCATACTCGAGCGCTTCTTTGTGAGCGCTCTCACATGAGGAGTTCCAGCAGCGCACTTTGCTTCAGCGGTATGCCTTTGAGACCAGTGGTTGCCTGAGCATCTGCAACTTGCATGCATCCTAGCCATGCCTAGGATGCAAAAACATGCGTATGTAATCACCTGAATCCTCCTGAAATCAAGAAAATTTCAACGCCTCTAGCTTTCAGGGCCATGATCAAGTCCTCCACGCCCTGGAGCAGGTAGAACAGCCACACAAGGGCAACAAGGTAGAGACATGAGTTGCACCAGCAGCGTGTTTTCTTGTGCCGCGGTGCGCTCTTGGGGCCAAAATCAGGTGTCCTCCACGCCCTGAATTTAAGAGATTAGCCACTGGAGAGCAAACATGCCAGGAAGCTTGGCTGCAGCAGCCATGCAACATGATGCGCTGCCCATTAGCAAACCACCAGCGCACAGTGGTGCACCCATAGTACTTGAGGGGGGAGGGTCAGCCGTTGCACGAGGGTGAGTGGTGCAGCTGCTGACTGGGTGAGAGCTGATGGCACTTACAGGTACAAGCCTGTCCCGCGGAGGATGGGCAAGCATGAACTTCTTCATGTCCTCGGGGGTGCAGCTCAGGCGGGCCAGCCGCTCCTCCATGGCAGCTGTCAGGTTCATAACACCGTCTGCTGCCTGGCGCGATGCGAGAGAGCACAGCCAGCTGGGCAGGCAAACCTCCAGGGCTAGAGATGTCCATAAGTATGAGTCAGAATCCCCTATGGACGATATGTGATTGCTGCGCATCTGCTTTAAGGCCATGCAGTCCAGAGTGTCTGCCGCTTGCTAGTTCTGGGTGAACTTCATGTGTCCCCAGAGTGCATGCACACAACTATTAGCTCAAATATTGTCCCCAGAGTGCATGCACACAACTATTAGCTCAAATATTGTCCCCAGAGTGCATGCACACAACTGTTAGCTCAAATACTCCCAACACCTGGTTGGACCTAGAACAGAGAACGGAGGACTGGACAGCTTTTTTAAAGGCAACACTCTAAGCTCTTGACTTGGCAGCAATACACGCAGCCGCTCACCTTACTTCAAGCAATATGAAAGCGATTCAATGCAATGCCTGTGGTGACTCACCTTTCTATTGAGCTCCTCATACTCTGATTTGGGTACGCCCATGAAGTCAGCCAGAAGATCAAGTGTGTCATTCTTTGTAATTGTCAGGTCAACTGTGAGAGCAGTGGAGACAATTGCACTTCCGTGGATGCTATTGTAAGGAAGCTGAGGCATACGACACTGAAAGCGACCTCCGAATGTGGGTTTCTTTAATGGCACCCTAGGGTTTACATCAAATATGAGCTCTGTTATCAAAGGTATTCCAAGTTGCGATGAAAATCCATCAACCTGCTATTGCACACTTTGTGTTTTAGCACCCAGAGGAACCCGAGAGGTTAGTTCCTAAACCCAGACAATCAGTGCTGCATATTGCATGGAAGTGCTTTTTATTTTTGCCTCACGTTCAAGGCCATGACTTCCAGCACACATTGGTCTGATTACGGCAAGGAACGCTGGGAAAAGGTGAAGTACTTCAGCCATGTCCCTCATCTCAGGTGCTGGGCCGCAGAGCAAGAAGAACCTGACAGAAATCCAGTATCATGTGCGCATGACCTGTAATTAAGCTCTTAAGGGTTTTTGGTGCAGGTTAAAATAGGTTAGGGCACTGGCATCCACGAGGGGGGGATCATAGTATGAACTCCAAACAAAGCATAGTTGCTCTGTGTTTTGTGGCACCCAAAAGTTTGCAAGAAGCAATGGACATGTGCGCTCGAAAGCTTGCTGTCCACCATGTTCAAGCTGCTGAAAAGTGAGGTGCATTTGAGTGCCCAGGCTGTCTCTTCCAAGCTTCAGTAGGGGCCCATAAAGCCAGTTTACTTCATGGGCTGGAGTAAAGCAAGTTTACTCCGGCTTCTACCTTGCATGAGTGATGGCTTGCTTACAGATGCTTGCAGTCCTAGGAATTAAAACTAATACTTGGATTTCCTACCATTTAACTATCATATAACACAAACTCCTGCCTGTTGTAGATGAGGAGCTGTGCTCTAAAATTCCGAGTAAGCAAGGAGAAGGGGTCTGGGTAGGGCGTCCTGGCGTCCTGCCCCAAAATATTGTTGGTGCAAATTTCACCAGCATGAGTGGTCAACTCTGTTTTGCCTTCCGTTGAATTGTGCAAATGAAATCCCCAATCTTGCCTTCGAACCTGCCTGCTTTCTTTCATTTTTGTCCGTAATGTGTGGGCCACTGGGTTGCAGCAAGACAGCGACTTTTGGTGCAGTTGTCGCACAACACACCTTCTATCCTGGGTTATGCTCCAAGTCATACATGTGCACACAGATGAAACGTCCAAATTTTATGGGCACCATTGTGTCCCTCTCAAATCTTTCATTTGCACTGATGAAACGCGCGCACCTTCTGTATGCACGTGGACAGTAATCGCTGTACCCAAGATTTGTTTGTGAACAAATTTTTAATGAAGGTGAATGTTTCGGAAAAAGAATGGTATGCTATAATTCATAGTATAAAAGCAAAGGTATAAAAGGCACAAACGTGTTCATGCCCACTGTATGCGAGCAAGGCAAGCGGGTACAGATATGTAGGAATATTCTTGTGAACATCATGATATGATATGACATGCCTTTTGAAAAGGCATTTCAATAATCAGTATCATCCCTAGTTTCGACCTGTGCATGTTGAACAATTGCTCTTTAGTTGCGTAGCTGAGGACACGAAGGGGCATGCTGATGTGTCATAACAGAGTGCGGGAAACACTCCCTGTAGCAAGCATCCTTTGGGCATAAAATCAGAGACATTAGGCAGGCAGAAGTACTCACTGTCAAAGCATACAGCGTCAGCAGCTTGAAAGAGCTCAACTGTTGTCTCGGATGGTGTCTCGGGAAAGGGCAGGTTGCTTTCCTGCGAGGTTTGGGTCTGGTCTAAGGAGGAAGCCCTGCAGGGCTTGAGCAGTCCCTGGTGCTTTGTGGGGATCCCTCTCTTTGCTTCTTGAGGGTAATCAGCAAATTGATCCCGACGTGATCCCGTCAGCGGAAACCTGCGAGATCGCCACTGGGAGCAAACTACTGAGGCATGCCGCAGCAACATTGGCTTCCCCGGCGAGGTGGCCTGCTCAACCCTGGCTGAGTGACCTGCTCGACGCTGGCTGAGTCTTGAAATATTCATTCCACTCCGAAATGCAGGTATTGTTACTAAATGTTAAAAACTTTTGCTGTTTGTTTCGAAACTCAGCTAGCTTTTCAAGGGTTAAACCCTTCTACACGTGTAAGAATGTAAAGAATGAAATACAAAATCTAAGTACTTTACTAATGTGAGGTTGAAATTGTGGATCGGCTGTGGCTAGGGGTTTTGTTTTGGGCCCCGCCATGGAGAACTTACTCGCCCTGCTGGTGGTAGGAGCCACATTTTGTGGCTATTTCTGGCTTGGCTGGTGGTTCTTGAGCTCTTTGTGAGTTGGCAGGCATGGGCACAATTTTGTTAACTCGAGGATTATGCAGTGCTGGCCAGGTCAAGGTTTCCTCTTGCACACTCTTGCATTGCCATCCTCGGGTTGCACCATGGTTTGAAGCTGCATCATGAATAAACTGAAACATGGCAGCTTCTCTTTGTTGAAATGTCAGGTGGAGCCAAAAGTCAATGGACGAATCTACTGACCCAACGATCCAGGTGTGCACAACCTTGATGGGTAGATACCCACCAAATGCATGTGCAATGCCAAAAACTTCCCATAAGACAATTGTCCACTAGAAGATGAGGCTTGTATGCTCAAGCTTGCAGAGCTACTCATCTCTAACTGCAGAGCATGTGGTCGTCGGTTTTCGCCTTTTCTTGTAATCTCATCACGCTGATAGTGCTGGAGATGATGGGCATCCTGTCAAACAGGTGGGAGGCAGCGTGTTGCTGACGCTTGTACCATGTGAGCTAACATGACAAGCTCTGCACTTCCTACAGACTCAACAAGGCATCATTCCTGGAAGGAAAACAGCCTGAACACATGAGTGCCCATCACCTAATTGAAACTTTGCTCTCTCACGTCACAGAATGGGACTATTAGCTTGGTACTCCACAGTGTGGGGCTTGCTCCTGCTCCTTCTGGTCATTGTTCCCTTCTACCAGGTGTACCGCCTCCTCCTCAGTGAGTTGTGAATGAGCAAAACACTGTATCCTGTGCCTTTCCCTTCCCATTGCTTGACTTGCTACAACAATTCCATTGCCCTTTCATCTTGTCAATCGACTGAGTTATCATCCTCCGCCTGTAAGACGTGGCAGCCAAAGCATCATGCCAAGTTTCGACCACCTCACGGCATCTGCTATGCGAGCGGCATGCGATTCATCCTTGGTGTGTCGGACCATTGTTCACCTTGTCTGCAGTCTGCCGCTTCCCCCACCGCCACTTGATCGTTGGGTCCGCACTGATCTGGGTCCTCTGCATGTACTGCTTCTGGCACTCGGGGCGCTTCCTGCCGGGCGTGCCCCCTCCCACCAATGGAGCCTTCACAGTGGAGCAGGTGGGGCGCGCAGCAGCTCACAGCGTGCAGGGTATAAGCCATTGTCTCGTGCTCGTGGGTACCCAGCCCGGGCACGAAAGCGTGGTACTGGGCACGCAAGTGCAGTGCCTAGAAGCCATGGCAGATGGTGACTTCAGGCCATGGGGGAAACAATGGGAGCCCTGTTGCGGAGGTTGTTGGGGTGGTTATGTGAGTTGCGCCGAGGCATGTGATCTAAAGTGACTTAATGTCCCTGGTGGGCGCGGATGCATGCATCCATGGGTAACGGTGATTGCACATGCTGCACCAAGGAGCAGGTTTGCCCGCGCTGCCTGTGTCTTGAAATGGCGCTGTGTAAGCAGCGGTGGCAAGGCTGCGCCATAGCTGTCTATACAAAGGTGCGTGCTGGCACTTGCTGCGTGGGTTCATGCACACTTAATAGTGAAACATGTGCACCAGAGGCCAGAGGCGGTCCCACAGGCGGGAGCAGCTCGCAGGGCGAGGTTGGTGCGAACCCTGGCGTTCACGTTGCCTTGTGAAGGCCAGGGTCCTTGTACTGTGTAGGGCCATTGGGCACCAGGCTCTGGCCCTGCCCGCAGTTGCCCCACTTGCGCTCCACCTCACAAGGTACACAAGACTTGCCGCGGTCTGCCAGCTTTCTTTCCTGTACGATGCTACTCATGGACGCAGGCCATCAGCCGGGTGGGGGTCATGGGCACGTGGATGATTGCGGTGCTGTCAGGCTATGCGGCTGTGAGCCTGCCGTACTCCTACCTGTCCCTGTTTGTGAGGCCCGTGGAGCCTTACGAGGTCACGGCTATGGAGGAGCAGTACAGGTGGGAATAAGGCAGCGCAGGGGATCAGGCAGAGGAGCTGGCAGATGCGAGGGTTTGGAGCAGCGCGCTGCGCGTGTGCGCGCAAGAGTAGATGGGCAGGGCTCGACCCGTGTGACACACACACGTGACAAGGGCAAAACTAGGCAAGGATTGGGAGGGATGCGGGAGGGAGGGAGGACAACGAGTGCACCTCTATGGTGTGCCGCCGTGTACGTGGGCTGCCTGTGTGCGCATGGTGGGGATTGATGCAGACTGGTGCACGCAGTCCAGGCTTCGCCATCTTTGTCAGGCTACTGCAGTCAGGGTCGTGAGGTCAACCAAGGTCCTTGCTGGAACTCCAGGGCCAAAGACCTAAATGAGGATGCATGTCAGTACATTGCTGCCTGTTACAAGGGTACCGTCCCTTGCGCATGAACCAGCGCATTGGGAAGCAGCGTGCTTTGACTTGAGAAAAGGGGCTGCATGTGTGCCTTCAACCTGCAGCATCCCTTGTGCAGAGCACCACTTATGTTAAAACCTTGTGGCATGTTTTCCATATGTTTATCAGCCCATGCGCCTTTGTGCTTGCAGGCAGGTGCAGGTGCTTTGTGCAGAAAAGCAGGAGCGCATTGAGGCAACAAGGGCCGAGCTTTTGCGTATGGGTGCTGCAAGTACAATTAACAATGGTGGGTCAACCTGAGGAGCTTGTAAGGGTTCTTGACAGTTAAAGATAGAAAGGTGTATGTGACAGATCATAAGGGGATCAATTGTTTTGCCCTTAGACACGCAAGCCCTCAGTCTGCTGTGTTCTTTGCTTTGTAAATGCGTACCTACATCGCGGCCCCGACATGTCACGCCTGCCTGCTCTGTCCAGCTGGCAGCCAGGCTATTGTCCTACCTGTCATCAAAGAGGTGCTGGGGATTCTGTTCCTGGCCTTTCCCAGCTCATACAGAGGTGTTCATCCATCATGTCCACCAATTATGTTGAGGTTGATGTTAAGGCGCTGACCTGTTGTGTTAAAGTTTATGTTAAGGTGCTGAGCTACTTGCTCCTGCGCACCACCCTAGATCAGCCCACGGGCAGCCTTGTCATTTGTGCCTGAGCTTGAGGCTGCTAAGGGCACACTCATGTTCCATGCTTTAATCAGCAGCAGCCTCGGGACTCTTTTGTGCCCTTCATGCAATCCCACATGGCAGGTGGGGGACGGGGCAGCAACCTCCTGAATGGAGTGGTCCGGGGAATAATGAGCCTAAGTGGTGGTGCCGCTCCCACCACACCCCAAGAGACCATCAGAGCTCTGGAGATTGAGGTTGAGGGGCTGACAGGGCTGTGCAAGTGAGTGTGCAAGGCAGTCTACCCACAGTTTGAGGAGCAGCTGTGGCCAGCATGAGCCACATGCAAGGAAAAGCAATGAGAAACTGCTTAGGCAGTCAAAAAGCAGTCCTACATCAGTTCAGGAAAAGCCCCATGCAAGGGGCCAAGCCACAGCTGCCCTGACAGCCATTCTTTGGTCAATGTGAACAACCTGCCATGATGAGGTGATGAGGTTGTGTATAGCGTGCTCGCCCTGTGTGCAGCGCCATGAGCTACCAGCTTGCAAAACTTCAGGCAAGACGCGTTGCTCGTGCTCAACAAATTGCAGGTTACTACTGGTGGAGCTGCAAGAGTTGAGATCTGAGCGGATTCGTGCAATCGAGAGCCGCACGCTCCTAGGGCATGCAAAGAATTTGGCTGGGTATTGCCTTAGCTGCTACTGCGTATATAAGTGAGTGCACTATGGAAGCTTGATTTAAATCAGCCTTCAGATCCAGCATTAGAAGTCACACTACCTTCAGCAGCAGTAAGCAAGCTTGGATGCTTTTGATAGGAGGTGTTGAGACTCATGCATGAAGGGCTGCGCATTCGTAAGAGCATGATAAATCTGGTAGGGCTTGCGTGCTTGAGCCTCACAGCGCCCCTGTGCCTATGGCCTTATGCAGAATGTGGGGAGCACTCCGTGCTCTCATCTGGGGGGAGAATCTGGCCTCAGACCCTGTAGGCGCTGCACTTGGTCTGGCTCTGCACTACTTCAGCAGAGGTCAGCTGTCAGTGGACGTGGCTGCTCTATCTCAGGTGCGTGCGCGCGCGCATCAGCTGAAAAACATGCCCAGCACTGACAGGCTTCATTCTAGCCTTATGCTTTTGATTCGCAATGGCTTTCTAGCACTCATGATATTTTGATTGTTATGCCTCTTACTTCAGACAGACATGCACTAAAGCCTTTAATTAACTTGCAGTTCCTGTTTTCTTGTTTTCCGAATTGCAAGCAGTAATAAGGCCTACTATTAATGTTAGTGTAGCGGTGTGACTAGACTCATATATCCACGTTCAACCGTAAGTTACGCCAATTAAGACCCTTCTAGATGATGTGCTGAAGGTGGAATGGGGAGGGGGAGGAGCGGGGGAGGCAGGCCGCCCTGTTCTCAAACTTGTCAGTTGCCTGCTTTAGCTGCATGTGCACTCAATCTTATATTTACTTATTTCACTGCTAAATGTCGGTACCATCTTGCAGCCTGTCAGTAGTGGGAAAATAGCTCATGGCATGTAGAATGCTGGGTTCAGAGAGGGGCGAGAAAAATAAATGCAGGGAATCATGCAAAACCTTTGCCAAATTCAACAGTCCACCAATTGACCCCTCCTGCATCGCTCCTCATCTTACCTCTTCAGCGCAGAAGTCTGCCTGATTTTCCTTGCAGTGCTAGAGATTAGGCAGGGCATCAGTAAGAGTAGTCCCTTGGACCAGGCTGTGCATCATGTCTCCTTTGCAGCAGTCCTGTCACAACAACTGTGCCGATCAAGCTGGGACACGGGACGCAGAGGAAGATTTGTCTAGAAATGGGCAAACAGGATAAGAGTCAAGCTGTTTGACCGCCCGAGAATAGCTGATTGTAGGGTCCCTGCTCTTAGTGGGCAAGCAGGCAGCAGGGGGTTCAACTCAGTGCGACTCAGGGACAGTCCTTGTAGTGCCAGCAACCCTTTTCGTGCTCAAATATTTCAAGGGTGATAAAGAGCTAAGTGAGGGGGGGCTGGAGGCGTCCTTGAGGTGCCAGAAATCCTTTTGTATGCTCGAATTTGACAAGTGGTGATAAAAAACAAAGTGAGAGGGGGAGTGAGGCATGTTTGGGCATAATCTCTGGAGCACCGATCTCCCCTTTATCCCACCCTTCAGACACCCTGCCCTCACAACTGCCCTCACAAGGGTGTCGACCGCCCTTCTTGGGAAGCTATGTCCATGTGTCCACATGGGACTCCGAGATGATACCTGAGTTGGGACTTAGAGGGCAAAAACATTCAATACAGTGCTGAAGAATGAAGTATGTGGGCCTGGATATCACCCGTTCAGGCTATTTCACAAACTATGTTTGCCTGTATGTTTAAAGCACATTCTACCTAAACCACCTGGTGGTGCGTTGAAAATCTGGTGTTGATGCTGCAAGCTTTTTGCCCAGCCCCCTCATGCACTGTGTTAGGACAAGGCAGCCTCAGCAGTGCAGGACCGGGACTTAACAAATTCAAGGGGCCCAGTCATGTGCAAGCATCGCAGCATTCTTCAGCACATTCCAGGGTCCGTCCATCCTCACAAGGATATCTACCTTGCCCAAACCTAACTTCTGGCAGGCTTGTGCATGCGTGGGTATAGAACATCTAAAGGATTTCTATAGTGAAGTGTTCTTATTTTCACGCTCTAGCCCAAGGGGGAAAGCGTAAACACATGTCGGTGACGCATATCAACTCAGATGAGCCCCTCTGGTGTCAGCCCTGCCTTCCCCATGCAGTGCTCTTCTTTGGAATCCCTCCTCCTCTTGTCCTGCAAATTGATTGCACAACATGAGGCAGAGCCGCATGCCATGCTACTTGCTTGCAGTATGCCACTTTAGTCTTCATCGCTGCCATCAGTGCCATGTCTCTGCGTGGCTTCCTCCGCTCATTACGCAAGGTGAGAGTCAGCCAGAGGCTTAGGTAAGGTTTGAGATACTTTCTGCACAAAATTCTTTCAGGGCTCCTATTGCTTGAGTCTGCTATGACACCACTGACTGAATTTGTTCTGTCAAAGACCCACTGCTACTTCAGAAACGTGGCAATCGTGCAGGCGAACCATTTTCTGCTCATTCAAGCTTGACTTGGCAGGGCAGTGAAAGCTGCTGCTATTTCTCTCCGCAATACCCCAATGTGCTCCCCAGGGAGCCCTAATCCCTCTAAATTCCTCCAGACCAATTGCACAACCTAACATGGGGACTCTTGAGAGCAGACTTACATCTGTTTGCTTGCTGGATTGCTTCAGATGCCCAATCATTGAATTGTCTAGGATGAGTTGCTTTGCAATATTGGCTCCTTCTCCTTAGCAATCTATGTTTGCCCTTTGAATGGATACCATCAGGTCTTTGGTGCCTTGCTGCTGCGCCGAAGCTCTAATGGTAGCACCCAGAACACTGGCGGGCCAAGATCCAGCTTGCTGGCTGCCAGCCTGGTCCTTCTTCTGGCTCAGGTGGGCAATCATCTTGATATAATATCTGCAGTGTGCGTGCTTGGTGGACAGCCAGTGTAAGGCCCTGGTTAACTCAATGATGCAATGGGGGGAATGCACAAGCACCAGAAATATGCGCCCATCGACTCCATTCGCACCCTAAGTCATCCACGCCGAGCTGAACTTGCCAAAAAGTGCAAGCCCCTTCAGTGCTTTGGAACCCCAGCACCCCTTGAACACGTGAGAGTGAATCCAATTAAGTGCACATACACACATGTTTGCTTGCAGGTCACAGGTTTCTACACCATCTCTTCCGTGCTGCTTATACGAAAGAATGTGCCGTTGAAGTACAGGTGAGACATTCATTAAGGAGTAGAGTTCACCTAACTTTTTTATTGTGCCAGGTTGATTGCTGCAGCAGAGAGGTGGTGCTCTGCAACTTGTACAGCTTGCCCTCTTCACCAAGAAACGTGGCATCACAAGGGCTTGTTCCATTTATGAGTACAGGCCCAACATGGACTCCGCTCTCGGAGGTCAGCTTGAGTTTCAGTTCTTCCATGCCTGGTTCAACGGCCTGTTTCTTGCGGCAGCATTGGCGAGGTGGGCTTCTGACTGTGCTGACAATGTGAGCAGCGCGTTCCATTAAGTATTAAAGCTTGTGCTGGTCTTCTTCAGTGCTGCTAGCTTTCATATGCCTAGCATCCATCAGTTGACCTCAGTTCTCTTGCCGTGTGCGCCTGCAGTCTCCTGGGGGTTTGGTGCCAGTGGCGAGCGGCTGCAGACGCCGGACTTGACGCGCTCCCGCTCCTGCCAACTCACACTGCTTATAGCAAGCGATAAAGACTGGTGGAGAGAAAGAGAGAAGGTCAGAGAGAGAGAGAGAGAGAGAGAGAGAGAGAGAGAGAGAGAGAGAGAGAGAGAGAGAGAGAGAGAG
>LKMJ01001177.1_pt1 | contig 22586 bp, 25 predicted proteins | sample 643391 | NCBI WGS metagenome assembly LKMJ01 (sample SAMN04112250, study PRJNA286221) | soda lake metagenome | biome: soda lake; feature: Kulunda Steppe; material: water; isolation source: sample PL-Br10 brine of Picturesque Lake | place: Russia: Kulunda steppe | collected 2010-07
CTTCTACGATCGGGTACCCGTTGTAGACACAGTCAACGTTTGTATCAAAACTGTACAGTGAGACTGTTGCTGTGCCGTCTTCATCTTGTTGATCGGAGAGGAATTCGTTGAATCCACCGATGGTGTCGCCTTTGATTTCCTGCATCGATCCTGATGAGTCAAGGACGAATGTAATGTGCGTGTGCATCAAGTTAATCTTATACTCCGGATAAGTAAGTAGTTGGGAAAGGCCCCGGCGAGAAAAATCTGAATCAGCGAATTAGTTCTGAGAGTTGGTCCTGCTCGATAAGTTGTTGTTGAAACCCTTCCCACTCAGACTGATCGTCTGGATGGAGGACCTCGTGTATTGCAGTTGTTTGGAGTTTACGTGTCGATTGCAGTTTGTTAGGCAGTATTGTTTCAAACCAGGCCTTTTTGCTGTTCTGATAAAGATCATCGTCCCTCTCAAGATCAATTGCAGCAGTCCATCCGTCGCCAGCTAACGTACCGATTTCAATATGATTTGGATAGACACGAACTGCGACTGGCATCCAAATTGTGTATGGTGAGTATGGATTCATAACTGGTAGTTGACGAGAAAACACACCACTCCACTCACCACTTACAGCTGATTGAAGGGACTTTTGACACTCCTGAATTTCTTCGTGAATCTCTGTTGTAATGTATACCCTTCTAACTGGCCCGGATGTTCCTTCAAGAACGTAACAACGTTTCCAGACGTCATGATCCGGTATTTCACCAACCCCACCGACGGGATCAGCGTCGTGTGCGTCAATTGCATGTTGCCGTGCCTCATCGTTTGACCGTTCTCGTCTCATACAAAAAGAATTGCGAGTTCAAAAGATAATAATTCGCATTCTCACCGAAAAAACTGTTTTTCAATTGCTTTCGTTTTCGGGTGTGTACCTGGTCCCCCCGTATTCGAATTCTTGTGCTTCAACTTGTAATTTCCCGACTTCGGTTCTGTAGAGTTCGTACGTGATGGTGATTTCACCAGGGTAGTTCCAGAGGAGATCTGTGAGTTCCTCGTCGTATGTCGGGAGACCAGCTGATCTGCACAACTCACGCGTGTTCTTATCGCTGCTGCTGTAAACAGTGAATGTAAGGGGGAGGTAGTCAAGAACCTCACCACTAATTTCGTCTTCAACCTTTGCTTTGATGTGTGAGGCTGGGAATGTGTCGGCTTCGGACGATTCATAATCCCATTTGTAATCCTCACCGTCTTCGGTTGTGTAGACGTACCGATTCCCGTTCGTGTTCTCAACGATTATTTTATCATCTCCACGTAGCAGTTCGAGTGATTCACTCATGCTGTATCCACTGGGTATTATACTCCTGGGATTATCAAAGCCCGGAAAACAATGTTATGAATACTCTACGCAGCCAATCCCCCTCTGGCACCTCGGTAACTTTCGTAACATATTATATAGTCTGTATTGTACCTGTACCTAGAATGAGAATGAATAACAGAGGTGGGCGTTGTGCAGTCTGCTGAGGAATCACATTCACGAGAAGATCGGTATGAGGTGTTAGATGATTTTCCACCGAGTACAAAACTCGTGTACAAGACACTTTCCTATGGGGGTGGGATGAGTCAGTCACAACTGGCCGACAAAGCAATGCTGACCAAGCGAACTGTTCGAGATGCGATTTCGAAACTGAAGGGCGTTGGTTTGGTTGAGGAGCGGGTGAACACGGCGGATGCGAGGAGAAAGGTGTACAGGACGAAAGAGGTTAAACAACCTGAGTGAGAGTTACGACCGAGTGACTTGTCAGACAGTTGTCCGACGTACGCTTTTTGGTACCACCCCAATAATCCCTCATATGGGAAACGGAGTGGGTAAGTTAGAAACCCGAGTTGAAGAGCTAGAAGCAGCCACTGACGGTTTACTCGAAGAGCTTGTTGAAGTCAAATCACGGTGCAGTAAACTGGAAGACGAATTCGCGTTCAAACAAACGACTGACGAGCAAGAGCAACAAGAGACATCCACCCAAACCGACACGGAAGATGATGAGACGGAAATCATAGTCGCGTAATCCTCTCACCGATCTGGTATGCTCACCACACACCCGCCAGTGAGTTATACGTGTTGCTGAAAAAAGTAAAAAAGCAATGAGTATCTTAGATGTATTCACTGGCGGTAACAACACCAGCCAAACTAATACTGAAGAGACTGAAACTGACAAATACGCAGTAGTGTTGAACGCAGGCCCAGAAGAGACACCGAAAGCTGGGAATGCATTCAACTATGTCCTTGAACTAAACCAAAGCGGATACGAGGCCGTCATTTATCTTGACGGAAAAGCAGTTGAATGGCCCGGACACTATGCTGAAAACCCAGATCATCCATACAACCACGACTGGAACAATATCGTTGAAAACGGTCTTGTCGCCGGTGTTTGCGGGTACTGTGCCAATGCACTTGAGCAGAAAAACGCGTGTCAAACAGCAGGTGTTGACCTTCTCAGCGGTGATGATGAACACGCGCCTGCAATTGCAAAACTCGCAGATGAGAACTACGAAATACTGATGCTCTAACACCCCGGGACAAGGATTCACTGTCTTTTGTAACCCACTCAGGTATGATTTCCATATCTTTTTGATACTAGTCGAGAAATACAACATGAAATGTACGGCACAGACCGCGTCATGATTGATGAGTCCCATTATGAATTACTCGCAGATCACGGCACTCGTGTAGCGACAGTCCTCACAATCAACCTTGACGTCAACTCGATTGTTGGTGTACACACATTTTATGAATACGAAGGAACGATTGTGGCTGAGTTATGCAGTCCAAACCCTCAAATGGATCGGTATGACCGGCACCATACCTTACTCAAGTACTATGGAGAGCCTGTTGATGTCATCCAGACACACGTAGATGATATTATTGATGACCAAAAACAGTCTGATGACCCAACGCCGTTCACATGGGAACTTTTCACTGGCAGTGAACGTATTGAAACAGACAACGGCTTTCAGGAATTACTTGAGACGGTCGTCAGCCCAGAACGGCTAGACCCACCATTTGAAATCCCTGATGGTAAGCAAGTTGTGACTGTTTCTTGCACGACCGAACAACACAATATACTACAGGAGGCAAACGACCGGTATGGGTACGCTGATGTGAGTATCAAACGATTCCGTGGAGAGACGTACCTAATCGGGCTTACAAGGGACCGAGCAGCGACACTTTCGAAAGGCTGTGTGAAGTTGAAAAGAGAATACAACGACATGGATATGCACGATAGTGCAAGGGCGGCAAATAAAGCTGAAAGTATTGTCTACAACGCTGGCGAAGATGTGACTGATATAGACGTTTCGGCCTGATCACTCACCGATGTGAACCGCCTCGGGGCCAAGGCCCGAGGCACTCGGCCTGCTCCGCCCGCAGATGGCCCGGTGAAAAGAAATTGATCCCCAGTGAAGTGCAGTTCTTTCAAGCTGGGTTTGCACAGTGAAAGTGCAAACATATTTTGTGCGGGGATGCAATTGCAGGAATATGGTAACCAAGGTTACCTACACGAAAGAGATAAAGGACTGGTATGTAACGGCGACAATCGATCCGAATGACGTTACGTCTGATGGAGACACGTATACGTACTCGGTGACACTGATCGCCGGACCGATTGATCCCGATGCTGAAGATGCCACACAAGCCAGAAATGTCACGGTGACGGCCGACAACGGAATTTCCATCACTGAACACGCGACCGCTGATCAGGACGCCCCAGGAGCTGACCGGCTCCCTGCTGTAGAGGCAACGTACACGGCCGAGAACACCACTGCTTGGAGCGGTGGGTCAATTCAGTTCACCATTACAGATGATGGGACAGAGGTAACCGATCCGATCGCAGCACACAACAACCCGGCTGTGGTAACTGATAGTATCCAAATCCCGAGGTATCAGCCACTGGTTATTCTGGAAGAATTCTCTCCATCAGATTTTTCCTCTGAAGCGTTAGTTGAAGCGGTTGTCGAGACATACCCGCAGTCGAGAGAAAAAAGCGCCCTTAACCGGTTTGATACACACTGTTCAAAACTACTCCCACCAGAGGAGTACCTTCCGATAGCGAATGCTCTCATTGAGGAGTGCTGGCCGATTCGAAAGTACCGATCTGATCCTGGCATGTACGTCGCTAAGCATGCGTTCGAATTAACATCACGTGTGTATTTCGATCGGGATGAGTCATGGTACACTGAGCTCTTGGAGATGTACAATGAGCAACCAAACCTCCCAAACACGGATGTAGGGGCAGTGCATCGAGCGGCGTTGTTCCGAGTTTTCACTGATGAGGATTCGTCAGTTGACGATTTGGAGAAAGTAAAAGATGGTCTTGAAGGGACAACGTGGACTGATGGCCTCGATGACAAGTCTTTCGGTATCTTGTGTGCATTGCTGTATGGTGATGGTCATGAGGAGCGTGCGCGTGAATTAGCAGCAAACGCTCCAATTCAAGTATTCCAAGACGAGTACGAAGAGATCAAACAAGCAACGAATGAGAAATCCGATGCTGAACAGTCGGCATTGTGGGGTGAATTACTCCCAACAGCCGCTATTATTTCACCTGAAGAGTTCCAGTTCGTTCTTGGGAATGTTGCGTTTTGGACAGCCGGCGATCTGACCGTCCAGTATGATGAGTACTACCGTGCAAGTGAGTTGTACGGGGTTTCTGTGGGATTACTGAATGAACACGGTGGAGACGTGTACGCTGAGACTGCACGAGCACGCCACCACTACACGAAAGGCGTGCACGATAAAGAAGAGCAACGACATGAGAAAGCACGTGAGAGGTTCCTGAAAGCAATTCATGACTGTCAGGTTGACGACCGGCCGTTAACAGACGCGTACGCTGTTCTTGGTGCGGTAGAAGGACTCACAACAATACTACTCAATGCCGCCCGGAATGATACTTGTGTGATTGACAAGGCGTTAGATGAGTTGCACGATGTTGCTGAGTTCCTTCCAGAACCAGAAATCACACCGTATCACATTGAGGAGCGGACAGAAAACGCGTCAGTATACGTCACCGGTGCGCTCGCAGAGCTGACTGCCCGGAAACTTGAACGGATCCGTGAGGAAGATGATGGCGTTCCGACGTTAGACCAAGTCATTTCACAGTTCCAGAAAGCAGCCGACAGTTACGAAGATGCCGCACATAACTACCACACTGAGACTGTTACCGAGGTTATTGAGGATCTCACCGATTCCGGTAGCAGTGAACGGATTCAGTACCCCACCCGGGATCGACCGGACCAGGAGCCAAGTCCTGATGAGACAACCAGTCAGACGGCCCAATCAGACTCGTAATTCACACCATTCACCCGTCACGTTCTCCTGCTGTTTTATTTTCTGTTATCCGTTGGTGTGACCAGTGCTCGCTTGTTTGGACGTGATCTCGCCGAACGAATTTCCCCAGCCGCTCGCTGAATTGCCCGTAGTGGAACGGGTACGTATTTCTGACCACGAATCCTTCCCGGTTTGGTGTTAACTTATCAGCAAGGGTTGAAAGCTTGTCGTAGAACTCACCTTCGTGATCGAATTCGGTATTCGAGAACAACACGGGCGTTGTCTCAAACCCTAGTTTGTCCGCCCATTGTTTCGTCGCTTCCCAAGACAACCACAGGTGCCAGTTAGTGTCGTACACACCAAACACTTGGAAGTACCCGTTTTCTAGCGGTGGGGCTTGATTTCGGTCTTCGCAGCACCCTGAACAGCCATAGTGGATGCTGTGTTTGGCGTAGATCCATTCACCATGGATTTGCAAGTTCTCAGGGAGTTTTCCATACACGTTCTGTTCCCAGTACTGTTGGAAGAGCAAATCGAACGAGTCATGGTCTGCTCTGCTGGCACTTCGACTTCTGACTGGAGCGTCAGCATCTGCGACCAGGATCGCATTACTCCCATCCATTTTCTCTGTGACGACTACCGGTATATTGAGGAATTTCTCAACGTGCCGATGCGCGGTGTCATCGTCATCGTTCATGTGAGAGAACGGCAGGTGCCGTGAGCTGGGGTACTTATAATAGTCACGTAATTCATTATGTGGTGGAGTTTCTAACGACGCACCCCATTTATCGACGTTTTGCCCGATTCCGTCGGGGGTAACGCCGTCGAGATCGAGCCACCGCCAGAATGCCTGCGGTGGAATTATGTCATCTTCTGCAAGTCGGTGGTGGTGATTGCAGACCGATGCTCCGTTTTCAGGGATGTACCCACCGTCAGCCCATTCAGCGCGCTCGATGATGTGGTGAACATCATCAGCGTCAGCTGTGCAACTTGGGACGACACAGGTGTTGCCATCCCGTTCTAAACATGTTTGTCTGAAGTCCGCTCGTCGTTGGTTTGTCATAGATTATCGCTCCGTTGACCGCAGTCGCAACTGTTAGAAAACGCTTCCTCACTGGAGTGCGATTATCGCTGGGTCATATGTCGTGGAGCGACTGTGTGAACAGCCCGGAGTCGAACCGAGCGATCCGCGTTACAGCGAATTTCCCCCAGTATCCACACGTCAAGTCTATCCTTACCTTTCTACTACTGGTATAAATAGGCACGGATATCATTTCAAAAACTGCGATTATTTGCAGAATGCGAGGAGAATACCACCGGGGGATTGACCCCGAGGTGATTCACTAACTCAAGAGAAGAGTGTGATTCCCGAATTTATTTGATGATGCCATGCATCGGGTATAGATACGAATAATGGATCAGACTCCTGCAAGCGAGCTACTGACAGGGACAACGTTCTCTGTTGAACAGACGGGTAACTCATTCGTTGCGACGGCAGATCTGCCAGAAACCGCACCGTTTGATGAGCTAGTAAAAGAGTCACACCACCCTGAGTATGTTCTCAAGGAGTTATATGAGGGTGTTACGATTCTTGCAAAACATGGCGATGTCCATGCTGTGATTGATGAACGCGGTAAGGCTGCAGCTGCCGCAGCAATGAACGCTCCTGGTGTTGTCGATGTTCGATATTACGAAAGCACGCAGTCGCTTCAAGTAATGCACGAGACCCTCCAGACGGACACGTACGACGATGTCGTTCACTTCGGCGGATTAAAAGAAGATGGGTGGTGGGTTGATGTTGATCGTGAACATGGACTTGTGCTAGTTGTTGAGTACACGGTCGATCAGTTCGCCCCACCCATTCCGGAAAGGTATTCGTGGGCGGACATTCAGGAAGGAATGCGTGATCGTGATCCAGAACAGGTTCTGATCGATTCGTTTTCATTTGATCACTTGTTTGCACTGTATGAAGAGTTCCAAGAGTTCGGGACTGACCAATTCCTGATTTCACGTCCAGATATTCGAGATGGAGAAGTTAGACTCGCTGGAACGACACACAGTGCGTTTCATGCGTATTACTTGATCGAGGTGAAAAACGGAGATATTGAAATGATTCGAGATCGGCATTTTCCTGATCTAACGATTAGTGATCTTGAATTCATGATACGGTGTGTTACGGAAGAATGCCGTGACGAAGCAGAGCAGTACGCACGTAAAAAAGCTGCAGTGACCAGTCAAAACGATGAGATTCCACTTGAGGAAATCCCTGACTGGGTTCCACCGGAAGAACGCAACTACGAGATGGGAGAATCCTCAGCGTTTAAACAACTGGGGAGAGACAAAGATGATGAAAGCACTGACAATAATGAGACGACAACCGACGAGGAAGGAGCCAGTACAGGAGGGTCGTAATAACCATGGATAATACAAGTGGAAGGGTGACAGATAATGAGCGAACACCAGTTAAAGTTGAAGTAGAGTACAACACGTCAGCTGAACCAAGTAGAATTAAATTCTTCCATAGTACGTTTGGAATGATGCGATTCAACGTGGAAGATCGAACGGCAGTCATTGACCCGGAATGGAACCGGTTATCTGATAATGATTTAAAAGATCAGTTCGATCGGTGGATCACAACAGGTGACGTAATCTATTCTGTGCTTCGACTGCCGTTCATTGAAGAGGTTGATGCGAGCGAAGTGAAACGATCGTACGAACAATTGGACAGTGCACATGGTGAGATGGCATGAGTCAATCAGAGTCAACAAAGAAATGCAAGAACGAAGAACGTACGGATAGACCACCCCGAAAAACACGGACACTCACCGGCGGTGAAACAGTGTATGAGGCATCTGATTGTCGTTTTGTGGCGTCACCTTCTGGGACGGTACATGAGCGTGGTGAGTGGGACGGAGACGAGTACGAGTTTTGTTATCACCCGAAGTGCGGGCAACGACTTCCGAGCGGATCGATGTGGTCGCAGGTTGATGCAGAATCAGTTGAAGAAGCAGTTCTCCGGTACAACCTTGAACCGTGCACACAGTGCTTTGATCGTGCAGGACGGTTGGAACAGTGGCGGAGTGCAATCCACAGTAATTTGGCTTATTCGTCACCAGCTGATGTTCCAGCTGATGTTCTCCGCAAGGCTGGATTGGAAAAGTACATCAATTCAGAATGATGGGATGGTGAACACTTCATGTGTTCACTGTCTTTTGAAGGTGTTAATACAGGCGAGTTCAAACAGGTGAATGGGAACGGTGTTGAGAGATAAATCATGGTTGAACAGTCTCATATTGACGGGGTAACGGTGCGTAAGTTCAAGCGTATCTCAGCAAGGATTTTGCTGATTGTGTTGATAATTGCAGTGGGTTGTGTTGCGATTGGTTACTCACCGTATTTGTTCTCTTTTCAACAGAGTCTTGAGTGGAGTGCGGCACTTATTTCTGGAACACTACTCGGGTTAGGTCTATACAGCGCTGCCATCCTGCCCCAAGAAAAATCATGGGGTCAGTAGATGATTGAAATACCAAGTATATTTACCGATGAGCGCGAATCGCATTGTGTAAGGAATTGATTAAGGAACGGTTTGATTGATGAAATAGAAACACACCATAATCACGCCCATGAAACATTAAATTGAATAATATGTCACCAAACCCGTGGGAAGGCTGCGATCAATGCGGCGAGATGGTTCGTGGAGCGACTGTTGTTGAGAGTGCTGACCCAGAAGATGATGCAGTGTTTTGTAATGATGAATGTCGTGTTGAATACGAACAGGTAAAAAACACTTCAGGGTACTGCACTACTTGTAATGACCTGATCCCACCTGATAAAAAAGTTGAGTCCAAAGGAGCAATGAGATACGGTGAGTTCTGTTGTGTGGAATGCCGAGATGAATATAATGAAGAAGAACTGGAAAACATCCCATACCGTTTCTACATCAGTGTTGGATTCGGTTCACTGGCTGGTATCTTATCACTTTCCGCACCCACGCCAATCGGGCAACAAATAGCCGACCCATTACCCGAATTTGCCGTAAATCTGATTGGGGTATTTCTACTTCCCACACTTATCATGGGCGGGGTTGTGGTCTCTATACTTCCGATATTCGTCATTTTGTATATCGGTGAGTACAAGCGGTACCCGTTGTTTTCGTTCGGACGACAGCAGAACGTTGAGTACAACTATCGGAAGTCGATCGATAAATGTGTGATGTGTGATGTAGAAACTGTAGAAGGGTACCAGAGTGAGTACCGGACTGATGTGGTCGTTTTCGGTGTGGTGATACTAACTCTTGAAAGCGGTTCAAATCAGAGTTGTCAACCATGCTATGAAGACGGCATTGAAATGGCTCTCCGAGCGTCTTCCGAGACGGAAGACAGAGACACCCAGAGTGAAAAACAAGTCACCACAGTGGATGAGTGACTCACTTTGCAACATACTCTCGTAGACAAATCGTTTGAAATCCGTACACTTATTCAATACCAACGGTGAAATACTATACACACTGACCCCTGCCCCTCCGTCACATGGAATATCAGGGCAAAACTACACATGACTGCTGGCACAGACCCAACCACACTGGACAAGCTTACAGAGGCAGAAACAAGCAAACTCGTTTTGAAAGACAACAAACGAACAGCGTATCTCATCGGTGGTCCTAATTACTTCGTTTCACATATCGACGATGACTCACCTGGCCCAGCAAAGAAACCAATCAGTCGAGAGACTGCTGAGCAGATGGTAGACGCGTGGGAGATTGATGGGCTTGAAGATATTGGTGGGGTTGTTGACGTTCCAGACTGGGTGCGTGAGTACCAAACAACGACGTTCCGTGGTCCACGGTTGTACCCGGTTCCAGAAGGTTGGGTGTTAAGTGATGTTGAGGGTGGAGCGATCGCGTGGAAACGGTACGAAGGAGGAGAAGCTGCCAGTGATGCTGAGTCTCCTAACGACATCCCAGATGAAATCCGGGCTGATGGTCCAACTGATGAAGCAGTGCTATTCTCGGAGTGGAACGAGCATGATGAAACACTGAACCGACTCACGTTCAACTACGAAGAAACTGCGTTTGAAGACGTTATCGTGATGAATGAAGAAGAGTTGTGGGAGAAAACAGCAGCCGCACTAGCAACGTATGCCCACGGTGATGGTGTGCCAGAGATCTCGTTTGCATCTGGGAAACCTCCGAAACCAGTTCGTGAAAAACAACGCCAAGAACGAAAACGTGAACAGCGGAAAGAGAGAAATCACGCCCTTGACGATTTCGCTTAACCAACACGACGTCTCTTAAATTCTCACGAGAGTGTCTAATGACGGGTCTGTTTTGAACGCCTTGTAATAAAACCGATTCTATAAAGAGAGATAGCGCGAGTACCACGCGCCACCGTGCGCGGGGCACTTCACGAGCTGTGGTAACAAGGAATACAAATAGTTAACAGGCCACCTGAGTATGATTACAATACAATTGGTGATTGGTAATGCAGATTGAGCAAGCAGAGGCAGAAAGCAAAGATGATGCACAGTACTTTCCGAAACTTCACGCACCGTACAAACGAGTTGGTCAGTCCGGGTCAAAGTATGTAACGAATCATACGAACCCTGGGTACGACTGGGTGTTTGAAGACGCAGAGGATGTGCTTGCGGTCGAAAAACTTGATGGCGAGAACGTTAGTGTGACGTTTAACGACGACTTCGAACCGGTTGCAATTCACCGCCGAGGTGGTGCCCGTGGTGATCCAGCTGAGAACGGGTACGAAATGGTTGAAGTTCCGATGTGGAACGAAGATGAGTCACACTACGCTGAAGGTGTTGTGAATGCATTCGGACAAGGATGGATCGAGTACTTGGATTCACCCGGACAGCACTTCGGTGAGCTCGTTGGCCCGCGAATGCAAGGCAACCGGTACGACTTGGATAAGCACTACTGGGTGCCTTTCGATTACGCCCGTGAACGTCTTGTCTACAAATCCTACGGGGACCACCCGACAGATTACGGTTCAATCCGCGACTGGCTTGTTGAGGTCGAATTACCGCCATTGTTTTACCGGAAAATGAATGGCGGGATCTCGTTTGAGCAAGCGAAAGCAGAGTCGGAAGTTGAAGGGATTGTGTTTACTCACCCCGACCCCGATGCAGTTGATACGCTTCCGATGGCGAAACTCACGATCGAAATGTTCGAGGAGTACCACAAAACGAAGTGACTACATGACGACCAGTGATGATTCATGCCCGGTTTGCGGGTGTGAAATGCGTGATTGTGGTGTTGATGGGAATTGGCATGAGTACCACTGTGAAACGTGTGACCGTGAGGTTCTTCGACCAATCGTGAGTGATCATGGTGATGGAGTGTCAGTTGAGGATCTGAACGCCATCTCATCGTTTGGAACGGAGTAGGTTGTTTGCGGTCTGACGTGAGTGTTTTATTCATTCACCACATGTTCCTGTGTATGTGTGGAAAGAAAACGAGACGAGAAGTACTTGCATCTGTCTCGACAGGAGTTTGTATTGGGGTTGCGGGGTGCTTGTCGGACTCTGAGGACGATGAGCAACCAATTCAACAACCACCTCCGGAAGAAAACGGAAGTACTGATGATTCCGGGGTTGGTGAACAGGTGAGTCCGTCGGAACGTTTCGATACTGCTGAAGAGTTATTAACAGAGAATATTACGATTCTGTCTGGGGGTGCAGAGCAACGGTTTGATGCTTCGGTGATTGAAGCGAATTTGAATGATGTACAGGCAGAGTTGGAGGCGATTGAATCGAGTGATTCAGCAGAAGTTGATACGAGACGGATAGAGGCTTACCGAACGCTCATTGAATACCAGTCATCGATTGGTCTTTTGTATGAATTATCGTTTCTGTTACAACGCTGTCTGAATCAAACGGAGGAAGAGTTGGAAACCGGGGATATTGAGGCAGCACGTGAACAGTCACGCAACTGTTTGCAGGTCTCTGAAGGTGTTGATACGGAAGCTGAAATTGAAGCGGTGCGCGATCTACACGACAATGTCGAGACGACGCAACTTGATGGTGTTGAAAACGAAGATCTAGACGTTGTTCTTTCAAACGTAGAGGCTTCTCATGAGACGTTTCGTGCGGCCGAGACTGCCCTCGAAGGGATGTCAGAATACACTGACGGGGTGTTGTCACTGTCAGAAGCAGCAGAACTGTATGCAAATCAGGAGTGGGAGCGTGCTGAAGAAGCGTTTGGACGTGCGGAAGAACAGTACGGCCAGGCAGATGAATTGTTGAGTGGTGTTGTTGGTGATGATGCTGTGCCACCTCGTCATAGAAGTACTGTTGACCGGTTACAGTGTGTCGCGGTTGCGTCAGAAGAAGCTATGAGGCTGTACAGAGAAGCTGCATCGCTCCATCAGACGGATGAACCCGATCGTGCTGCAGAGAAAGTAGCAGACGCTGAAACTTTGCTGGAAGAATGCGACTGATCTTGTTCAGGTGTGAGTGACTCTGTTCCAGTCGTCTTCTGGGATGTGGATTTCAAATCGGGTGCCTCCTGTCCGGCTTTCGTTGACAGTGATCTCCCAATTATTGTCGTCGAGGATATTTTTCACGATGGGGAGCCCGAGTCCATTACCGTTTGACCTGGTTGTCACACCTTTTGTGAATATTTCAGCGCGGTTTTCAGTTGGGATCCCTGGGCCGTTGTCAGCAATGAAGATTCCGGTTGAGTCAGGTAGTTCTCCAACCCAGACAGTAACGCGATCGGAGCTGTGTTTATCGGCATTTCTGAAGAGATTTTCCAGAACGGAGTGTAAATGAGATTGGTTGATCTGGACAGTGACCGGGTTGCTGGTGTTAAGTTCTACCTCTAGTGAGGCATCTGATATACCGGTCGTTGTTGTTTCCCACGCATCAGTGATACACTCAGTAAGATTGACTCCTGTTTCACTGTCACACGCGACTGGTGTCGGTGTTTGGAGGCGTGTTTCGATGAGATCTTCAAGACGGTCAAGGGCATCTTCTACTTGCTCGAAGTGTTCTGGATCGCCTGTGTCTTTAGCGACTTTGAGATACTGTTGAGCAACCATTAAAGGACTCTTCATATCATGCGATACTTCTCGGAGTAGTTGTTCAACAGATTTGCTCTCTTCACTTGGAGAATTTGTATCTGCTGATTGTTTATCTGCGGTCATATTTCCAGTTAATTCCGTAACTCAATGAATCCCTAATCGAGTTACGGTCTTCCGTATCTATTTTTATCACACGAAGCGACTTAAACACCCGCCCCACACACCAATTGCTACTAACATTTTTAAATGAAAGAAGAGTAAATAAGCGTAGAAAGACAGATGCGATCTGATATTACAATCCTCGTAGTTGAGGATGAAGACCCCCTAAGAGAACTTTACAGGAACTGGCTGCAAGCCCGGGATGTGGACGTTTACACTGCTGCTGATGGTGAAAAAGCAGTTGAACAGTGGAGTGATGAACTCGATGGTGTTCTCCTTGACCGACGACTCCCCGAAATGTACGGCGATGATGTTCTCGAAAAGGTTCGTGGACAGGGTTACCATACCCCTGTTGCAATGGTAACCGCTGTTAATCCTGATTTGGATGCCATTGAAATGGATTTTGATGAGTACATGACGAAACCGATCACAGAAGACAAACTCATTGAAACCATTGAGGTCCTAGTAGAACTTTCTGACGTTCGAACAACCGTCCGTGATTTTGTCAAAGCTGGTGTGACACTTCACCGATTAGAAAATGAGCAACCAGATGAAGTTCTTCAGACACACGCAGAATATCAGCAACTCAAGTCACAGTATGATCGTCTCCGAAAAGAAGTTGAGTCAATATCTGATGACCTGACTGGATACGAAAAAGAGTTGCTCGCAACTGCCCAGCAGAAAATTCAGTAACGGCCTTAGTATCGCTACCACAGTTTAACCCACAACGCAAAGCAAAACGTCGTACTAACAGTACCTTCCCGATACTGACAATCTGCTATACTCTACTCTACTCTACTCTACTCGGCCCTTCTCGTGTTTCTCCCTTTCCTTTCCACGGAACCCAAACGAAACTGCTTCACAAAATCAAACCTATTCACCTGAACGGACTGCTCAACACGCCCCCACCATCGTACGACCCATCACCCGTATACACATGCAACGGAACCTCAATCTCCTCACCACTTCTGTCTTGACTACCGATCGTCGTTACGTATTCATACTCATCATGCAGAATGTCAAAGAACGCTTGTGATCCATCACTTCCACCAGGCCCACACCCACCGTACAACACGGTCTCGCCTCCCGCCTGTGTAAATGCTAGCAGTGAAAGTGACGCAGCATCATTTGAATCATCAGGGGTGATGAAACACGCAGGACGATCAGCATATGACGCCGCTTCAAGAGCAGTTATCGTTTCAGCCTGTTCTACTCTTTCTGGAAGTGAAATAGAATCCATTGGCAGTCCAGCAGGAATCACTGCCTTTTTGGCCATGTCCGAGTTCTCCTCTGGAAGTTGAATCCGGTTAGACAGAGCAGTATCAAGAAGAACAAAATCATCGTTTGACGCCAGATGATCTTCTGCCTGGTCACTTAGCCGAATGATCTGTCCATCTTCATCGGCAGGCAAGTCTGTAATCCCTGGACTTTCCTCGCCGCCATCGTCTGATTCTGTCGAAGTTCTCTCTTCAAGGAGTTTCGTAGCTTCGTCAGCATCACTCTTTCTGAGAGCATCATTAATATCTTCTTCAGCAGCCTCTTCGATCGAGGCAAGACGTGACAGTACAACACCTGGGTCATCGATTTCTTCATACCCGCTCACCAGTGTTGCGACGATTTCATCAACCGTTGAGCCTTCCAAGTCACCCCAGACCGAGAGAACTTCCTCAGCCGTTGTGACTGGTAAATCAGTCACGTGCTGGTGAGCATTCCGTGCCTCACCCATTGATTCTCCACCAACTGCTGCTCGGTAGACGTTCCGAGCGGATGTATTCGGCGGGTAATCACCCTCTGGATACACTGTCGAGAGTTTTTCGTAGTAATACCCGGATGAATTCCCGACGTGCGACAGCCACTCCAAATCAAGTAAATCGCTCCGGGAGAGCGTTGAGTTTGTTCTAACTTCTTTTAGAACCGCTCCGATTTGCCATTTCTGCTCGATTTCATCATCAATCTCAACGATATCCTCTAATTCACCCACCGTATCAAGCCACTCAGAACCCTCAACATCACCATCATACTCACTGATTGTCTGTTTCATCACTCCAACGATGTTGTCAACATCTTCTTCAATCGCAGCGTTCAGTAACTCAACGATCGTATAGTCAGAGATCTCACTCTCGTCAACAGTCTCTAATGTGTTTTCTGGCTCACCGGGTAGAACGTCTTGTTCAGCCTCCCCAGAGTCACTGTTTCCCATCTGGTCAGACTCACCAGATTGATCAGACTTCACACCTTCGTTCGCGTGCATATCAAGTGTCGTTTCAGTCCGGTTATCACCGTTTTTCGCCTGCTCAACTGTTTCTGATGCTGCTGTTCCACCGTCTGTTGATCGGACACGTTCAACACCTTTCCCATCCGCGTCGTCCTCTCCAGAGTCAGACGTTGAGTCACTATCATTACCTGTGGCGAAGAGATTCACACCACCGTCATCATCGGTCGTATCATCATCACTGTCAACTGTTCCGCCGGCAAATTTTTTCCGTTCTGTTGCTTCGATGTCGGCTACTTTCCGCCTGATTCTACCGCTACTTGGTGGCCGATCACCGTTCATTCGGTACACATCTTGGACAACATCAACTGGATCAGCGACATTTAGAGAATGAACGTGTTCGACAACATTATTGAATCCCGTATCGTTGATGCTATGCCATGCACGCAACGCCTTTTTCGATGGTTCAATGCTGTTTTCTTCAGCATGTTCGATGATTTCTTTGGCGACAGCGGGATCGTACTTTTGTGCAACAAATGCGGCGACACGGACAATAATATCCTCTGGGTAATCACCATCTGGGTAGACCTCAGCTACCGAACGGAACCTGTTCGCTGTTGTCTTTCCAAGATCATCAATTTCGGCAAGATTGAGGAATTCGTTGACTGAAAGATCCTCCACATCCTCATCGAGCTCTTTCAGAAATGAACCAACACGCCATGCGCGCTCCATTCCATCGTATTCACGGTTTATTTTGTCAACAGAGAGAAGTAGCTCTTCATACGGTTGCCGGACCTGGTCAATCTTCGAGGTGTCGCTAAGTGGGAAATCATCCCCGTTCGTGTTGAGTGTAACGCGAGGATCGCTCCCATCAACCGGGTGGAAAACCCGAAGTGTGTACTCTCCATCCCGCAGTTTTTCATGGATTTCTTTAATTTCGGCATCCATATCTAGATCGTTGTTAGCCGTGTCACTACTCATGATTTACTCGTGATTCTTCTTTCCCGCTTCGATTTTCCGGTCGTTCATTTGTTCTCTTCACCGACGATGCCTCGTACATGTTCTTACTGTATACCCATGCCATGTGTTTTCACTTTTATTTTTTGATTATTGGTTAACTCAGTTAGATATCTTGGATCGGGGCAGATGGAACGAAATCGTCCAGGAACTCATCGAATCTGTTCATCTGACCAAGCAGTAACTCATCGACCCGTTCAACCACTTCGCCCGTGTTCCCGTCTGCTTCCTCAATCTTCTCCTTCACTTCACTTGCCGCATGCAGATAACTAATCCGCTCAACACCCCATTTCGTCCCGAGTGTCTGTTTGACGGCGTCACGGTTTTCCTGCCCGTACTGATCTTCCCATGCTTTGAATTCCGGGTGCGCCGTGTTGATAGCGACATTGTACTGCCCACCACCGAGCGGCTCAATCGACGCACGTTTTGGACTCTCTGGATCGAAATCAAATGTTGTGGAGTGAATAACTTCCGGAGCACCACCATCATTTGATTGACTCACATCAATATCGCCAACGTGAACGATCGAGCGACCGCGATCGACCTCTGGCTTCGTCATTTTGGCGTACTCATTCATCTGCAGCATCTCTGGCTGCTCGCGGAGTTTGGCTTTGATAACGTAGACACCCGGCTCTGGCGGAACAATATCTCGTTCCAGAACAGTTTCTTGACTTCCAGGCTCAACTTGAACAGCAATATTGTCTGGCTCAGTTGCAAATGACCGATCCGTATCTTCAAGCGGGATTTCCTCACCGTTCTCATCACGTGTGCGCTTTACGAGAATATCATAGATTTCGAACTGCTCTGTCTCTGACTGTTTCTTATTTGTAACTTTGATACTCACTGGAATCTCTTCATCAACGTCGTACTCCTTTTTACCGGTTGAACAAAGAATCGAACGGGGACGGTTCTCTTTCGTTGTTGACGTGCTTTTCCCTCCGCCCCCACGACTCCCTCGCCCGGTATTGCCACCTGACCCTTCATTCACGATATCATAGTCGTAGACAGCTTCATTGATACCTGCTGTTACATTCCGACTGACCTTCTCCTGCTCGTCAGCTGGATCATCATCACGGAAGTGGTCGGCGTATAACTCTTCAAGAATGCCTTTGAGTGGTGTTGCGGAAACAACACCGGTTTTGAATCCAATATGGCCGTGTTTTTCGAGGTCATCACAGAGTGCATCAGCATTCACCCACCCCCACATCTTCACCGGCTCACGCATTGCAGGGTTCTTATCAGGCGTGTAATGGTGAACTGCCATGTACGGCGCAGGGGCATCTTCACCACCCTTCACCATTGCAACCCCGCGCCAAGGCGGCTCAATGTCAGCCTCGACCTCTCGCTGATCGATAACAACAAGATTCTCCAGAACACGCTCTTCCCCATTTCGCGTGAACGGCTCAAGTTCTTCTCTGTAGTCTAGTTCCGCCTGTTCACGGATTTCAGTGAGATCAACGACATCGGGCTCGTACGTCCCATCACCGACAATCTCGCACTTCATATCAACGTCATCGAGTGCCAGTAAGAACCCGAACTTCTTTTGCAGCATATCGTTGATCGTCTCCCAGTTGGTGAGAGTCTCCATCTCCTCGTCATCAACACCGACACACTTGACGTACGTCCCCGGGGAGTCAAGTTCAGGACGCGGTGTTTCTGGTTGAACAATCTCGTCAGATGGTCCGTGAACGGGGGAGGCTTTTGTTGTCCACCGCTCACCACTGTGGTGGTATGTTTCTGGATACGCAACATCACACCAACTTATCATCCCCCAGAATCCTTTCCCCTGATCGCCTGCTGTTGACCGGTTATCTTTCACATCACCGGGATTACCGATGGTGAGGTATCGCGTTCGGAATGTATCTTTTTTCATCCCACCGGCGTTATCCCAGAATTCAACGGTGTTCTCTTCTGGATCGATCCGGTACCTGATTTTCAGTGTATCGATTGAATACTCATTGTGTGCTCGGTGGTAAAAGAACGCATCACCGATGTTCTGCACTCCTTCAAAGTAGTATGCTTCTGCAGCACTACTGTGATCTTTTTGTGCTTCCTGTGCAAGTCGAAGGCCGTTCGCCGGGACCGTTCCAAGAAACGACAAGTCGTCTGGATCGCCTTTTACTTCGCTGGCATTAATTTCATCACGCCCAATATCGTTGTTCACGGGCCGCGGCTCATTTGAGTCAGATTTTGACTTTGACATTGATTTTCCTCCCAGTTTTGAGTGGGTTGTGTCGCAGCACGCCATTCCATTCGAGGGACGACCCCCTACTGGTAGTGTTGGCGTAACCATTAGGCGTTAATAAATGTGTAAGCATAAACGCTGGTAAAGTCAACCCCGATCTCACTGTGTTTCACGTACTGTACCAGTTCTTCTCAACGTTCCATTGTATGTACTGAATCGTGCCTTATCGCCAGTGTCATCTTACCCAACTTCGCACCATTTCATCAAGACCCAAGGCAGATACCTCGGGGCTTGACCCCGAGGCAGTTGACTACGTACTTTTAGTTGCAATGGTGAGTTTCGTGTTGAGTGTTGAGTGAAAATTTCCGTGTGAACAGGGCTCAGTTTTAACCGCCCAGAGCGGGTTCACTAATGTAATAAGTGGAGTGCTCACAGTGCCGTGTGGTTCTGTGAGTATCTCTGCACGGATCATCATGAGTACACAGGCGACACTCGAAGAGTTCTGTACACCGGGTGAGAGTGATGGGAGTGCACAACTTAGTCTCGGCTCGTTTGCAGGTGGTGGTGAGATTGAACGGAAAACAGTACCACCACATAAGAATCCGCGGTGGCTTCACCGGAAACACTGGGAAGAAAAGCTGGAAATCCCCGATATAGCAGTGGAAGCCGGTGTTGATGAATCCACAATCAACCAGTGGATGAAAGATCTCGGTGTATCGCGGAGGACTGACCATACCAGGCAGGATTGTCTTGATAGTATTCAGCGAGTCGCAGACAAACTTGGGAGAACACCGTCACGGGCAGAATACAAAGAGCACAAACTCGAATCGGAACCAACATTCTTCCCAATCCAGCAACGGTTTGGGACGTGGAACAAGGCAAAAGAGGTTGCTGGTGTTGGGATTCTGGTGCGAGATAACTGGTCGGAAGATAGATGCATTGAAAGTATTCGCCGGGCCGCAATGTTGGTGGATGGGAATTTAACAAGGGAAGCATATCAAGACGTGAGCGACGTATCTGATCCCGGTTTTGACGCAATTCGAGCCTCATGTGGGTCATGGAACACCGCGAAAAAGAAAGCGGGGCTCGATGTGCTGTGGACGAAATGGGCAACGGATGAGTGCATCACTGTTCTCCACCGGATCAAGGAGATAGTCGGTGAAGATGTTTCAAGTGAGGACTACCGTTCGCATAAGCGCCCGGAAGATCCTTGCTTAACGACACTCAAAAAGAAGTTCGGTGGGTGGAGTTCAGCAAAGACCGCAGCAGGGTTAACCCCTGACCTGTCCACCGAAAATTACACAGAGGAAGACTGCCTCGATGCATTACTCCGTGTTGCCGATGAACTCGGGCGAAGTCCCAACACACGAGAGTATATGCGGCTTCGAGATGAACAGGAGCCGTCAAAATCAGTTATTTGGGAGATATTCCCGTCGTGGAATTCAGCCAAGCAAGCAGCTGGCTTAGAACTTTTCCAGGACGGGGACGGTATTCACTATCCGTACGGGTCAACGTGGTCCTCAACAGCTGCTGAGATTCGAGGCCGTGATGGGTACCAGTGTATCTCATGTGGAATGTCATCTGATGTCCATCAAGAGGCGTTCGGGCGTGATTTGGATGTTCACCATATTCACAAGCTCCGAAGCTTCTTCGAAGATTTCGACGATGATCAGTTAGATGGCATTGAGAGTGGGGATGTCACAGAGGAACTGCAAAAAGATATTGAAGAGCGAATTGCCCGCGCGAACGACCCGACAAACCTCGTGACGCTCTGTCGGACATGCCACCGGGATATTGAGAACAGCCCCGTAGAATCACAAGTTGAGGAATTAGGTATTGATCCACCACGTGTTTCCCCCGGATATGTTGAGTGAACTATCGATATGGCGCGGTAGTTCACTTTGGTACGGATTCAGAGGAATAATGACATTGCAGTACGTACACTTTCATACGGGATGTACGTACTCCGTCGAATGAGGGATGTGCACACTGACGAGGTGAAACTGTTGTGGCGTGATCGGCTTGACGCCCCAGAAACGTATATCGACCAGTGGATAGATGGTGTGCTTGGTGACAGTCAAACAACCGGTGTTGTTGCTGTGTCTACTGAGAATGGATCTGTTTTCGGAGCTGGGATTGCGTGTATTGCTGATGAAGAGTATGTTTCAGACTATCTAAATCACCCGGGTGCTTCAGTGCCTGTCTGGCCGGTGACTGGAATAATTCATACGTTGGTTGTGGATAAAGAGCATGAAAGGAATGGGATTGGAACTGCTATTGTTGAGAGTGAGTTGGATTGGTTGAAAGACGCCGATTGTGAGGGTGCTGTTGCTGTGTCCTGGCACCGTAACGGGATGCATGATAGTAGGCCGCTGTTCCAGAAATTAGGGTTTGAACAAGCATTTGTCGATGAGTCATTTTTCGAAAATGCTGCTGATTCAGTTCATTGTACTGATTGTGCTGGTGCGTGCGAATGCGGTGGAACCGTTTTCACTATTGAACTGTGAATATCTTGTCACAGTCATTCTCAATAGTTCCAAAGGCAGTAATAGGATACATTATCCCAATTTTTTAAACAGTAGGTGAGTGAATCAAGATATGGGAAAAAGACCGAATATTAAATTGAGTGAAGCAACGGGAGATGAAACCCGGGATGCATTGACGAAATACAGAGATGCGTATGATTTGGACAGTCAAGAAAAGGCAATTAGACAACTTCTTCCAAATTGGGCATTTAATCCACTCATTCCTCCTGCAATTGGCAGGGTGATAGAACTGACAGAGAGATCACGGCACTACAACATCACTCCGTCTGAGATCACTGACACCGGCTACTTATATGAAATTTTAGAGCAATCTGAAGATAATGAGGATACAAAGTTAATCTCTGAAATCGAAGATATACTACAGTCGGACTCTCACAGCGAAGAATCTGGCTGATATTTCTTTCATACGATAATAGGGAGATCGGGTTTGTGATCTGTGACTTGTCGTGGGGATCATCGTAAGGCATTCATTTTCGCTATCTGGAGATCCCACCGAAACATATTGGAGAATATTTTTCTTCAAAATTTGGATAGAATCACTAACTTTTTTCAAAGTGGGGGATTGAGTATGATATGTAGTGGAATGAGTGAATACGACATCATCACGAACGAGCAAATCAACACCGGACAAGCAACTGACGCGTACTTCGATCGAACAACGGAAGCGTTGCAAGAAGCGGGTAGAAACCCAGCAGTTGTCGCAGAAGTAACCGCAGACCAATTCAGCACTGGTGAATTCGAGGTTTTCACTGGTGTGAAAGATGCTGCACAACTCTTAGCAAACACGTCCGTAGACGTTGATGCGTTGCCAGAAGGCCAGTTGTTTGATGGGGGTCCAGTCATGCGGATTACTGGCGACTATCTTGACTTTGCCCGTCTGGAGACCTCACTATTGGGTTTCCTTTCCCAAGCAAGCGGTATCGCTACCGCAGCTCTTGAAGCCCGGCGAACTGCACCGGAGTGTTCCGTATTAAGCTTCGGCGCACGACACATGCACCCAAGTGTTGCTGCTGTGATCGAGCGGAATGCTTTAATCGGAGGTGTAGATGGGTTCAGTCACGTCGCCGCTGGAGAGATACTTGATCAAGAGCCTAGTGGGACAATGCCCCACGCGCTGATACTGTCGTTCAACGACGAAAC
>LKMJ01001178.1_pt1 | contig 22582 bp, 22 predicted proteins | sample 643391 | NCBI WGS metagenome assembly LKMJ01 (sample SAMN04112250, study PRJNA286221) | soda lake metagenome | biome: soda lake; feature: Kulunda Steppe; material: water; isolation source: sample PL-Br10 brine of Picturesque Lake | place: Russia: Kulunda steppe | collected 2010-07
AAGGAGAGCTTGTCAGAAATGTGCTGGAAGTAGAATGAGACTTTGACCTAACAACAATTGTTTGCACAGGGCTGCTTAGCACTTTAGGGTATGCAACCATGAGTTGATGCTGCACTTGGTTCTATTCGAACTTTGACAGGCCACTACTTTCTGTGGACTCTTTTATTGGAAAAAGTAATTGGTTGTGCGCTCCCTGCTCTTTGAGAGCTACGCAATGACGCCCCTGGGGGTCTGATTGGGGGGGATGGGATTTTCGGTATATATGGTTTCTACGGTATACGGGGTATATATACGGTATATAAGTTATAAAAAATTTCCATATACGGTTTCCAGCAACCCTACTAATATGCTTCATCCCCCCAACAGCGTGGATTTGAAAATTGGGCTAGCTGGACTGGATATGGCGCGCGCAGCCCTTTTGAGAGAGTGGCAAAGTTTTTCAAGTTGTGTTGAAGTAATGCGCTGAGAGCGCAATGGTAAGCATTCGACTGACCAGTGGCGCACTCCTTAAAAAGGGCCTTGGTTATGCATTCCCCTTTACACCCTCTCAAGTATATATTTCTTGACCTCCCCCATGATATCATTCACAGCGTGGTTTGATAACGACTATGCGCACACACCTTAGCTATAGGAGCTACTTGATACCACAGGTTATCCTCAGTTTTTACGATCATCGTTAGGCCAATGATAATAATATCCAGATCATGCCATCTTTCACTGCTCACATACCAACGTGGACTGCTGGAAAAATGCTGCCCCATTCTTCCAGACAGGATCTTCTGATGTGTCTGCTTTTATGAACCACAACAACAACAATGTTCTCTACTGTATTAATCATATTCTCACTTTGAGTAGGCTAGCAGTAAGTGACAGCAGGCCTCACCCTTTTTAACCCCCTTGAGTAAAGCGCTATATCGGTGCACTAGTGCTGCCAATAAGGGCTATGTGAGAATATGTGTGTGTGTGAGAGAGAGAGAGATAGAGAGTTGTGATACCTTGCACTTTGCTGCGAGTACTGCAGCTAGCACCCATACCTCGGCCTAGACTACCAGCTGCTTCAGCTATTTTTCCCAATAACGGATGTTGCTCTCCCCCTTAATGGCAAACCTGCAGCTGAAGTGCTGCTGAGCCAGCGCACTGTCACGGACCTCCCACCCCTCCCAAACCGCTCTGCCATACTCAGTGCAAATTCTTTTCCCATTAACTCCGCCATACCTGCTGCAGTTTGTCCCATTTAGCTGCTTCCCTGCCTCTGCTGCTGCTCTGCCTGAGTAGTGCAGGCGCAAGCTCACATGTGCCTGATGGGTTGGCAGCCGTAAGTGCAGCAGCTGTACACACACCATAGGCTTCTCTTTCATGAATGATGAAGCAGGCCTCTCGAGCCTAGGCCTACCCACAGGCCAGGGTGGAGCAGGAGGAGGTCTGGCTACGATGGCAGCAGCGAGCACCCTCTCACGCTCAGCAACTCTGTGAGCCAGAGTTGGGGCCTTGCAAAATCATAGCTCCCTGAGCTGCCCGTCGCCCTCCAAGTACTTCTGCTTTGTGCAACCCACATCAAACTGCCCATTGCCTGTATGGGGCGTGGGGGTCCCCCGGGGGGCTTGGGCGGGGCAGTGGTAAAATAACCTTTCCTTGCGAGCTCTGTAAAATGTTATCTATCATACCCCTGGCAGATTGCAAAAGTGTGCTAAAATCAATGAATCAACCCCAAAATCTCTAGGAGCACTGCAGCAGCACACTATGACAAGTGCTATCGCTATTTAGTGTTTTCAGCCAACAATTAACTAAAAATATGCACAATTTGTAAGGTATGTAGGCATTTGACGTTATTGTATGTATGTATGCATGCATGTATGTATGTATGTATGTATGTATGTATGTATGTATGCATGTATGTATGTATGTATGTATGTATGTATGTATGTATGTGTGAATGTTCATATGTTTGTTTACAGTGTAGACCAAAAAGGCCGGCCTGGCCTGCCAACAGCAAGTGCAAGCTGAAAATCAACCTCCTAACAAGCAGCACTGCCATTCCTTTTCACAGGCAAGTTACTTACCAGTTAGCACCCCCTCGACCAGAAGGCTTATCCTTGTTGTCCTCAAACTCAAAGCCCAGGCTGCAAAATTAAGGACACAGGTAATGTCAATGGGTAAGATAGATCAGAGCAGCTACGCTATGCAAACAGACATGCGGCACAATCTTGGTCAACCCATTGCCCGCTCAGAATGTATGAAATGTATGAAAATCAGTGTCCAGTATCGCTCCTGAAGTCGTCGTGAGTAATTGAAAAATGATTGGGGGTCTTTGCGCTATGAAACCTGTTTGTAATCAACTTTTAAAGGCCTTCTGATTTATGCAGGTTTCGTCTGGGCCAGGCTCAAGCCTAATTGTGGAGCTACATGCTCCAAAAGGGCAAAGGACGCTATTTGATGAAAGTTGCACCAATCGGAAGGGTTCAGAGATGGATGGGCAGTCCAAAGAGCTCTGGATCCACCTTAATCCTAATATTGGTCACTAGGTTGAGGAGCATGAGAAACAGCAAGCCGCAGCCATTGCAGCCTAGCCCCCACTTCCCAGGCCTGTGAAGGCCCAGGAAGCTGCCTGTTGTCGAAGCAGGCACAAGAGAGAATACCTCTCTCTTGTGCCAAGCAGTTGAGGCGGGGGGGGAAAGCAGAGGGCCCCACGGGAGGAGGGAGACAGGCTGAGCCTACAGAGGTGTCCCCAGAGTCAGCAAATGTCCCATCTCAAGAAGATACAGAAATGCAAGATCCCGAAATGTGTTGAGGCGCAGCGGCAACAACGAGCTATCATAAGGTAAGCTACTGTTTCCATGCGGGCTGTGAGAGCGGTACCAGATCGTGGCAAACTCAGAATGTATGAAGATCAGAGGCTGCTATGATGCTTGCAGAGAGTGCCAATTTGAAAGAGTTCGCGCTGAGCGCTGAATATAGTTTTTTTAAAATCAATTAGAAAAACTTTGAGGACCTTGTGTTGAGTATGAGTCGCATTACCATAGGAGCTACACATTAGACATGATAGACTTAGACTGGTGTGCTCAATTCCCTGTTGTTTGTTTCTCATTCAGCAAGATTTTTCTTGCCTTGTGCGGAAGAAAAATAAGACAAGCTTCTGAATTTAAGGCCACACAAGGGCCACATTCCCAGTGTCTTGAGCCCATTATCACAATGCACTTTCTCATAAATAAGCCCCAATTATCGATAAGTGCACTGCACTCACATGATATTCTTCAGTGCGCAATATCTGCGGAACTTACCATGTAAAATAATCCGATGCCTTCTTCAGGTTGCCTTTTCTTTCAAACACAAGTGGAACGACTTCATCAGCACCACCAATCTGCCTGTTTCCTTGTCGTCTTTCCACTTCACGGTACATAACAACGACCCTATTGTTCTCATCTCGTTCCTGGCAGCAATCAAGCAAAGATCCTGGTTGGCAGTATGTGATATCTTGAAACAGTCGCAGACAGAAGCAATCCCACATGTGCATGAGCTTGCATGCAGCTCTGCAAGCACACGAACTTACATGCAGCAAAAAAATAGCGCTGCATTCCAGCAAGTTTAGAAAGACACTTCAAAGGTTAAACTCACCATCCAATGCACAAGTGATCAGTGGGCAAGCATAGACAAAAGCTGAATACAATAAAGCATCACACATGCGTTCATGATGATCGCATGTTTGTGCAAGAGGCTCAACAAGTACACACAGATTAGAGCAATGTCCGCACCTTATCCTTCTTGTTGGGCGATGCAGGGGTACTCCATGCCATCCATGGACAGTTCATAAGAGCCACTGCATGCATATGGCCTCCGTTGCGTTGCCAGAAAACCAACCTGTACAGCACAAGCCATGATTAGACCTGGAAATGTTCTAAAAGATGAAAGTCAAGAGTCAAAGTTGAGAAGTGCCATGGGTTTACATTTGATAAATAAAGTATGTACCATTTAACCAGTTCCGGGGTAACTGCAAAGAATAAGAGTCATTGGGGACTCTTGTAAAAGCTCAAGCCCCATTAAAGAGCCTGATCTTACAAAAATTTTCACTAGGCGGATTTAATATCATTCAGGCATTGTATTTATCAATTACTTGCCACATGTATTTAAAAAACAATGATTTTTAATTTGAAAGGCTCTCCACAAAATGGGCCTCGTGAAGCACCTTTTTTGCTCCATTTAGCACCTCAGAGTGCCCCACGCCAACACTTCATACTTAACTAAGAACTTGGAAATAGGGTTGGGGGAGGGGAGGATTTTCTGGCGTCAGGTGTGTCCCCCCCCTCTCCCTCTTGAATGCTCACAGTCAAATGTACGCTCAAATTGTTGGATGTACTTTAGATTTGATGGAGGTTGCACTAAGCAGATGCGCCTTTGAGACCAATGAGCGCCCAGGACGCTTTGTATCAGCCCAAATCATAGTTATGCCAGCTGGACAAAAGATCAACTAACAGAAACCGATGCAATCTGGCCCTAAGTCAAACGTATTAGGCTTGTGGGTAGGCCCAGCAGAGATGCTGCTGTGCTAAGAAATTGAGGCCAAGGCTGAGGGTGGGAAGGTATGCGTTTGACAGGTGAGCCTTTGAAGGTGTCCTCGAAGACTGAGGTCATGCCTTGGGAAGAAACAGACATCCAAAAGTGTTATTGCTGCTAAGACTCGTGCAAAAAGAGCACCTTGATGAGTGCTAAGGTCGTATGAACATCAAATTGGAGGGGGCTTGCAAACACTAAACACTCACAGGACAAGTAGTAGGAGGCAGTTGCATTCAATTATGAAAATTGGCTATGCCCGTCCTGATAGCGGGGCCTGCAGCAGTAATGCTTGTATAAAGTATACAATAGACGGCATCACAATTCGCATCAAGGCAAACTGTCCATTTAGGCGACTTTAAGGTCCCAGTCGTGCAAGACCCCTAGGAACCCTTTTTGGGGTTTTGTCTGTCAACGTTGGAAAGAACATCACCTCGGGAGGATATCAGAGGAGACAAGGTTTCCCTTGGTTTACACACGTGATTTATGCAGCTGCAGGACTAGCTGGTGATGATTCTCCAGGCCGACAGTGCGCTGAAATGATGTCTCACGCACGTGTTAGCCAGGCTTACTCTTGTAGGGTGCCAAATATGGTGAGGAATGTCAGGCAAATAGAAAATGACATGGATAGTCAGCGCTGACATTTCCTGGGCCTTAACACTGTCAATTTGATGAGCACTAACGTGCAAAAAAGGCTGTCTTTGCATGCATGAGGACATACTCTCAGATTAAGGCAAAAACTGATGCACCACAGCCACATGCACAGGGGGAAAAAGAAGTTTTGAAGTGTGCGCCGACCGCAGTAACCACGCTCTGCATACTTTCCAGCACTCTGTCCTGGCAATCTGCCCTGATGGCTCAGGGTTGATTGACTGTCATGCAAGACCTTGCAGCCTATGAGCCGAGAGCTTAAGGGAGGGCGTCTGCAGCATTGCAGGCTCCTTATGAACAGTGCAGTCTGTGTCGTGAGGCTGCCTCATTGCGCCTTGAGGACCTGTCGCAAAGAGCTTTTCGGATCCTATTGCTGGTCTTTGGGAGCTAGTAAACATAAGAGTGTGACTTTAATAGCAATGCTGGAAGAGAGGGGATGAGTGAAAAGCATTAGTGAAATATTTCCAGTGTGACCGCAAAAAGTAAGTGAAAATTTTCGCTCAGGAGCAAAAACAACACGGAAAATTTTTGAATAAGTCAAAAGCAGTGTGACCGCACTTTTAGTGAAAATTTTTAGGAAATGGGCAAGAATTTTGCGTGTGACCACACTTTCTTGCTAATTTGAATTCCCAAAAAAACCGACTTTTTTGTGTTTGACTGCGGCCTAAATTTCAGGGCGGGGGGTGCCCAGGGTGAGCCTGGGAAGGCCACTAGAAACTGGAAGCGAAGTAGACCTAGGGGTGCCCCATGACTGGGGTTTGACCAAAACATACCTCAGCATCCAAGGCTTTTGCTAGTCAGCGAGTCTTGCTCATATTGATCTCTTCAGAGATCATCCTTTGCCTTGATCTTGCCCTGGCGTGCTCATGAACTGCCTTTGAGCGTCTGAGGGTTTTTCTCTTGAGTTCAAAACCCCCTGGCTTTCAGACATTACCTTTCTTCTGCTATGAGCGCTTTCTTAGTTTTGGTTTGGTTGCAGGCCTTTTAGGTTTAAGCTAAGCTGCCCTTGTTCTGCGGATACAGCTATGTAATCTGAGGATTGTGTGAAATAGGACCTGCAATTCCACTGGAGCATAATAGTGTTCATAAACACACCCTGACCATAAAATCTAAACTTACTTGGCTTCAGGTTGTTGTATCACGCACCTTCCAACTGTTTGGCTGTCCTTGGATCCATTTTCCAGCTCGATTTCTGCTGTTAGGGGTACACACCACAGCTGCAGCCAAGCACAATGATCATGCTTGGGTGACACAGATGGCATAGGGCAAATACCAAGGTAAGAGCACAATAGTAAACTTCAAGTAAGATCCTTAAAACCGCCATCACCGAGGGTAACTCACCAGTTTGCCATTCCTTCCTGGCCAGCCGCAAACAGGTCGCTTGTCTGCAGGGAAGAGCACATAGGGGGCATGCGGACATAAAGCAGCAGAGGTTACAATGTGTCATTTACATGCACGCTATTACGGCCAGGGAGGCGCATACTAAGAGTCCAACAAATGGATCAGCCAGCATCATGGAAACATTGATTGGCCAGGAGCAGGAGCCTTGAAGCAATCTTATTCATGTAGAGGTCATGAGGTGCTGCTTCACCCACCTCTGCCTCCAGCTTCCTCAGGAAACCGGCAGTTCTGGCCCTTGGTATCAGGCCCGTCACCATCTCCTGATTCACATGAACCTGCCCCAGCCGGAAATGTCCACTACCTTAGTTAAATGATCATCCAACAGAATGAGCAAACACGTTCCATATGCTGAGTGCTTAATTAAATCAGGCACTGGACACCTTAAATCTGCCTAGCTTTGCATAGCAACCTGGTCAGGAATCTCGAGGGCCTTTCCTGCAATGCCAAAATGCACACCATTTTTCCTAGCCATGCTCATTACCTTGGCAATTTTGGCAGCTGATGCCGCAGTAGTCATAACCTGAAAGGAATGCAAGGAAACAATAAATAAAGCTCAGCTCAGAAGCTGCCCAAATTGGAAGCAAGGGTAAATCAACAATCAGCAGAAGACCGCATGTAGCTAATGTGAAATTTCATACAGAAAGGGGACCTAAAAGATCATTCAAGGTTGTTCTCATGAGGCCCATGCTTCCCATTTTTAGGCTTAAAGTGCAAAACATTATCTTCTTCACAAGCACAAATCTGCAAATTTAGTTTGGAGAAAGGAGCCATGGCTCAAGGCCAGGAGGGCATGAAGGATAGGGAGTTGCTCAAATTGTAAGCAAGCACAGCTAAAACAAGTGTGTGCATTCATGCAACTATGAGCAGATGCTCCTGCACCCTGGATGAGTTTGCTTTGGCTCTTTCACACAGTCGCGGGTTACAGATAGGCTACCGATTGGCATTTGGTCTTTCCACTAGAAACAAAAGTGTGTCAATTAGATCCACATTCTGGAAGTTCTTCTTTTTCATGCCAACTTTTAACTCATCAACGACTTATGCCAGTGATTCTGAGAATGCAGAGTCGTAGGTATGCCAAGGAATTCATGTCAAGCATTATGGGAATGGTGTTAGAGAGTGCTCAAACGTGCACTGGAAGTAACAAACACAAACCCCACAGAGCTGAGCTATAATTTGAAAGAGCTAAATCAGGGCCCCCGGCTCAGCGCTTAATGGCACACTAAATTTTGATGCAACTTGGGTGGATGTACCCCCGTGCATTGCCATGACAGACATGCAGGGGTAGAGATCAATTGCATGAGGGTCAAATGATACTTCAAAAGGAGCACCAGAAGCTACATGGTGCAAGACCTAGCACAAACTTTAAAGGAGATGTCCTATCAACATTGGATGTAGATGGAGAATTGACTGGCATCTCACCATATTGGCCATTATCAGAAGAGTCATCATCAGAAGTGGATGAGTCATCATCAGAAGAGGATGAGTCATCATCAGAAGAGGAAGAAGATGATGGACCACCGCGGTTAGGATTACCCTTTCCTTGCAAGAGGTCTCGAGCCCCTCCCTGAGAAAACAAGGAGGACGAGTACAATTTGGGCCACTGTTAATGCTACTGCCAGGCATGTACTCTCCCAGGCTAAATAAGAAAACCCTTCGCTTTAAGCACTCTTATGAGAGCTCCTTGCAGCACATGAGATGGCAACAAAAATACTCATTTGACTCTTCACAATTGCCTACCAATGGTTCAGGCTGTAACTTGCAGAATGATAGCAAGCACGCATGCTTGTGTTTAATTGTGCGTGAGTGTGTGCATGCGTGTGCGTGAGTGTGTTTTGTGTGCGTGTTTGTATGCATGTGTATTAATTTGTTGCGTGTGTTGGGTGTGCATGTGCTGTATGTGAATGTTCGCATGCATGTGTGTGCATGTGCGTGTTCGAGTATGTGCGAGTGCATGCGCTGTGTGTGCGTGTTTTCATGCATGTGTGTGCATGTGCGTATATGTGTGTTTGTGTGAGTGCATGGGTGTGATGAGTGCGCATGTGCATGTGCGTGGTTATGCATTTGCATGCTTGTGATGCGTGTGCGTGCGCGCGTGTGCATGCGCAAGGGCACGTGCATGTGTGCGTGTGTTTGTGTGTGTGTTTGTGTGTGTGTGTGTGTGTGTGTGTGTGTGTGTGTGTGTGTGTGTGTGTGTGTGTGTACAAATCTGGACCTCAAATGCAATTATTCTGTTCTCTCAAGATTGTTGCTCCTGTATGGAGTGGGTGGGCTACACTTCTGTTTGTGCGAGCTAGAGTGGGTGCCAGTGTTGGGGAGGGGCAAACTTGGATGTGTGGCAGGAGGGTTCAGGTGGACCAATGGCATCACCTGAATGTGCTTCTGTGGAGCAAGCACGCATGCAAGCATGATTCATAACGAGACTTCATGATCAGGCAGCATTGAACATTGCAATTGATTGGGTAACCCAGGTGCAATGGGTAACTTGTTACCTTCATCAGTTGCACAGGCTTGCATGTGCAAGCACAGAGCTAGCTAGCTTTGCCTTCACATCACTCAAAACGTGTGAACCTTTTTTCGCAAACGAGAGCAGAGCTTCTCTCTGGGTTTGGGGTTTGGAGTTCACCACCAATCCCGGGCACATACCTGCGAAGGATGATTCCCTACTCCTCCAAATTCGAGATTGTCAGTCCCAGCATGAGCTCTATGTATTGACAATCCTGCTACGTATACGAGGCACACGAGAAGCGTGAACGCGCAGCTCCCTGACTTCATATGAAGCCGCCCAACTCACTCCATTTCTGCTCTGCTCATTTCATATGATTCCGTCTACGTCAATACACCTTTTTGATTAAATAAATTAAGTTCAAGCAAAGTTGAAGTCGCGAGAAACATTGGTGCACACTAACACATGCCGCACACAAGAAGATTGCAAGCATGGAAGGTTGTACTCACCATTTCAAAAATGGTGTTCATGTGCTTAATGTGCCCCACTCGCCACTGCGTTAAGGCAGCATCACACATTCGCACAAATGAGTGGGACAAACGTGGGTGATGGTAGTGGAGAAGGGGTGCAGGGCATGCCATGCGCGTGCCGGCGCAGGCATGTGTGGGGGCACTCCATGCACAAGGGGATCACAAACATTGGTTTGTTGCTGGTCTTCGCCAGCCAAAAAACAATCCATAATGTCCAAGGTGAAACGGCATAGTTTGTTGTGAGACAGGAAATCAAAGACAGTCTGACTAGGCAAGGCATGCCAAAACAAGGGGCCTCCACAGAAAAGGACTGGCAAAAAGGAGAAACAGAACAAATTCTTCTTTTTGAGAGCTCACACAAACAAGTCTTGACAGTGAGAAAGAGCATGCACCTTATTCTGCACAGCAGCAAAAGAGCACTTGTCACAGTGTCCATTTCCATAGTGCCAGATGGAGGATTCCATCGTGAGAGGATGTGCACGCAAACAAAACCTACTCATATTCCTCACTAGATGCTTAGGGAGGTCGAGGTACAGTTAGCAAGGTGATATCAGGGGGGCACCCCCATTCCGCACGCAAGTGCGTGACAAACAAAAGGTATTTTGGTTCATCAATGTGTGCGCATGTCTCTTGTCTCACTTGTTCTCAAACATCTCCTCAGACCGCTTGTTTTGCATTTCGTACCAAGTACATCTTCGAGTGATTGCATATTCAGCACTACGCGCTGGTGATCTAGAGATTCTCGGGCGATCACAGAATCAGTACATCAGCGCCCATGGTCCCTTGGGCATTGGCTTACATTATGAGCCAGAGTGACCTAACCAGTTTCACTTGCAAACCGCCGCCACTGTACCTCCTCTATGATACAAGAGCCTGGATGCTGAATTAGAGGTCTGAAGGGGTACACTGCTTTCTTCTTTTCTGGTGAAGGGGCTTTTCTTCCCAAGTGGCCCTTATCCCTAAATTGACATGAGCAGCTTTTTGCTGCTTGCGCAGTTTTTCTTTTCTTTTCTTTCTTTCTTTCTTTCTTTCTTTCTTTCTTTCTTTCTTTCTTTCTTTCTTTCTTTCTTTCTTTCTTTCTTTCTTTCTTGGAAAGCTGTGTGATTTGGTGCAGTCAATGATTTGGCATGGAAATCTGGGAATCCAAGTAGGGTTCATGCTGCGGCTGGTTTGGCATGTGGCCCCCAACTGGGAAGGTACAAATTCAACTCCCTTGGATGGCCTTAGACTAGGGCTACGAGCCAGTGCTGAGCTGGACATCACGCCAGATTGGTGCAGTGCCAGAATTATGCTGCATAAGGGCCGGAGATTAATAAATTGAGTGAAATGTGAAGTATTTTACCCTCCTGCCAATTAAACAGCTTATGTGAGCAGTGATGTTGAAGCTTGCCAGTGTGGGGGCTCATGCCCCAGGAATATTTTGAAAAGCATATACCCACTTTGGGCCTCAGTCGCTCCCCTTCTGCTTAAGCACTCATCTGTAGCTTCGAAAAGTCTACAGACAATTGCTAGGACGAACTAATGTGGGCCATCACACTTGAGCCTCTCACATGTGCACTCAGGTTACAGAAAGCAGCCAGCAAAATTGCTTTGCAGATCTGACAATACGCCCCAAAGGACATGTTGAGACATTTTGCGAGAGGAAGTGTTTGGAATGCGAACAAGATTACTAAGCATGCACAGAGCATGATGAAGTTGACGCTCCGCACTCCTCATGTCTGCGCACACAGCTTTAGATAGCTAGCTAGTGCACATGTGCTTGCGTGCCCAAGGCCTACAAACAAGTGGCGTACTGAATGACATTAGCCGCACACATCTCAGTACCCCAGAACTGCAGCCGGGTCGCTGCTGCTGCCTAACTTCATGCTGTGCTTAAAGCCATTGCAAGCTTTGACCTCACAAAAACAGTGGATGTTCCAGTTAAGGGGCAGCTATGCAAAGTACTTCTTCAAGCCATTACTAAAAAGCAAAACAATTACCAAACAAAAGAAGTGGAGATTGACTACAGGTCGTGTATGCTTTACCAACTTTATTATCAAACAATCTAACTCAGTCACAGCCAGCACTGCTCAATTTATCATAACAATAGCTAATCCTGAGTTCCATTCTCAGCCTTTGTGTATCCTGAAGAGTGCAATGTCTTGAAGAGTGCATGCTTCCAACTGATAACATGATGTTCTGACTTCATAAATCTAATCTTTCTACCTTATTTTGATTTGCTTTGCTCTCAAAGCATACCTCTTTTAGCATAAGGTAATAACAAATTGGCCAGTGCTAGAAAGATACGCGGCCAGGCGTTGCAGGAGGGCTCCTGCAGTTTGCCATGTCCAGCGCATTGCTTAAGCGTGTCAGAGCTGCTCCTCCCCTTCCATAACAGATCCCACCACAGACTCCTTGTTGCAAACAAGATTTCCCAGATTATGCTCATGCTGTGCTTGTATAATGCTGCCTGCCATGTGTCTTGAAACGTCTGGACTGGGCAGCTGCCTCATGGGTTGAGCTTCTTGGCCTGGTGACCCTTGAAGACGTAGAAGCACCTGCTGGAAGGCGCCCACGTCTCAAGGACCACCCAGCAGATCTTCAGTGAATTCTGCACGCACTCATGGCATGATCAGGACTTCGCTCTGCACGCTCTCAAACACTGTCCGTGTTGGTGGCAGTCATGTCAACAGCCACATAGACAGCCACTCACAACACCCTGTGCAAAGCTGTTCCATGGATTCTCCCAGTGCGTTCTACTGTGAACTCAAAGCACGAGTGCTGTGCTTGTGCACAAATTGATTGAAACGCGCAAATGAGATGTGCATAAGCATGCGAAGGCCCATGCAAATGATCATTGGTCTGAGTAGGCTTGCTGCTTGCTTGGCATGCATTCATTTCAGACGACCAAGGTGCTTGCTACAATTATGCATGCTGCCTTTCAGTATTGTGGGCATCTCAGGCACACACAGCTTCAAATGGCTTGGAATCCAGAGGTGAAAGAAATTTCCACCTGGTGGAAATTTCAAGCACTAACGAGATGCATGATTGTGGGCAAGAACTTGGAAGCAAGCATGGATGCAGACATGTCCCCAGCGTCTTACCCTCACTTGGAGTCTGATCTTTCAGCGTGAAAACAGCCATTTGCGTTGCCCCTCCCAGTCTGTGGCTAGGTTCATCCCCAACACCAAGAGCTGCACTCGCAGCTGTGCCCTGCTCCTGCTTCTGCCTCCCTCCCTTTGAACCGCTACCAAGCACCTCCACCACCACCCCCAGCTCTTGTTTAGAGCCTCCCCTCCTGCTTGCTGCTGCTGCTGTTGTTGCTGCTGCTTCTGCCTCAGACCTGCTACGTGCCAGATGCACGTCCACTTCAGGGGCGGCTGCGTGCATGCCACCGGGGTAAATGCAGCATTCTCTGACTGTGCATGGCAGACTGTGCACAATGCAGCATTTAAGGGCTGAACGTGGCAGGGGATTAACAAGATACGGGCATGCAGGTTTTGCGACCAGCCACCCCCATTGGCTGCAAGACGCAGAGTGCTCTTGCAGGCTCACCAGGCTCTGCCTGCAGCACTGATCTGGACGGCACGCCCTGAGGCTCTGCCTGCTGCACTGATCTGGAAGCCATGCCCTGAGACTCTGGGTTACCACCATGGTCCTGCCTCTCAGCATCCAGAGCATCCAGCACTTGGGCCTCGTTCACAACATGGCCAATGTCCTCAAAGCTGCAAACAAGCCAGGTTTGAAAGGCAGGGGGGCAGGAACGTGGGACGTGTGCTTTCTGATGAGCAGGATTACATGGTGAGTGCGGAAGCAGGAATGTGGGACGTGTGCTTTCTGATGAGCAGGAGTGCGTGGGATACGCAGGGGCAGGAAGTATGCTGCTATGCATTTTTGAATCCAGAATCTTGCTGCCATTTGAATAGTTAAGAGCTGGAGGAGCCTGCTGTTCTGCAAGGCATTGCTAACCTAGTCCAGGCTCTGCAAGGTCAAGCATCCTGCTGGGGTGCCCATGCCATGTTGGCCTGAGAAGATGCAGCAACAGCAAGAGCTGCACACTACAGAGTGTCAGCACATATCCTGAGGGATGGTTTAAGCAATCCTGTGATGGAAATGCACCGCAGTCCCTATGGAAAAGCTTTGGTATTCAAGGCTTGTGGCGTTGGTTTTGGGGCATCTTTTCCTGAAGGCACCCACCGGACCCGGTATCCAAAACGGTCGGAGAGATCAAGCCCCCAGGACTGGAACTCATGACGTGTCCACTCAAACCTGAGGCACAGGAATAGGGGCAACTTGAACAAGGCCTGGGTGGGCCTGGGCATCCCTGGCTGCTCCAGACAAGCTGGCAAAGCAGAGGCTCTGGTGCCACCAAACAGAGCCCTCACAGAGACGCCACACAGGCACTGCAACCCCGAGGCAGGGCAGGGCCCCCTAGCATTGAGCTATTGAAGTGCACATGGACCCGCACTATTCCTTCTCAGAGGCCCCTGCAAGCCTCCACGCACTGCTTGCAGGCACAACACCCTCCCGTATACACAGCTCGCGGTGCCACGGTGTGCCAGGCCGCACCGGTGCTCCTCATGGCGCAAGGGCAGGTTGTCCCTTCCAGGGGGCCCGGGCCATAGAGGCACCCTCCCATGTAAGTGCGCCGCTGCTTTGTCTGGGGCTGCACCCTGCTCTCGCGCCGCCTGCATACTTGGTGCAGATGGCCCTGCTGCTGTGGCCGGCGCTGTTGCAGCCTCTGGCCCCAGGTCAAGCGGCGTGCCAGCTTGGGAGGACACATCTCTGGGGAAAGCAGCACCCTCCGCACTTCTTGCTGGTGCTGCCAGCTGCCCCTGCTGCTCCCTCAGCTGATGCAGGTCAGGCCTGAGGGCACCCATGGGATTGTGCTGCATGGAGCCCCAGCCTTGGTTGCCCCCGTCGCCTTCTATTGTTTTTATTGTAGGACCGGCTCCTGGGCTTGCTTGGGGGCTGGAAGTGACGTGAGCGGCCTGTGCAGTATGCATTTGCACGTCTGTAAGCTGCTGAGTGAGCAAGCTTGCAGACTTAAGAGTTATGCATGTGATGCTTAAGTGTGCAAGTATGATGCTGAGCTACACGGAGAAGACGCGGCCAACAGGACAGGGCATGACCATGCATAGCCCCAAGCTTACACAAGCACCATGGATGGCAGATTGTGTGAGAAGGGTGAGAATGATGAAGACATGGGTCGAGCTCCTTTAATTGCCAACACATGCAAGCCAAGCTGCAAATTAAATCAACGAAAGATGCTTTGACTCGAAGGTATGTTATACCTTGTGCAAATTATATGAAAGCAGAAGTCCCCAATATTCAGGTACCACATGTCATATGTCCGAAAGCCCTTTGTAGGCATTTGGTGCAGAGGCATGCCAAGATGCCAGTTGGTGCAGAGACATGCCATGATGCTGATTGGTGCAGAGGCATGCCATGATGCCGTTTGGTGCAGAGGCTTGCCATGATGCAGTCCTCTGATCCTTACAAACAGGCTTAGGTTTTTCACTTTGATTCATGAAGTATTCCTTACCATTGCTGCACGCATGACTTTGTTATATTCCCAGTTGGGGGTGGTCACAATGAGGCGCTTAGGGTGCAATGCCCCGAGTATGCAGTGCCCAAATCCACTGCAAGTACAAGTGGCAAAAGATCCAAGAAACCTGTCAATGGCCCAAGCGGTGCAGCGTTACGGGTCAGATGATTGTATCAAACTTGCAAAGCTGTAAGGCATTCCTCGCAACTTGTGCAGGGTATTGGGTGCAAGATGACAACAGAGTTCCTTGGTTGGTTCGCTGTCATGCATGAGAGGAGCAATGTCGTGTCCTGTGTTTGTGCAGGCCCTTGTTTAACAGGGCTGTAACCCTTGTTCTTGTTGCGTCACACGCGTATGATACGCAGGTGCATCTGAATTGCTGCTTGAAAAGCCAGATACTCACCGTACGCACATGGCAGGACAGAAGTAAAAATCAGGTGGCCGCAGGGCCCTTGCACGCCCCTAAAGCTGCAAGGCACTTTTCACAGCTTGTGCAGGTTATTGTGTGCGAATTGAAAACAGCTTCCTGGTTGGCACACATCTGGTCGCAGGGCCCCGGCACGCCCCCAACAAGGCTGCCGGCGTCCCACACCCTGCTCACCCCAGCTGCTGCACGTCTAGGCGCTGCAGTACCTCCAGCGCCACGGCCGCGTGGCAGCGTGCGAGGCCGCCCCAGGCCTCCGGACGGGCCATGCCAGGCGCACAGGCGTCACCTTGCAGCAGCATCAGTGCGGGCGCCATGCCAGGCTGCCAAGCCTCCCGTGCCTGTGCATGCAAGCCAGTACTTTTGAAGGTGTGGCTGTGGAATTGGTTTGGGTTGAGGTGCACGGGGCTTGAAGCCTGTGTCCTTCACAGGAAAGGCATTGCTTGCTGAGGGCACCAGGGATAGGTGTGAGGGGCAGTAGGCACCAATGGTGGCCAGGGGCTCGTCATTGGGCCCAGCAGGGGTAGGCTAGGTGCCTACAGGTGAGAGACTGAGGACTTGCAAATGATGCAAGCGGGGCCAGCTGAAGTTGGTCAAGAGGAGGCCAGGTGCCTGCGAGCATGGGCAGCGGGGCATCCAGGCCACACCAAGAAAGCCGTGGCCCTGTGCGTGGTGTTGCGTGGTGGATATGGTTACACGGCACAGTGCTCCACGTGCACCTCCGCGCGCAGAGCACACGTTGAACACACGCAGAACACACGCAGGGCACACGCAGGGCACACACAGAACACAGAGCACCCAAAAGCAGACTGGTCATCCACTGGGTCAGAGTGAGCCACAGGCCATGCGCAAATCGGCCTGCGTGTCATATCACGTGCAACCAACAAGTGCACCTGGGCAGCACCAGGCACATGTACCCCACCTGTGCCCCTGTACACCTGCGTTCCCACAGTGTGCTGGTTCCACACCTGGCTGCACCGAGCAAATGCGTGTGGATGGTGCAAGTGCACTTCCACCGCATCCTGGAGCTCTTGCTGATGGGCTTTCTGTCGCAGGCGTTGCAGCGATGGCAGGTTTTGGCTGGGGTGGGCCAGCTTGTGCGCGATAGAGGTGGTGTGAGACAGGATGCTCTGCAGCAGGCCCTGCTGTGGCGGGTTTACCTCAGTGCCTATGGGCAGTCCAGTGGCGGGGCGCTTGACAGGGCTAGTGATGCTATCTGCGCACACACGCATGCACAACCAGGGAGTGGTTTAGGGTTGTGAGCACATTTTGAGCCAGTGCCAATCTTGATTGCAGCACAGCTGTCCTTAGTGGTCAGACGTTTAAAACAGGAGGCGCCATGCAGCACTGTTGCAGTATGGCTGTCCTTAGTGGTCAGACGTTTAAAATAGGAGGTGCAATGCAGCACTGCTGCAGTATGGCTGTTCTGGGTCAGACAAAAACAGGAAGTGTTATGCAGCACTGCTGTAGTATGGCTGGCGCTCACAAGCATGCACGCTTTTGCACACCTTCTTCAAGCCCTCTCTTGGCCTTGCCAGCTTGGCTAGAGAGTGGAAGGCCCTGTTCCTGATGGGGCTCCCGCTGCTCCCCCCGCTCCCCCTGCTGCTGCATCCCCTGCTCTTGGCTTGCCTGCTGCTGACCTAGCGTACAGGGAAGCTGCACAGTAGGAAGTTGGGTTTGGGCCAGGAGGGGCTGCAGCCGTGCCTTGGCCGCCTCCAGATGCGAGGCGCTGCTGTCCACCCCCACGATGAGCTTCAGGGGTGGGCCCACAGCACGCAAAGCAGGAGGATAAACAGCGAGCAGGGCCTCCTCCATCTTGCCCTCACCACAACCTGGAGGGTGGAAAAGGCAGGGCAGCAGGGTGAGCAACCAGCAGCGCCTCTTGGGTGTGGTGAGGCTAAGGTGGGGAGCTCCTTATTGCAGCAAAAGAAGGGGGGGTGGAAGGGGCAGAGCGGCAGGGTGAGCAGTCAGCAGTGCTCCTTGGGTGGGTGAGGCTAAGCTAGGGGAACTGCTCATTGCAGGGAATGACCAAAAGGCGTGTTAAATGGAAGGTGCTCAACCTGGCTGATGCCCGCTTCCCTATAAAGGGCAGTGCTGGTTGATATCCTTTATGTAGATCAACAAACTTGCTGGGACATAAGTCTTGTTTGGGATCGAGTTGATAGATTTACAAAGGACCAAAGTGCTGTGACCTGCAGGCTCTGAGGACTGGGAGCACCTCTGTCCCAGCAACCGGAATCCCCTGCGCCATGACAGCGAGGCAGCACAGTCCCACCTATGTCCACCAGCACCTCTGCCGCGCCATGGGGCGCGCCAGGCACGCCGTGCCTGAGGTTGTGCAACACAGCCTCCACGCGTTGGCTGGGAAGGGCGCCCTGTGCCCCTCCAAAGACAAGCGCGCTGCCGTTGCCCTCAAACAAAGGGGGCTGCTGCTGCTGCAAGGCGCGACGGGGCAGCTGGGGCGCTGGGGGGGCGTGAGGTGGGGAGTCCAGGGTGACCTGCAGGGCCAAGAGAGGAAGAGTGCGCCCCAAGGTTTCCCTGGTGGCATATATACCAAGGGAGAAGCACGCCCTTCTTTGGGGCCACAAAAGTTGACTCTTACAGGGGGTGCGCAGTGCCCATGCAGTGGGAACCATGCAATTGGGACCATGCAATGGGGACCATGCACACAGTGGGGACCATGCAGAGGGGATCATGCAGTGGGGACCATGCGGTGGGGACCATGCAGTGGGGATCATGCAGAGGGTATCATGCACACAGTAGGGACCATGCACACAGTGAGGACCATGCAGTGGGGACCATGCACACAGTAGGGACTATGCAGTGGGGACCATGCAGTGGGGACCATGCAGTGGGGAGCCTTTGATGCAAAGAGAATGTGAAGCGGGGAGTCCTTGGTGACACACAGTGCAGGCAAAGGCTACATAGAGCAAAATGTTGGGGATTAAGCAACTCATAAGCACCACCTGAAATGATGAAATGTGGTCATGCCATTTTAATGACTAGGACTCTTCACCTTACATATGACAATTGCCAGTCAAAAATGTTGTACTAAGGCTAAACTAATTCTCTGGATATCTTTATAGAAAATCCCTGCTGGCTATTCATTGATGAGTAGAATAGTGAATGATCTGGCGCAACACATGCTACGCATACGGCTATTGATGCTTGGCAACAGCAAGTGAACCTGTTACACATGCACTGTTGCAATGCTTTTTCGCTGTGTGATTGGCATGGTGCGGCCTGCCAAAGGCACATGTGTAGGGATGGGTGAATAGTTTGGCAGACCCTCATCGAGGCTCTGTAGAGCCTCTTTAGAGCCTATTTGAGCCTTTGTAGAGCCTCTTTGGCATTTTGATCAGACCCTATCTACCATCCCTACACGTGTGGCATGCATTTGTGCGCCAAGTCAGACACAGCAATGCCTTGGGTGGGTCTTATACTCAGGATCACACATGCCTTATGCTCAGGATCACACATGTCTTATGCTGCGAATCACACATTTCCAAGCCGGATGCGTGAAAATGACCGCTTGAGGGCTTACAGAAGGCAGCACAGTGAAACAAAAAAGGAGAAAAATACAAAGCTTTTTTGAGCGCAACATCACATTCTCACCAGCAAGGTAGCAGGCAGGAAGGGGAAGAGTTGAAGTACCCCAGCATCCTCTGTGCGCGCAGCACCTGCACCTTCTGAGTGGTGCCGCCCATCCTGAGATACATGGAAGGGCCTGCATGCGGGTATGATGCACAGGTCAAGCAAATCTACATTTATCGTCCCAATCCTGCATCGTTACATGCTAATATAGGCATACCTGTAGAAATTCTGATCACCCCATTGCATGAGCACAAACCCAAAAGGAACTGCACCTGACTCGTGCTGAGCCGCCAGGCTCAAGCCTCCGTATCGCTGCCTCCATGGCTGGATGAACCATACCACATCCCAACTGCACAACAAGACACACGTGGAAAAGAGTGTCTGAGGATGTTAAAGCATGCACTGCACTCGCCTTCATATAAGTGCCTTGGCAGCATCCCAGCTGAAGAGCAGGGAGCCCAACGGCAACATGCCCCAGGGGAACGAAGGCAAGATGCTCAAGGGCCATCTCATACCACCTACGTACTGGACAGATGACAGCGTCCGTTCCAGGCGTCCCAGGCCCAAAGATATTCATTGGATGCACCACGATGCAAGCAGAGCTCAATGATGACAGACGCACGCGCGTGCGTGTGTGTGATTGCGTCTCTCTAGACTAAAAAGCAGTTGCTGGGTTCACTTGTTACAGGCATGCAACATGCTCATCGTTTTGATGCCATTGTGGAATGGCATCCCTAAAGCACAGTATCACAAGCATCTTGTCGCAAGACAGTTGAAGCATCCCTGTTGCCTTCCTCCCCAAGCATCACACATGCGATTACTTTGACATGCGCACAACTTGCCGTGACATTGATGTGGCTCTGCTCAAGCGTGTGCTCCGCTGCAGGGTACCCTTGCAGAAAGCATGAGGGCTCAAGGAAAATGCAGTACGTGACCTGCAAGCATACGGCAGTGCACCAGTATTTCTTTTTTTGTGTAATACAACTGCACCACTCATTGCATGGGTAACGGAGTGCACTACCACTGCATGAGCCATATGCATGCTGACTTGTCGAGTTTTGGTGGAAGCAACAGCAGTCCTGTCAAGGATCAGCCGCGCTCCACAGCTGAGACACAGCACCATAAGCAGAGATGTGACACTCAACAAGCACAGACACGAAGATCGGCAGCTCATGCAACAGGAACAAAATGTGCAAGCCTTGGAAACATGTACACACCCAAAAGTCTCCAGCTTCTTTTGGCAGAATGCAGCTGAGGCTGCCTCGTGGCTATGTGAACACACCTTTTAAGGTCGACAGCCATGCCATTTTACATTCCTATCGCAGAGGACGCCCATGCGCACACACGCACCTTGACCACCATGCCATCTTGCATGCCACCTCCCAGCTGGGCAGACTGCCCAGGGCCTGCCGGCTCGGGCTGGTGCAGAATCTCAACGTGAGGGCTGGGTAAGGGCTGTGCTGCAGGGGCAGCATCAGCGGGGGCTGCAGCAGGGCGCTCTGCTGCAGGGGCGGCAGCAGCAGCGGGGGCGGCCTCCAACTCCACGGGCTGCACTGCCGCCCCCTGTGTCCCTGGAGCCAGCTGGGCTGCCACAGCCTCCAGAACTGCTGCAAGCTCCGCACCGCAGGCTTTCCGGGCCGCTTCCAGCTGTGGGCATGCGCAGAGAGCACATGGGCAAGCTCTCACAAGCCTGGCCACCATTGCAGGAGTTGGGCAGGCACTGGCTCGCAAGCTCTCACAAGCCTGGCCACCATTGCAGGAGCTGGGCAGGCACTGACATCCCTCTAGGCCGGCCTTCAGGTTGCCAGTCTTTTGAAAAGACTGGCAACAGAATTTTTTATGCAAGTGGCCAGCAGGCTCTGGCAGAGGTCCAAGCTGCCGACTGCCTCTGAGAGCCGGCTGTCCAGCTCATGGCAACTTGCTTGTACAATCGTCTGCCTGGCCATGCCACTTCTCTGATGTGCTCCATGCACAATGCCAGGCACGCACGTGTATAGTGTGCACTTTTATGGCTATCTACCTCACAAAGGCTTATCAGCCCACCTCCTAGATGTTGCCTCCAGCGCAGTGACAGGTGCACTCTGGCACCGGGCACGTTGGGCACAGTTGCACCTCACTCCGGGACCTAATGACCAGCTTTGGGTGTAGCTGCCGCAGCCGCAGTAGCAGCAGCAGCAGCAGCAGCAGCAGCAGAAGCAGCTGATGCATACACGGCAGCAGCACCACTGCACCATGCAGCCAAGAGCAGGACTCAGGTGCACACGCGCAAGCAGGAACAGCAGCAGCACTGCATCATGCAGCCAAGAGCATTGCCAGGGTGTCTTCACAACAGCAACAGCAGCATGGCGCAGCAGCAGCACGGTAAAGCAGCAGCACCACCACACTGTGTTTCCAAGAGCAGAAACCGTACTCAGCAATGAAAAGGAAGGCCCTCAGTAGGAGCAGGCGGTGTGCGGACCTGGGATGTGTTGCGGGCTGGCAGGAGCACGAGGGGGTCCAGCTGCTGCAGCTCATGGAGACCAGCAAGGGCCGCCTGCTGTTGCCCAATCTCTTCATGGCTGCAGACCTCTGCGTGTGAGCGCACCACGCCCAATCCATAGGTGTAGCTGTGGGGATAACTTTTTTGCATTGATGCCAGCGGTGATGCGTGAGTAGATAGTTGCCTTGCATCAGTGTCTTCGTTATGCACAGCACTTGCCACTTCAATGGGCTTCTGCTGCACTATGTTTGCCAATGTCAGTCTCGCAAATCGCAGACTGACAAAACGGCACAGGGCACCATGGGCAGAAGCTCTGAGACATAGCAATTGGCTTTAATTTCAACAGAACGCGGATAAAAGTCTGAAAGCAACTCCGAGCAACAAGGAAAGCCAGCAAAAGACAAGAAAGGGAGGTACCTGACTCTGCAGCAATCACACGGCCTCCAAATGTGGAGGCTTGCATGCGCACGATGCACAGCTGTGGCTGCTCCGCATCCACCATGCGTGCATTGAACACTGGCTCCTGTGCAAAATAAGCACAGTGTGCAAGCAACGACAGTTGAAAACGCTGCTGCATGCACACGCACATCTGGATTCTTGCCATCGCTACTTGTCTACCTCCTGGCAGCATCAGTATTCAAAGTGTCCGCACATTTTCATTACCACATTATGCTCATCTCCCTTACAGTTGCCCACCATCAGACCACATGTGAGAGCCAGATCATGCTATCAATGAGAGCAGGATCTGCCAGCAGACCGCACACGAGAGCCACATCATATCCCTGAATGATGGAAAGATTGGATGCAAGAGGACACATGCAAAAAAGTTCAAGACACAATCGATCTGTAACCCTAACACCTAGATTTCCTTGTGTCCATGGTGAAGCAAGGATTGTAGGGCCTACAGCACCAAAGTACGTGGCGTGCTGCAGCAGGGTGTGCACATCGAACATTCAGGTACCCAAGCAGGGTGAGGGCTCCCCCCCCC
>LKMJ01001179.1_pt1 | contig 22582 bp, 15 predicted proteins | sample 643391 | NCBI WGS metagenome assembly LKMJ01 (sample SAMN04112250, study PRJNA286221) | soda lake metagenome | biome: soda lake; feature: Kulunda Steppe; material: water; isolation source: sample PL-Br10 brine of Picturesque Lake | place: Russia: Kulunda steppe | collected 2010-07
TATTATTTATAGTTGGGGTGAAGAACTTCCAGCACAATGGACGGATATTTATAATTTTATTTTCCGTCGACGCATGGTTTTCTTAATGCAATATTTAGATGACGAACTTTGTAACCAAATTTGTGGTCTATTAATTAATATTCATATGGAAGATAGATCAAAAGAACTTGAAAAAAACGAAGTAGAAGGGGATTCCAAACCTCGTTCAACTTCTAGTGAAAAGCGAACTGATAGTCCATCCGCGGTAAAAAAAAATAGATCTCCTGAAGATTTATTAAATGCAGATGAGGATTTAGCTATTGATGATATTGATACATTAGAACAATTAACATTACAAAAAATTACCAAAGAATGGTTAAATTGGAATTCGCAATTCTTTGACTATTCAGAGGAACCTTATTTATATTATTTAGCACAAACTTTATCAAAAGATTTAGGGAATAGCTCTTCTCATTCGCCTTACGATTTCAACGCACCGCAATTTTTTAATAGTTTAAAAAGTAATTCATTAAATTTACAAAATCAAAAAACGGCATCTTCAGGTAAAGGACTTGATATTTATTCCGCTTTTAGAACTACTTTAAACTTTGAAAATGAAGGTGCTGGTGCATATAGTTTAAATGATATGCATCCTTTACTTAAAGGATCCGCGGGTCAACGTAACGTTAAAAAAGATCAACTATTACAAATGTTTAAACAAGGTTCTAATGCGGCTTATGGTGGACATAAAGAAACAATAAAAAATAAAGGAATTAATAAATTCTTATTAGACTTAGCAGGTAACGAATTTGCATTTAACTCTTCAAATCCTCAACAATACAAAAAATTATCCGAAAAGGCTTTAGGACAACGTCAGTTACGACGTGAATATAATTTAAATTCTCTTACATCTCAATTCCGACACCCTCAAAACAAAAAAGCATGGAGTTCTAGTACCAATGATTCTTACAATGAATTTCGTGATTATTACCGTAAACAAACGGAACGTTCTTTTATGGAAGAAGAATCTAAGAAAGTCTTTGTAATTATTAATTCATTTGGGGGTTCCGTTGGGAACGGTATTACTGTACATGATGCTTTACAATTTATTAAAGCAGGTTCATTAACATTAGGACTTGGTGTCGCCGCTTCGGCTTCATCTTTAGTACTTGCAGGAGGTACTATTGGTGAACGCTATGTTACAGAGGGATGTCATACAATGATACACCAACCCGAGTCAAGCTTGCAGGGACAGGCCTCTGATATCTGGATTGATAGCCAAGAAATTATGAAAATTCGTTTAGACGTTGCCGATATTTATTCATTATCAACATACCGCCCACGTCATAAAATTTTACGCGACTTAGACCGTGATTTCTATTTAAACGCACCTGAAACAATTTCTTATGGATTAGCTGACGAAATTGCTACTAATGAAGTAATGCATGAAATTGTGGAAATGACTTCTAAAATTTGGGACGTTTATGACAGTAAACAACAACGTTTACTAGAAAGTCGTGAAAGTGCCTCTGCAGGTTCGGAAACACAAACTCAAAGTTAATCTTATAGATTTAAAATATTTCCAATTTACCATTTCAATAGAGAAGATTTAGAAAATTCCCTTAGGGAATTTTCTAAATCTTCTCTATGGAGAATTCTCGAAGATTAACACTTCCCCCTGAAGGGGGAAGTGTTAACTTCGACAATTGACATTAAAACTACATACAACCGGCCTTTAGCACTTTGCGCGAATTTAACTATTAAGTAACTCCGGCCCTCCACGTATATTTAAAGATATTATTATTAATTTTCTTATAATCTCGGAGATTTTCTTATAGCATAAATAAATTATTAGGTATTTTTATGTTTTTATAATATATATATTTATAATATATATATATTTTATATATGCTATTATTTAGTGATGAAATTTATTTTTGATCATTTATTTTTTGTTCTTCAGTAGCTCAGTGGTAGAGCAATCGGCTGTTAACCGATGGGTCGTAGGTTCAAGTCCTACCTGAAGAGAAAAGAAAAAGAATCAAACAAACCTAAAAAGTTTAGGTTTTAACCCTTCGGTTAATGAAGGGGCCCCTCTATAAATTACAAGTTATAGAACGAAGGCTTGTCGGCTACACAACCAAAGCGTGGTACCCTAAACTCTCTCTTACGGTTGGATTAACGGTAATTAATCACTCTTACCGGGTTTTCTAACAAAAAGTTAGGCTTTACGATTTTTGTTTAAGAATCCTGCGTGTTTTCAAGATAAAAAACACGCAGATTGAAATTAAAAAATTTTTGTAGAAAATATTTTTTCTACCCTTCGGTTGGTTTATTAAATATATATATATATAATATATATAAAAAACAAATATAATATATTTGTGTATATCTAATTAATGTAACGAATCGTTTATTTAATTAAGATCTAGTTTTTAATAATTCTTTAATCCTTTTCGTACGTTTATTATATTTACTGTCCTATAAAATTTTATACAGGAAATTTTTAGAATTTCTTAACCCCCAAAAAATTTTTAGGAGTTTGATGGGTGGGAAATTCTAGTAAAAAGCCACGTAGTTAAACGAAGTAAAAATTAAATAAACATCGTTACTAAATAGAAATATGTAGTAAAATCAGAATAGAAATTTTATAAATTTTTAATTTAAAATATTAAAATTTTTAATTTTAAGTCTAAATATTTAATAAATGGCTAATTATTAATGAAGGGATAATATAAAAAATATTTTCATTTTTGTAAGCACTGTTGGCCGAGCGGATGAGGCAAACGACTCATAATCGTTGTTAGGTAGGTTCGATTCCTGCACGGTGCAAGATAAAATTATTATAAATTTTTACTCAAAACTTTTTATAAAAAGTTTTTTCGTGAGAAAAAACATTCCCTAGAAAAAAAAATTGCTTTTCTCGGGATTTAAAAAATTGTTAATAACACTATTAGGTTTTAAAAAAATAAAAACTCCATTTTATAAATGTAATTTATATAATTACACTCTCAAAGTAAATAAACAGAAATTTTCAGTATGTTAAGAACTAAATAAAAAAATTAAATGATTATTTTTTTTTTTTTAGAAAATACTCCGTCTGTTTTTTTTTTTTTACACGGAGTTGTAAAAAAAAAAAAAAATTCTTATAATCTTATAAGAACAAAGAAAAAATATGCGGGTGTAGCTCAATGGTTAGAGCGATGCCTTGCCAAGGCATAGGTTGTGAGTTCGAGTCTCATCACCCGCTATACATTCAAATCATTTTAAAAATAAGGAAAAAGAAACAATAATATATGGCAAGATATATTGGACCGAAATTAAAAATTATTCGTCGAATTGGTAAATTACGTGGTTTAACAAGAAAAAAACCTTTTCGTCGTGTTTATCGTGGTAGAGGACCTTTAAGAGGTAAAGTAATTCCACCTGGGCAACATGGTTTAGTAAAACTGTTTAAAACTAGACCTTACGATTCAACAGAATCGGATTATCTAATCCGTTTAAAAGTAAAACAACGTTTACGTTATAACTATGGTTTAACAGAACGTCAATTAGTTAATTACGTAAGAAAAGCCAAAAAAATTAAAGAAGCTACAGGTCAAGTCCTGTTACAGTTATTAGAAATGCGTTTAGATAATATTGTTTTTCGTTTAAATATGGCACCTACTATTGTAGCTGCACGTCAGTACATTAGTCACGGACACATTCGTGTTAATAATAAAAAAGTTAATATTCCAAGTTATATGTGTAAACCTAAAGATGTTATCTCCGTTGCTATGAAAGAAAAATCACTTATTCTTGTTAATAGAAACTTAAATGAATATTATCAACGTATGCAATTTTATAAAAAACGTTTAGAAAAAACTATTGCGTTTATTTTATTTCAATTAAAACTAGTACCAAATATGGCTTCTGCTTTACAATTAATCAACGGCCCTGGAGCTGTTGTTAAAATTAATAACAGACGTGTCCGTAACCCTAATCACATTTGTAATCCTAAAGATGTTCTTTCTATTACAACACGTGATGGAACTCGTCAAATCAAACTTAATTAATTTAATAAAAAAAAAAAAATAACTTACAAAATGTAAGCCCTTTTTATTTTATAGGTCATTCTATAATAAAAAAAAGCCCCCTCTTTTTTAGAGTGAGTGGGTAGATTCACAAAAAGAGTCGACCTCTACTAGTATAGGTTTACTCTTACCCTTTTTTAAGGGACGACCCAGACTCTTTGAAATTAAAGTAATTAACTAAGATGTATTTAATTTAAAAGTGCGTCTCGTACTCTAGGACCTATAGGTAGCACATTAGCCTATACTCCTCCCCTTTAGGTTGAACTACTGAGTTGTTAGTCACTAGGAAAGAATTTAATAATACTATATATAAAAATTAGGTTTTGTCCTATAACCCAAAAATAAAATATGGCCGAAACTTCGCAAGTATCTTAAAAATCTTGGATTTATAAGAATTTTTTATTTTCACGTTTGAAAGAAATAATAAGATGTTTTTTTATAAGAAAAAACATTCCCGAAGAAAGAAAATTTCAGGAGAAATTTTTCTAATAGCTAAATTCCTCGGGATTTATGATTTATATAGGAGTATTTTCACTACCGAAGGGAGAGTTACGAAACTTTTCACCCGAAGGTCCCCCCTTAAAAAAGGGGAGGAGGACAGACGCTTTGTATGTCTTTTCTTTTAGAAATCGAGGATTTCTAAAAGAAAAGATACTATAGTTATTAACTACGAAAATCTAATACTAATTCAGTTAATGAATTATTAAAAAATGAATTAGCTATTTAAAATTTTTCATTTAAGGGTATCTCCGTGTTTTTCTTTGAAAAACACGGAGGTCCCTTTTATTAAAAATCTTTTTAAAATTATCTTTAACTATTTTATATTAAAGATTTTCTGTGTTTCTTTAAAGAAACACGGAGATGGTTAAAAAGTAATCAAATTAAAAAGTTATCCCATAAAGGGTCCTGTTAAATATTCGTAATCAAAATCAGGAGATGTGATTTACACAAATAATATTAGAATAATTTCAAGTTATCAAAAATTAATTGCAATTATTCTAAACATATATTTTTTATTTATTATAATATGGCTGTACCAAGTGCGACTCGTTTTTAAAAAATTATAAATATCCACGTTTATTACGGGGAGTCCTTTGAAATAATTTTTCTTTTATTAGATAAGACCTTTTGATAGTTCTATTAACTATATATAGATTAAAAAACAATTAACATAAAAGAGGGAATATTTATGATAATAGGAAGAAAAAAAATTATATTAAATTTTTTTTTTACTTAAAGTATTCTCCGTGTTATTCAAACAAAAACTTTTTAAAATAAAAACACGGAGTTAGGTTTTTAACCTACATTTATTTTTTATTTAAAATAATGAATTGGAATTTAAATTATTAACATAACAATAACTTTATAAAAATATAAGTAATCTATAATTACGAGTGATTAACGACTCGTTCTTGACTCGTATTTGAAAATTTTATATAATTTTTCAAATACGAGTTATTTTAGACTAGACGAAAAAAGTAAGGCTAAATGTATTAAGGAAATATAAATGAAAAAATTTCGCAAAATTTTTGGTTTTTTGTAAAAAACATCAAATAAAAGCAACATAACATCTAAAAATTTGATTTCTCCATCAATTCTTACCTTCGCGTCTTATTAAAACATAAATTACATAAATTTATTTAAGGACCCGCCGTGTTTTTCTTTGAAAAACACGGACTTTGTGTAATTTTTTATTAGTATAAAAAATAAAAAAAATATATATTTTTTTAACCGTAGTATTTTAATGTAAAAAAAAGAATTTTTTCTTTCCACGTTTGAAAGAAAATATAGGATGTTTTTTCGGGATAAAAAACATTCCCTAGTATTTTTTATTTATAAATAATATTAGGTATATTAAATTTCCCGTTTCTTTATAATGCGGGGATAATCAATTGTCGAAGTTAACACTTCCCCCTTCAGGGGGAAGTGTTAATCTTCGACAATTCTCAATATAGAAGATTTAGAAAATTCCCTAAGGGAATTTTCTAAATCTTCTATATTGGAATTGATTTACAATGAATTTTTCATTTGTCAATAATAAAAATTAAAATTCCGTTTTAATTTTTATTATTGAGTAATATAGAAGATTCTCTCTTCTATCTGTGTATCCTCTCCTTACGGGGGACCCTTTTATTTAAATTTAAGATTTATATTTAAATGGAAGGGGAGACCTTTAAGAAAGGAGAAATTTTCGATATTTACACTAAAATTTCAAGCCTATCTTTTTTTAAAATTCCATTCAAACGAGGATGTTCTCAGTTGAGAATTAGGATTCTTTTCTATAGTTAAATAAAAAATTTCCGGGAATCCCTAAGATTTTATAAGAAATCTCCGCGATTCTTTATTGAAGATTATTTCCTTAGAATCGCGAAGATTTTTAAGATACTAAACGAAAAGACTTTAAATTTTCCAAATTGAATACAGAATACAAAATATTTATGTACTTTAAAGTACATAAATATTTTGTATTCTGTATTCAAAGAATAAATAGAAATATAGATAAAGTACAAATTGGTTTACAATTAAATAAACCTAAAGATTCTTTAAAATCTAGCGAAGCTTTAATAATCAATTAAATCTAAAAATACCTAAGGTTTTTATAAATCATATAAAAACATTTATATATTATTGGTGTTTTACACCAATAATTAAATAATTGGAATTCTCTTTTTATCTATGACGGATAAGGTAAAAAAATTTATAATCTTTTTAATCTAAAAAATAATAAGGATTATCTATTTACTTATGTGTTAAGTAAATAGATAAAAAAAAATTATGAGATTTGTTAATAAATCTTTGATTTATTAACTTGCAAAGGTCCTCCTTTAAATAAAGTGCCCCCCCTTTTATATAAAAGGGTATATATACAGATGAAAAAGATAATCCATCTTTTCCATTTTGTTTTTATTCTCGCTATAGCCTGCTGTCGGACTCGAACCAACAACCTTTGGTTTACAAAACCAATGCTCTGCCATTGAGCTAAGCAGGCTTACTTATAAAGTATATATATATATATATTATATATATATATAAAATATGTATAAAAGTTTTTTAAAGAAACTTTTAAATCTTAGATATTATCAAAATTAAAAGTTCTTAAAGAACTTTTCTTATAATGTTAAAGTTTCAGGAAATTCGCGAAGAGATCTCTTTTTATTAAAACTTTCTCTTTATACCCCTTAGAAAAATTAAACCTCTTAAATTTGAGAAAGAATCTTTAAGATTTCGCTAACTATTAAAATACCTAAGGTATTTTAATTATGTTATGCTAAAATACTTAAAGTAGGTTTTTTAAATCTCTTTAAGTTTGGGTAAGCTGTTACTTTAGGAACAAGCTCCCCGTTAGTACCGTACGAGCGAGTCACCCTTCAGATAGCTAGTAAAAGAACGGAATCAGACAATTAAAGTCATTGTCTGTAGTTTTCGTAACTTATTGTCGTTACCGTCGTTCCAGCATCTAAAGATTAGGTACTTCAGAACCAGCATTTCCGAAGAAATGACTTTCCAATTCCATTCGTGCGGCTTACAAGCCGCACTGTTTCTAACATATTAACTTGAATTGAACATATCACCCAGTACATTTGAAACCCAGCAGTTACCGCATCAGACGCGCTAGATCAGCTGTCCTTTCCAGAAGCAAAACACCAATTAAACGTTTTACTCCGCAGCGCTCCGGTTAAAATACAAACCCTCTCCCGTAAGCATATTTAAATAGCCCTTTCTTGGCTCTAGTCCAAGATCGACGAGAGCAAAATACTTCCCGTGTACTATTCTTTTCCTACATGAGCGCCTAAGTATAACTATAGGCCGTCCTACTAGCACAGAAACCATAAGCAACTCGTTTGCACGAGTCACTACCCAGTGAGTGCCATTTGTAAAAGACCAATGGCTCATAAACCAGGAGGTTATTATCTGTTATACCTTTACCTCGACAACAAAGAAAGGAGAGAGACGTGGTAACCCGATCGTAGGCAGGACTATTTGATTTGGTACACTAATAAACCAAACCCCAATAGATCCTTAACCTGATTCTGGAGAAATGGAAATATCTCACTCGACCAGTAGCTCACACGTATAACGAGCCCAAATACCCGTCCTCTGCCTTTCCTACACTTGGGCGTATAGGCGGTGAAACACTTACTCCTATTCGCCCATCTAACCCCCGCTTTCAGGGACTCATCTTTGACGGCGTCTTGGACAAATGCGTAAACTCTAAGTAGCTAGAGTGGGGGGTAAAAGAGAGCTTAAACCTAAAACTTAGGAGGACTTACTAGATATTAAAACCCTTTAACGATACTCTAACTCCGAGGACAGAGCCTACTAAAAATAGAAATACCCGCAATATAAATCGAATCTAATTGGTAATAATTAGAGCCTAAGGTGAAGGGAAGTGAACTACCATTGTTGATAGGTGCGGCGTGCCGCATTATAGGACACATTAAAAGTCTTGTTACAGGCTTTTCAAAGTAGATAATTATATCTATATCTATATCTATATCTATACAGATATAGATATAGTATATCTATCTATCGACCTTTATATATTTATATTGTTATATTATATATATATATATATACTAATTTTTATATAAAAAAAAATTTTTTACTAATTTATTTTTAGAGCTTGTAGCTCAGTGGACTAGAGCACATGGCTACGAACCATGTGGTCGGGGGTTCGAATCCCTCCTGGCTCAGCAAGAAAAAACAAAACAGAAACAAAACATTCATGTTATTGTATAGATTAAGTTACAAAACTGTTATAACGTGTTTATAACAAGTTTTTTTTAGTGATATATATATAGCAAATATATATAATATTATATAACATTAATAATATGATGATGTTATCTCTCATAAGAGATAACATCATAAATTAAATATATTATGATTACAATATAAATTATATTAATTTATAAATTTTGTTATATTTATATACTAACAAATTATATCCGTAGATTTGTTACGGACATTGTCCTAACAAATAATATATAATGTTATATATTATATATTTACGGTAATGCATTACCGTACAATTCCTAGATTTTTATTTTTTACTATTAATTTTTTTTAATATGATTTTCGGAAAGGGAGGGATTCGAACCCCCGGTGACCGTTAAGCCACGCCAATTTTCAAAATTGGTGCAATCAACCACTCTGCCACCTTTCCATTACACTATATATATTTATATTAATAATATATATATATCTTTTAAAGATATAAAAAAAAAATAAAAGAAAAAACTAAAAATAATTTTAAAGAAATATTAATTGTTTAATGAAACAACGGCAGCCCATATGCCCAAAAAAATGTCCAATAAATCAAAAAACAGACAATTTGAAATAATTTATCTCATTAATATATTAGGTTATATATACGTAATATATACATCTCTTAATATGATTTTTTAAATCTCGTTCTATAAATGATTAAAATATAATCAAATTCATATAAGATTAGTATCTTAGAAATCTTGGATTTATAAGAATTTCCACGTGGTGAAAATCTATTTTTTTTATTTATAAAAAATACTAGGTATTATTAATATATGAGTATTTTCACGTTAATAAACTTTCCACCCGAAGGTCCCCCCTTAAAAAAGGGGAGGAGGACAGACGCTTTGTATGTCTTTTAACATCTTTCTTCGAAAGTGTTAAAAGACATATATCTTTTCTTTTAGAAATCCTCGATTTCTAAAAGAAAAGATACTTGATTTTTTAACAATGTAAATCTCATACTGACGTGCGTAACCCGTCATAGCTTCACACATAGAAAATGAATAAGTTTTATATATTAATTTTTTTCTAAAATAATTAACAAAAACTCTACGTTTAAAACAAACTGATATAAAAATATGGTTAGATTTATACAAAAAGAAAAACTATTTAAAAGAATGTTCTCCGCGTTTATTTAAATAAACGCGAAGGACCGGCGTGAAAATAAACAAAAATTGTTAGTAAACAATTGTCGAAGTTAACACTTCCCCCTGAAGGGGGAAGTGTTAATCTTCGACAATTCTCCATATAGAAGAAAATCTCCTATATTGAAATGGAAAAAACTCCAATATCGAAGATTCCTCCTTACGAAAAGTTCCCCCCAAAGGGGGGTATAAAATTTTTTCGAGAATTACGAAGAATAAAATCTCCGTGATCCTATCTCGACGACTATCTACTTCCTTTTAGGAAGTAGATATATTAGATAAATTAAGGATCGAATTTTCTTTATAGGATACGGACGACTTTGTACTTTTACCTTCGGTCATAAAGCTCACTCTTTAACACTGTTTAAAATTAAAAAGAGGAGGCTCTATTTTATACCAAAGGTTTATACCAAAGGTCATTTACCTACTAGATTTTATTAGGAAATCTTCGGCATTATAAGTAAAAATTTTATTCTAAGGGCATCTAAAAAAAAAAAAAAAGAATCCTAAAGCTGATGTTCTAAGTACGAGTGACTAACGAAACGTTAGTCCCATCGGAGGGGATAGTCGAGGCTACTACCCTTCGGTCATAAAACTCACTATATAGGGGTTGGGTCGCCCTTTTTACGAAGGAAAAAGGCGATCCCTACGGGACTACTCAAAGTTAACGTCTTTTAAATTAAATACATCGTATTTAATTTAAAAGACGTTAAAAGGGCGCCTTGTACTCTTTTTTATAGTGACGTAAACATCAGCTAAAAATAATGAATACTCTTAAAAGAGGGTAACAAAGAAGAAATAAAAAATGACTCGTGTCAAACGTGGTAATGTTTCTCGTAAACGTCATAAAAAAGTATTAAAATTAAATAAAGGTTTCCGTGGTTCAGCTTCAGTTCTTTATCGTACCGCGAAACAACAAAGTATGAAAGCTTTACGTTATTCTTACGCGGATCGTCGTCAAAAAAAACGTGAATTTAGAAGTATTTGGATTACACGTTTAAATGCTGCAGTTAGACGTTATGGATTAAATTATTCTGAATTTATTTTTTATTTAAAAAACCGTTCAATTTTATTAAATCGTAAAGTTTTAGCTCAATTATCTATTTGTGATCCGGAAGCTTTTACACAATTATTACTTTTTTAATAATTAATTCAAAAGAAAATTTTTTTCTAAATTTTTCGTAATAAAATTTGGATAAGTTTTTCTTATACTCCTGAGAAATAATTAGAGAATTATTTACTTCTAAATACTGAGAATAATAGAACATTACGTGTTACACAAAATTAGTAATTTTGTGTAACACGTAATAATTACAAACATAAGAATTACAAATTCAAACTCTAAATTCTTCGAGATATATAAGAAAAATTCCTTAGGTGAAGGTGATATTTAAAAATTTCCTCGAGTTTAGATTTTATAAACTCACTATTGTAGTATATGATTATTATAATACTCTAAACTTTAAAGGAAAAAATTTTTTTTTTTTTTTTCTTTTAGTGTTAAAAGGGCACAGTTTTAATATTAAAAGAAACGCGGCGATCGTGTTTTGCTGGTCGACCGTAAAAACCTTTGGTTTTTACGGCCAGTGGTACGCTCTTTTTCCTGCGGAAAAAGGCGAGGAGCTAAACTAGCGAACCTATACTGGTCGTACCCCACAAAGGGGTTTTAAAGGGTGACTCGTGTTTCTTAAAAATATTTTAGTTTCAAGATCGATGAGTAATACATCGTTAATAATTCTTTGAATTATTAACGATGTATTACTCATAAAGAAAAAAGTATTTTTCAGAAGTTGCAAAAAGTCTATGTGTTTTGTTAAGACAGAAAGTTTAAATCAAATAAATAGGAAAATTTAAAGAAAAGCCATTTGAGAATAAAATCTCGCGAATGGTTTAGAATCCGAGGTTTTTAAGAAAAAAAAATTTTTTATAAAAAAGCCTTAGGTTAACAAAAACGTACCTCAAAATCGAAAAAAAACATTAGAAAAAATGTTTGGAAAAAGAAAGTAGAAAAACATGTTGTAAGATCTCTTTTTTTAGCACGTGAAGCTTTAAAAAGCAAACCCGAAATATCTTCGCAGGTGGAGAATTCACAAAATAAATCCCCAGGTTCTGAAAATGACAATGTTTCTTCTGTATAACTATAAACAAATAATATAAGGTTATATTATTTGAGTAAATACCTACCTCCACGTTTAAAGTTAAACGTGGAGGTAGGTATTTACTTAAATATTTGACTTTTTAGAATAAACTTTTTAAACTAAACAATATTTTAACGGCTGGGTGAGTACGGCTTTTCGTACGATCCCCCCTCGTTAGATCCGTGCTAGCGGGTCGCCCCCAGACCGTTAACGCCAGCGCTACGGAACAAAATCAAGAGTTTAAATGCAACTTCTTAAAAAAAGGTATAACCAAGTAGTCTGAAGCTAAGAAATACACCCATTAAATAAATCCCTGATCTTGCGACGTTTAGCTCGCATATATGAGAGGTAACGAACGAAAGCCCCTAAACCTCCTTAAAACCTAGGACTTGTATCTTATATCTTAAAAATCAAAGATTTTTAAGAATTTTTTCTTTAGAAGAAAGGGAAGAAAATTTAGAAAAGCTCCTTAGGAGCTTTTCTTCCCTTCGGAAATTTTAGAAAAATCTGAGGTTTTTTCTTAGAAAAAACATTGTTATATGAGTATTTTTACGTTAATTAATCTTTGATTAATTAACGATGAAAATATAAAACCGAAGAATCAGAATTTATGTTTTTCTTCCAAATAACGGTCTTTTTACAAAAAAAAAGTTATTTCTCTCTTCTACATTATGAATACTAGTTTATATATATATAATATATATATATTATTATAATATTAATACAAATAAACAAATAATATTTGAAGGCGGTGTAGCCAAGTGGTAAGGCAGAGGATTGCAAATCCTTTATTCCCCAGTTCGAGTCCGGGTACCGCCTATACAAGAGTATAGTACTGATTTGAATTGTACTTAATAAGTAACTAACTACATGTATTAAAAGAAACACATGGAGATTTAATACAAATAATATTATTTATTTGTAAATTTTACGTTTTTAACTTGAAAAACGGAAGAATGTTTTCTCCTTAAAAAACATTGTAACGAATATTTCAAATTTTGTAGAAACTAAAAAAAAATTATAGACTATATAATAGTCTATTAAAAAAATAAAAAAATCAATTAACCGGCCCTCCGCGTTTTTTAAGAAAAGCGGCGTAAAAAGAATAGGACCCCTTGTTCCCCCCTACGGGGTTTAAAAGAGCGCCTCGTACCCTACAACACAACCGAAATCTAGTACCGTAGACTCCCCTCTATGTTGGGATTAACAAGTCGTTAGTCACTCGTACGTGAAAATTAAAAATTTTATTTACTCCGTGTTTTTCAAAGAAAAACACAAAGGGTACGGTAAAGTGTAAATAATTGTTAACTTCTTGTTTGTTTAAAGAAACAAGGCGAGTCAGAAGAAATTTCTTTCTGTATAATAATTCAGTGTATACTTTTAATCAGTTTATACTTTTAAACTGAAGTATTACTAGTATTAATTAACAAAAACTAATATTAATTAACAAAACTTATATTTAAATATAAGTTAGAAATATATAATTATAAGTAGAAAAATACTATACTATTAAGTATAGATTGATAAAGAAAAGTGCTCTAAGGTGAGCATTTAAAAGTAGTGTTTGTTTATTAAGAACATATAAATAAACTTTATAGTTTATTTTTTATTTAAACCATCAATAACAAATGGTTTAAATAAGTAAGTCAAACATACTTAAAAAAAAAAAATATACATTTATTTAGATAGAAGGAAAATTATGGCGAATTTAGTAATGGTAATGGCAAAACTTCCTGAAGCTTATGCTCCTTTTGCACCAATTGTTGATGTTTTACCTATTATTCCAGTATTATTTATTTTATTAGCTTTCGTATGGCAAGCTGCAGTTAGTTTTAGATAAGATGTTATAATTTCAGTAATTAACAAATAAATAAGAATAATATTATTATTATTATTAATATGAAAAAGTTACACGTTGTGTAATTACACAACGTGTAACTTTTTCATATTAATAAATCTTGTCTTAAAGCCCTAAAGGTAAAAAAAAAATTTTTTCGCCATACGTCAACAATTTATTTCTTCATAGTTGTTATGTCATACAAAATAAAAAGAAAACGTTTTCTTTTTATTTTGTATGTGATTTGCATTTTTAAGAAATCTTTGATTTATTCAGTTTAGAAGGTCTCACCAAAGGGTCCCCTCGTCCAGGAGGACAGTGCAAGTAGTCATATATACATACCTAATATTTTTCTTTTTAAAAAATTAGAAAATTCCCTAAGGGAATTTAGAAAATTACCTAAGGGAATTTAGAAAATTACCTAAGGGAATTTTCTTCCCTTCCCTTAAAAATCAAAGATTTTTAAAATACTAACTGCTTCGCTAGTTATTAAAAACTATGAAGGTTCTTTAAAACTTTGACCAAAAAGTTCCAAAGTAAAAAGAAGATGCACTCACTCTAAAAAAAAGACTCCGTGTTTTTCCTTTATTTAGGCAAAACACTAAGGTTAGGGGCTCTTTTTTTATTCTAGCCCGAAGGGTAGTAGCCTATATGGTTCGTTAAAACTCGGATAAAAAGATTTTTTTATACTATTAATGATTTATATTAACGAACTAGTTATAAAAATACTTATTTTGTTTTTGGTTTTTTTTTTTTAATAAAAAAAAGTATAATCTAATATAAATACTTAATTATACTAAATAAAGTAGTAGATAAATACCTAATATATATTATATATTAGGTATAACAAATATGCGGATGTATCTCAATTGGTAGAGTGACAGCCTTCCAAGCTGTATGTTGCGGGTTCGAGTCCCGTCTTCCGCTAAACAAAGACCTTTGAACACCTTTGAACATAATAATTTAAAAATTATTATAAATTTTGTAATTTTAAGTTTATTATAAATAAACTTGTACTTACAAAGATAAAAAAAAAGATTTTTAGATAAATCTCTAAAAATCTTTTTTTTTATTTAAACTAGGATTTAGTTATCTAACTAAAAAATTAAATATTAATAATTATATTAATATTAATGAAACTCACCACTCCATGTTACCACGAAGAAGTTGTTTCCGAACCCGACCGTACATGTCACCATGTAATAGGCTCTCCATACACACATTGAGTTCTTGGTGCCTAGTGTCTTTTTCCTTTTCTACCTTATTTTGTTTCTCCTCCACTATTATTGGGTCTGATCCTCTTCTGAGCTTTGATTTTTATTTTTTCTTTTTTCTTCCTTATCTTGAAAATCGTTTTCTGAAATTATTCACTAACCACTCGCGGACATCTGCTGGATAATCCATGTTTCCAGTTTGGAAATTCGAGCACCAACATTTTTAGAAAATTTAGAAAATTCCCTAAGGGAATTTAGAAAATTACCTAAGGTAATTTTCTTCCCTTCCCTTCGAAAATTTTCTTTGGTCTTCTGTCATATTAGGTACTTCCATGGCCATTTGGCGAGCTAAATCTCATTCTTCTCCTAACACTGGTGCGACTTTGAAAATTACTGTCCCCATCGTTCTAGCGAACTGACGAGGAGTACCTCTGGCTGTTTCTCTGCAAGCTTGCTTGTGAGAGCATCTGTGCTGTTACTTCCTTTCCGTCAACTGTGTATAAAGATGATACTGAACTTGCCGTGCGGTTTGTACCCCCACGTTGGCATACCCCAACAATGGCAGCGAGTGTTTTGGCACGGTCATCAAATTTTGCCATATCTTGAACACGTCTAATTACGGCCTCACATTGTTCCATTGTCATCTGACTTGAAGTACGACTTGACTTGTCAATACTTAATTGGTTAATACTTTTCTTAATACTGTCAATATCTTGGTGGAAATTTTCCATTTATTTATTCCTCCTTTTTAATTATCGCTTTTTCTTTTGTATTGCTTTTTCTTTTTATTTTTTTGTTCTTTTCGCTTTTTTTTTAGGAGGTTATCGGAAAAGAGAGTATAAAACCGGTACCTTGTTTTTATGGTAACCTTTGTATTTTTCTTTTTCGATTTCTTTTCTTTATTTTTTTAAAAATAGTGTCTTATAGTCCGGCTAATTCTGGATTAAAGAAATCCGATAGTCTTAATCCGTTGTATGTGCCGTTGTGTATTCTATTGTGGCATGTTTTACAACATACGATTTGTTTTCGATTTAATGGTTTCATCGTTTCTTTCACAAATTCAGAATTTCTTCCCTTCTTAATATGGCGTACGTGGTGTGATTGAATGGGGTTTCCTGGAGATGGTGAGCATCCGCAAATACAGCAATATTTAATGAATTTATAAGAAGTCTTTAAATTAACCTTTACATTTAGAAAATCTTTATCTTTTTCCTCTGTTCTGTACATTCTCTGTTCCTGACATTTTCATTAACTCGGAATAGCCTGGCAATCTAGAATATCTAGTTACCTTCAATGTTTTTCCATCTTCATCTTTTGTTTCAATTCTCAATATAGAAGATTTAGGGAAGAAAATTCCCTAAGGGAATTTTCTAAATCTTCTATATTGAGAATTGTCGAAGATTAACACTTCCCCCTTCAGGGGGAAGTGTTAACTTCGACAATTTGGTATGGAATTGTGATGTTAGGTCCGTACATGGTGAAAAGTTTTCTCCGTGTTGTTCTTTTTCTGCTTGCTAATGTGTGTAAGCAACTAAACATTAGTATGTAATAGTATTGTTGTAAGTTCGATTTAAAAGTCAAGTGTCTTATATAATAATTGAATAATCCCTCAAATATTTGCCTGAATTTCCAAACTATTTCATGTTCTTTAAGCTGAAGTAATAAAGTATATCTACGAGGTTTGTCGTTTTCGTTTAAAATCTTTTATAATCTCATTATACATTTTACCCGTTCGTGATCGATGTCTATAAAGGTCTTAAATACTTTTCTAATTCTAATTCTGACTGGTCTTATTTCTCCTGTGTTCCTTATTCTCCAATTTGCCGTAAAAGCTGTAAGTGGAGATATTCTCTGGCAATTTTTTATTCTGTAACCCAGGAATTTTGCGTAATCTTTGTGTAAATCTGTAATTTTTGTTTTTTCCTCGCTAAGGGTGAGATCCAATTCGTTTTTTAAAAATTGTCCTATGTCCTTTTTTATTTCCTGTGCCTTTTTCGAAACTAAATTTGTTATAAAAATCCCATCGTCGGCGTACCTTATATAAAGATATCTTGCCGTTTTAAGGTAGCTCGCTTGTGATGGGAATTTGTATTTTTTTGTTTGTGTTCTTCTAATCTGTTTCTTTATCTTTTTATAGGATTGGAATTACTCTGGGTAATTTTTTAGTTCGGAAATTTTTGATATGCTGTTTTTTTTGAAAATTGTATCTATTCTCAATTTTGTGGCTTTGGCACTTCGTTCTAATTGTCTATATCTTCTAGACATTGGATCTCTAGGATATTGCTGTCTCTTTTGGTTTTCTTGTTCCATTATCTGGTCGTATTTTGTTGTTAAATATTTGTCTAATTCATGTAAATAAATATTGAAAAGTACGGGACTTGCTGTGCCACCTTGGGGTATACCCAAGGTAGTTTATTTTGAAATTTCTCTTTCCATGATTCCAGTATCTTTTCTTTTAGAAATCTAGGATTTCTAAAAGAAAAGATATATGTCTTTTAACACTTTCGAAGAAAGATGTTAAAAGACATACTCTGTGTAATTGTCGAAGTTAACACTACCCCCTTAAGGGGGTAGTGTTAATTTCGACAATTCTCAATATAGAAGATTTAGAAAATTCCCTTAGGGAATTTTCTAAATCTTCTATATTGAAATTGTTTTATTAATTTTAAGAACTTTTTATCTGGTATTTTTAAGGATCTCTATCATCTTATCTTGGTTTACTTTATCGTATGCACCTTCGATATCTCCTTACTATGGCAATATAGATTTGTCGGCCTTGTTGTTTTATGATACCTATTGCTTCGTTGCACGAATACGAATGTCCTGGTCTGAAACCAAAATTGTAATTTTGTTCGGTAAAAATGGGTTCATAGATGACATTTAGAATAATCCTAATTTCTTCTTGTACTATTCTATCTCTAATGTTTGGGATTGTGATAGGTCTTAACTTTGTTTTTCCCGGTTTTTCTACGTAGATTCTTCTTGCTTTTCCAAATGTAAAAACTCCACTTCTTAATTCATCTGTTATGTTCTGAATATAGATTTCTGCTATTTCGTCTACTGTCTTGTGATCTGTACCTGGAGTTAATGCGCCTCTATTTGTTTTTATTTTTTCATAACAACTAATGAGAAAATTATTGTTACTTTGTAATTTCATTAAATTGTTATTCTTTGAGTTTTTTTTCTCTTATGTTTTTCTTTATTATACCGGATAATTTTCTTTTAATATCCTCAATTTTTGGATTGGCAAAAGTCTCATATTCTTCTCTTAATAATCGAATCTTATCTCTTGGTTCTCTATTAGGGTTGGGTCTTCGTAAATTTATTTGACTGGGTATGAAATTTTGTCCTATTATGGATCTTTGTAAAGAGTCATCTGTTGTTTCTAGGGCTGTGTTACCGACCTGAACTACCGAAGCCACGAGAGCCTCGTGTATTTTGAATTTGATCTGGTCGTGGAGGGGCTGGGTCGGAACCGTTAAATGTGATTTCTACTGGGGTTTTACGTTCAAAAACTAACTGAGCAATTCTATCACCATATCTTACCGTGTATGCGTTATTTGTTAAATTCATTAATAAAATTTTTCTCTCGCCACGATAATCGCTGTTGATTGTTCCTGGGCTGTTTGGGATAATAATTCCTTTTGAAGATAAACCAGATCTGGGACGGACGTATGCTGCAACGCCTCTACGCATTTCTAATATCAAACCAGTTTCTAATGTTTTTATTTCATTTTTTTCGATATTTTCTTTTTCTATGCCTTTATAGATTTGGGTAAGCCAACCCGGTTCCAGGTCCCTCTCGTGGGCCACAATCAAAGATTGTAAGCTGAGTCAGGAAGCCTAAACGCCGCGCATATCTATTAAAAAAGTTCGCCTGAAATTAATAGATATTATTCAATTTTTAAAAATCGTATTGACAATTCCAACAAATTATTATATATATATAGAAAGATCTTTATATACAATAAAAACTCTCATAATAAAGAGAACAAGATATAAAGTATCATTTATACGTACTTGATACCTACCAAAAAGTAAAAAAAATGAAAAAGAACGTCCTTAGTTCAGTTGGTAGAACGCAGGTCTCCAAAACCTGATGTCGTGGGTTCGAGTCCTACAGGGCGTGAAGTATAAGAGTATACTTATAATATATAAGTATATTAAAAAACACAATAATGTAAAATCAAATAAAATCAATTTTTATTTGATTTTACATTATTGTGTTTTTTAGTTTTAAAGTTTATTAATTAATATTAATATTATTATTTTTTTTTTTTTATGCTAAATAAATTAGATAATTTATTTAAATTAATAAATAAAAATCGACGTAATAAATAAATATTTTTGTTTTATTACCTCTTCTTCGCGTTTCTTTAAAGAAACGCGAAGAATAGAAATTTTTTTTACAACCTTATTTTAGTATTCTTAAAAGAAACCATCGTTTATGGAAATAAAAACGTTGGGAAGACTGCAACGTCCCCCCTTTGTGGGAAAGATAAATCTAAAAAAAAAATTTTACCTGAGTTTAATTTTTGAAAACCTACTACCCTTAGGTTTTTTGTTTAGAATAGCTAACTCTAAACGAACTTGTTAATAAAGAGTAACCTAGTATTTCTTTTTTGGTGGGAGTCCCACCAAAGGGGAAAGTACAAGAATGAAAAAATATTAATTAAAAAACTTTATGAATTTTTCATAAATAACTCTCCAAAAAAATTTTCACGTAATTTTGAAATTATGATTTAATCTTCAAAAAAAAAACTGTGTTAACACTGATATAGAACTATTAATATAAGTTATATTAATAGTAATTTGTTAATATATTACAGACGAGTATTCACTTTAATGACAGATGTGGATATACGGAGATAAAAATAATTTCTACGTTTCTTTAAAATAAAAACGTAGAAAAAAAAGATATTTTTTTTCTAAAGTATCGTTAATTGAAATGAAAAATTCCGAAATAAGGGGATGAATAATAACCTTATAAGTAAAATTAAGTATTTACGTAGATTATTATCAAACTACGTAACATTTTTTGTAAATACTCCGTAGTTTACAATAAAAAACATGTCACAATTCTATATTCGTTGGAAAAACTAAATTGCGGGATCCTGCTCGCTTCTTTAGAAAAGCGCCGACGGGCAGTATACTTATTAATTTTTACTAAAAAATTAATAAGTATACTCCTTCGGTTGGAGTAACGATTAGTTAGTTACTCGTACTCCCACTGCCTTGCCAGTACATGTTTTTTACGGAGTAGGGGGAATTTTTTTTTTTTTTTTTTTATCATGGAGAAATGATAAAAAGAGAAACGATAAAAAAATTTTCGAGAGGTTATTAAAAATACAACAAAAAGGGTAAAACTTTAGTGGCGTTAAAATTTTAAAAATCTTAAAGTATAAATTTTTATCTTCCTGGAGGCTTTGCCCTAACCGTAAGGGATATAGTAGCATATTTAGCACAAACGTTGAACTAAAGTTTTTTACTCTTTGTTTCTATCATTTCTCTTTATAAAAAGAAAAAATAAAAATTATGGCAATGCGCACACCTGAAGAATTAAGTAATCTAATCAAAGATTTAATCGAGGAATATACACCAGAAGTAAAAATGGTGGACTTTGGTATTGTTTTCCAAGTAGGTGACGGTATTGCTCGTATCTATGGATTAGAGCGAGTAATGTCTGGTGAATTATTAGAATTCGAAGATGGTACATTAGGTATCGCTTTAAACCTAGAAGCAAATAACGTAGGCGGCGTATTGCTAGGTGACGGATTAAAAATTACCGAAGGTAGTCGTGTACGTTGTACAGGACGTATTGCTGAAATTCCAGTTGGTGAAGCTTATTTAGGCCGTGTCGTAAATGCATTAGCACAACCTGTAGATGGTAAAGGACCAATTAATACAACGGAGTCACGTTCAATTGAGTCAATGGCACCTGGTATTGTAGCACGTCGTTCGGTTTACGAACCACTACAAACAGGTTTAGTTTCTGTGGATTCAATGATCCCAGTAGGTCGTGGTCAAGTTTGGCCCTTTCAATAATACAAATTGAATAAATAGTTGTATTATTGAACGCAGGAAACTATATGCTGGGAACCCAAGCAAACCAAATAAAATAAAAGTCGTACACAAATATAAGTGGTCCTCAAACTTAAGGATCCCTTTTGATGTAAAAATCGACTTTTTATTGGGTAATCAGCAAGAAACCAAAACCTTAGAAGTATCCTATCTAAAAAAAAATAGAAAATTCCCTAAGGGAATTTTCTTCCCTTCCCTTCCCTTAAAAATTTTTTATCTTAAAATTTCTTCTTTAAATAACGTATATTTTATAAAAAATATTCGTTATTCCCGATGAATTTTTCTAAATTCATAGAGTTTGAAAGGAAAAATCCGAGGTTTTTTCTTAGAAAAAATATTCGGTATTTAAAAACATAGATAAAAAAAAAACATTCTAAGGTGAGTAGGATCTTCAGAGACTTTATGTTTCCTAACAAACATTAGAAACTATATTAAAAGGATACTAACAATGCCTAATATTTTAAAAATATTCAAGATGTTTTGTTACGGACGTAACATCTAAAAAAAAAAAAAATAATAATAATAATATATAAAATAAAAAATATGACCATAAAAAAACAAAATACAAATATGCTAAGCCCTGACGGGCTTATAAAGTCAACAGAAGAAAAATGGAATCAATGGTTTGCCGGTCTTACGGATGGTGACGGTTGTTTTTATATTAATAAAAAAGAAAAAAGTATCAGTTTTGAACTAACTGTACACATTGCGGATTCACGTGCAGTTTACGACATAAAGAACAAAATAAAAGCAGGTTCTGTACTTAAGCGTAGCAATTCGAAAAGTGTACGTTATAGAGTAAAATCGAAAGAAGTAATACAAAATATTATGGATCGTCTAAATGGTAAGCTTTATAATGAAGCACGTGTAAGACAGTTTGAACGAGCCTGCAAACTATTAAAAAAACAATCGAAGAAAGGATCTTCATTATTATCAAAAGATAATTATTATCTGGCAGGCTTAATAGATTCTGATGGGAGTTTAGCTATAAATATTTCAAAATCGACTAAAGAGGATTCTCAAGTAAGCGGTGTACAAGGAAAATGCTTGCGATTAATAAACTCAAGAGGAGCAAACCAATTACGTTTGACCATCACAAGTAGAGATTTAAAAAATTTAGTTTTAATTCAAAAATCATACCAAATGGGACTAATTTATAAGGAAAAAGCTAATATAAAGAATCGTTGTCCAAACGCGAAATATATTTGGACATTATCATCATATAATGATTTGCAAATATTGTATGAATATCTAAAAAAGTTTCCCTTAAGAACAACAAAAATGCACCGTATGCGTTTAGTTTTTATATATTTTAAATATAAAGAATTGAAGTACCATTTAA
>LKMJ01001180.1_pt1 | contig 22581 bp, 24 predicted proteins | sample 643391 | NCBI WGS metagenome assembly LKMJ01 (sample SAMN04112250, study PRJNA286221) | soda lake metagenome | biome: soda lake; feature: Kulunda Steppe; material: water; isolation source: sample PL-Br10 brine of Picturesque Lake | place: Russia: Kulunda steppe | collected 2010-07
CGGTTGACAGTAGATTTTCGATTGCCTCTTCGCGGTTGAGAAATTCACCTTGCTCGACGAGCTGGGCGATCTGCATCTCCAAGTGTTCGGGGATATTGATCTCGACTTTCGGCATCTGAACAGTCGGGACTTACCGGAGTGCCCATTTAAAACTGCCGGCGGAAGGCTCCGCTGTCACAGCCGAAAACCGTGCGGCCGGACGCTACTCATAGGGTTCTCGAGCCCGTACCGCCAGTATGGACCGCGACGTCACTGATCTGTATCACGCCTTCGGTGAGAGCCGACTGCCGCCAGGGCAACACAAAACCGAGGGCTTTCCCGTCCTGTCGAAAAGCGGAACGCCCGCCGTCGACCCCGACAGCTGGGAGTTCGAGGTCTTCGGGGCGGTCGAAAAACCGATTTCGCTCTCGTTCGAGGAGTTCACCGGGCTCTCGTCGACGACACAGAAACAGGATTTTCACTGTGTGACCGGCTGGAGCAAATTTGACTGTCTGTTTACCGGCGTCCCGTTTCCAACCCTCGCCGACCATGTCGGCGTTGCGCGCGACGCGGTTCACGTTATGTTTCACGCACACGATAGCTATACGACCGACCTTCCGCTCTCGGAGTGCATGCGCGAGGACGTGTTGTTTACCTACGAGTACGATGGCGAGCCCTTGCCTGCCGACCACGGTGGGCCCCTGCGAGTCGTTACCCCGCACAAATACGCCTACAAGGGAGCAAAGTGGGTTTCTGGTGTCGAATTCTTGACTGAACCTGAGCGTGGCTACTGGGAACGGCGCGGCTACGCTGCGACAGCCAATCCGTGGGAAGAGACCCGCTATGGTTAACGAACGGCTGTTGAAGGAGTTCCGATCCGATAGTCACGCTAAAGGGTGACGGGTGCTGAGTGTTATTTCATGGAGCCGCCGCGTGTCGCCGACCGACCAGTGCTCATCAGCCGGTCGGTTCGGCTTGCTGACACGCTCGCTTCGTTTCGAACCCTTCTTAACGCAATGGAGTCCCCCCGGACAGTCTGGGATGCTGAAGACGAGCCAACGGTCGTTGCCGGTGGGGCTGCGGCGACGCTGACCGCAAACGGGCCCGAACGATTTGATCGGATCCGCGAGGCTGCCGACCAACTCTTTACGGCGGGTGACGTCCATGCCGGTACCGAGGCCGCCTGTCCGCGGCTGTTCGGTGGCTTTGCGTTTTATGGCGACAGCCCCGACGAGGCTACTGGTTCAGACCCGGATCGAGCCCGTCCATGGGACGGCTTTCCCGACGCTCGGTTCGTTTTCCCACGCGTGCAGGTGACGTTTACCGACAGCGGTCCGTGGCTCACGGTCAACGCGGTCGGCCCCGATGCATCGGTTGCTGCGGTTGAATCACGCCTGGATGCCGAAACACAGCGGATTCAGTCGCTGGTAGAAGGCCAGCCGGTACTGCCACGTCCGGGAATTACGGCCCGTCGCCGAACGACAACACCCGACCGCTGGCGCGATGTTGTGACGACGGCAACCGACCGGATTGCCGCCGGGACGCTACAGAAAGTCGTTCTCGCCCAAGCACTTGAGGTCGACCTCGCCGGCGACCTCGCAATCTGTGATATTCTGGGTCGCCTCAGCGAGAAATATCCCGCCTGCAACCGGTTTCTCGTCGAGCCCGAAACCGAGAGGCCCTCGGCGTTTTTCGGTGCGACACCCGAACGGCTCGTCTCACTTCGGGGCCGAACGGTCGAAACCGACGCGCTTGCGGGAACGACCGGTCGCGGTGAGACGCCGGCCGAAGACGAGTGGCTTGGCCGTGAGCTCATGGCCGACCCGAAAAACACCCACGAACACGATCTCGTCGCCGATACGATCTGCGAGCAGCTCGATCCGTTTGCCGCCTCGATTGCCGTTGGCGACCGCAAAATCCGGCGGCTGGCGACAGTCCAACACCTCCATACCCCGATTACTGCCGAACTCGCAGAGGACCAACACGTCCTGTCGCTTGTAGAGGCCCTTCATCCAACGCCGGCGGTGGGCGGACTCCCCCCGGATCGCGCCATGGAGACAATTCGAGAAACCGAGCCCTTCGATCGGGGCTGGTATGCCGCCCCGGTCGGCTGGATTGACGCCGCCGGTAACGGTACCTTCGCCGTTGGGCTTCGGTCGGCGGTCGCCACCCAGCGGCAGGCAACGCTCTTTGCGGGTGTCGGTATCGTCGGTGACAGCGACCCCGACCGCGAGTGGGACGAAGTCGAACTGAAGTTCCGGCCGATTCTGGACGAACTCGAAGCGTAGGGCCTGCTCACTGCGAACACAAGATACAAGCGCCACTATTCACGGTTCGAATGGCTCGTCCATGTATATCTCATCGAGATCGATGGCTGTCTCGTGTTGCTTGGCGCCGTCGGTCTCATTCGCACTGGTTGTCTTCGGAACGGCCTCGCGTGCGCGTTCCGTCAACCGTTCGTGCGCGATTTTTGTCTCCTCGTCCGCGGCGGGTCGTTGCTGGACGTAGCTCCCTGCGGCGTCCATTACCCACCGTTTGCGATTGTCGGCGATCAGCACAGCCAGTATCTCGTCGAGTTTGGTCTGGAGTGCCCGCGTTTCGACGGGTGTGACAGCCTCAACCCGCCGATCCAGGTTCCGGGTCATCCAGTCGGCCGACCCGATGTAGTACTCCGGATCACCGTTGTTGGCGAACTTGTATATTCGAGAATGTTCGAGAAACCGGCCGACAATGCTCTGGACCCGGATCGTCTCGCTCAGTCCTTCGATGCCCGGCCGAAGCCGGCAGAGCCCTCGAACCACGAGGTCGATGTCAACACCCGCCTGCGAGGCCGCATACAGTTCGGTGATGAGCTCTGGGTCTTCGAGTGCGTTCAGCTTGGCGACGATTCGCCCGTCGCCACCCTCACGGGCGTGGTCGGCCTCGCGGCGAATCAGCTCTGTCAGTCGGTCCCGAAGTGTCTCGGGGGCGACCAGTAACTTCCGGTAGGATTCGTGCTGAGAGTGGCCCGTGAAGGTGTTGAACAGGCGGACGAGGTCTTGGCCGATATCACGGTCGTCGGTGAAGAGACCGAGGTCCTCATAGCTTTTGGCGGTCTCCGAATGGTAGTTGCCGGTGGCGACGTGCGAGTAGAGCCGGACGCCATCGCTATCTGCCTCCTGGCGGACAGCGAGGGCGACTTTGCTGTGTGTCTTTAGCCCGATGGTGCCGTAGGTGACGTGGATGCCCTCTTCTTCGAGGCGTTTGACCCACCGGAGGTTGTTTTCTTCGTCGAACCGAGCTTTGAGTTCGACCATGACGGCGACCTGTGTGCCGTTTTTCGCCGCATCGATCAGCGACTGGATCACTTGAGAGTCAGGGGCCGTCCGGTAGATTGCGACTTTGATCGCCAGGGTCTCGGGGTCGTGGGCCGCCGAATCCAGAAACAGCTGGACCGTCTCGGAAAACGAGTGGTAGGGATGCTGAACGAGAATATCATCGCTGGCAATCTCCGCGAACAACTCGTCGGGCTGGTCGCTGTCGTGGCCAACAAACCGGGGATGTGGCTGGGGCTCCCATGCCGGGAGTTTGAGGTCGTCGTTGTCAAGTTCGAGTAGCCGAAAGCAGCCGTCCAGTCCCAAGGGTTCGGGTAGCTCGAACAGCTCACGTCCGGTGATCTCCAACTGCTCGATCAACAGCGACCGAACCTCATCGGGCATCTCTTCGTCGACTTCGACCCGGACGACAGTGGCAAACCGTCGCTGTCGGAGCACCTCTTCGATCATCTCGATCAGCCCCTCTGCGACCTCCTCGTTTCGTCTGACCTCGGCGTTTCGGGTGACGCGGAACGTCGAGCAGTCGCGGATTTCGACGTTCGGAAACAGCAGGTCGACGTTGGCAGCGATCACATCTTCGAGCCGGACGAAGCGTCCCGCATCGGCGTGCTGGGCGGGGTCGTCGGCCGCTCCCATCGGCACTGTGCCGTCTGAGGTGAGCGGAACCAGTCGCGGGCGATTCTGTGGCAGTTTGACCCGCGAGAACTTTTTCGTTCCATCGTCGCTGACCGACAACACGGCCAGCGAGAGGCTCAAATTGGAAATAAAGGGGAACGGATGAGCCGGATCGAACGTCAGGGGCGTGAGCGTTGGCAACACTGCGCGCTCGAAATAGTCTCGCAGGGCGGCTGTTTCGGTTTCCGAGAGATCCTCGTAGTCGACGATTTTGATCCCGTGGTCGGCTAGTGTGGGTCGGACGGCCTCGTGGTAACACCGCGATTGGATTTCGAACAGCGGCCGAGCGAGTTCGAGTGCCTGTGCCCACTGCTGTTCGGGCGTTCGGCCGTCGACAGTTTGTTCGGTCACGTCGGCGGCGATCTGCTGTTTGAGTCCGCCGATTCGCTTCATAAAGAACTCGTCAATATTCTGGGTGAGGATGGCCAAGAACTTCAGCCGCTCAAGCGGCGGGTTTGCGGCGTCCAGTGCCTCGTACAGCACGCGCCACTGAAACGAAAGCTCGCTGAACTCGCGGTTGAGATAGGCGACGGAGTTCGAAAGCTGCTCGCACTGCTGGCCGCTTTGGGCACAGAGCGTCTCCCAGTTAACTGCTTGCGAGTAACCGCTCGCTGCAGCGTGATCGGCTGTTGAGTCGTCGGCGATCGGCGGGGTTCGTGGTGGGCGGTCACCCGTCCACGTCGACGGTGGGTGTTGGTCCAGACGCGCGGTAGGTGACTCCGTCATCGAGTCGGAGCCTACAGCGTCGGAACCGCCCTCGATTTTGGGTCGAGTATTTTCTCCTCTTTTCGGTCGACGACTGTTTCGGCCGCTGGCACGGCTGTCAGCTCACCCGTTCGCCAGTTGTAGGCCGTTAGCTCGCCGCCGTACACACAGCCGGTGTCGAGCCCGACGGCGTGTTCGCGGACGACCGGCCGGTCAAGCACCGTGTGGCCGAAGAAAACCCGCTCGGGCTCAGCGTACTCCTCGAACCAATACGGTGGGTCGTAGCTGCCGCCCGGCACTAATGACCGCGTGTTCTGGATGTCGTCGACGGTGTGGTCGGCCCGCGGTTTTCGGGGGTCAATCCCGCCGTGAATGATGAGCGTCTCGGGCAGCGAGATCACAACTGGCAGCGAGGCGATCCACGCCAAGTCGTCATCGGTGAGTTCGTTGAGCTGTTTGTCGCCCCGCAGCAGCTTTTCTTCATTGTTCCCTCGGACGGTCAGCATGTTCGGCGCGTTCCGAACGCGGTCGACGACGCCCTTGCTGTCGGGGCCTTTTCGGACGAGGTCGCCGACAAATACGAGGAGGTCGTCGTCGGTGAGGCCGATGGCTTCACACAGTTCGTCGAGTTCGGCCAGACAGCCGTGCGGGTCGCCGATAATATAGATGTCGTTCCAGTTGGCCGGCTCGACGTGTTGGTGGGCGTCCTCGATTGCCTCGCTGAACGATGTCATTCTCAACAGAGTGTACGCCGAGACACACCTAAACGATTGATAAGAGTTCTCCTGAGAAATATATAGCCGTGTATGACGGTATGTAGAGTATGATTGACTGTCGTTGTCGGAAACTAAGACCGTAGCGACAGCCCCGACAAATGACTACGTATGTCGAGCAGCTACCAGTGGAGCGAGCAAGATAAAGACGAATGCGACGACGAGCAGCAACGAAAGCGGCCGCGTCAGGAAGATGCTGAACGAGCCCTCGGAGATCTGTAACGACCGAATGAGGTTTTCTTCGGCGATTGGCCCCAAAATAATCCCAAGCACGAACGCGATCACCGAGTAGTCATTGCGGATCATCACGTAGCCGATCAGTCCGAGTACGACGATTGTGACAATGTCGACCCAGTTGTTCCGAAAGGAGATCCCCCCAAGCATGGCGAGCGTGATCACAATCGGAATGATCGTCTCACTCGACAGCTTCGTGATCAGACTCGCCCGCGTGACGATTGTCAGCCCCACAAGCAAGATAACGATGTTACCGACCAACACTGACAGCAACATCGCGTAGGTGATGTGTGCGTCCGCACCGAACAGACTGGGGCCGGGACGAAGCCCGTGCAACAACAGCCCAGCCAGCAGGACAGCAGTGGCGGCACTTCCGGGAATACCGAACGCGATTGTTGGGAGAATCGAGCCCCCGATGCTGCCGTTGTTCGAGGCTTCAGTCGCAACCACACCAGTCGGATTCCCCTCGCCGAACTCAGGGTCCGGAGATTTCGACGAACGCACGGCCTCGCTGTAGGCGACGAAGTTCGCGATCGTCGAGCCGCCGCCCGGAACCGCGCCAACAGCCATCCCAATGTAGGCGGATTTGATCATTGTGATCGGTTCCGAAAGAGCGGTTTTGATTCCCGCACGAACGCTTCCGGATCGGGCGTCGACGCCGGTTTGGGCGATTCCGCCCGACTCCATCGAGAGGCGGATCATCTCGGCGATAGCGAACAGTCCAATCAGCGCAGCGATGTAGCTGATCCCGTTGTCGAGCGCCAACGAGTCGAACGTGTAACGTGGCTGAAATCGCATGGGTGCTATACCGACCGTGGCGATCAGCAGCCCAAGCGCGCCTGAGAGCAACCCCTTAAATAGTGATCCTCGTGCGACGATTGGGATCAACGCGAGTCCGACCATTGCGACCATGAAATACTCCGGCGACTGAAATGCGAGGATCACCTCGATGAGTGCCGGCAGCAACACTAAAAGCGTCAGTAGTCCGACCGAGCCGCCGATCACTGACGCGGTCACCGAGATCGCCGTCGCGTTTTTCGCCAATCCGAGTCTCGACATCGGATAGCCATCGAGCGTCGTTGCGGCTGAGCCACCCGTTCCAGGCGTGTTGATCAAGATGGCTGAAATGCTGCCGCCGTACATCGCGCCGCTATAGACGCCGATCAGAAACACGAGCCCCGAGATCGGATCAAGCGGTAGCGTCAATGGAAGAATGATCGCCATCCCAAGCCCCGCCCCGATTCCAGGAAGCGCGCCTGTGACAATGCCGAACAACACGCCGCCGATCATCCAGGCGATCACCGGCCACGTAAACAACACCAACAGCCCCTCGATGGCAGCCGCAAGCTGGCTCACGGCAAGACGACCTCCGTCAAGAGGCCACCATCGATCGGCACGCCCAGGACTGCGACAAAGCCGTAGGCGACCGCAAAGCCAATCGCCGCGAGCGCGGCAGCGTTCGATGTTTCAGTTTCGTTCCATCGGCTGAAGGTGAAAATGAAAATCGGTGTTGCCCACAGAAAGCCGATCAGATAGCCGGCAAGCGCGTATCCGACGGTAAAAAGGGCTGTGACGACGGCCGCTGAAACGGATTCATCGTCGAGCTGTCGGTCTTCAGTGTCTGGGTTACTCTCACTGATAGCCTGCTTCTGCCGGCGGCTGAACATCGTATCGCCGTCGGCGATCAGCGACTGCAACGACTGTGGGAGATAGTTTTGTAGCAATACCAGCGTCGACAGCACGATCACGATCCCAGCAGTAAGTCGCGGCCACGTTCCTGCGGCGAACCCCCATGAGCGGGCCTCGATGTAGGCATACACGCTGACGGTGAGAAACAGCCCACTGAGGAGATACTCCTCGTACGGTTTGAGCAAGGCGGCGACGGTCGCAAGGCGGTGTAGAAATCTCATTCGGATGAGTAACGAATCAGTACGCTCTCAGTCGAGTGCCTGTTCGCGGATCGCGTCCATATCGAGATTTGCTGGAACCTCCTCAACGACGTTGTCGAGGGCGTCGTTGGCGAACTCACGACCGTTGTACTGGAGATTTACGCCGTTATCTTCGGCGTACTGCTGCATCTCGCTGCTGTTGACCATTCCCTCGAGTGCGCCGGTCAGCTCGTCGAGCACATCGTCAGGCGTTCCCGGCGGAGCCCACATACATCGCGTGAGACCGGTCAAAAAGTCGATATTGCTGTAGCCCAAGTCGGTAATGGCGGGCACATCAGGGTAGGCTGGATCGCCGAAGCTTGCGAGCGTAGCCAGCACGTCGAGGCGGTCGTCGTCGGTAAAGCTCACTGTGGCGGCCGCCGAAGAGACGCCCGCAGGGTTCTCGCCGGAGACCACTGATTCGGTGGCCGGACCGTTGCCGTCATAGCCGACGTACGTCTGCCACGGGATGTCCATGTTCTCCCGGAGGAATAGCGAGACGACGTGGTAGAAACTGCCTTCGACTTGGCCGGCCCACTGGCTCATCTCGCCGGATTCATACCGGCTCATCAGATCCTCGACACCCTCGTCGACGTTGTACTCGGGGTTGGCGACCAACATCAGTGAGGCCACCGCGTAGGTGCCGATCCCTTCGAGTTCGGTGATGTCGAAGTCAGGTTCGTTGATCAGATACGAGGTCGGCGTCGACGGTGGGTTGAACATCAACAGCGTGTAGCCGTCCGGGTCGGCGTTGAGTGCCTGCTGGGTACCGCGAAGCGAGGCCGAGCCGGGAACGTTCTGAACGCTTGCGTTGACGCCCAACTGCTCGCCCATCAGTGGGACGATCTGTCTGGCGAGGACATCGGTACTGCTCCCCTCGCCGAACGGAACGATCACCGTGATCGACCCGCTCGGGAACTCGCCGTCGCCGCTGCCACCGAGACAGCCTGCGAGCCCAACGGTTGCGGCGGCCCCTGCCGATAGCAGGTAGTTTCGTCGGTTGAACGTCGAATCAGCGCGGATACGGTTGCGATCCATCTATCTCTGTCTGATCTGAGGTGTATATAGTAGATTTATATGAGTCCAATAGCGGCATCCTGAGTTGTATTGATACTATATACTACTCGAAAGCTGACGCTTTTGTTGCAGGTCACAGTCAGCTGCTCGGCGAGTGGAACTTCGTCGACACCAGCTCGCCGACCGGATTGTGAGTGATAACCAACTGGAGCATCGACACCGATTGTCACTGCCAGCGGTCACAGCTGGGTACCGTCTTCGATAGTCAGGCCTGGATATGCTCGGAGAGCAGTGCCGGCAGTTCAGTCAGCGATTGGACTTCGAGAGACGCCTCAACCTCCAGGTCGACGTCCTGGTTGTGGGATCGCCGAACGAACACCGGCTGCAGGCCCGCCCGCTCGGCAGCGATCAGATCAGTTATCCGGTCGCCGACGTAGAAGCCTTCCTCGGTGTCGAGCGCATCGAGTGTTTCCTCGATATAGTATGGATCGGGCTTCCGTCGTCGAAAGCCGTCGAGGCCTGGTTCTCGACCCCGAACAACGGAGAACTCCTGGAGGTCGAAATGCTCGACGACAGACGCGACGACCGGATCGTAGTTGTTGCTCACGATCCCGGTGGGATACTGGGAGGTGAGCTGCGTAATCGCGTCGGCATCGTCATACAGCTCTCGCTTTCCCGCACGGATTCGGTCGATGGTGTGTGCGGCGCTGTACTGCTCGCGAATGTTGTACAGTTCGACCGGGTCAAGGCCGACTGTCTCACATGTCGTTTCGAACGCCGTGGTATACTCATACGACGAAAGCGTTTCCCGTTCGTCGGCGTCGATATCCGGGTCCGCGTCGAGATCCTCGATGGCGTCGTCGAACGCCAGCGAGTGGACGACGGGATCGGTTCCCCGTCCCTGCAGGATGATCCCATCCATATCGAAGAGTACGGCGAAGTCGGTACGGCTGTCATGACGGGCTGATCGGTTCGGTAATGGTGTTGTCATGATAATTGGAACTGTCTTTGTGTCTTAATTTGTGCATCTGTCGTGACGGGAACTATGTTCGGTCCCAGGTGACCGTGTTGGTCAGACGAGCTAGTCGGGACATCCACAGTCGTCGGTCTGTTCGGCGGTCTCACTGCTGGTTCGGTTCGAGTTTCCGCTGTCGTTATCGGAGTTGGTGTCGGTTCGATCGTTGTCGGTGTCCTCGCTGGTCTCGCTGTGTGAACTCACCGTCGAACAGCCACTTGCTGCCACGGCAATACCGGTCGCTAGGATACCGAGGAGCTGTCGTCTGCGTTTCGGATGGAGTGGTGTGTCGGCCATGCGTGGTCACCTGACCAACGCCCGCGCGCGGGCCGAGATTGTCTCGCTCAGCAGCACGATACCGAGAATTGCGATGAGGATCGTCAGAACGGCCGACCAGCGGAACGCGTCGACCGCATCGAACAGCTGGACGCCGATGCCGCCGGCTCCGACGACGCCAAGGATGGTTGCGTTACGCACGTTGATATCCCAGCGGTAGACGCCGATACCGATCAACGCGGGCTTGATTTGTGGGATAACTCCGTACAGCAGCACTTGGAACGTCGAGCCGCCGGTCGCTCTGATCGCCTCCAGTTGGTCGAACGAGATCTCTTCGATCTCCTCGCCGAGGAGCTTGCCAACAAAGCCAACGGATCGAAACGCAATCGCCACCATGCCGGCGAACGCGCCGGGACCGAGCATCACGACGAACAGCAGTGCCCAGATGACTGTATGAACCGACCGAGAAACAGTCACAACGAGCTTCCCCACCGCATACGTCAGTCTGTTCGGCGTCGTGTTCTCTGCGGCGAGGAACGCGACTGGAACCGAGAGCACCATCGCCAGCAGCGTTCCAACGACGGCAATATGGATCGTCTCGATCAGCGGCGGCACGATTTCGGGCGCGTAGGCCCACTCCGGCGGGAACATCCGAACGGCAAGATCCTGCAGTTCTCGTGGGGCCGTCAAAACGTACTGCAGATCGAGATCCAACACGAGCCACGAACCGACAACTGTCGCGGTGGCCACCACCAGAACGGCCAGTCGCTTTAGCTGGGTGACGGTGTCGAATCGCTCCCAGTTTCGGCCGGACGTGACAGCCATTATTTGACCCTCCGTCGGACGTAGGCGCTGAACAGTTCGCCAGCTAGAACGACCACAATAATCGCAAGCAGGATCGTCCCCGCGAAGTCGTACTCGTAGCGGCTAAACGAGCGCATGAGCAGGGTCCCGATCCCGCCAGCGCCGACGATACCGATGATCGTCGACGACCGAATGTTGATATCCCAGCGGTAGACCGTCAGGCCGATAAATCGCGGGGCGACCTGCGGGACGACCGCGTAGACAAACGTCTGAAATCGGGAGGCACCGGTGGCCTCGATTGCCTCTGTCGCGCCCATATCGATGTCTTCGATATCCTCGGCGAACAGCTTCGAGAAAAAGCCAATCGTGAGATAACTGATGGCGATAATCCCCGCAAGTGGGCCGACGCCGACGGCTTTGACAGCGATGATCGCGATGATGAGCTCGTCAATCGAGCGAGTGATGCTGATGATCCCGCGGTTCAGCAGGTAGATCGGTTTCGGCGCGAGGTTCTCGGCCGCGCCAACCGCGATTGGAACCGAGAGCAACACACCGGTAAACGTCGCAACGAACGCCATTGCGACTGTCTCGAACAGATATGTGTACACACGCTGGAGGCTCTCGGTCGAGGTCTCGGGTGGCACCATGCTTTCGAAAAGCAGATAGCCGTTCTGGACGCCGATGACGACTCGCGAAAGCGTTACGCCCGACAGCAACGAGACGAGAGACCACAGAACGAAAACAACCGTTCCGAGGTAGACGCCCCACTTGAGCCGTTGGCTCCCGAAGACTGACGGCCGATGCCAGCTTCGAGTGTCGCCCGAGAGCTCACCAGTAGTCTCTTGGGTCGCCACGCTAGTCCCCCGCGACGGTTGGCCGGTCGTGAATTAGCTCGTCGCCGGTTTCCGTTGGGACTTCGACATCGCGGTCGACGTTCGATGTCGGTGGCTCGATCCCCCGATAGATCACGTCTTTCGCGTCGTCATCGAGCTCATCGGTCGGCCCATCGAAGACGAGTTCACCGTCGTGGAGTCCGAGAATGCGATCGGCGTACTCAACGGCAAGCGGGACCTCGTGGATGTTGATGATGATCGGGATATCCTTCGTGTCGGCGATATCGGTCAACAGCTCCATAACTGCGTGCGACGACTCCGGATCGAGGCTGCTGGTCGGCTCGTCGGCGAGCAGAATCTTCGGCTCTTGGACGACGGCGCGAGCGATGCCGACGCGCTGGCGTTGGCCGCCCGACAGCTCGTCAGCCCGCTTGTTGTCCATTGCGTCGAGGCTGACTGTCTCTAAGACGTTGTAGGCGCGGTCGATGTCTTCCTGTGGGAATTTCCGGCGGAAAGCCGCCCAGTTCGAGACGTAGCCGAGCCGACCCGACAGGACGTTCTCCATGACGGTGAGACGTTCGACGAGATTGTACTCCTGGAACACCATCCCGATGTTCCGTCTGGCGGTTTTCATCTCACTATCGCTGAGCGTGGTGAGTTCGTTGCCGTCGAGGCGGATCTGACCGGCTGTCGGCTCTGTCAGGCGATTGATACAGCGGATAAACGTTGATTTACCCGCACCGCTCGGGCCGATCATCGCGACGATTTCGTTGCCCTCAATGGTTGTTGTGATATCCGTCAGGGCCTCGTCGCCCGTCGGGTACACCTTTCGCAGATTAGTTGTTTCGAGCATAGGAATAGCGTGGTTATTGGGTAGTCGTCTGTTACAGAGTCTCTTCGTCGTATTCGACGCCGTTGAACTGCTGGGCGACCATCACGTCGTGCCAGTGGTTGATGTAGTCGACCTCGACGAACTGCGGATAGGCGGCTTCACCGTAACTCGTACCTGTCCAATCGGTGTTCAGCCAGGTCTCGCGAGCACCCTCGAAGATCTCCTCGTGGAGATTGTACCGAAGGCCGATTGGTCCGGGTGGGAACGGGGCAGCCGCCCAGACGACTTTGAAATCGTCGAACGAGATGTCGTCGACGGCGTTGACCGTCTCTTCCCAACAGGTGCTACAGATCGGCCCACAGTCGTAGTCGCCGTAGGCAATCCCACGGGCGGACTGTTCGTGGCCGCCGGACATCTCTGGGTTGTAATTGTCGCCGTTGGTCAGCCCGAAGTGTTCGTCGAACAGCGCCGATGGGGCCTGATTGCCGGAGTTCGAGGAAGCCTCGGTGTGTGCTGCTCGGTGATCGTTGAAATCGTCGACACTTTGGATCTCGTCTGCGTCGGCACGAGTGATCGCCAGCAGTCGGTAGCCGAACTGGCCGTCGCCCGCGACACCGGTCGCCAGCGGTACCATCCCGGCCATGTTGACGCCGAACGGCGTGTTGCCGGTTGCGAAGTTCGCGATATGGATTCGCTCGGATCGCATCCCCTCGACAACCGCCGCGTAGCTGTCGATCGTCTGGAACTCGACGTTGCGGCCCGTCTCGGCTTCGAGCTTCTCGATCATCGGCTCGATCTGGTCGGCGTACGCCTGCTGGGTGTCCTCACGCGGAAGGTCAGCGTAGACAATCGGGTCCGGGTCGATCCACTCCGAGGAGTCGTCGGGGTGTTCGCGGGGGGACCGACCGTAGACGGCCTCCTCTCGGCCACGGTCACCCATTGCCTCGAGGTCTTCTGTGGAACCCCGAATGAAGTCGTGCTCGACCATTTTGCCACCGAGGTAGTTGTTGTTCTCCCAGTCGGGGTTCTGTGGGTTGAAGTTATCCGAGAGCAGTGGATCGTTGCCGCCGCCACTGCCACCGCTGTTGCCGCCGCCGAGTCCAGCACCAGCCTGACTGCCGCCATCATCACCGTCACCGAGACAGCCGGCAATCGCAGCCGTTCCGACTGCCCCACCAGCCAGTATGAACTTTCGTCGTGAACGATCTACATTCGAGTCGGTCGAGTCGTGTGCCATCGAGTAGATCGTCCACTAGCCGGGTGTAGTAGTTTTATAATTTTGATATATTCTCTACTGTTGTGGTTCGAAGCGGTCTGTTACGGACAGATTTGTGACGAGCACTCAGTACTAAAATAGGTGTTTCGGGCCATTATATAGGGAATATAGTAGTGTTCGTTGATCTGTAGTCTATAAAATCCGAGAACCATAGATTGATTACCAATCTGTATCACATCGAAGACATGATCCGCAGGAGGCTGCTCACGCAGGGACCGTCCGAGCCGCCGGGGTTCGACCCCCACGAGGTGCCAGAGACGCCGACCGACTGTCGGCTGTCCCACGACGACTTTGGGTTCCAGTGTCAGTCGGTCGAGTCGGCCGACGGACGGTGGACGCTTGCATTCGGCCGCCGAAGCGACGGCGAACAATCGCGGTGGTTCCGGTTCCGACGCGACGAGCTGGTCGACACGCAGGTGATCGACCGACCAGTTGACGCAGCAGTCGCCAACGATGGCTCCGCGATTGTCGTCTCCGGCAGTAGCCCGGCTACCGTCGGCGCGAGCGTTCATCTACTCGACAGTGGGCAGCGACAGCACTCGCTGTCGTTCGACTCGAATCTCAGTCGACCGGCTATCAGCGACGACGGCGAGTGGGCTGCCGTCTGCAGCCGTCCACCAGCGCCGACGCTTTCGATATTCGAGCTTCGATCCGGAACCGAGCGATACAATCAGACGTTCCGAGAGCGGTCGGCCCGGCTGCTTGGCTTCCACGAGGAGGCCGACGGCTCCGTGCTGTACGTCGGTGTTCGGCCGACCGCTGAGCCGTATCTCGGCGTCGACCCTGAAGGCGCAGTCCTCTGGGAGAGCGACCGCCACTGGGAGTCGCGGTCACTCACAGACCGGGTCGGGTCGTTTGCCCAGTCGGTGCGGTCGTTCGGTCACTCTCGCTGAGTGCTACCGGCCGAAATGGGATCTAATGGCAGAAATGAGATCTGTTCTGCGGTATAGCGCGCGCGTTGGCCACAACCTCAAACGAGGTTGGATCTCGCAAAAACCGGCCCGTCGTCTCGGCGATCGCAGTACGGTTGACGTAGCTGAATCCGCCGTCATAGATCGCCAGCACGGGCTCGTCGCGGAACGTTCCGATAGGGCGGTTCGACGTGCTCTCGACGGCGACGTGCTTACCATCCGGAAGCCGCGGCACGTCGGCGTAAGCCGCGGGGAGATCAGCGTGGTGGACGCCGACCAGCATGTGTTCGGGAAGCACCACCATAGCCGTCCGGTAGCCGAACGGTGGCTGCGAGAGAATCCCGGCGAGCAGATACGTGAGATCCTTGCAGTCGCCCCGTCCGTCGACCAGCGTCTCTTCGGGCAGTCGGTGGTACTCTGGGACGCCCTTAGAGTCGGGGTCGACAATGTACTCCAGTCCGACGGCGAACCCTACGACACGTTCGAGGTGGTCGGCGGCCGTGAGTGAGTTGGTCATCGAGCAGCAACGCAACGTTGCCCCGGCGAGTCGCTCTCCCAATCGGTTGGCATGCGAGTTTGTTCGTGCCGCACGAAACGCTTGGAGATAACCCCAGGATCGTGCTTCGGCGTCGGTGTACGCGGTTCGATCGACAGCGAAATCGAGGTGCCACCGCCGGGCTCGGTGGTCGAGCCACTCGTAGGTAAGCTGATAGACGCCATCCTGGAGCCGCCGAGAGCCATTGGCTAGCGGACTGTCGGGTGGACCGCTCGGCGTCTCAGCCAGCCGGGTGCGGTACACCGAGCCGACCGCCCGGCCAACCTCAAAGGGGTTGAGGATCGTCGATCCCACCGCGCCAGCGGTCAGGGTGCCGAACTTCCGCAGGAGAGGTCGACGTCTCATATCGCTGGTACTCGGCGGGCCGAATCAGTCGACCGCTGAGGGCGACAACACACTGCTGGCGGCTGAGCCGGAAGGGGGAGAGTGTAGGACATCAACACACACGAAATCCGATAGGCGACTATTGAACGCTTATAATAGCTCTCCGTACCGGTCGGGAGTTGTATAGGATCTGTGAGCCGACAGCAACAGTCGAGTCGGCTGCCATCTACAGCTCGCTATCGACTATATACTGTTGATACTGATACCGTCGGCTGCGTACCGCTCATAGTCGATTTTACCCTAAGTGGCCCGAAAGCGTACAGTATGGGCCCCACACAGTCGATCCATCGGCAGTCGTGTACTGTCGCCGTCGAACGCAACCAGTATGGCGCGATGACGCTCCGAACGGATGAAGGTCGCACCTATCAGGTCGTCGGGGCTGCGACGCCAGTAGTCGCCGACCGACTCGACGATCTCAGCGTGGACAGTCGGGCTACAGTCACCCTCATCCGTGCTCCCGGCAGAGGGAGCGGCTGGCGTGTGACGGCCGTCGACTCCGTTCCGGAAGTGGCCCCCGGACCCACTAGTACCAGCAACCAGCACCCGAGCCAGTAGGTGGTTTCACCAACCAGTTTTCGAGGGTCGAGGCTATCCGGTTCACAACGGCGATCATGTCGCCAACACTTCTAGGTACCGCAAACACGCCGGACATATCAGGTTCCACGACAAGGAGTGGATAATGACAGCACCAAACCGGAACACGCTCTGGGGGCGAGCAATTGCGGCCGAACTCGCTCGCAGCGGCGTGCGGACGGTCTGTATTTCGCCGGGGAGCCGCTCGACACCGCTGACGGTTGCGTTCGACGAACACGAGGATATTACGACGGTTTCCGCACTCGACGAGCGTTCGGCCGCCTATTTTGCACTGGGTCGCGCCCGGCGGACGGGCGAGGTGACACCACTGGTCTGTACCTCCGGAACCGCCGCCGCCAACTACCATCCGGCGGTTATCGAGGCCGACGAGGGCCGGGTCCCACTTCTACTGCTGACGGCTGACCGACCGCCGGAGCTTCGCGAATCGGGGGCCAACCAGACGGTCGACCAACAGAAACTCTACGGCGACGCCGTTCGGTGGTACAAGGAACTGCCCGAACCGGTCGGCCGAGACCGAACGCTCCGGTCGCTCCGAACGGACGTCTGTCGGGCTGTCGGGGCCGCCGAGGGGACGCCCGCGGGGCCGGTCCATCTCAACGTCCCGTTCGCCAAGCCACTGGAGCCGACACCCGTCGAGGGCGACGTATCCGCGGACCCCTCGTCGATTGCGGCCGCCGGCCGCGGTGAGAACACGCCGTTCGTCTCTCGAACCACCGGCACGCCACAGCTCGATGACAGAGCGCTCAGGCAGCTTGCCGAGTTGGTGACGGTCGACCGGGGACTGATTGTCGCCGGGCCGGCCGATCCGCCGGGACTCGATCCCGAGGCGATCACGTCGTTCGCCCACGCAACGGGGTTTCCGATTCTCGCCGATCCGCTGTCGGGACTCCGCTTTGGTGGCCACACCCGCGTTGCGCCCGTGATCGGGAGCTATGACAGCTTCGTCGACACCGCGGTGACGGAGGCGTGGCCCGATCCTGAACTCGTCGTCCGCCTCGGCGCATCGCCGACCTCGAAGGCGCTTCGACAGTATCTCGCGAAGACCGGGGCTCGGCAGTTGGTTGTCGATCCCGCGGGTGCGTGGCGCGAGGCCGAGTTTGCGGCGACCGATCTCGTCGTCGCCGAACCCTCGCGACTCTGTGGACAGCTTTCACAAGTCCTTCGGGGTGCGGGGAGTGCCGCTTGGCGAGCGCGGTGGGTTGACGCCGACACCGAACAGGCGGCCGTCGGTGCCGACTACGATGAGACGTTGTTCGAAGGCGGGATCGTCGCCGATGTCGTCTCGGAGCTTGCCGATCCATCGACGCTCGTCGTCTCCAACAGTATGCCCGTCCGTGATCTCGACCGGTTCGGCCGGCCGACGACGAAATCGATCACGACGGTTGGCAACCGCGGTGCCTCGGGTATCGATGGCATCGTCTCGACGGCACTCGGGGCGGCCCACGGGACGACTGACGACGTGACACTCGTGATCGGCGATCTCGCGTACTATCACGATATGAACGGTCTGTTGGCGCTCGAACGCGCCGACGTCGAGGCAACGATTGTGCTCATCAACAACGACGGCGGCGGGATATTCCATAAGCTGCCGATCGCGAACTTCGAGCCGCCGTTTACCCGGCAGTTCAAAACGCCGCACGGGATGGATTTCGAGCCGACCGGGGATCTCTATGGATTCGAGTACGCCTGGGTTGACTCGCGCGGTGGGTTCCGGGAGACGTATGCCGAGGCGGTGGCCGCCGACGGATCACACGTAATCGAGGTCGGTGTCGATGCCGAATCGAGCCACGCGGTTCGAGCTTCGATGGCCGAAGAGGTCGTCGAGCGACTCGACTCCGACAGCGACGAGTAAGTCAGTGACTGTGCGGAGCGGTGAGCTGTCCAGACAGTCAGTAAATCGGGCGAACAGCTAGCTATTCGAGGTCTGCCGGCGTAGTCTAGTGGCATGGTAGCATACTACGACGCAATCATCATGGCGATTATCGGGAGTGTTCTCTCGGGAGTGGCACTGAGCGTCGTGACAAGTCTGGGCTTTCAGACAGGGTTGTTTCTTGGAGCCCTTGTCGCGACCATCTTCCTCTACGATGCGATGTTCCGGAATCCACCGATTGCAACCCGGTCGCCGCCGGTTGCGGTTTCGGTTGTCGGCTGGCACGCCGTGTTGGTGGCGCTGGCGTTTGTCGTAATTGGTGGGTGAGTATTCATCGGCAATCGCCTGATCCGTTGTTTTGTTCGCAAAACGCGATTGGTAGTTAGCGGTCTACAGCGAGTACGACGTGTGGTGAGTTGTGCTGACTATCGTGTGAATATGTCGTCTATGGATACTCTCGTGTCTGGATGAGGTCGACCCTCACCGGATGTTGCACCAGCGTGACAAAACCCACAATAACTGCAGTAAAACCGCTTGTCTTGAATACCTGCATATCGATATCTCTCCATAATGGTAACTGAAGGCGACGTACTCGACCTATTTCCCGACCAGCCGATTCCGACGTTCACACTTACCAAACTCGAACGGAACGAAAACATCCGTGCGGCCGTTCCCCTGCTGACCGAGGAACGCGACGGCCGAGAGCTTGCCACACATGTCGTGATCCAAACGAAAGCCATCGCCATCGTGGCCGCCTACGCCGACGGCGATTGGCGAGTCACCGACCGTATTGATGGGGAGAACCGTGAGCCAAGCGAAGTACTCGAAACGGCGATGATCCGCGGACAGGGTGACTCGTCGTTTGTTGAGCCACCTGAGGAAGCCTAACCGCAGGAAGCCGGCGAGTAGACTGGCTTTTTATCGGCTCACCCCCTCGTGACGGTATGGTTTCGGCACTTTTTGATCCCGACCGCTGGGAGGCCGTCGAGGCGTTCGACTTCGACGATATCACCTACCACCGCGGCACCGACGTCCCGGCGGTCCGCATCGCGATCGACCGCCCCGAAGTGCGCAACGCGTTTCGGCCAGGGACGGTCGACGAACTTTACACCGCACTCAACCACGCCCGCAAACAGGCGACGATTGGGTGTGTGCTCCTGACGGGTAACGGCCCCTCGAAGAAGGACGGCGGCTGGGCCTTCTGTTCGGGCGGCGACCAGTCGGTGCGCGGCGGCTCGGGCTACGAGTACCGCGATGACGACAAAGCGGCAGCCGACGACGACCCGGCGGTCAGGAAAGCGAAAGCCGGCCGGCTCCACATCCTCGAAGTCCAGCGACGCATCCGCACGATGCCGAAACCCGTCGTCGCCGTCGTCCCCGGCTGGGCGGTCGGCGGCGGCCACTCGCTGCACGTCATCTGTGATCTCACGCTCGCGAGCGACGAACACGCGAAATTCCTCCAGACTGACCCCGATGTCGCCTCGTTTGACGGCGGCTTCGGCTCGGCGTATCTCGCCAAACAGGTCGGCCAAAAGAAAGCCCGCGAGATCTTCTTCCGCGGCAAGACCTATTCCGCCGAAGAAGCCGCAGACATGGGCATGGTCAACGAAGCGGTTCCCCACGACGAACTCGAAGATGTTGCGCTAGAATGGGCCGACGAGATGACCCAAAAAAGTCCGACAGCGATGCGCATGCTGAAATTTGCGTTCAACGCGACCGATGACGGCATGGTCGGCCAGCAGGTGTTTGCTGGCGAAGCGACTCGACTGGCCTACATGACCGACGAGGCCCGCGAGGGACGAGATTCCTTTCTTGAAAAGCGCGATCCAGAGTTCCGGCAGTTCCCGTGGCACTATTAATCCGAAACAGGTGTCAACGACACTGTTTTATCGGCTCGCTGTTTGGTCGGCCCCATGAGCGCCGATCCCTCGTTACAACAGCCCGCCATCGACACCGCGTCGCCAACAGCTGAGATCGATCTCGACTGGCTCACACTCGACGACGGTGAAACGGTCCGCTGGGCCAGTACGCCACACAAAAGCAGCCTTATTCCCTCCTTTACGATTGGTATTCCTCTCTCGTTCGTCCTGATCGGGATTCCGATTCTCATCGCCTCGTATCTCGAATACACAAACACCAATTACGTCATCACCAGCCGCGGGCTCTACCGAAAACGGGGGATTATCTCGCGGGACGTCCAGCAGATCGACTTTGATAAAGTCCAAAATATCTCCTACAGCCAGACGGCTGTTGGCTCCTCGTTGGGCTATGGAACCGTCGAGGTTTCGACTGCCGGCAGTTCGGGTGTCGAACTCTCGTTCCGCAATATCCCCGATCCGGCCTCGGTCCAAGAACTCATCTCTCGAGAAATCGAGCGCAGAGACGACTCACACGGCGATGACGATGCCGACACCGATGTCGTCCTCGATGCGATTTTGACCGAGCTACGCGGTATTCGCGCGGCGCTCGATGACGGCACAACGTCGCCGGAAGCCACACCGAATCAGACCGCTGAATCGCCATCCTATCCGGCTCCTGATTCCGAACGCGGTGAACAGGCCGCCTCCGCCGATGATCTCTTTGAAGCGGCTGTAATTGAACCCGAGTCGTCTCCAACTGACCCGGTCGCCGAAATCGCCGATCCCGACCCAACGAGCGGCCGGTCACCGAACGGCGACTCACCGGATTCGGACGCATGAGCGACGCTGACTGGCTGTGGCTTGACGACGACGAAGCCATTCAGTGGGAGGGTCGACCACGGCTGACGACGATTGCAACTAGTGTGGCGGTTGGCGTGTTCATCGTCGTTGTCGCCGCCGGCCTCGCACTCGTGATCGACCCGCGGCTGGCCGCGGTCGGCGTCCTTGGCGTCCCAATTCCACTTGTTGGATATCTCAGCGTCACGAACACGACGTATCTGGTGACGACACAGGCGGTGTGGTGCAAAACCGGGATCCGTGGGCGATCGGTTCGACGAATCGCGCGTTCTCGTATCCAAAACACCGCCTACCGGCAGTCCGTCCGTGGCTCGCTGTTTGGCTACGGGACCGTTCGACTCGAAGTCGCTGGCGGCCGTGACCTGCAGTTTCGACGGATTGCGGACCCACAGACCGTTCAAGAGCTGATCACCGACTATCGGCGTCGCGAGAACCACACGGACGTTGCTGGCTCGCTCGACCAGTGGCAGGCCGTCTTGGCGGCCGTCAAGGACATCCGATCGGTCGTCAACCGGCGTACAGACTGAGTAGCTGTCGCAACAACTATCGGCTGTCGCGTTGAATGACGGCTCTCGTCGGATTGGGGAGGTTCGTGGTGGCGTTCGTCAACAGCGACAGCAAACCACTCAGCAAACCACACATACGGTTTAAGCAAGTGGCGACAGCAGGCGTGATATGCTCAAATCGACGATTGAGTCGACGCCAACAACTGGAGGGTTCCAATTTACCTATGTCGTCGAAAATGTCGGCAACGAGCCCAGAAAACTCACCTTTCATTCGAGCCAACGGTTCGACCTCGTGGCTCGTACTGCTGATGGCGAGGAGGTCTGGCGCTGGAGCGACGGCCAGTTATTCACCCAGGCGATCGATACTGAACGGCTCCGGGCTGGCGAACAGTACCAGTTTATCGCAACGTGGAAGCCACCGAAACCCGGAACCTACGAGATTCGTGGCTCGCTCGCGGCAACTGACACTGATGCGGCCGCCTCGATGACCGTCGAACGTGAAGAGCCCGCCTGACGGCCAATTGTCGGCTCGCTCGATGCCAGTCGAACCCACCGAGCGGGGAAACGAAACCCACAGGCTCCTCGGCCGAGTCGGTAGCGACATGCAACACGAACAGGAGGTCGTCGTCCTCCGGTATGGCCACCGCCCCGGTCGCGACGACCGGATGACGACACACGTCGGGCTGACCGCCCGTGCGCTCGGTGCCGATCGCGTGATCGTTCCCGACAACGCAACCCAGTCAGCCGAGACCGTCGAAGACATCACCGATCGCTTTGGCGGCCCCTTCGAAATTGAACAGAGCGACCGCCAGCTGGCGATTGTGCGCCACTGGGAGGGACCAATCGTTCATCTCACGATGTATGGCCTTCCGGTGCAGGATACCGAAGCCGACATCCGCGAGTCACTCGACAGCGGCCCGCTGCTCGTCGTTGTCGGTGGCAAAAAGGTCCCCTTCGAAATCTATGAACAGGCGACGTGGAACGTCGGCGTGACCAACCAGCCGCATTCGGAGGTTGCCGGCCTTGCCGTGTTTCTCGACCGCCTGTTTGAGGGCCGTGAACTCGACCAGGAGTGGCCCGATGCCGACCGCCATGTCATTCCGAAAGCAGCGGGCAAGAAAGTCGTTCCCGCCGACGAGTTCGAGAGCGAGACACGCAGGACGGACACGACAGACGACACAGCATAGCAGCCAACGCAACCGACATAGCACGGAAGCCCCAGCGGGATCAGCTCGGAGACGGCGACTGCTGGGATCGGCTGCCTGGAGACCGATAGTCGGTGCTTTTAACCGAGTTCACCGCAGAGAGTCGGGTAATGGCTTTTGAGGATCTACTAAACGACCCAGTCATCCAAAAGTACCTCCACGAGCTGGTTGGACCGA
>LKMJ01001182.1_pt1 | contig 22557 bp, 34 predicted proteins | sample 643391 | NCBI WGS metagenome assembly LKMJ01 (sample SAMN04112250, study PRJNA286221) | soda lake metagenome | biome: soda lake; feature: Kulunda Steppe; material: water; isolation source: sample PL-Br10 brine of Picturesque Lake | place: Russia: Kulunda steppe | collected 2010-07
CACATGCAGGCAAGGGCGCTGGTCACATGCAGGCAAGGGCGCTGGCCACATGCAGGCAAGGGCGCTGGTCACATGCAGGCAAGGGCGCTGGCCACATGCAGGCAAGGGCGCTGGTCACATGCAGGCAAGGGCGCTGGTCACACGCAGGCAAGGGCGTTCAGCACATGATGGGCTGCGCCTGCAACCCACACACTCATTTTTCACCTGCACCCATTGAAGGGTACCGCCTGCACTGCTGCAGCCGCTGTCATGCACACAGGCAGGCGCGGTGAGCGCATGAGGTGTCGCGCCTGTGCAACCCCCAATGGAAACCCTTTTGCACTCCTCACTTGCGCCCACACAAGGGGGCTGCCCGCGTAGCTGCAGTTGCTGCTGTGCACGCGGGCAGGGGGACGCTGTTGGAGGCAAGCGCGGCCTGCTGTGGCTCGCTCACCTGCGCCCACCAGGGTGCTGCCCCCGTAGCCGTAGCCGCCGTTGCCGCCAAAGTACAGGCCACGGCCCTGGCTGTGGTTGCGGGCATGGCCGGAGGGGAAGCCGCCTGTAACGGCACCGCCAGCGAGCAGCAGGCATGGAGTCACCAAGCACGGGATTGGGTGAAGTTTGTCATCGCACACGCAGCATTGTGAGCACCGAGCGCACGCCCTGGGCGCATCTGTGCATGTGTATGCGGCATCACAAGCACCAAAAGCGCACAACTGGGCATGTCTGGCCATACATGCTTGTCCCTGTGCCTGCCACACGCGTCATTAAGTGCGGCATCACCAGCACCGAAAGCGCACAACTGGGCATGTCTGGCCATGCGTGGTTGTCCCTGTGCCTGCCACATACGTCGTTAAGTGCGGCATGTACTGTACTTGGGACACGTGCACAGCAGCATGCCCGCATTTGCTGTACACACACACACACACACACACACTCTGGTCCATTTGTGCAGCAGCAGTTCTTGCAAGTTGGCACCAAATGCTTGGACTCGTGTGCACATCCAGGCATGTCTGTCGCTGCATGCACGTCATCTATGCCTGCCTGTGCACGTGCATCTTTGTTCGCCTGCCTGTGCGCGTCCGCACGCATGCCAAGCATACCGGTCCTTGCTTGCCTCTGCACGCCTGTGCACGTCTGTCCTCGCATCACTAGTTGTGCATGCCATGCTTGAGCTGCTGGCATCCGTGCTCGCTTCGCTAGATGTGCATGCCATGCTTGAGCCGCTGGCACCCGTGCTTGCTTTGCTAGTTGTGCATGCCATGCTTGAGCTGCTGGCACCCGTGCTCGCCTCAGTGCACACGCACTGGATGGCCATAAAAAGGCAGACATGCAGGGGCATGCAGGGGCAGACATGCAGGGGCATGCTTGAGCTGCTGGCACCCGTGCTCGCCTCAGTGCGCAGGCACTGGATGGCCATCAAAAGGCAGACATGCAGGGGCATGCAGGGGCAGACATGCAGGGGCATGCTTGAGCTGCTGGCACCCGTGCTCGCCTCAGTGCATAGGCACTGGATGGCCATAAAAAGGCAGACATGCAGGGGCATGCAGGGGCAGACATGCAGAGGCATGCTTGAGCTGCTGGCACCCGTGCTCGCCTCAGTGCACACGCACTGGATGGCCATAAAAAGGCAGACATGCAGGGGCATGCAGGGGCAGACATGCAGAGGCTGCTGGCACCCGTGCTCGCCTCAGTGCACAGGCACTGGATGGCCATAAAAAGGCAGATATGCAGGGGCATGCAGGGGTAGACATGCGGGGGCATGCAGGGGCAGACATGCAGGGGCATGCGTGGGCGGGCATGTACAATTGAACACGCCCGAGCGGGCCTGCAAGCACCCATCTTGTTCAGACGGGCTTGCGAAGACCCACGTTTTCAGACAGGCTTCCAAGAACACACATTCTCAGACAGGCTTGCAGGACCTAAATTATCAGACAGGCTTGCAAAAGGACTTGAGAGGGCGGGCGTGCAAGGATGGGCACGCCATAGGGCAAAAGCATGCTAGGCACCACGCAAGGAAGCAAGGGTCGCACAATCCATGGATGCATGAGGAGACAGCAGCGCAAGTGGAATTGTAATCATGGATGCAAGGCAGGGCACGAAGAACGCAAAAAAAGTCCTTCCCCATGCAGCAAGCCGTAAAGCGGGCAAGCTTTTGGCCTTTGGAGGAAGAAAAGGTGCTGGCCACAGATCAGGGTGGTGCAGGGGCAGCACAAGCAAAATGGAGATAGGTTGATGCCAAGGCAAGCAACTGGCTAGCAAATAATGAAACACCTACCTACAAACATACCTAATACCCACCGAGTACCTACCTGCCTAGTACCTACCTAGTACCTACCTGCCTACCTACCTGCCTGCCTACCTGCCTGCCTCACTTTGCACACGTACGCATGCACACACACCCCTTGCACTGTGCTCACCGTAAGAAGCGTGGCCCCCGCCTGCCAAGCATGACGCCAGGCGCAGCGCAAGGCAGCCCGGCCGCGGGCACACGACCCCGGCCTGCAAGGCTGCAGTGAAGGGCGTCAGACCGCGCGTGTGGATTGCACGCACAAGCGCGCCGATCACCGAAGCTGCAGGCACAAGGGCAAGGGGAAGTGGGGGCTGGGATGCAGGGAGGGGCAGGGCTACTGCACTTGACATGGGCTTGGGGCCGTGCGCAAGGTCGTAAGGTGTTATCATCACACTCAGCAGCACGCCACTCTGAGCTTCAGAGGCTGCGCGCAGGCACAACCTCAAGCGCATAGCGTGCTGCTGTGGGCTTAAGATGTCTAATAATAAGAAAAATATCAAATAATATACGGGATAATGATTATGATAAAAATAAGAAGAATGATTATAGAATAACAAGAGTCGCCATTTGCAGGTGTCCCAACACACATGCACTGTGCCGCTCTGGTCCCACCCAAGGCTTTCCATCTTCATCACCTGTGGGACCGCTGCCAAATCGGCAAAGCAAAGCAGGCGAGGCATGCGCGCTTGCTGCAGGAGTTGTTATAGAATAGACAGCCAGGACCGCGCTGCCGACCAGGTTGCCTGCACAGTGCTCCCACCAGGCTTCTCATGTAATTGCCCGCGCCATTTAAGGGTTTTTGTGCTCAAACCCTTCCAGGCTACTTTTGTGATTGCCCACGCCCTCCCAGGGCACCCTCACACCCTTCTAGGCTTCTCTCATAATTGACTGGAAGCACAGTGTTCACACACTCTCAGGCCACACTAGCGATGGCCCACGCTAACACATGCCTCCCGGCATAATTGTGCGCTTGGGCACCCAATCCAGCACAAACCAGCCTCCCCTAGTAAGAAGTACGGACTCCAGACTGGTCTTCCCTGTGTAAGACCTCCTAAAAGAAGAAGCACTCCGGAATATGGTCCAGCAATCCTCCAAGCATATACAACCAACCCCCCTGTGTATGACCTCCTTAAAGAAGAAGCACTCTGGAATTTGGTCCAGCAATCCTCCAAGCATACAACCAGCTCCCCTCTGTGTTCAGGCGGGACCTCACTGAGCTGCTGAAGCGCGTGCTGGCCTCCCTGCATGAATATGCCCCGGCAAGCTACAGAGCGCACGCGCCTTTTGCCTTGTGGCCCATTGTTGGCTGACAAGTGGCCAACTAGCAGTGGCCCAGCCCTGAGCCCTCCCAACATTTTAGGAGCAGCAGTGCGCGAAGCACATGCCCTGCCCCGCTCAACCAGGGTGCAGCCCGCGCTCTGTGCACAGCACGCGCCCTGCTGCTCAACCAGTGAGCAGCCCGCGCTCTGTGCACAGCACGCGCCCTGCCGCTCACCATCAGGAGACAAGTAGTGCAGGATGACCCCAAGAATGTCCGCGCGGGCTGCAGGCGTCGGGGCCAGCGCCAGGTGCCGCAGCACCTCCTGCGTGCAGGTGAGCATGCACAAGCAGCCATGTGGGGGGTGGGATTGCCGTCACACAAAGTGCTTCGCCGCCATGCGGGGCACCTCCTGCGCTCAGAGAAACGTGCACAGGCGGCCACAACGGGATTTGCTGTCACACGAATTTGCTGTCACACGGAGCAATGGTGCCATATGGTAGAGGCAGGTGCGGCCACAGTGGCTGTGTCACGGGGTGTGCTGACACGCCCTTTTGGTGTGGCGCCATGGCATGGCGGCCTGTACCTGCAAGGATACAGCCTCTGAGCAGTGGCAGGTAGCTGAGCAGCCGCAAGCGAGCAGCCACCGGGCTTCTGGATGAGCTGTCCAGCTGATGCAGACAGGCGGCTGCTCAGGAGGCGCATGCCAGCAGGCAAACAACAGATTGCAGCTGACGTTGCCAGCTAGCTTGCACCAGGCAGACAAAAGATCGCAGCCGACATTGCCAGCAAGCTCGCACCAGGCAGCTGCCCACACAGGCGGACAGCTGCAGCTGCTCCCCGGTGAACAGCCTCAGCAAGCTCGCACCAGGCAGCTGCCCACACAGGCGGACAGTCTCCAGCAGCGCAGGCGCACCTGCAGGCCACCAAACTCCTCGGGCACGCCCCCCAGCCGCGGCGTGAGCTTTGGCTGCTGCGGTTGCTGCCGTCCGCCTTTGGCCCAAGCCTCCACGACGGCTCGGTCGGCGGCCGCGGCGGCGCTTGCAAGCGTGGCCGCGCTAGGGGTATGCTTGACCAGCAGCGTCGAGGCCAGGCGCAGCAGCTGGGCATGCAGGTCAGGCGACCTGCATGAGCAATCGACCAGGCTTGCGTGTGTTTGTGTGTGTGAGTGGAGGGGAGGGGAGGAAGGAGGGGGGTGCCTAAGTGTGTACACATGCACGCAAGTTCACCTCAGGTTGGCCATCCTGCCTATTTTGTCTGTGGCTTTGCTTGTGCACCTACTCAGTGTGCGTGCAGCATCTGGTCGGGCTGGCCGACCTAAATATTTCCCCATGGCTTGTGTCTCCATGCGCGCACAGGTACATGCCAGTGTGTGCGCGCATGAGAATGCACACTAGTCCCAGAGATGTTGCAGTCGCTTGTGTGCGTTTCCTCATGGTGCGTTTGTGTGTGTTTACTCATGTGTGTTCGTGTGCATTTCCTCAAGTGTGTTTGTGTGCGCGCCATGCCAGGTTGTGTCTGCAGTTGCAGGGACTGAGGCAGCACAGGTATGAAGGGCGCTGGGCAGGGGCGCCACTTCACTTGCTGCTGAGCGGCGGCTGCGTGGCTGAGTGGCTGCATGGCTGAGTGGCTGAGTGGCTGAGTGGCTGAGTGGCTGCATGGCTGAGTGGCTGCATGGCTGAGTGGCTGCGTGGCTGAGTGGCTGCATGGCTGAGTGGCTGCGTGGCTGAGTGGCTGCATGGCTGTTGATCACTCCAAGGTAGGCAGAGTGCAAGGCAGGCGTGCGCGCCATGTGGTGGCACGTATGCAGGTCGTGCGGCTGCGTGCATGCAGGGCACGAGGGCTGTGCAAAAGACGTGCGTGCACACACCCGCATATACACACTTACACCCAAACACACACACCCAAAACATACACCCGCACGCTCACACACCCACACGCCGCCCCCCCCTCCCTTCCACACACACATGGGTGACTGGAGGCAGTAGGCCAGTGCAGAGACCCTGTCAAGGTTGAGGCATGCTGAAGACGGTCATGGGAAGGCATATGCTTTTGCAATGTTACCATGTGCCGGGCCAGGCATGGCCATCATGGGTGTGTGCTGACTGCCTGGTACCCATCCACCCACCATCCAAACACGGCGCGCTATCCAAACACGGCGCGCTATCCAGACACGGCGCACCATCCAAACACGGCGCACCATCCAAACACCATCCAAACACGGTGCACCATCCAAACACGGCGCACCATCCAAACACGGCGCGCCATCCACCCACCATCCAAACACGGCGCACGCGCACAGCAGGCCGGACATGGCATTCAGGGGGGTGTGGATCGCCCAGCGCTCAACGATGTGGCCTTTGTAAGTGATGAGGTCCAGGAAGCAGCCTAGCGCTGCCTGCCACACCTCCTCGCTGCTTTCATCGGCCTGCGTAAGCCCATGCATGCAAGCACCACCCCAGTTTGCGAGCGCGCAGGTGCAAAGGCGTAGAGGTGCAGAGGTGTGGGCGCGTACTTCAGCGGTGGCTTGAATACTGCTTCTCCAAGACCTTGGCTGCGCATATGTCTCGCACAAGGAAGGGTGCTCAAGAATCTCGTACATCATACAAGAAGGATGAGCAAGAGTCGTGGAGTGTACACAAGTCTCGTTCATCATACAAGCATACAAGGAAGGGTGCTCAAGAATCTCGTACATCATACAAGAAGGATGAGCAAGAGTCGTGTACATCACGGAAGGTAGGGTAAGCAAGAGTCTTGTACATCATACAAGGAAGGGTGTGCAAGAGGCTCACACATCACGCAAGGAATGGTGCACATAAATCTCTCACAAGGAAGGGAGACGAAGGCAAAAGAGGGCGTGCGGCTTGCACACTTCATGGACGCAGTCAGATTGACAGCAGATTCCTCAGACAGTTGCGCAGATGCTCTTTTGGGCTAAGAACGTTGCCCGTATGCATTTGGGCTAAGAACCATCGAACACTTGCGCAGATGCTCTTTTGGGCTAAGAATATTGCCCGTATGCTTTTGGGCTAAGAACGTTACCAAATGCTGAGAACGTTGCCCATATGCTGAGAACGTTACGCATATGCTCTTTCGGGCTAAGAATCCTCCAGAAACCTGGGATCCTACTTGACACGCGCGCACACACACGTCTGCACTTAAAACAAGGCATATACACACAAACACTGGTGCAGCCAGCAGGCCCCCCCCTCCCCCACCTCCGTGATGTCTGACAGCAGCTGCATGCACAGCGCGCGTAGCCAGGCCATCATCTGTCCATGCTTCGTGGACGGGTCCTGGGCCGGCGGCCCGCCAGCCTCCGCGTCGCCTGCCCCACTCGAGCCACCTGACAGGTGGCTCCGCAGCCCCTGCTGCTGCTGCTGCTGCTGCTCAGCATCCATTGGCGCCTGCTCCAGCTCCTGCTCCCGACCCTCCCACGACTCCACAGGTTCCAGGAGCGCGGAGTGTAGCGTGAGGTTGAACACCACATCAAACGCGCGGGCGCGGACCTGCAGGAGGGTCACATTTGGGGGCAGGGTATCGAAGTTCTGCAGACAGGGTCCAAATCTGCAGAGGGATCAGTAGAGGGATCAAAGCACTTATACCATAAGTTATGGAGGTATGTCTATATCGTGCAGGGTGCGCGGGCTTGGGCTGTGCGTGAGATGGGTGGGGGGTTATGAAGCCACGGCACGTGCCTTGATACGAGCAGGTGCAATGCGCAACTGCACAGGGCGTGCGCGAAACAGGAAACAAGAGCAGTCGAACGGGGCATGCACCTCAGCAAGTGTAGTGTATTTCTGTGCGCCACACACAGTCAAGGGGGTTCGTGTGTACCAGACAGTCACACTCACAAAAGCTGCACCTGCGCAAGAGAGCGCACCGGGCACAGGGTGGGCTCATGCAAAGGCTGCCAGTGTGCGCGCACCTTGGACCAAAGGTCGCACAAGGACGGCATGCGCGGTGGCGACAGCGGGTGGAACAGTGAGCACCCAGATGGACAGGAGGATGGAGGTGCATAGGGGGGGAGGTGGTGCGCACCTTGGGCTGTGGGGAGCTCAGGGACTGCCGCAGCATGCGCAACACCAGCGGGTAGGAGGTGCCAGGGCCAGCGTTCAGGAACAGGTCCATGACTAGCTTCATCAGGATGGAGCCGCACACCTGCGCAGCCGGAGGCAAGCCACAAAGCACTCTCGTGATCCCTCCTCTATGCGTGCCTGCCATGGTTGTGGAAGCAGTGAGAAGGGGCGCTGTGTGAGCGTGTACGCATGCGCACATGGAGGTGGGCGTGCGTTCAGGAGTGGGATGTGCCCTGCCCACGTGTCCTTGGCAGCATAAACACAGCCTGTGTGATGCTGAGCGCCTTCACCTCCTGCCTGGCACGAGTTAGGCTCAGGCAGCGCATACATGCGTTGCACACCCAGGCAGGTGTGGCGCTGCCCTGCCGAGCGCGGTGCCTGCACAGACTGCCACCCAAGACAGGCAGAGAGAAGCTTTGCATGCCCGGCCCTACCCCTGCACCGCGCACGGCACGGCGCAGCTCGACCCCCGGCGCTGCACAGCACAGCACAGCACAGCGCGCACCTGGCCCAAGTCCCCCTCGTCAAAGGACTCGCTCCAGGGCTTGGCCCCCTCGCTGCCAGCCCCAGGGGCTTCGGACCCAAAGGCCTGGGCGGCTCCTTGCCCACACACCACCTGCATGTGCAAGCGTCTGCAGCCCTGAGCAGCACACCCCACCCAACGGCACGCATGCCAAACTTCCTCACGACTGCAGCCCCAATCACTAGATCTTTCATTGCTTAGAAGTGGGTATGGGGAGTCTTGGCCGCGAGCTGGGTGCGGCTTCCGCTGAGCTGTCCAGATTTGAGCAGAGCAGGACCAGCTCCATGTACTCCCTCACCCTGACTGCCCATGACGCTGTCGGTCACTGGCCGCAGCCCCTGGCAGACTTGCTCCCTCAGCTGAACGGACTTGCTCCCTCATACAAGGGTACTTGCCCATTTCCACAGGATGCCAGACAGAGGGGCCCCTATGCCCCCTGCAGCTGAACTCCCACCTCAGCGACCACTGCCCACCCTGCCAGCTGGAGGCAATGACCTCAGTCACTTGCTGTGACCTGTCGCGCCCACCTTGCCAGCTGGATGCAGTGACCTCAGTCGCCTGCAAGACCATGCTACCATCACCACCCGCAGTTCTCCTCCACCGCCGCCGGCTTACCTCCACCACCACTGCAACATCCGCGGGGCTCATGGCCAGCTCCTCCTGCGTGCTGTAAGGCTGGTGGCTGAACAGCATGTGTGCGTGGGGCATCCGGCCCAAAGGCGGCGCTGGCTGGGTGCTCTTGCCTGCATTAATGCAAGCACAGGCTGGTGCAGTACAGCGGAAGGCCTAGCCTGCATGCACTTGCGCACTCCTTTATTGTGTAGTCTGCCTGCCACAGCACAGCCTGATTGGGTTTAGGTGCTTGACTCCAGAGATAGACAAAAGATTGGAGTTTGAAACAAACTTTGGCTGCGCACTCTGGCGCACTCTCAGTTGTAGCACGGTTGTGGCTGGAACCTTTTTGACACACAGCTTGTCTGGTGCTAGCCCTCTGAGTTGATGGACATAAAACATTGTGCGCTGTCATGGTTGGCGGATTGCTCATGTTAGTGCACACATGCACATATGCATGCCTTTTTGTCAATCACTGACAGAGAGTTGCATGGACCAGATTGCCTACCACATACCATGGTTGCGACCAGCTGGTGGGCGCGGGGCAGTGCCTCCTTTAGAATCCGAGTCCAGCTGAACCTGCAAACAAGATGCAGCATATGCACAGATAGCCTGGTCAAAATAGAGCTGCAAGCACATCTTCTTCCCGCCTCTCCCTCAGCTCTGCCACTGAAGCACGCACCTGCCAGCCCCCCTCACCTCCACCTTCAGCACCAGCGCGCCACCTCCACCAGCTTTCCCTCGAAGCGCGTGCGTGCCAGCCCTCCTCACCTCTGCCTTCAGCGCCAGCGCCACCTCCATAAGGTGCTCCTCAACGCGCTCTTCATCCACGTCCAAAATGCACCGGGCCAGGGACGTCGCTGACAAGGGCGGGGCCGTTGAGCGTACGCCCTCCTGCTCCGACTCCTCGTCTAGCAGCATCAGTGCGGGCTCCTCCCCTGAGCATGCATGTGCCCATTCCAGGCACGCGTGCGCCCATTCCAGGCATGCATGTGCACACAGAGAGATCGAACGCATGGACGCCTCCATCCCGCTGCGAATCCCCAACTTGCAGAAGCAGTACAGGATTTCCCACTAGGCATGCCTATGTCTAGTGAAGTTGGCTATCCTGCCAAGCACGGGTGCATGTCAAGCGCGCGCACACATGCACACAAACTTGTTGAGATAAAGAGCACAAACTCCTCCTAATATGTGCTTGCAATTGCACTGCTCAGCGCTCCCACCACAAGGAGCGGGGGTGAGGCTGGTATCTAGCCCCAGCGCAAAACTTTCACACAGCACCATAAACCTCACGTGCCCACCCACCGCCCACCCACTCACAAGGCGTTGGGGTGGGGCTGGAAATTCAGCTCCGGCACAGAAGACCGCAGCATCAGGATAGTAAACCCAGTGCGCGCGCCCACTTACCTGCCCCACGGCACTCTGCCTACCCACCCTATGGCGCAGGGGCAAGGCTGGGTACTAGCTCTGGCACAGGCAACTGCAGCATCAGGGTGGGCAAACCTTGCGCGCCTCTAAGTACCCACCATATGGGGCAGGGGTGAGACTGGGATTCAGCTCCGGCACATGCCCGACCCAGGACGTGTCCACGACGCCATCCACGGGCATAGGGTGCTGCCCTTCATCCAGGAGGCCGACAAAAGTCGCGGCCCCTTGCACCGCCCATGGGGGCGTGGTGAGCAGCTGCGGGGCCAATTTACGCGTGGCAGAGCAAAGGGTGAAAGTCACGCTCGCTGGCGAACACCTTCACAAGTGGGGCAGACAAGGGGCACACACACACACACACACACACACACACACACAAATACACACAACAATACACACAAGCACGGACAGGGGCAGATGCTCACGTATGCAGACACGACACACACTCTTGCTCGCGCATGCACCACAGGCCCACCTTGGCTTCAGCTTCTGAATCAATGGAGCTGCTTGCCTGCCGCAGCAGGTGCCCGCTCCCGCCCCCATAGCCTGGCAAGCCTGCTGGGCGTGCTGGCTGTGCTGTGCTTGGCCTGGTCGCGCACGAGTGTGAGCAAGGCATGTGCACAAAATTGTGCAGGCAAGCAGCATCTCACCAACCTAGGTGCATGCATGCGCCTTTATGCGCGCCACGCGTGGAATGATAACAACAATGCACTGGCGCTGGGTTGAACACAGGGCACTGGTTCACACAGGGGCAAGGCTCCACACAGCATGGGTGGGCCTTGCAGGTCAAGATCGAGGGTCCACCATGCCCTATGACCTAGGTAGAGCTGGTTTCCTATAAAGCTTCTTGTCCCTGGCAACCCATAATATGGCACACATTCAACCGAGGTAAATATCCACACCCCTACCTGCGCCCGCACCCGCTCATACCGCGAACACACGCATTCACGGGCATCCTGCCTTGCTTAAACGTCCACGCACCTGGAGTACAGTTCCAGCACCTGCAAGTCTGGTGTGCCGGGCTTTCCCGCCGCCCCACCTGCGGCACCACCCGCGGTGCCGACGCCCACACTGGCAAGGATTGAAGGTGTGGGGGGCTTAGGTGGCAGGTGGCTGGCAGTCAGGCTGGGGGACCGGCCCCGGGGAGGCAGGCGTGAGGCAGAGGGCGGGCGCTCGTGCATTGCCGGCAGCTTCTTTTCTGCCGTCATTGGCCTGCGCACCGGCAGAAAGGACAATTGAGCCAATCGCTTACCAACTGCTTGTGCCCGACCAGGGAGAGGGGGTGAAGGCAATCCAGCGGCAAGCCACGCGCGTTTCTGCTCTGCTGCCAGCTGGGCAGCCAGCAGCAGCTGCAAGAGCCGCCTGCACTTGGGTCATGCACCATGGGGCACAACCAGTGCCTGTCCTCCTGAGTCAAAGAAACTACCGCGACGCACACATGGGAAGACTGGGCACTTGGCACGGGGTTGACAGTGTGCATAGCATGTATGCACGGTGCTTGCTCAGGCATGGAGCCAGCGCAGGCGGGTGGCTGTTGATTACAGCCTTTCATGCAGCAAGGGTTGAGGCGTCTGTTTCCCAGGCATTAGAACAGGAACATGCATTCTTTTGCAGAGCCGCTCGATGCATCCATCTAGTCAATACTGCTCGTCAGCTTAAAGATGCACCGACGGCATGTATACAGCAATTGCAGAGAGCAGCTGACCCTGCTCATCCCACAATTCATGCATACCAACACACATGCAGCAGTACTCAGTAGTGTGTAAGCCCCAGATCGTTGGAGTACCGCTAGAGTTCACAACAAGGTGCTGTGTGTTGTGATCAACATCATCACAGAATACGTTGTGATTTGTTGCTCTTCAATTTGAAAGTAATTTCAGGTCATGCCTCACTTGTCTTTGATAGGGAACTGGAAAACACGCTGTGAAGACAGCAGCCACCAGTGCAAGGCAATTGATTACCTTTGCTGGGAAGCCGCGGCTTGGGCCACGCAGTTGTCGTAGGCTCGGCACACACATGCCTGGGCATACTGAACGGCCTTCATACCTGCGCAAATATCATACGTACAGGAGATGCAACCACTAGATGGCCTATGGCAACAGCAATTCACACCCACACCACCAAAGTGGCAGCCCAACTATGAGCGAAGAACGCAGCGCACGGTCCGGAATGCCATGCTTGATCAGGACGTAAAACAATTTGCCGTCAACCACACTTTCTGTATCTGCGGTATACTCTAGGAGGAGAGCACATTGTTGCTACTGAATGTGCTCTGCAGTATAAGCGCCCGGCTGGGGCTTCTATTACAACAGGACGGTACTATCATTTGAACTTACAGATTCACACCGTTCAAGGCAGATGCGCGTGCAAGGGCAAAAATCGTCATCCATGACAATGTTGGCTCTGTTCAAGCAGAGCCATCGACAACACCCATAACTCACTGCTGGGCGGCAGGGGCAAGGCGCGCGGTAGAGCGGTGCAGAACTCATCCAGCAGTTCTAGGACATCCAGTGAGGGCGTGTGCCTGCAAATAGGTCAGCAGGTAGCTGTCTAGTAGCACGCCAGAACGAAGATGCTCTTGAAGCATGGTCCCTTATCAACCAGCATCCCCATATACACATTTGCTGCCAAGAGGGTCGCCATACTTATCACTTAGCGGCATTTTGATAGGCAAGGACGCGCACGCCTCGCAGCTAGAGGTACTTGGAAACGTTCTTGTGCAGACGTGACAAATGAGGGTCCAAAATTCTGTGCAAGCATTGTGGGATATCCAGCATTATCTTGCTTCCGCATACTATGCATCACTCACCTGAGCAGGCACTGCTTAAAAATAGACACCACCTTGTCAAACACCGCTTGGCTGCAGTGCAACATGCAACATAGGCATCGGTCAGTGTCCTTTAGTCAATGCAGGGCAACCAACTCATATTTCTGCAAGTGGAATAGGCTGTTGCAATCATCAGTTGAACTTGCCTGCGAGCAAAAATCCGCACTTCAAGTTCAAATGCCTGAAAACCCTCTCACCTGAGAGGCTCAGCCCACGCCCGAAGTACCAAGGCTTTGTAGACATTGTCAACGCTCTTCTTGTCTTGAAGATACTTCTGTAGGTCAGGAAGGGAGGCTTTAGGTTTCATGGACTGACTGCCTGACAAACAGAATGGGAATAGAAAGGCTTGGATATGAGTGCACCTGCAGGCTCCTTAGCACATCCCCTGATACCGGGGCTCCAAAAGGCTGCGTGACCTCTGCCACGGCCCTGGCCAGGCCCGGGTTGGAACTTGTCATCGATTTAACTACATTTCATGATATATTTAATTTGCATCACAGTATGAGAGGCCTATTTCCGTCGAGAGACAATGGTTGTTCCTCAATAATGTTCAAACACAGCCAAGAAATCAAACATCAGTACCAAATCATAATGATGCAATATGTGGTCATGAATACAAGATGAGGAAGATGATGCAGATCCCTCTTTTTTTGCTGGCAGACTGACTTGTTGAGTCTCATTTGGAGCTGACTAACTTAACTGTTTCTGTCGAATCTAGCAAAATAAACTCAAGGCTCAGACCTACTGTTAAGCAGCAAGTTCTTCCTTCAAAAACAAAGCTCACAAGAAAGCAAATTTAAATTTGTACGGCTCTGCATGTCCAGTTTGAAAGGTAGGCTATTTTACAAATCGAGCTTCGAACATGTGACCAAGATCGCTCGTAATTGCTATCTAGCAGTCTCAGTGTACAATTGCTCTATTTACGCACCCCAGCAAACTATACTGACAATGTGAAACAGGGAACAGGAGAACAATGACGGACTTGGTTTACGGAGAATGGCTGTGGAACAAAGTTTGCTGTAGCAAATCAAACACACCTAGCTGTAAGGGAAATTTAGGAGTAACCTATGCAAAGCAGTTTTAGGTTGCACAGTATTTGCTAAGAAAGAGGTTGCTTAGTGCTCTCTGCCTATCTGGTAGGCGTGATACCATAATGACTACCAGATATGATAAATATACCAGAAAAATAAGCAAAAGCCACCAAGGGACGGCAAGCACCCTTGTTTGAGTTCACATCCAGGGCACATGTGCACAGAGTTGCAGTGAAAGCAGCCAATAGAGTCGCTCTCCCTTTCTACCTAGAGCTGCACATAATGTGCAGCACATTGCCTATGACTTATGCTTGGGCCTTCACTCCAGAAAGACACACTTACAAATGCGAACTCACTAGCAGAAGCAAATCAGTTAGCCATATCAGCCCTTAGAGCCTATTTTCAAATGCAGACCTTCATAATGTAAAACGGCACACAGCAGTAGCTTCAGTATTAGAACAAACAAGCAATCAAACATGACGCCGCCAAAGTAAGCAACCGTACAAAAGGCAAACACACCAGCAACCAATCTGATAGCGCCCAGCAAGCGTTGGAGCAAAAAGGAGCACTGTTAGTTGTCATCAACAACAATGACCTCACTATTTTGGTGCATGACGCTGCTCGGCAGTTCTTGGCGGCCTCCCAGTTTCTGGCCGGCAGGAGGCTGTGCTTTCAGGTGTAGAAGAAGCCCAAAGTGGTCCGAAACCAAAACCTGGAAGAGACGGAAAAGGAGAGGGGCAAGGCAGGCAGGCAAGGTACTGAACGCCCTACAGGAAATATCACAGCAAGAATATGCTGTATGCCATGGGCAACCTGGCTACGGCAGACTACATTCAAGAAAATGAACCGCTCTCGCATGCATCTCGATGTGTGACAAAAGAGGCTGTGTATCAAAGCACACCTTTTCCACAGAAAATGCAAGAAGACAAATTGGGCTTGTAGGGCTTAGGGCAGCAAGGGCTGGCTCTAAGCTACCACAAGGCCAATGCATGCATGTTGCGCGGTGCGTGCTCTTTCAAAATGCAGGATGGGCAGCTTCAGAGGAGGCATGACAGTAAGTGCTAATCTGAAGATGCTACCTAACGAAATGCATGCTGACATGCCTGCTCGCCCTCCATCCAAAACCTCATTGTTTAAAGCATCTTGGACCAGAAAAATGAATAATCTAAAATTGAAAGTCAGACCACTGACCGGCACTTCCTTGGTAGCGTGCGTGGATCTGTTGACCTCCCTTTTCACTGTTTTGCCAGGAATGGGCTCAGTCCCCACCAGCTCAATCTTCTCTGCCTCCCAGCGACTTTGGAAGCGTGCATAAAACCTACAAAGCATGTCCCATGGAATGGCGTGTGGAATGGATAAACATATGGAACAAACATGTCTTCCCTGTGTGGTGTACCATAGTGTTTCCTTCTTGAACTTTCATGCTCACTGCACTGGTGCAGGGTGCCCTGATTCCATCTGGAAGACAACTCTGTTTTCAAGCCATTGTGACAGGGTACTTTGCTTTACACCGCTCTCCTCTGTGCCTCAACTTCTTGATTTTCATTTCACTATCCTATTGTCGCATTACGGAGGATGCAGGGACAGAGAGCAAGGCTTGCTTTCAAAAGCGAGGAGGTACAGATTGGGTTGCCATTCAGGAGCAGGAGCTTGCCGTCCTTGCAAAGGATGGATGGATGTTCTTGCTTATTTTAAGTACAGGTCGCAAAGGCAGCAGGGTTACCTCCCAAGAACATGCTAGAACCAGTCTCTTTGGTTCAAGTGTGCCTTCACTCTTTTACTCTTGTTTATAAATAGGGGAAGATCGGGCTAAAAGGAAATTGGACTACCCCACTGACAACAGCAATTGCAACACAGGAAGTTAGGAAGAGCATGTAAGCAACACAGTACGTTTGTTGCCCTTTGTTTGCAACATACCTGTCAAGCCGCCGTCCAGGGTAATCTGCAACAAGCACATGCAGTTGTAACAAAGGAGACTTACTTGTAAGCCTTAACAGATCAGCAATTTTGCGGCAAGTGGCATTGTGGCTGGCAGTGTAGCGTTAGCCTTAATGACAACTTAAGTGCCTCTCTCTCTCTCTCTCTCTCTCTCTTTCTCTCTCTCTCCCCCTCTCTTCCGTTTTAGCAATGCAACTGGGAAGGCATGGCCCCCCTATGGCAAACATTACTCACTGTGTTAACCTGGGGTTCTTATCACTCACTGTGTGTTAACATGGGGTTCTTACGCGCGTCGTATGTCAGCCCTGCCTGCCCAGGCCGAAGGGCAGGCCACACATCTACAAACGCTGCCTCTTGCAGCTGCTTGTCGGGCTCACAAGCTGGGTCAATTTGATTCATGTCACCCCCAAGCACGATGTCCGCAGTCGCTTGGCTGGTAGACTGGAGCAGGTTCAGGCACTCTTGCAGCTGCCGTGCTCGTTCGGCGGTGAATTTGGAGCCTGCCACGTGCCACAGAGGCAAGCAGTGGTTGCACCGCTTTTTAATACAAGTGCTTGAGGTATGGGCCTGAGAATTGAGAGTCGTCAACGATACCCTGGAACCTTTGAGCATGCTCATGATCAAAATCTGATACACAGCGGCCGATCATAGGTTTATACAGCAGCGCCTCCAAGGCTGCCTGCATCCGTTTGCTGTCAGGGCCACCAAGTGGGTATTGACGCAAGAGATCCATGCGTACAATGTACGTACGAGGTATGGGCGTCCATGCATTTGAGTTATGGCACGTGTGCTCAAAGTGGGAGGGCCTAGCTGGTCTACCTTGAGGTAAGGCCATGGCCATGACAATGAAATGATGATAAGGGGACCTGAAGATCAGCCACATCTCCCTCACAACAGGGAACATCCTGCGATGGACCAAAAGCTGCTGCATGCACTTTGGGTGATGACAACAGGGAACATCCCGCGGTGGACCAGAAGCTGCTGCATGCACTTTGGGTGAGGAGGGCTCAGCAGCGGGCTCAGCTGCTCATGGTTTGAGGCCACAATGGCTCGCGCCAGCTGGCACATACCTGGAATGGGGGACTCCAGGTGTGTGTTGCCGACAGTCAGTGGATGGCCTTTGACGGATGCGCGCACGATGGTAAGGTCCCGGCCTGGATGGAGGAGGGTGAACAAATCGAGGTGACATGCCGCACCTCCCAGGTTTTATGCACTGCTTGATGCAGGAGAAGGAGGAAGACCAGAAGCTGCAGCAAGCCAAGGCTAAAATGACGGGCTTATGCCCAGCTTACGGATTGCAAGCTCAAGCTCTCCAACAGCATGCAGCATCTTTTGCATGCTGCACCAGATTGGACATTCAAAGAACATGTGCATGATGAAGCACTGGCAAGGTGAGCCATGTAAGAAATGAAGCGCAAGCGAGGCCCGGATAATAACATGTCACTTTTAGGGCTTCCTCTGATGTAAATTAGCAGCAGAATAGTAAACCAAAGGCAAGGGGCATATGTGGGAAGAAAAACAATTGGAAGACCGTACCTTGGCAGCTGCAGGAGAAAGGCACGCGGTCACGGCTGTCAATGCGCACCGTGTCCGACCGGGCCAGAGTCAAAGTGAAGTAGTTCTGCATGCATGCTCGGAGTGACATCGTCCATGCTTTTGCAAACTGTTGCCATGGTGTGGCATGCCTGTGCGCGCCTCCGCAGAGTTTGTTTGCATGGGCGCATGGTTTGCCACGCACCAAGGCTTAATGACTAGGTGATGGACGAAAATACACATTTGCACCAAGTGATGGTTGTACCTTATCCTACCCTAACATTGCGTGAGTCATACCTTCATCACACACGGATGCTAGGTGATGGTCAGGCAATACACACTCTCAGCACACAAAATCTAAGAGCCAGGCTGGAGTGACCAATCCGATGGAGGCTGCGCAGGGCGCACAAACATTCCCACATGGACCATGAGATGGATCACATGGACTATGGGATGACTCACCCCTAGAGGCTGCGGCAAAGGTATGAGGGTGTAGCGCTTCACCCACGCAGCGTGAGAGAAGAGCTGGAGAGCGTGCATGGTCACCTCCTGCACAGCAAGCCCATGCACACACAAATACACACATACGCATGCAAGATGACGTACAATAATATGAGCAGCTGACCATGTAGGTGGAGGTTGGGACTGCACATGCAAGCTGGCTGCTTTGTGCATTCTGTCAGTTACATGCACCATCCAGCACAACAAGCAAGCCAGAGAACATCTTTTAGCAGCTGCAGAGGATCCTCGGCTTGAGGCTTCTAACCACTGACAACACAACGCCCACACATTGTGCCACACCATGGTCAAGGAGCACCTGCAAGAGGACAAAGTCAGGCCAGCCGGCCTTCTCAATCTCTTTGCCTAGCCCTTGCATTCGCTCCTCCATTGCGTCGGGGTCAAACCTGGGGCGCGCGCAAGCCACGGGGCAGGTCATGTGGATTGCAGAGCATGTATAGCTGTGCAAGAAGGCACGCGCGCAGGCTACCAGGCAGGTCGTGCACCGCGTGCAGAGTTATTTTATGGATGGGTAAATAGGGTTTGGCAGACCCACGTCTAGGCTCTGTAGAGCCTTTTAGAGCCTGTTTGAGCCTCTATAGAGCCTCTTTGGCATTTTGATCAGACCCTACCTACCCATCCCTTGTTAAAATGCATGAACACAAAGCAGGCTTTGTGCCTGTCTAGGGCACTGTGACTGAGGCCAATCTGCGATGGACTGTCAAAGGTGACGCGCGGTCAGAGAGAGAATCAGTGGCCTGGACAAAAGGGGCATGTCATGGGGAGGCAGGCGCTGGAGGACAGACTTATGGGGCCACAACCAGTCAGAAAAGTCATGTGTGCCCAAGATCAAGCAAACATCAAACAGGCCTCATCACGTGCCCCTTGCCCCAAGTATCACGCACCAGATGTTGTAGGTCAGAATAGTGGCAGTGGCAGGCGATGGGCTGGCAGAGGAAGAAGAGGGCTGCTCTTGACGCTTGCGTTTCAGCTGAGCCGGCTCTGGCGGATGCGGGCCCTGGACCGGCTGCCCTTCTGCTTCTGTGGCATTCCCGATGTCTGCAGCCTTTGCCTCCTGTCTCTGGCGTTGCCGTTGCCGCTCCTCTCGCTCCAGGCGTAGCATGAACAGCGTGTCATTCATGGTCGCTGCAGGCGCGCATGGTCCACAGCAAGGTGGGGGGCATGGTCAAGTTTGTACCACGAGCATGCACATGCTTGAGTGCACTACTGGTGCAGCTGTCATGCATCAGCTCACAGAATGTGCAGCAAAAAGTCACAGTTCGTCGGAGCAAACTTTCAAGGCGCCCTTTCCTGCTTACAAGGATTCGGGTTTGCAGGGAGCTGCGGATGGGGCTGCTCAGAGGGCTGCTGAGGCTGAGGTTGATCCACACCAGGCTCTTGGACGCTGCTTTCCAGCCTGGCTCGTTTGGCCTCTCCCTTGGACCCGCTGGCACTGCTCAACCGGCTTCGTGCGAAAGCCATGATTGCCTGTCTGTGGGCCTCCTCAGAACGCACATCCTGTTGAGCCTCTTCACATTGTTGATCTTCTTCGCCTTTCACGCTTGGTGTAGCCAGTTCTTCCTCTTGGGGTTTGCACTCTCCAGGGGAATCCCCCGTCAGGTCAATGTATGTGGTGCTCATACTTTCAAACTTTCATAATGATAAACATCAATCTGGATTACTCTACTGCAATTTTGTTCTTACGGTTCGCTCATACTTAATTCAAAAAGTTAAATCGTAAGCAAGGTAAGCATAGAGCTGAGTGTCTCCCTGACTTCCCGAGAGGCAGCGGAGTGCCTACCGAGTTTTTTCTGTACTCAGGAGCCCTCCTTTAAGGTGTAATTTGATCGATTCATGCTTGCATCATGGACGCATGAGCTTGGCCCTGGGGGATGTCCAGACCTACTCAGAGATTTCAGTGTGAAGCCCTGCACTCAAGCTCATCAGTTCGAGGTCCCAAAGAAGGGGCCTCCCTGATAATGACTGCATCTGGACCTGCAGGTCTGCGCGGAATCTGCGGCACGATGGCGATGCGCACTCCGGAGCGGAGTCTCCGCCCATACTTTCACCTTCAACCAGAAGCACCTTCGTGGGTCAACGATCCAAGTGAGCTGTTTACCATTGCATGATCCTTTTGGATTACATTCCTACTTTGGCATGTGAAAGTTGCTGGGTGGGGGCATTTGTCGACTCCTGCTCAAACTCAACTTCCAGCATACGGAGCCTGGTCGCACTGGAGCCATGAACAACATCTTGCATGTGGGCAGCCTTTGAAGAGTCTTTGGCGCAACAGCTCTGTGGAAACCAGGTCTGGCATGTCCTATGATTGCGCCTCAGCTGACCTGCTAGATCTCCAACTGGGCAAGATCATGATCTCCCTACTTGCATACTTGTTCGAGATTCGAGCTGTTATGACCTTACCATAGCCGTCGTTATTGGACTCTGTTTAAATAATGAACAAGGTGTGGAATAATGTCGCTCACTGCAGATGGCATCCACCACGACCCAGCAACTGGTTTGTACCACATCTTCTTCCAGTGGGGTCCCTCTGGCCCAGATTGGGATTGGGTAAGCCTTAAGAATCATGAACTTGCCAAGAAGTGCATAATGTGTGCAATCCTGTTTGTTGGCTCACAGCCTGTTGAGCCTGAATGTTGCCGCAGCTCTCAGCCCGACTCAGAGTTCACCATGTCTCCAGGACTCCTGCAGCAGTAAGGCGGCGGCAGCTTGCATCCTCTGTCTATCTCTGCCTGAACATACTTCACCTGTACACTGACTGTTTGGTTTGCTCACAGGGCATCTGCTGGGGGCATGCTGTGAGCACGGTGAGCTTGCTTGGTCAGGCTGTCTAGTGACTTGCAGGGGCACATCTCGCGTGCGGTGCGTGCTTGCATGCGAGCCACTCTTGCGCCAACCTTCTTCTCATGAACCCTTTACACGACCTGGGAGAAGCTCCTTGCCCACCTCCTATCAGCTAGCCCACTTTGATTTGAATCGCTTGCCTGGCTGTGTCGACGCGCCGTTTGAGATCAAACCTGCTGAAGACAGCCCACTGCTTTAACAATATTGCAGGAGCCATAATGGCCCTCAGTGCTTGTCCTCAGGCCTAACTCCTCACATGATTGACGCAGGACCTTCTGACCTGGTTTCACCTGCCGCCTGCCATTAAACCGACACCTGGAGGCGCAGACGAGCATGGTAAAGATACACTGCCATAGACGAGCTTAGAAAACATACGCTACCGTAGACGAGCATGGTAATGATACGCTGCCATTAAACGGACACCTGGAGGTGCAGTCGGCATGGTAAAGAAACGCAGCCATACACCCCCAGATGGAGCTGCATGCACATAGACATGAGCGCTCAATGCCATGCACCACCATACACACCAGGTGGTGCTGCGCACGCCTTGAGATGGGCAAACACTACCTCACAGAACACGTGCGCCAAACACACCTGGTGTCGGAGAGCACGGAGAGCATGCGACCCTTGCCGCATTATCTCAGCACAGTGCAACCCTGCCATGTTTTCGGGCAGCACACCCCCTGGCTGCAGCAAAGGCTCCTCAGCTGCGAGCTCATCTGCTGCAAGCGCGGTGCTTGCTTCATCGGAAGAGCATGCATGCAGAAAGTTTGAGGGTGCTGAAGTTCGCATGAGGGCCTGCAACTGCATCACAATGCTGACATCCTCAGGTGTCTGGTCTGGGTGCGCATTCCCCACTGAGTTTGGGACGATCCTGCTGCACACCGCTGTCAGGCAAGTGTACTGTGGTATGAGGAAGCGAATTGCCTGCCGTCACGGTTGACGCGGGGCACCCAGCAAGGCTTGTTGACATGGCACATGGCACATGAGGATGGCATTTTGGGATCAGCCTTCATCACGCAGCCTTGTCTAGGCACACAGCCTCCATCCTTCAGCTTTGTCTAAGCAAACAGCTGCTTTGACGCGGTGGAGTTGTGTTGAAGCAGGAAACATGTGTCCAGCTGTGTTGAGGCAGTATGAGTGCAAGCCATACAAAACCAGCTATTTTGATTCCTGAATGAAATGAATGGGTGCATCTTCTTGATGGCAGAGAGAGGGCGCGGATGGCCAAAGACGTCTACCCCCCTGAAGAGCTAGACCTTGGCTTACACATGGTGCGCGAGAGGAAGAACAGACATGAGCTTTCTGGCTGCACTATAATACATTTTCCCAACAATTCCTTGTATTCTGTCAAGAGGGAGAAATCTGTCTCATGCATCCTGGCTTAACCTGACTGACTGGGATTGGAACGTACTTGACTGTCAGGTGGAAAGCCAAGGCATGGCTATCTCCAAGCCAGGTGCGCAGATTCGTCTGCCTTTTGGTGATGCAATGCAGCACGGGTACATGGCCAAGGTGTTGTATTTGCGGTAACAATGCATGACAGGGATAAGGCCAAATGTGTGCAGCGCTAGGAGAGGCTGTCAGTGGACATATCTGTAAGCACACCTGAAGAGACGCACCTTCACACACACTTGCACACACACACACACACACACACACACACACACACACACACACACACACACACACACATGCG
>LKMJ01001183.1_pt1 | contig 22541 bp, 36 predicted proteins | sample 643391 | NCBI WGS metagenome assembly LKMJ01 (sample SAMN04112250, study PRJNA286221) | soda lake metagenome | biome: soda lake; feature: Kulunda Steppe; material: water; isolation source: sample PL-Br10 brine of Picturesque Lake | place: Russia: Kulunda steppe | collected 2010-07
CATCTAGGGTCAGGGGCATCTATAGGGTCAGGGGCATCTATAGGGTCAGGGGCATCTATAGGGTCAGGGGCATCTAGGGTCAGGGGCATCTAGGGTCAGGGGCATCTATAGGGTCAGGGGCATCTATAGGGTCAGGGGCATCTATAGGGTCAGGGGCATCTAGGGCCCAGCGATTAACCTGCAAATCTGCCCATGTGCGTGCAACACGTGCAGCAGCCGCACATGCGCATCCATCGTCAGCGGGCCAGCACAGAAGCAACTCAGCCCAGCCCAGGCGCACAATGCCTGTGCAACAGCTGCGTTGCGCACTTGCGGCGTACATCAGCTTCACAAGCCCTGCAACAGCAAACCGATGCATCTGATGCTGCCTCACTCGCCCTGCATCACTTTCTTCCCCCTGCTTGGGCGCCACAGCTGTTCAACTCTGTCTCCCCCCACCTCCACACTGATCATCCCTGCGCACACCCACCATGCCCACCCTTTATATCAGTTGCGCCCACCTGCCTGTTTGGCATAGACACCTCACCCTGCCATTACCCTTCCAGCCCCTTGTCCCCCCCTCTTACCACCTGCACCATAGCTTCAGTGCCCGCCTCGCCCCCGCCCTGCCTTTCCCCCCACCTGCTGCATGTCGATGGTCGTGTCCCTGCGCTTCTCGATCTCCCTGTGCAGCTCCTCCCCAGGGTCCTCCTCCCTCTCATCCACCGCCGCATACAGGCTGGCCGGCGCGTGCGCCTGCAGCTCCGCCACGCTGAGGCCCCTGCCCCCGCCCAGCGTTGCCCCACCCACTGCCCGAGATGGCTTGATCTGCTGCTGCTGCTGCTGCTGCTGTTGGAGCTGCTGTTGTTGGTGGTGCTGCAGCTGCTGCTGCTCCTCCGTGCGCTCATAGCTCAGCCACGGCCCCAGCTCCTGCCGCAGGTCTAGCCCCCCCCAGCTGCCGCCCGACAGCGTTTGCGGCGCCACAGCCGACAGCATGGCGTCGCCCACCGCCTCCGCGCCCACAACGGCATTGGCCGGCGCAGACAGCGCCAGCCCCACACGCACGCCCACACCTTCGCCCGCGGCGCGCACGGGCATCTGAAGCGCGCCGCTCAGATCGGCCCAGCGGGGGGCGCTGGTTGCGCCGCGCCCGGCGCCAACCCCTGGGTTGTCTTGAAGGCTGTGCGTCCGCGGCAGTATTGTGGCGCGACACTCGCCACTGGACGGGTTGCCGTCGTGGCTGTACGTGTTGCCGCTGCTTGGGGAGGCGTGCTTCCCCGGCTGCTGCTGGCGCTGCTGCTGGCCCTGCACCAGCTCCCGCTGCCGCAAGTAGCAGTACAGACGCTGCTGCTGCACCTCTCGCGCGCTGGTGGGCAGGCTGACGGGCCGGCGCACGCTGCGCGCGGTGCCCTCCGTAGGGCGGGGGTCGCTCCGCTGCTGCTGCGGGGGCTGCGAGGACGCGGTGCTGTTGCCGCTGCCTACAGGGGCCGCGCCGGGGGTAGGCAAGCGCGGGACGAGCGAGGTAGCAGTGGGCTTGGGGTGCAGCAGGTAGTGCCTGTCGCTGCTGCGGCCCTTGAACGACACGCGCATGCTGGACAGCATGGCCTCCATCTGAGGGAGCACGTGCAGAGGGTGCGGATGGGGAAGGTTTGAGCAGGCGGGGAAGGGGGAATCATAAGTGATTGGCAAGGTGGACTCACATAGGGCGTGACATGGAAGGGTTTGTTTGACCGGCAGGGGTACACAAGGGCGGCAGGTGGGCAGGCATGCGTGACCAAAGGGAGCGCGCTCTGTGGTGGCCCATGTGGGGCAGTGCTGGCACAGCAGAGGATGTGCAGGCATGCGGCTGTGCGTCACGCATGCATGCACACAAGCGGGCAAGACGCGCAACAACCCACCCAGCTGTTCCTTCAAGGCATGCTATGCGTCGGGCGTGCACACACACGTCACTCACGCGCCTCTTCACGCATCACAGCCCGCCCCACGCACCTCCATGCCACACCGCACCCGCCTTGCGGCGCACCCCGCAACCACGTCCATCATCCACTCATTACCAAACTCCCAAGCACACCACCCATCAACTCATTCATCCAGATTTGCGTTGTAATGCAATCGAGCAATCGACAGGGTCGCCCGCCTGACTTGACCCTTGGCCCCAGCCCCCCCCGCTCAATTGCCCCTCCAGCCCCCACTCCCCGCACCTCCTTCTGCGCATGCAGCAGCTCTGCCCGGTTCATGTCGGATAAGGCCCGAGGTTGAGCCGGCGATGACACGCTGGTGCCCGCCTGCGCACAGCCATGCAACGCAAGCACGGGCACATCATGCTAAGGCCACCATCAACTGATATGCACAGGGCTTGGCGGCCGCCTCACCCACAGTGCGCACATGCACACACGCAGGAGACGCTAGACAAGGGCAGAGGCGGTGGCAGGGGCACGCGCTGTCGTGATGGCTGCAGCATACATGCGCATGCCTGTGGTTGCGCAACAGGTGTGTGCGGCGCAGTGTGCCGCACACAGGCCAGGCGTTTTGCAGCAGGGGCGCAGGACATGACCAGCAGCATACATGCGTATGCCTGTGGTTGCGCAACAGGTGTGTGCGGCGTAGTGTGCTGCACACAGGTCAGGCGCTTTGCAGCAGGGGCGCAGGACATGACCAGCAGCATACATGCGCATGCCTGTGATTGCACAACAGGTGTGTGCGGCGCAGTGTGCCGCACACAGGCCAGGCGCTTTGCAGCAGGGGCGCAGGACATGACCAGCAGCACGCTGTGGACTTGGCTGCGCACGGATCAGGTGCAGCATGTTGTCAGAGGGCAAGCAGGACCCAAGCTAGGGGTCCCCCTCTCGTGCATGATGCGGGGTACATGTGCATGTGAGTGCATGTGAGTGCGTGTGCGTGCGTGTAGGGCACGGCACGCCCATGTGCGCGCGCCTGCATCCCACGCATGCGTGCGCACGTGAGCCTCTGTGCCAGCCCTGGGACATGCAGGGGGGGGCGCACGCTGCAAGTGGTGCTCACCCCGAGGGAGGACAGTGCCTTGCTGTGCTGGAGGGGCATCAGCGTGCGGCGCCGGTAGGCCAGCCCAACCATCACCGCCACCAGGATGAGTGCGCAGCCCACGACCACCACAACCACGATGACCGCGATCTGCGTGCATGCATGCACGGCACAAACAGTGAGCACTGTAAGAAAAGGAGAGCTCCTGGGGATGCATGTCCCACGCAACGGCGCAAGGCGCACGAGGGCAGCGTGCGCGCCACACACACCAGGCACACGCGCAGGGCAGGGGCCTTGTTGGGCCGGCTTGTGTGCCTCGTCGCCCCACCCTTTGGGTGGGAGACGCTGGCAGTAGAGAAGGAGCAAGCTGGGGCAAGTCTTGGACAACAAGAAAAGGGGCAAGGGGCACCCCAGAATAGCCGCTCTTTAGGTGGACGACCATGCCCCAAGCCCGCCATGGGTGATGGGTGCCATGGGTGATGGGGCGGCCTCCGGAGATAAGGCACCGGCCCAGGACACCAGCACCATGCAGGGGCACAGCTTGTGGGGGGTGCAGAGGGCGCAGCAAGTCTCCGCCCGCTTGTGCTGACACACCTCCCAATCCGCCAGCCCAGTGCTGCTGGTGTCGCTGGAAGACGGGCCGTCAATGACTGGGTCAAAAAAGATGAGGTCAAAGGGGGGCGTCGGGGCGAAGCAGCTGGGCGGCTCCTCTGAGGTGATGACCACCTGCAAGGAGTGCGGAGGCAGAGCCATTCCACTTTCTGTCGATGGTGCTGCGTCATGCAGCACACCCCAACCTACATCCCTTGCAGGCAGCCTGGGGAGGTGCATCCCAAGCCATCAGCCCGCGCGTTCAGGTACCCAGACCGTGACAGGCAAAGGCCCGCACCTGTTCACCAAGGCCTAGCCACCTAAGGCCTGGCCACCAAGGCCTGGCCACCAAAGGCCTGGCCACCAAAGGCCTGCTCAGCAAGGCCTGTGGCCAGTGCGCGCGCTTGCACACCAACCCACACCAGCCCCATACATGTATGCACAATACATGCGCAGAACGCAAGCGCACGCGCACACACACATTTGACAATAACATGCCAGCCCCCCTTGCCAGCACACACTGCAAACGTACATGCGTAAAAACTTGCATGCACACACACATGCACGCGCACACACGCACGTGCACATGCATGCGCACCTCACCTGTACGCCCTCCACCCCATTGTGCACCATCTCCCTGAGGAGGATGCTCCGCCCTTCGCTGTCGCTGGGCGCCGCCCCCACCACCGCACGCCACCCTGCCTGCAGCGCCTGCGCAAGCTTGTCTGAGAGGGGAGGACCACTGCTTGCAACACCACCTCGTCCACGCTCCTGCTCGTCCACTGTCTCTGCATCCTCCCCGGAGTCTCTCAACGTCAGCACCTTGTCGATGGCGCGCACCTGCTTGCGCACATATGTGGACCAAGCATGCATATGTGAGACTGTGCACGTGCACGTGCGCGTGAGAGTGCATAAGGGTGTGTCCGTGCGCGGACACACCTCAAGACTTGTCTTTCGTCTGCTGCCTCGCGAGTGTCTGTGCCCATGGCAAGGCGTGCCCCATGGCCTCTGCCGCGCAATGCGTCCTGGGCTTTGAGCACAAACGACTACAGGTTGTAGCGAGGTGAGCCCACAGAGCAGTGCCACGGAAGCGGGCCAGCAAGGCAAACTTAGTGTAAAGCGCAGCGTAGCCGGCACTTGCATGTGCATGTCCCAAAGCGTAACACACAAAGCTCCCAAGCCATCGGCCGCTGTGTGGTCGGCACATCCGGCGCTGGCGCGGAGAGTGCACCCCATATGCACCAGGGCACCAAGCGCTTCAACAAAAGCCTCAGGCCCCTCTTTCCTAAGGCACAGGGGAGAGCCAGGCCGGACCTGCAGCCCACCCCGCCCCTGGTCTGGCCTGGCGGCGCGGCAAGAGCCACACACAGCACTCAGCAGGCCCTGGTCGCATCAGGCGCGCGCACCTCAGCCAGGGATGTGTGCAGCGTCACGTTCCGCAGCCGCAGCGCAACCTGGCGCCGCGGGAACGAGAAGGCCCACAGAGAGACCGTGAAGTTGCGCAGCGCGAGGGGGCTTAGCGTTGTGGAGGGCGCGGCGGGCGCAAGCCCGGCGAGCTTGACGCGCGTCAGGTCGATGCGCTGGCCCTGCACGAGGAAGGCGCGGAGGCGGGCTTAAAGAGCGCCATCCGGGGGTGGCTTTCAGTGGCTTACACTACCAGCTGCAGCAGCAGCACCACCACCACCACCAGCTAGCCAGCCAGCCACGGCAGCAACACCAGCTACAGTAGCAACAGCAGCACCACTTCCAGCACCAACAGCACAACAGGAACCGGCCACATCAGCGGCAGCAGCACCACCAACAGAAATGCCAGCACCACCAGCACCAGCCACAGCAGCGGCAGCAGCACCACCAACAGAAATGTCAGCACCACCAGCACCAGCCACAGCAGCAGCAGCAGCAAGGCTGTGCATGTGAGCGGCATGTGTTGTGCTGCCCAAGCCACACTCAAACAAATAAGGATGGGTAAATAGGGTGTCTCAAAGTTCCAAAGAGGCTCGTTGAGCCTCCGCAGAGCCTCGGCCTATGTAGAGAGGGCCTCGGTGGTGCATTGTCGTAAGAAAATTTCACAGACACATTCAAACGCCGTGAGACTTTCCATATGAGTTTAATAATATTAAAAACAAATGTTTTAGTTGGACCGGCCCTCCTGGAGACCGGAATGAGTCAGGAGAAACCCGAGCACCTGGTCTTCGCCCCTGCCCGCCCATCCCCCAAGCTGCCCCACTACACAGTGGTGTTAAGTCTAAAATTCCACATCTTACGCTGCTTCCTGGTGTCAGCCTCGAAGAGCTGCAGGCTGCCTCAGCGCTCTTGTTGCACTGCCTGCTGGTGCAATGCAGCGTAGATTAGCTTCAATGCAGACACCAGAGTGAGCCTGGATCAAATCTTGCTGTACATCAGCCCCCAAGCTGACCAGTTGCGCTGGCAGACACCAACTTGATGCCTTGCGGGATAGCACATACGCCTGATTGTAGACGATTGGTAGGCGTACGGCGCCAGGAACCGCCAACGGTGCACCGACGGGGCGGGGGCAATTAAGTTTCGCGTTTATACCATTTTTGCGGCATTGCTGAGTTCCTGGCGATGCGAACGAGCCGTGGGTGGTGGGGTCTCGGGGTGGACACTTATTTGCCCCATACCAACCGTTCATACCCTTTGTGCATTGCATCTTTCCCTCCTTTTCCCCTAATTTTTTCTTGTGTGCCTAGCTGCTCGATTGCACACAGGCATTTTGCAGCTGGCTGCATCACCTACGCTTACCCGCTCGCGCCAACCCCTGGCCTGCCCCTTTACACTCCTGCTGTAAAGTTTGCGCAAAAGCCTTGGCTCGGCACACCAAAATGAGGGTGCCCATGCACATCTGTGCATGCCTGTGTGTGTGTGTCTTGCTTTGCCAGCACATGGCGCCAGCTCAGAGCTCAGAGGCGCTCAACGACTCAGCAGCTCAGTGAGAGACAGGGCTCCCTGTCGGTGTCCGCTAGCACGCGCACAGGCTGTTGAGTGCATGCCACAGCAACTGCACAGCAAGCTTGCTTAAGCGCACTGCTACTCCTGGCAAAGCTGGGAAGCTCCTCTTCCCACAAGTGTGAGAAGTTGACATGCTCAATGATGGGTTTCAAGCTGCCATCTTCTTTTGGGAGGTGCCCAGCAGCCAGCTCACTCAAGTTCTTCTCAAAGGGCGTCAGCTAGGCCTAGCTGCATAGACCGCACAACACCGTGCACGCGTGCATGGACTGCACAACACCGTGCACGCCTGCATGGACCGCACAACACCCTCCTTATGCGCATGGAGCCCACACAGGCAACAGCCACTTGGTACAGGTGCACATACAGACCCTTTCACTTGCTTTAATGCACATGCAGCACACACGTGCACATGCGCATGTATGCATAAGTTCCATTCATGTGCAAGCCTCCTGTCTTCCCCAAACTCCTTCTTGAGGAAGGGCCTGCGTCTCCTCCCAACTGTGCAACTGACCATCTGGCAGCGTTGCCTGGCATTTAAAGCTCATGCTGCTGCTGCTGCTGCTGCTGCTGCTGCCTCCGGTTTGCCCAGTGCTGCTGCTGCCTGTTGCTGCCCGATGCTGCTGCTCTTTGGGAATCAGACCCTCCTTCACTCCCAAGTGATGAGCCTTGCACAAGGTGATCTTAAGATGCTTCTGGCGCATTAGGGGTTGGGATAGGCAGAGCTGTTGCTTGCACAGCTTACATTGTTGTAGCTTGCTAACGGTGTCTGCATCTCAGCTCAGTGACGAGCGCTAACACCACACTCATGCATTGCCACTACCAAGACTTCCCTTTGGCCTTCTTGCCTCACACTGTTTCATAGACGGTATCTGCCATCTCTCCATCCTGCCCAGCAAACTTTGGGAGCCGAGGCATCTGCACCCCATGTCCGCCATGGTTGCAACCCCTTCAACATCATCACAATAGGTGTGTGGGCATGTTTTTTAATGTAATAATAACTCAAATATATTCATCAAATTTATCTTGATTTTGTTGAGCGTGTCAAAGCGCTGTTCCAGTGAAAGAGGGTCACCGAGGCTTTGGCACTTGTGGCAAAGAGGCTCCCCAAGGGCGAGCCTCAGCGAGTCGGTTACCCACCCTTAGTCACAAATGAGCTTGTCTGGGCCGGTGTGCACGTAGCCTTACAGGGGACCACACTGTGCAGGGGCACCAGGAGGCGCAGCATAAAACACACGCTGGGAGCCTGCGGTCAAAACGCTCCCCGCAGCTGCCACCCTGCTGCAGCTAGGTCTGGTGTGCTCCCAACCGTACGTGCCTTGAAAGAGACATGCGCCTGCACAGCTGCAGGCACCCTCTACCCTCACTCTGTCCAAGCGCAAGGGCACCTTCTACCCTCACTCGGGCACCCTCTACGCACCCTCTGTCCAAGCGCACCCTCTACCCTCACTCTGTCCAAGCGCAGAGGTGAAGCTGGAGAGCTCAAACCTGCTGTCTTCCTCTGGACCACCCCCACGATGCTTCAGGAAAGCAACGTGGAAAACAGTGGAGGTCGCGTGTATGCATGCATGGCGAGCATTCATGCATGACGTGCACATGCATGCATGGTGTGCACACACCTGTGGCACGGCCGCAGCCACGAGGTCGGCGGCGCTGCCCAGGTCGACGAGGGTGGGCTGCGCGCCAGGGTCACTGCTAGGGCGGCCGTACACGCTGACGGCGCGGCGGAAGGTGACCTGGAGGGCCAGCGGCCCCGCCTGCACCTGCTGCAGCGCCCGCCGAGGCAACCGCGCGGATTGCTGCTGCGGGGCCCTTTGCCCGAGTCCCACGGCCGCCATGCCCCTTGAGACCACCCGCGTGCTGTTCACGTGGCCGCTGCTGCTGGCAGCTGCGAGCGCCGCATGCGCCGCTTCGACCACGCTTGCGTTGAGGCGGATGTCGTTCATGAGCATGATGTAGGGCCTGGGGCTGGGCGCCTGTGTGCGCATACGAGTGTGTGTGTGTTTGTGTGTGTGCACGTGCGTGTACGAGTGTGTGCGCATGCGTGCGCACATGAGTGCATGCGTTTCTATGCGTTTGTGTGTGTGCCCGTGGGTAGACGAGTGTGTGCGCATGCGTGCTCCTAGAAGTGTGTGTGTATGTATGTGTGTGTGCGCGCGCGCGTGCACGCGTGTGTGCGTGTGCATAGGCGTGTGCGTTTGTAAATGTCTGCTTGTGCATAGGCGTGCCAACATGTGTCTGCTTGTGCATAGGCGTGCCAATATGTGTGTGCGTGCAAAGGTGTGCCAATATGCGTGTGCGCATGCGCGCACAATGCAAGAAAATAGCATGCACACCCGCAGGCAACTTGCACAGATGCACACCCGCAGGCTCACACTGCCCTCCCTGATTCTGCAGCCTGACCCTGCTTCCGTGCGCGCAAGGGCATGCCTCGGCCGCGGCCATATCTTTTGTACGAGGCCCCCACAGAGAGTGCGCCCACGCAAGCCTGCTGCCCTGCAGCGCCTCTTCCACAACGCAGGTGCACAGGTATGAGCTCCTCAATGCCACGCCCCACACAGCCATGCACACATTGCGGGCACACAGGGGTGAGCCCCTCAAAGCCATGCCCCACACAGCTATGCATACAATGCAGGCATGAACAGTTGAGCCCCACCCCCCTGCGCTCACCATCATTGACTGGAGCAGGCTCATACCGTCAAACACTGGGTCCAAGTCAGGGAAGGCCACATACTTGGTGTGGGGTACCAAGTCTGTCACGCCTGGACGCACATAGGCCAATGGGGAGAGGGTGAAAGGGATGCGTATGCATGCAGACAGGGGCTCCAGGCTTATGGACAAGGGTTACATCCTGGGAAGACGCGCCAGGTATGCCCCTCTTCCAGCCTGCACTCCCACTCCGTCATGGCCTGGGAGTAGAGGAGCACTTTCCTCACAAAATTGGGAGCCGCTCGCTTGGTTGGTTGCGCAACGCATCAGAGGGGTTGCGCAGCAAGCATGAGGTCCAAGGCATCTTGATTTGAGCTCCAAAGGAAGCCCTGCAAGGTCAGCATACCTGTGGCCATCAGTCTGCGTGGGCTCACGTGGAGGGCCTTACTCAGAGCGCTGTTCCACCACCTGTGTTTGAAGAAACAACGTAGTGCTCTCTGGGCTGAAGACAGATCCGTACCTTGGCAGCCAAGTGTACTCTGTGGCTTCCTTATAGGTGGCTAGGGCATAGGATGATATGCGCGAGGCTTCATGTGTCAATGCCTAGCGCTGATTGCCTTAGAGAAACCTTGCGCCCAGAGCACATAAGCTTGCATGCGTGCGCATCTGGGTGAGATGTGCTAAATTCACGCCATACGGAGACAAGAAGAGATACTTGGCATTTTCACTCGTTGTATGAGTGCGCTGCACCAAAATCTGCATGCTTTCATTGTTTGCTCACCAAACTGCAGCCAAACACGGGTCGTGGATCATTCCTAGGGAGCCTGTTGGGGCCAGGCACTAGCTCAGTGGCACTAGCCCAGAATTTTGGCATAGGGAAACAGTCATTGCATGAAACGTTTAGCTTCAGTGATAGGCAAAAAGGGCTTGCAAAGTACAGGGCACAGATTTCTGTCCATGTCTTCTTTGTGACAGATACCTACCTAGAAGGCTAGGGACTGCTACGTGTACAATGTGCCACTTCAAGAAATGCAAAACTCGCAGGGTAAGAAAAAAGACATGAGGCATACATTGCACACTCACTTGATACCCTGGCCTGCACGCTCTTTGAATATGAGCATGTCCTCGTTGGCACCAGCGATCTGCAGAAAAAGTCCCAACACAAAGCATTTAAAAGGCCAACTCCTTTCGATGGCAAGCCACCGCAAAGACCCCAAATTTCTGCTTTGGAGAAGTTGAGAGGCAATCTCACTGTTGCGTCCTTCGCTTGTTTTACCGCACAGATGCACGCACGCATTCATGCTGTGCACCTTTGCATTCCATGGGGTGAGTAACTAATGAATATTGATAAAAAATACTAAAAACACTGATTTCGTGCATCCAGAGAAAGATGAAATTCCACTAAACAAGCCAATCTCCTACAAACTTGCTGGTCTGATCAAGTGCCGCTGCTCCTGGAATGATGCTCCTCTGTACCTGTACTACTGTTTGATTGTGCACAGTGACACACCACGCCCCAACATATCTTTAATTATTGAGGGCAGCAGATGCTGAGCTAACCGCATGTGTACGTGGTCAATCACCATCACCTTAGCAAATTACTGCAGACATTTGCAGAATGGGTGTGCTGCGGCCTTGCTGGGGCAAAAGCTAGCACACCTCTTGCTGCATTAGACTTGCACAAGCTATTCAATGCATAGGCCACTTGCAGCGTGGTAGATAGGGGCTGTGGAGTACCGTGACCGCCTCCACCCACCTCCAGCGCAAAGTAGACATTGTTTTTCATCCAGTCTGCCTCTGCGCGTACGCTGGGGATTTGCGAGGATTGAATGGCAGCCCTGCACGTGCACGTTGTTGGCAAGGTCGCATGTGCAGCGTGCCGCCATCGCTGCGCCACTCTGACCGCTGAGCATGCGCCCCTCTTTGTACACAAGCACGTCAGATGAAGGAAGTGCGGCCCTGGCAATGCCCGCGTGCGCCTGCTTCAGTGCTTCAGCGTTGGGTGCACTGAAGGGGCTCGTCGTTTCAATAGCAGAGAGCTGCTCCCTTCCAACCACTCAAGAGCGACTGCACAACTTCCAATCTCCCAGGCAGAGTGCTTTCAGGGGCAAGGGCTGAATCTGCTGCAGGAAGCGCCTTGACCAGCTAACTTTTGAGTGGCTGGACTTCCTCGCACAGCATTGGCAACACAGCGTCCAAGACAAGGGACAAAAAGGGCATGCCCAGGGGTATGAGGAGGGCGTGAGACTTGCTTGCGAGGTAAGCATTCCAGGGGCAGCACGGGGGGTTGCAGGAGCAGGGGCAGGGGCAGGATCTGCGGAGCGCACCAGCGGTTCAGGAAGTCAAACAGGTCCAGGGGGATGATGAGATCACTGTTTTGGATGATGAGCGGGCTGCGCTGGGCGCCAGACGCCGCGCTTCTGCGGTGGAGCAAGCACGGAGGTCATAGGGGAGTGAGGCAAGCGCAGCCGCGCAAGTCATGAGGAGTAGGCATGGTATCTATCCGGACGCCATGCGTGGGGTGCTACAGCCATGTGTGTGTGATCCATTTGCCTTAATTCCTTAAGGCTGAATACAAAAGAGAGCGGCAGCGTCTGCCCCAGGATTTGCTTGTCCTGAAAGGAATGTATGGAATGCCTGAAAGACTTAGGACCAAGAAGGGGGTCCACCTGTACAACAGCACTCATGCCCTCAGAGCAAGATAAGACCGATGAGAATTCATGAGGCAGGCCCAATCTCATTTTGTCTAGTGTGGGAAGGCGAGAAAGGACTCAAAACACTAAGCGCATAGCTGGCACAAAGCATTATGAAGCATGGCATATTTGCATCACATAGGCAGGTGCCTTGCCGGGGTCATACTTGGAATGTACGCAGTCTTTGACAGGCAGGCTTTGGTGAGCTCGTGAATGAAGGTCTTACATGTTTGATGGTCGAACCCTTTTGTGTTTACCATCATGCGACGGTGAGCATTGGGTGCACCCACCTATTAAATTGTATGTTCCAGCACGCGCCAACCAGCATGTTTGAGGGAAAGAACTCATCTCTGTCCTTGGGCATATTTGATAACACCTGGAGCCAATGGCGATGTGGTGGATAAATGAAAGGAATGGTGATCGTGCGCAAGCTACAAAAGCTTATGAAGATGCCAGAAACCACCCTGCAGATGGACTGTCAAGGGGTTAGTCATGTAAGGAGATGTACACACAGGCACCTAAGTCTTAAAGCAGCTGCGCAAGGCTTATTTGACTTAGCCAAGATCCCCTCTGGGCCCCTCTTTTCCGCTGCCTCAGTCCGCACAAACAACCCAGCACAACGGAAGCGTCACAGCGCCAGCCGCTCGCACATGCGCGGAAGGGTTGCACGCGGCCCTCAGTGCGCCTGCTCCATCATGCGTGCGCGCAACGAGTGAGGTGCTCTGCTGCACACGTGCACAACAGGTAAGCTGCTCCATCACGCACACACGCAACAGGAAAGACTCCAGCGCCCCGCACATCTCAGCCCTGCTCATCGTCCACCATATCCTCTGCTTCTCCTCCCACTGCCTGCACCTGTGGATGCATGCGGAGCTCCGTGCGCCCCCCCAGGTGCAGCACTGCTTAGGGGGTCAGCATAGGATTGACAGGCGCCTGCGCATGCATGCTAGCCCCCACCCACCCACCCACCCATACATGCATGCATGCACACCCACGCACACACACACAACCACGCGCGCATGGCGCACCAGATTGAGCACCCTGAAGGTGCCCGTGCGCACATCCACGTTTACAGTGTCCAGGTTCAGGTCAAAGTCCAGCTCCATGGCTTGGGTGCGGCCCTTGACCGCCGCGCCCTCGGGTGCGCCGGGCAGGGGGGGCAGGTACGGGCCAACGAGCGTGACATTCCTGCCCAGCGCAGGGCAAGCCAAGATCGGGAAGTGGGCACACCGGCGGGGCTGTGCATGCACAGATTTTCAGTGGGAGGGGAAGGTGCAGGCCCACTCGCACACACTTGACAGAATGGGTGCAAGCCAATGTGAGGAAGAGGGCGGCGCATGCAGGCGCATGGGCATCATTCGAGCAAAGGGGTAAGGGGAGGGGCCCCTGCATGGCGCTCGTGCCTCTAAAGTGCGAGACAACAATGTGAGTCGCAGCGTGGGCATGGGCACAAATGCGCCAGCAGCGATACGCAGGCACAGCAGGGAGGCGCTCAGAGAGGCGCCGCTGCATGGCGACAGGCATCAGCCACATGGTGACAGGCCAGGGTGGCATCAGCCACATGGTGACAGGCCAGGATGGCATCAGCCACATGGTGACAGGCCAGGATGGCATCAGCCACATGGTGACAGGCCAGGATGGCATCAGCCACATGGTGACAGGCCAGGATGGCATTATGGATGGCATCAGCCACATGGTGACAGGCCAGGATGGCATTATGGATGGCATCAGGCACATGGTGACAGGCCAGGGTGGCATCATCTGAGTGCGCCCGCACAGCCCACGCGGCAGGCCAGCCCAGCCAATGAGCAAAAGCTGCCACCCAGGGCGCTTGCGTGCAAGATGGCGTTGGGATTCGCGCAGGGGCCGAGCCGGGGGCGGAGCTGACATAGCTGCACACTCAGCGACGCGCACGCACCAGGGGGGGCATGGTGCCTGTCGACAAGCCTGTTGACAAGTACTGAGCACCAGGGGCATCTGCACTGCGCAAGGTGGAGCCGGGAGTGCAAACGATGGTGCCCGCCCCCCCACCCCCTCTAACCAGTCACTCGACTTGTCAGGAGCACGCCCAAACACAGTGCACAGGACTGGGCTACACACCTCTGGCAAACGAGCCAGCAGCAGTCTGGTTGGTGTGTAGGGCGGGCTACCCACCTGTAGATGTCCACACCCCCTGGCGGCCAGCCGCTCTCAATGCCGAAGTTCATGTGCTCCATCACGTGCATGACGACATGCGCCTCAGGAGCAACAAGCTCTTGCAGGCCTTGCAGCGCCTGCGCCGTCAGTGTGCAGTGCATGAGTAGCCACGCGTGTGTACCCCCAGCAGTCTTGACGCTTGCTTGCATGAATCATGCACAGACATGCATGTGAGCGTGCACACACACACACACACACGCACGCACAACAAATACGGGCACACACTGCGCACGCGCAAACTGCAGGCGGGGGGCACACCTCCCTGAGCTCCACAACAGTGTGTGCCAGCCGGGAGGCGCAGCGCAGGCGCCCTGCTGTCCACACGGCTGCGGCAGCTTCCTCTTCCTCATCCTCATCAGCCACCAGCAGGCTGCGCGGCGCGGCAGTGCTGGTGCCAGCGCCGCCGCCGCCCCTGAGCTTCCTGCCGCTGCTGGTGGGCTGCAGACCAGCAGCGCCTCTGCCGTCCGTGGTGTGGCCAGTGCTGTTGTAGGCTGGGCAAGTGAGAGTCATATTCATGGCAGCGACATTAGGCCCCTGCCAGTCCACGAACCGCACCATGCCCAGGTCCACCTGTTGGGGGAGGCGCCACACAAATGCAGACCAGGTGTCAAGTGCCTCCATGGCCGCGTTGTGTGAGCGCTTTTTTGCGCCTTACAGGCAATTCGAGCCAAGGGATAGTGGGGCTGGAGCTGTCCTAGGCGGCCGCATCTTGCCAGGAACATGTGTACATGCGGCCCCTAAGAGAAGAGTCCACAGCCTGACAAAAGGTACTCTGGGAATGTCCCGAAGGCACTGAGGTACACAAGGTTGTCCTTGGGCCAGATGCACGCATCCCTGATGGCTCGCATGTGTCACTTTGCAGATGTGGGATAGGTCCTACTCTGGCATCCCTGCACCATGGGCCATAGGCGCCATTGCGCAAACGCCCACTCCAGCTCCAGGCTCCCTCTCCCTCACTGCGCAGCCACCCTACCTGGCTGCTGCCTCCCCCAGCCCCAGCAGCATGCTCACTCGCACCCCATGCCGACATGCGCCGCCTCCACTGCATGCGCGCACTGCAACAGCACCCAGGCACCCAGCCTTGTGGGCACTTCACCACATGGCGATTCGCCACCCTCTTCTCACCTCCACCTCCCCAAACTGAGTGGTCGGTCCCGTGGACGGGAAATCCACAGAGACGTGGCACACATGCTCCATGTAGGCCAGCAGGTCCTGGCAGGCTGCCATGCGCATGGACACGTCTTGCAGGACCATCTGGGATCCTTCCGGGAGGGAGAAGGCGGTAGGCAGCAGAGCTCCGGGGCCCCCCGGGTCACCTATCCGACCGCTAGGGACATGGAAGCTCAGGTTACTGAACGTAAGCACAGCACCTGTGGGTTGTGTGTTGAGGCAGGCACACAGGGCACGGGCAAGCTCTGTCAGGCTGACTTATCAGTGAGGCTCTGGGCATTGCTGCGTGCCCATGTCAGAGCCGTGCAGTTCTCACTGGCCGTTGCCGAGCACCAGCCAGTGCAACATGTGCAGCAGACAGCAGCAAAGAGCAGCACTTTCCAGATCTCATGGCTTAAATATACATGAACCTTGACGTTGTAGCGTGCTACATCAAGCGCCCACATGTCTCTGCGAGTTGCAGCACTTACCTCTTTCCACCTCCAACGTGTCCTCAGGCAATAACAAAATTGTGTCAGCTGGACCATGTCCTTCCACGGCAATGCGCGTAACAGGCAATGCCCCCCGCTGTATCATGTACAGCCCCCCCGTCAAGCTGAGCGCGCCACTGCTTACATCTGCGGCTGCTGCCAGGTCCAAAGGAACGAGCTCTTCAGCATGAGCAGAAGGCGGAGAAAGAAGAAGGAGAAGGAGGGGTAGAAGAAAGGGTGGGAGAAGGACTGGGGCCTCAACATCCCTGTTATACCGCTTCAAACTCAAAGCATCAGTGGGGTAAGCACGCTGTGGCATTTACTCCCTTGGGTGCAGGTGTTTGCATGGGTTGTGTTGTATAGTTGGGGATCACAAAAGGGGTCTGCTGTTTGTAGTAAATTGTGAGGTTAGCACCCGATAACGGGCGTGCCATTCAGCGAGAAGTAACATTCAAAATGAAATTCATGAAAATGCTCTGCATCATAACTGAAATTACGACACCCGCCGACAACGGGGCGTAACGCTAGGATGCCGAGACGAGTTTTCCCTTGTTGAATTTGTGTTGAGATTCAATCCCTAAACTTTTATGCGTATGCTTTGATTAAACCTAGTTTAAACTACCATGTGTAGTGTGACTGGTCCCAACTTGGCCTGGTCCCAACTTATGGTCCCAACTTATGGTCCCAACTTATGGTCCCAACCCACCTAAAATATTAATATCCTGATGATGGTTTTTTCTAATGTGCGCTAAAACTTTTTCAAATTTCCAGATGACACAATTAACCTTTCATGACACAATTAACTTTCATGAAAGCCACACATCAGTCTCAAAAAGAATAACTATTTAACCACCTTTTGCTATTTAACACACCTTTTACACACCTTTTAATACACGCCTCTGAAGTAACTATTTAAGGACCAAGTTATTCATTAAAGTGTAGAAAGCAGCCGTGTTATGATATTTACTTAAGCTCTTCTAGAGACACACTCATTCCCCCACTGTCTGATACAGACCCAGATTTCTCTAGGGTGACTAGTGATGCTAGTGATGATGAAAAGAGGTAAGTTTAAAAGTTTACAAGCAAAACTTAAGGTTAAAAGCAACACTTGAGGTTGAAAGCATGCTTGCAAGACATGTGTGCACTTGTGCGCGCGCGCACGCACGCATGCACACACGCGCTCACACACACACACACATACACACACACATACACACAAACATACACACACAAGCGCGCACATACAGACACACTCGAACGCGCACATACACACACAGATAGACAGAGAGACCTGAGCCTGTTTGAAATCAGTAAAAGCGGCATATAGTCTGGGTGAAATGCTGGGGCGTTTAGCATGCAGGTGCCTAAGAATGAACATGGGCTGCAAAGTGTTGCGGCGTGGGTAGAACTCAGACCAACAGCAAATCATGCTCAATAGTTTGGACGAGTACGCCAAGAGGAAAGGGTTAACCATCAATATTGCTAACTCTGAAGTACATTTAACCCACATGGCTTTACGTCCCCGCTTTCAGTGTGGGGGATGCTCTGCTAGCCAAGGACTCATTCAAATGCCTAGGCATGGTTTTCCATAGGACCCATAGCAATGCCAAATCTGCTGAGCGTATGCTTTGTCCTTTCATGGCTGGTTGTCACGGAATTGAGCAATTTGCGCGAAAGCATTTTTTGATTGACAGGCCACATGCTCTCCACTGGTTGGCTAAATGCTATGCTATTCCCGCCAATATGTATGCTTGCTAGATCTGGGGCGCACGGTTCATGAAGGAGGGCAGTGAGTTTGACAGCCCCCTTCAAACTACGCGTTTGTGCTTTCTCAAAGGTGTGCTTGGTGTGAAAAGATCCGCGCCCAAGTGGGCTGTGTTACGAGGGAGGGGCCAGGAGCCTTTGCAGTTTTATTTGTTCCACGCTGCTGCCAAGTTTTTTAACTCTCTACTTAGCGGGAACAATGGCTTGCTCAAGAAGATTGTGCATGCAGGTATTGCTCTTGCCTCTTACAGAAAGTGCTGGACTGCGGAGTTCATAGAGGCGTGTGAGGGTCTATGTGCGACAAATATGTACACCAATTGCATTAAGGCTGCAACTCCCCTTCCACTATAAGACTTTGTGGTCGATTGGCATGAGCGATTGCGTGTGGTATGGAGGGAATTGGATGGTGCAGATCCTAGGACACACGCTCACAAATTGGCACATGTACAAATTGCTTCTTTTTCTTTCTGAGACTGAGGATATTTTTGTCTGGCTGGCAGTGCCCAGCAAGCCCAGCAGTCAGCCCATCTGGCTGAAGGTCTAAGCCCATTGCAAAATTGCTTTGACTGGCCACAAATCAGCCTGACAACCTAGCTAAAAGTCCACCCTCAACTTGTTGAAATTGGCATACACAGAAGTTCTATTGAATGTAGGTGTCATACGCTATGTATACAACATCACATATTGAAGCCATTGTGAGCAAGGTGGAAACCAAACCCATAATGGATTTCCTTGGCTCAAAATAATTCTTCAATTGTAGACGAGCACTGGTGCCTTATCAGGGACAAGATGGCGACACACATACTGCCGAGCTGCAGCATCCAGCAGAGGAGCATGCGCAAAAGCAACTTGATGCTTTGGAACAACGTAGCCTCCTGGTATGATGCTGCACCTGCTCACGCACAAGAAGCAAGCGTTGTTCTGAGAGCAACGAGCCCATCTTGGACCCAAAACACGAGCATGGTTCTGCTATTTCAAGATTCTGCTATGTCAAGAGAGATACCCCCTGGGGTAAGCCAGGAGGAGAAATGCAAGCAATGGTGTCTGCAGGCAAGGTGGGTCACACTCAGTTCCTTAAGGTATACATGTGTATCTGCACGCAGAGTAACAGAAGACATGCAGATCTTATGATGAGCTGGAGGAGACAAGCCCGGGTCTCCTGCTCTGGTGCCCTTACAAGGAAGTGGCTACTTCTACACCTGCATGCTCCCTTATCTTGGTTGCTTGGTGGCACAGTCCATCAGAGACTCACATACGCCTGTTACGTCACCAGAATATGAAAATCTCCTGTATCTCACACCCTATATCTAGCGCACAGGTCCACACATGCCCATGCACAAACGCACACATATACATCCAAGAGCGCATGTGCTCTCTCTCTCTCTCTCACCCTCACTCTCAATCTTAATCTCATTCTCTCACACACACATACAAACGCACACACCTGGCCATGTCAAGCATGGTTCTGGCGATGCCCTGTCCCCTGTGGGCTGGGTGCACCCACACCAGCTTGACGCCTATCCGAGCACCTGCCTTGGGCAGACACCCTTGCCTATTAGTGGGCAGCGCTACTTGCTTCCCCTCAGGGCTGCTGCTGCTGCTGTTGCTGCTGCTCTGCCTTGGGCACTGTGTGCCACCTGCTTGAGGAGTTTCCATGGCAATGCAGGAGAGGGGGGCGCTATCACCCAGGGGCAAAGTCGTAAAGGCCTGCTTCAGCTCCTGGACCACCATTACTCCCGCCACATGCTTGCTTGCCACCCACAGCAGCACAGACTCCTCGGGTGGGCTGCCAGTGCAATCCTTGTCCCTGCATGTCGTCCGCCCCAGCGCCATGCCTGGCAGAGTGTGCTTGTGCTGAGGACAGGGCTGATTTATGGGAAGGTTGCCGCCCCAGTGCGGCTGCAGCTGCTGCTGCTGCTGCTGCTGCGATTCCAGCCGCAACTGCCCCAGACTCTGCTGAGGACCTGGCACTGGGGCACAGCCGCTGCCTGAGCTTGGTGTGGCCACTGCGTGCTTGCCTCCCTCATGCCCATGCTGCAGCGCAGAGCTCATTGGCCTTTGCAGCTCAGGCCCTCTTGCTTGTGCGCTTGCAGAGCTGCGTACTAATGCACCAGCAGGCGCCAGGCGATGCGGGGCGCCAGAAGGGCAAGCGGCTGGCCCGCAGTCTAGGCTGGAGGCTCTGCTTGAGCTAGCCTCGCAAGCGCTGGCGTGGTCCAGGGGCCTCTTCCTGCTGGCATGGGCGTGTGGGTGCTGGCCTAGCTCCTTTTCCTTGATAGGATGCGGCCGCTGCTGTAGGAGCAGGGGCAGTGGCGGCTGCTTACGCGGCCCCGCAGGCATGGACGCCCGCATCCAGCCGCTCCCCTGTAGAGTCCAGCCCTGGTCTAAGCCCATAGCCTGCTCCAGGTACTTGCACAGCTCAATGACCTGTTGCAGGTATTGCAGACAGTGTACATCAGCCTGTCAGGTAACCTCCCAAACGCGAGGCTTGGCGGCTCTCAACATGGGAACCCGGCCACGGGGTGCTGGAGAGGAAGCAACTGCACTGATCAGTGTGCGCAGCACCAAATGCCCACCTTCTTAACATGTGCTGCAGGATCTGAGGCCTGTACAAGAAGAAGCCGCCCTCTTGACCCTTGGTCAAGGATGGCACGCTCTCTACTCCAGCCCTGTGAGCTCATACACAGACATGACACGGAGCGGAATCGGACGACAGAAAGGGAAGGATGGGCAGCGCAAACAAAATGCCTTTCAGCATAAACTGTGCGACTTGTATATGCTAGCCTGACATCTGGGGTTGTTGCTGGCAAAATGGATGAAAGATCGGGGCTCAGTCCACAACAATCAAGCTGAGTTGCAGTCATCACTGTGATGCAACACTTGCAGACAAGAGCCGTTCATGCTCTCACCACAAAATTAAGCACTGCTGTCATGGCTGCATGGTATGCTTCATGCGTTTTTTCGTCGCTCGTATCTCCAGGGGCGTACAGCATGCCACAGCAGAGACACTTGGTGAGGTGAAAGGATTTCTGCAGAGATCAAAGACATGGAATGGAAGAGAATCAACTGCAGTGTAGGAGATTGTGGGGGACACGTCTAATAGTATGTCTGGAAAGCTCTTTCCCAGCTGCTTTAAGCAATGCCTCTCTATGTGGCCTTCGGTCCTTGTGGATCTTAGAAGTACAGCCTGCATCAATGCTACTCCGATTACACATCTTTGTCAGATAGACAAATAAGTTATTTGAAAAAAAAACTGCCCTTACCTGGCAATGCACGCAACATACCATATGTTTCAAAAAGGGTGATATCATTGCTCCAGAACTGGATTTCATTGCACGGCAAGCTGATACACCCCGGTCTTCACAACGCACTAACCAGCATGACAGCATGTGCAAGAAATTTCAAATTTGTCAGGAGTGTGCTGTGCACATGAGCGCACTTAGCTTTACATGGGTACCAAAAGTTGACAAAAATGCCTGAGGGGGCTGCCTGAGGTCCAAACTGATGTGCTCTTGACATGTTCCCAGCTTGGGTGTGCTCCAGCAGGCTACTCTAAAGGTATATTGAGAGCCCCATTACACCTTGAAGTTAAATCAACCAGAAAAAGGAGCCAGTAGGCAAAAATATCTAACCTGCTGCGGCAAAAGCATTTTTTTACAGCTGTCTAGCCACCCAAAAACCCAAATTATATTCTTTGTAATGTCATAATAGCCCTCTCGTGATAGTATGTGCAAACATCTGTGCAAAGAAATGAAGTGAAAAGCTAGGAAACCAAGCTGCACCCCTCAGAAAACCTTGTCGTGAGATTGGTCAAGATAAAATTTGACAACCCCATCATGTTGAAGCATCCATTCTTAAACATCCAAGATAATTCCCTGTATGTAAGCACAATGGCGGTACTGGGGGGGACTACTGACCAACTTAGGCGCACGTTTTGTGTTTTGTACGTTCAGGGCCTGGCCCGCATCCAGTATCAAAAAAATAAAGGCAAGCCTAAGCCTGGAGGGTCAGGCCCCAGATGCGTGTACACCACTGTCGTACAGTTTCAAAAAATCGCGTCCAATTAGGTCTCAAAAATAGTATGATAGACAGCCACCTCTTGAAGAGTGCAAATGATGCACTGATGCTGGCATTGGCCAGCAGATCAAACTTTGTGAGCACCACCCGAACATGCGCCGTAACTTGGTTGAAGATGCTGCTACCTCTGATGAGCAAGTCTTGTGTGCGCACCTGACCAAGGTCCAAGTGTAGCTGCAGCGGAGTTTTCTTGCCCCTTCCCCGCGCATACTTGGGGATGCGCTTGGGTGAGCGGGACATTCTCTTGGCTTCCCTGCGCAGAGTCGACAACACAGACGAGAACAGGCAGTCTCAATCTGTCTCTACAACCATGACACAACAGGAATAGATTCACATGCATGGCAACTGGGCTTGTGGGGTTTGGGGGCATGATTATGGAGGGACACGCTTTTGATCTTGCTCACCTTCCGTAGGAATCAGATTTTGAGCTCCCGATATCCCTGAAGAAACTTGTGATGCTGGCCTGCTGGCTGCTATGGCCGGCATCTTGGGCCATCTATGAGTGTACTCAGCTGTCAGTGCCTGACAGCTCGGACACATCTCTTCAAATTCAAAAATATCATCGAGTAATTTACAATTTATAATCATGTGTACACTAGATAGTGAATATTCACATGGAATGGAATCATTGGGTGGAATTTGATTAATAGTTATTATTTCAATGAATGGACTAATACTGTATTTCGTTGCTACCTTGTTGGGAGGCCTGTGTCCTACTGAAGTGAGAGCTGCCCGAGTGCCCGGGTGGGACACTGGACATATAGAAAGGGAGGATATAGTCAAGGACACAAAGGGTCCACCAGGAATCCAGCTGGCAGCACGTCAGCAGTGAGTGAAGTCTCGCACATAGGAAGTGCCCATAATTCCCACTCAGTGTGTGGCCGCAGGCAGGCACACCAGCATCTGCACATATGCGCGAGTGAAGCCTTACTCACACTCTTGCGCACTCACTCTTGCACGCATGCGTGCACGCGCGTGCGCGCGCGCG
>LKMJ01001184.1_pt1 | contig 22522 bp, 24 predicted proteins | sample 643391 | NCBI WGS metagenome assembly LKMJ01 (sample SAMN04112250, study PRJNA286221) | soda lake metagenome | biome: soda lake; feature: Kulunda Steppe; material: water; isolation source: sample PL-Br10 brine of Picturesque Lake | place: Russia: Kulunda steppe | collected 2010-07
GCGAGACGGACGCGCTCAGGGAGGCCTGCGAGTTCGCGCTCGATTCGGGCTCGTTGCCGATCGCCGCGGCAGGTAACAGCGGCCCCTGCACCGACTGTGTCGACGCGCCGGCGAGTTACGACGCGACACTCGCCGTGTCGGCGACGACGCGAAGCGACGCGCTCGCTTCGTTCTCCTCGACCGGTTCGGAGGTCGATATCGCTGCCCCCGGAAACGACATCGAATCGACACACCTCGCCGGGAGTTACACCTCGCTGTCCGGCACGTCGATGGCGGCACCGCACGTCGCCGGCGCGGCAGCACTGTTAGCTGCGAACGGCTTCTCGGCGACCGAAACCAGAGACCGGCTCCTCGGTACGGCCGAGGACATCGGACTCGACGCGAACGAGCAGGGCAACGGACTGCTCGACGTGCCGGCAGCACTCGGCCTGTAGGGCGTTCGAGCCGAAAACCGGGCCAATCCTTTTATGTCGGAGCGCTAATGAATGCCATGCTCGACGCGGCGCTGGACGTAACGGTCGGCGACGGGGTGCGCTTTCAGCTCGTCGTCTCGAACGCGGGCGACACGCCGATCGAACTGACGTTCAGAGACGCTTGTAAGGTCGATTTCGCCGTCTACGAGGGCGAGAAGGAACGGTGGCGCTTCAGCAACGGTCGCGCGTTCGCGCAGGTGCTCACGAGCGCCGACCTCCAGCCGGGTGAACGAGCCGCCTTCGAGGCGGAGTGGCCCGACGCCGAGCCCGGCGACTACACCGCCGAGGCGACGCTTCGCGTGCTCGAACACGACGTCACGCGGCGGACGCCGTTTTCGGTGTAGCCTCACTCGCAGGGTCGTCAACGAGGCCGATCGAATCCCGTCGAACTGCTTACCGGGCGTTTTCGAGCCCGTCGAGCGCCGCCGGGTTTTCGATGGACGACATATCTCCGAGGTCTTCGTCGGTGTACGTCGCCTGAATCGCCCGGCGGATAATCTTCCCCGACTGGGTCTTCGGGAACTCGTCGACGAACAGCACCTCGCGGGGCCGGAACGGCTTGCCGAGCTCCTCACCGACCTTCTCGCGGAGTTCTTCGCGGAGTTCGTCGGACTCCTCGAAGCCGTCTTCGAGGACGACGTACGTGACGACCGCGGTGCCGGTGGTATCGTCGGGGACGCCGACGGCGGCGGCCTGGTTGACCGCGTCGTGTTCGATGAGCGCGCCTTCGACCTCCGCGGGGCCGACTTTTCGGCCGGCGACGTTGAGCGCGTCGTCCGAGCGGCCGTGAAGGAACCAGAAGCCGTCGTCGTCTTTCTGCGCCCAGTCGCCGTGGTCCCACATCGGCGGGTCGGCGAAACGCGCCCAGTACGTGTTCAGATAGCGCTCGTCGCCTTCCCACAGCGACTTCGTCATCGACGGACAGGAGTCACGGGCAACGAGATAGCCGCGCTCGCCCTCGTCGGCGACCGATTCGCCGCGGGCGTCGACGATGTCGATGTCCATGCCGAGGCCGGGGCCGCCGAGCGTACACGGCTTCAGCGGTTGGGTCGGCATCGGCATGAGGAAACAGCCGCAGATCTCCGTGCCGCCGGAGATGTTGATTATCGGGGTGTCGCCGCCGCCGACGTTCTCGTAGAACCACAGCCACGACTCCGGATCCCACGGTTCGCCGGTCGACCCCAAAAGCCGGAGACTCGAGAGGTCGTGCCCGTCGACCCAGTCGTCACCTCGTTTCCTGAGCGCGCGAATCGCCGTCGGCGAGATGCCGAACTGCGTGAGGTCGTGGCGGTCGATCATCTCCCAGAACCGGTCGGGTTCGGGGTGGTCGGGCGCGCCCTCGTACATGAAGATCGTTCCGCCGAAGGTGTGGTTGCCGATCAGCGTCCACGGCCCCATCATCCAGCCGATATCGGACACCCAAAAGAAGCGGTCGGCTGGCTTGACATCGAACCCGAAGTGGAGCTCTTTGGCACACTGCATCTGGACGCCGGCGTGGGTGTGGACGATTCCCTTCGGCTTGCCGGTCGTTCCCGACGAGTACAGAAGCATCGACTCGTCGCTCGATTCCAACTCGACGGTGTCGAACGCGTCGTCTTGCGGGACGACGGCGTCGGCCCACCACTGGTCTCGGTCGTCGTCCATCGGAATCTCGACGCCAAGGCGGTCGTACACGACGACTTCCGAGACCCCGCCGACTTCCGCTATCGCCTCGTCGAGCGCCCCTTTCAGCGTCACCTCCGAGCCCCGGCGGTAGAAGCCGTCACCGGTGAACACGACGTCACAGCCCGAGTCGTCGATCCGCGTCGCCGTCGCGTCGACGCCGAAGCCCGAAAAGATAGGGACGGCGACCGCGCCCACTTTGAAACAGCCGTACAGGATAGAGACGACTTCGGGAACCATTGGCATGTACAGCCCGACCGTCTCGCCTTTCTCGACGCCCGCTGCCGAGAGGTAGTTGGCGACCTGATTGGCCTCGCGGTGCAGTTCGTAGAACGTCACCTCACGAACCTCGCCGTCCTCTCCCTCCCAGAGGGTCGCGACCTTGTTTCGCGTCTCGACACCGCGGGCGGCATGGCGGTCGACGACGTTGTGCGCGAGGTTTATCGAGCCGCCGGGGTACCAGTCGGTGAACTGTGGCCCGTCGGTATCGTCGCGAACCGCGTCGTAGGGGTCGTAAAACTCGATACCGAGGTAGTCGACGAGCTCGTCCCAGAACCACTCGACGTCACCGCACGTCCGCTGGATAAGCTCGTCGTAGTCGTCGATTCCGTACTCCTGCATGAACGCGTGGACGTTGGTCGATTCGACGAACTCGCGGGACGGCTCGTGAACCACCTCGTCGAACTCAGCAAGCGATTCCATATCGCGAACGTCCGCAGCCGGCGCAAAGTAGTTTTCTCACGGGGGAACGTTTTTTCGTCGAGCGGTCGTAGCGAGACGCATGTACGTCCGGGATGCACGAAATCGCGATGAGGCCTGGCTTCTAGACCACATCGACGCGATGAACCTGGACGAAACCGCGTTCCGTTCGCGCGACTACGTCATCGCCGTCGACGAGGAGTCGAACACCAGAGCGGGGTTCGGACGGATTCGTATCCACACGAGCGACCCCGAGGTGTGCGAACTCACCAGCATCGGCGTGCTCGACGGCTGGCGCGGGCAAGGTGTCGGCGCACACGTCATAGAGCGGTTGGTCGACAGCGCACGAACCAAAGGGTTCGACCACGTGTACGCGCTCACGGGCACACACGACTACCTGACACAGTTCGGCTTCGAGGTGCTTTCGGCCGAACGGCTCCCCGAAGTACTCCAAGAGCGCCTCGAGGAGAAACGGGCGGAGCTCGACCCCGACGCCGTCTCGCTACGTATCCAAACCGCCGAGTTCCGGATGCCCGAAACGCTTCGTGAGCGGTTTAAATACGCCGCCGAGGACGAACCGGAGCCCGAGCCGACCGAAAGCGCAGAGGACTTCGGTATCGACCCCGACCGAGTGACGTACAAATACGACACGGGTCGGTGACGACGGGGGCGCTTTCGAGCCGTGCACCGCCGCATTCGACCGTCAGTAGCCCGCATTTATTACCCGTGACTTTCGACGACCCGGTCGGCTATAGCGAGTCTGAACCCGGAGTGGTGTACCCCTCATCGGACTCGTCGACCACGCGGTGGATAACGAGACCACCAACTGCCGCCAGCTTTTCCCATGGTAGACGGCAGCATCTCATCAATCCTTAAGCCCTGGCAGTCCTCTTCTCCACTAATGTTCAACCCCGACGACCTCGAGGCGATTCGCGAGGGGAAAGAAAGTTGGAAATCCGATACGTATGCCCCCACCGTCGACCGGTTCGGCGAGCGCAAAGACGAGTTCACGACCGACACCGGCGGACAGCAGGTCGAGCCGCTGTACACGCCCGCAGACCTCGCCGATCTCGACTACGACGAGGACATCGGGTTTCCGGGTGAGTCGCCGTACACGCGCGGCGTCTACTCGACGATGCACCGCGGCCGACTGTGGACGATGCGACAGTACGCCGGGATGGGAACCGCAACGGAGACGAACGAGCGGTTCAACTACCTCATAAACCAGGGGTCGTCGGGGCTGTCGATGGCGTTCGACCTGCCGACGCAGATGGGCTACGACTCCGACGCCGTGATGGCCGAGGGCGAGGTCGGCAAAAGCGGCGTCGCGATCGACTCGCTCGACGACATGGAGACCGTCTTCGACGGCATCCCCCTGGACGAGGTGTCGACGTCGATGACGATTAACGCGCCCGCCTCGGTGCTTTTGGCGATGTACATCGCCGTCGGCGACAAACAGGGCGTCGACCGCGAACAGCTGCGCGGGACGATACAGAACGACATCCTGAAAGAGTACATCGCGCGGAACACGTACATTTTTCCGCCGGAGCCGTCGATGCGGATTATCACCGACATCTTCGAGTTCTGCGCCGCCGAGGTGCCGAATTTCAACACGATCTCGATTTCGGGGTATCATATCCGCGAAGCGGGGTCGACGGCCGCCCAGGAGATCGCGTTCACGCTCGCCGACGGCGTCGAATACGTCGAGGCGGCGATTGAAGCCGGCCTCGATGTCGACGAGTTCGCCCCACAGCTGTCGTTTTTTTTCAACGCGCACAACAACGTGCTAGAGGAGGTCGCGAAGTTCCGCGCCGCTCGCCGGATGTGGTATCGGATCATGGACGAACGGTTCGATGCAGAGAACCCCGCCTCGAAGCAGCTGAAGTTCCACACCCAGACGGCGGGGTCGACGCTCACCGCCCAGCAGGTCGAGAACAACGTCGTCCGAGTGGCGTACCAGGCGCTCGCCGCGGTGCTCGGCGGCACGCAGAGCCTGCACACGAACGGGAAGGACGAGGCGCTGTCGCTGCCGACCGAGCGGTCGGTTCGAACGGCGCTCAGAACCCAGCAGATACTGGCCCACGAGTCGGGGGCTGCGGACACCATCGATCCGCTCGCCGGCAGCTACTACATCGAACACCTGACGGAGACGCTCGAAAGCGAGGCGTTCGACATCCTCGACGATATCGACGAGCGCGGTGGCATGCGTAAAGCGGTCGAGAACGGCTGGGTGCAGAACCAGATCCAAGACGTCGCGTTCGAACGTCAACGCGAGATCGAAACCGGCGAACGAATCATCGTCGGCGTCAACGAGTACACCGTCGACGAGGAGCCGAAAGAGGACATCGAGGAAGTGAGCGAAGAGGAACAACAGCGCCAGCGCGAGCGCGTGGCAGCGATTCGAGACGGCCGTGACTCCGCGGCGGTCGAGGGAGCGCTCGGCGATCTCAAACGGGCTGCGGAGGGCGACGAGAACGTGATGCCGTACATCGTTACCGCGGTGAAAGCGTACGCGACGACGGGTGAAATCTGTAACGCGATGCGCGACGTGTTCGGCGAGTACCGCAGCGGAATATAGGTTTCCACGCGTTTTTATCGGTCGGCGACGACGGTCGAGTATGCGATTCGACCACGCCGGCGTCGCGACCGACGATGCCGAAAGCCTCGCGTTCGTCTTCGAAGACCTGTTCGGCTTTCCGATCGTCCATGAAGAGCGGTTTCAAGACCTGAAGATACTGTTTTTGGAGTTCGACGGCGACGGCTACTTCGAACTGCTGGAGCCACAAGAGGAGGGAACTATTTCGCGATACCTCGAACGCAACGGCTCGGGCATACACCACATCGCGCTCGAAACCGACGACATCGAGACGGCGCTGGAGAACGCCCGCGAGCTCGGTGTGGAGCTCATCGACGAGCAACCCCGTCCCGGTGCGTGGGGACACGAGGTCGCCTTCCTACATCCGAGATCGACCGGTGGTGTGCTGGTGGAGTTCGTCGAGCACTGACTCGCTCGTCTCGCCACACACGGAAGTGACATCGTTTCGCAAGCAAATGGACAGCTTACTCGAACGGTAAAGCTGGCTTTCTCGACGAGCGGTCGATGGACGGTCGTACCCCTTTTCTATCGGCTTCCGCGTGTGCCGATGTAGGATGTCGAACCCCGAGAGACGGATGAACCTGTCGCGACGGATGGTACTCCGGTCGGCCGCGGTCGGAACGGCCGGTCTCGCGCTCGTCGGAACGGCCGGGGCCACCGGCGACTCGCCCGAGACCGGATTCAAATGCGGCTACGACGATCCGATTCGGGGGTCGGACGGGCACGCCATGGCACCGTATCACGACGCCTGCGCCGACGACCATCCCGAGACGAAGCGATTGCGCGAGGACTGCCGAGACGTGCTCGACAGGAAGTATCCGAACGTCGGCGCGCTCGTCGCCGACGGGTACATTCCGTACTTCGACAAGGTGATTCCGGGCCCGGAGTTCGAAGGATACTCACACTGGCTCAATCCCGAGTACATCGACAACGGGGCGATGCTCGACCCCGAGCGCCCCGAATCGGTGCTCGTCGACAACAACACATGGTGTCCGATCGGGGTCATGTTCATCGCCGATGCTGGGGCGGAGGGCGACCCGGTGTACGTCGAGTGCGACGAACCCGATGCGTACGACCACGATGGAGGTCACCACGGCCACGACCATGATGAGAGCGGGCACGACGAGGGTCATCACGGCCATAATAACAGCGACCACGAACACGAGAACAGCGACCACGAACACGAGAACAGCGACCACGAACACGAAGGCGGTGACGACTGCGTCACCTGTGCGCCGTGGCACGGCCACACGGATCTACCGGCGCGGTTCGCGTGGTGGTACTACCGTCAGGTGTACGACCGCGCCAAAATAGCGGAAAAAGAGGTAAATCTCTGGTGTGTGACGCCAGCGATGCTACACGTGTGGACGGTGGCTCACCCCGGAGGCGTGTACGCCCATCCCGGTCCGCCGAACGAGTACCGGCCGACGGGACAGTGTGTCCCGGACACCGGATTCGGCCAGATGGGCGTCTGGTTGAAACTCACGTTGAACCTGCTCCCGCGGAAAATTCAGCGGCTCGCGATGCCGAGCGGACTCCAAGCGGAGCTGGACGCGATAGCGCAGATGGACGACGAACGCGCGTTCGAATCGACTATCGAGGAGCTCGAACGAGAGCTCGAAAGCTGACGGCAGAAACAGTGTCACAGGAACGTGCGTCGAGAGACTACTGATGGTACTCGTTTTTAAACGAGAGGGGTTCAGCCGAAGTTCTCCGCTTTCGCGTCGTCAGGGTCGCCGCCGGCGGCTTCGATAGCAGCCTCGGCGTCGGCGAGAAACTCCGCGAAGCCGTAGATGAACACCTGTTCGTTCGCCTCGTTGGTGAGGACGGCCGCGACGGCGTCGGTTAGCGGTTCGTCCTCACCGAGAACGAACAGTTCGGCATCGTCGGCATCGTCCGCGAGCGCGTCGAGCCTGTCTCGGTGAATCGGCGTCTCATCGCGATAAACCACCGCAGCCTCGCCACCTTCTGCGAGGGCGCGCTCGGCGATGGCGACCGCGGGCCCGATACCCGGGCCGCCAGCGAGGACGACGACACGCGGCTCGCCCTCGTAGTAATCGTTACCGAACGGTCCCATGATTTCGATAGCATCGCCTTCGGAGAGGCTCAGAAGATGCTCGCTGAAGCTGCCACCCTCCGCGGGGTCGTAGCTGACCGTGAGTTCGAACGCACCGACCGCATCGGGCGAGGAAATCGTATAGAAACGCGATTCCGCTTCGCCGTCGACGACGGCGGTGACTTTGACGAACTGGCCGGGTTCGGCGACGAATCCGTCGGGCGTTTCGATGTCGATAGCGACGGCGTCCGGCCCGATATCTCGGACGGCGATGACGGTGGCTTCTGTCGGCTCCATACCAACAACGTCACGCCCGGAGTCAAGGCGTTTTCGGAGCAGCATGCGCAGTATCGTAGACATCCCCCCCGCGCCGAAGGGCGGATTTTAGTCTCGAGACTTCGATAAAAGCTGATTCGTGTTTTCCGTTGACACTCTTACCTGAAAAATCGTTCACAGAGGGGTATATTCAGAAGGCTTAACGTCCGCCGGATGAAACCACCGAGGTAGTATGCCAGAGGACCTAAACTGGGCCATCGGCGGCGAGGCCGGCGATGGGATCGACTCGACAGGGAAGATCTTCGCCCAGGCGCTCTCGCGGGCGGGGCGTCACGTCTTTACGTCAAAAGATTTCGCCTCGCGTATCCGTGGCGGATACACAGCGTATAAAATACGAACCTCCGTCGACCGGGTCGAAAGCGTCGTCGACAGACTCGACATCCTGATCGCGCTCACCCAACGCACGGTCGAAGAGAACATGGACGAACTGCACGAGGGTTCGATCATCATCTACGACGGCGAGCGCACGATGATGAAAGACTTCGAAGTGCCCGGCGAGATGACAGGCCTCGATGTGCCGCTTAAACGGCTCGCCGAGGACGCCGGGGGAGCCATCATGCGCAACGTCGTCGCGCTCGGTGCCGCCTGTGAGGTAACGGGCTTCGATATCGAGTACCTCAGCGAATCGCTCGAAAAGCGCTTCGGCGGCAAGGGGTCGGCCATCGTCGAAAACAACGAGAAGGCAGCGCTGCTCGGCGCTGAGTACGTCCGCGAGGAGTACGACGTCGACAGCGGATACGACCTCGAAACGACGGACAGCGATTACGTCCTTTTGAACGGTGACGAGGCGATCGGAATGGGCGCACTGGCCGCCGGCTGTCGGTTCTACGCCGGCTATCCGATCACGCCCGCGACGAACGTGATGGAGTACTTGAAAGGCCGCATCGAGAACTACGGCGGCATCGTCGTCCAGGCCGAAGACGAGCTCTCCGCGATCAACATGACGCTCGGGGCGGCCCGCGCCGGAGCCCGCGCGATGACGGCGACGTCCGGCCCTGGTATCGACCTCATGACCGAAACGTTCGGTCTGATAGCGACCAGCGAAACGCCGCTCGTCATCTGTAACGTCATGCGCTCTGGGCCGTCGACCGGGATGCCGACGAAACAGGAACAGGGCGACCTCAACCAGATGCTGTACGGCGGCCACGGCGAGGTGCCGCGGTTCGTCCTCGCACCGACGACGATCTCCGAGTGCTTCCACAAGACCGTCGAGGCGTTCAACCTCGCCGAGAAATACCAGATACCCGTCTACCTCACCGGTGACCTCGCGCTCGCCGTCTCCGAACAGACGTTCGAACCGGCGGAGTTCGACATGGAAGCCGTCGAGATCGACCGCGGAAAGGTCGTCGACGAGTCGAACATCGAGGAGTGGCAAAACGAGAAGGGACAGTTCAAGCCGCACGCGCTCACCGACGACGGCATCAGCCCCCGGTCGTTCCCCGGAACCACCGGCGGTGCACACATGTCGACGGGGCTCGAACACGACGAACTGGGTCGTCGAACCGAGGAGACCGATATGCGCGTCGACCAGGTCGACAAACGAACGCGGAAGGTCGAAACCGCGATAGAGCGCGAAGGGTTCGACTACAGAGAGTACGGGAACCCGGATGCCGACAGGCTCGTCATTTCGTGGGGGTCGAACGAGGGCGCGATGCGCGAGGCCATGGAGCTACTCGAAGCCGACGAAGACGGCGTCGACGTCCGCTTTATTTCGGTGCCGTACGTCTTCCCACGCCCCGACCTGACCGATGAGGTCGAAGCCGCCGACGAGGTGTGCGTCGTCGAGTGTAACGCGACCGGGCAGTTCGCAGACCTGATCGAACACGACACGCTGACGCGCGTGAAACGAATCAACAAGTACAACGGCGTCCGTTTCAAGGCGGACGAACTCGCCGATGAGGTCAAACAGGTGTTCGGCGAGGCAGCGGAGGTGAAAGCATAACCATGAGCGACGTTCGATTCACGGATTTCAAATCCGACAAACAGCCGACGTGGTGTCCCGGATGCGGTGACTTCGGGACGATGAACGGGATGATGAAAGCGCTTGCCGAGACCGGCAACCACCCCGACGACACGTTCATCGTCGCGGGAATCGGCTGTTCGGGCAAAATCGGCACGTACATGCACAGCTACGCGCTGCACGGCGTTCACGGCCGTGCGCTTCCCGTCGGAACGGGCGTGAAGATGGCCAATCCGGAGCTCGAAGTGATGGTCGCCGGCGGCGACGGCGACGGATACTCCATCGGCGCAGGCCACTTCGTCCACGCCGTCCGCCGGAACGTCGACATGACGTACGTCGTGATGGACAACCGTATTTACGGCCTGACGAAAGGGCAATTCTCACCGACGAGTCGCGAGGACTTCGAGACCTCGACATCGCCGGACGGAACGAACCAACAACCCGTCAACCCGCTCGCGCTCGCGCTCGCGGCCGGCGGCACGTTCATCGCGCAGTCGTTCAGCTCCGACGCCCAGCGACACGCCGAAATCGTCCAACAGGCGATCGAACACGACGGATTCGGCTTCGTGAACGTGTACAGCCCGTGTGTCACGTTCAACGACGTCGACACGTACGACTACTTCCGCGATGCGCTCGTCGACGTCCAAGATCTCGACCACGACCCGGCGGATTACGACGAGGCGAAAGAGATCATCATGGATCGCGACAAGGAGTATCAGGGCGTCCTGTATCAGGACGACTCGTCGGTCGGCTATGAAACGCGTGAGGGCATCGAGGCACCGATGTACGACATCCCGGACGGTGCGCCCGAAGACGCGATGGATCTCGTCCGCGAATTCTACTGACCACCTGTTTTCATTTCGGAGTCGCTCCGAATCCCACTCTCTGTTCTCACGGTGTGAGCCGATGCTAGAGTTTATAACTCAAAACGCGGCCAGACGGCGTATGCGCTGACACACGACCGACGACCCATCGGCTACCGTGCGGCCGGGTCGTCGAGGGAGTGCCGCCTACCAGCCCCAACTGAACCGTCCACTTATAAACGTCGAGCGTCCGTCGGACACGGTATGGACGTACTCGGCGACGTCATCGGCCGCGACCGCCGCTCCGATTCGACGGCCCTCGAAGCGCCAGTCGTGGGAAGATCGTACGATTATCGACGGTTCTGCACTACGGCATGGAAGGTTGGAAATTTCTTCCGATACCTCGGCGTCCGAGCGGAAATCGGCGTCGCCATCGCCGACGACCCGCTTCCGGAACCGGTGGTGAGCTTCTACGGCGCTGCGCTCCTCGGCGGCGTCGTTCGGTTCGATCCCTCAGACGCGATGGACGAGGAGACGCGTGCGCTCGTCGTTCCCATCGACCGGCTAGACGATTACGAGGTCGGTCTGTCGACGAAACCGGTCGTCTACGGCGGCCGGCCTGACGACCCGTCGGTGTCGTACTTCGAGCGCGACGTTTGGAGTGAGAATCCAACCGAGCCGCCCGACGTCGTCGGTCGCGAAAACGAGCTACTCGCGACCGACGGACGGACGTACAGCCACGCCGAGGTGCTCGACGCAGCGATGAACGTGGTCGAGAAGTGGAATCTCAAAAACGGCGACGAGGTCGCCGTCCGCGGTTCGTTCACTCATCCCGGCGTCGTCGCCGCTGGACTCGTCGCACCGCTCATCGCCGGTGCGGTCGTGGTGCTCCCTGACGACGACACCGTCTGTGAGTACGCTGTCGGTGAAGGCCCCGAACCCAGTATCGACCCCGACGACGTGTTTTGACCCCGAGTCACAACACTTGACACGCAGGGGAGTGTCTCGACGGACATGGACGACGACGTACGTATCGCCGACCTCGGCGACGTTCCGGACGACACGACGCTTCTGTTCACCGTCCGAGACGTTGACGAAGAGTCGAAGGAAGCGATTCTCGTCCGGCTGAACGGAACCGTCGCTGCCTGGCTGAACTACTGCCAGCACTTCACGCACATCAGACTCGACAAAGGGGCGGGTGCGGAGATGCGAGACGGCGAAATAATCTGTACTAATCACGGTGCGTATTTCGAATCAGACACCGGCCTCTGTACGTTCGGCCCCTGTGAGGGTGCGTATCTCACCGAAATCGACGTCATCGTCTCCGATGGAAGTGTGTACCTGACCGACGACGAATACGAGTTCGTCGGCGTCGGTGGCCTCGAACGGGACGACCTCGACCGCGGGTCGAAATCCAACTTCGAGTTCTGACCGACTCTCGTGGGTTCGAACCGAAATCGGCAACACCACACCCAATACGCGCCCGCACGAACGCCGGATATGGCGCTCGATGAACACCCACCGATCGGCATCGGGACGTACGACAACACCGACCCCACGGTCTGTGCGCGAAGCGTCGAATTCGCACTGAACGTCGGCTATCGACACGTCGATACGGCCGAAGGATACGAAAACGAGGTCGCCGTCGGCGACGGAATCGATGCGGCAGACGTCGCCCGGGACGACGTGTTCCTCGCGACGAAAGTGAGTCCGGACAACCTGGCGTACGACGACGTGCTCGAACACGCTCGCGCCAGTCGTGACCGACTCGGCGTCGACACGCTTGACCTCCTGTACGTCCACTGGCCGATCCGAGCGTACGACCCCGAGGCGACGCTCGCGGCGTTCGACGAACTGTACGACAACGGCGTGATCAGACACGTTGGACTCTCGAACTTCACGCCCGAACAGCTCGAAGAGGCGATCGACACGCTCGACGCACCGCTTTTCGCCCACCAGGTCGAGTGTCATCCACTGCTCAAACAGGAAACGCTCCGAGACCTCGCCCGTGAACACGGACACTACCTCGTCGCGTACTCGCCGATCGCGAAAGGGGAGGTGTTCGACGTCCCCGAACTGGTCGAAATCGCGGAGAAACACGACGCCACGGCTGCGCAGGTAGCCCTCGCGTGGCTGATCTCGAAAGCGAACGTCGTCGCCATTCCGAAATCCGAATCCGAGTCGCACATCCAAGAGAACTTCAACGCAGAGGGACTGTCACTGGATTCGGACGACATCGCGCAGATCGACGAGATAGAGCGCGAACACCGCTGTGTCGATTTCGACGAGGCGCCGTGGAGCTAGAAGACTGACTCGTAACACTGCCGTTCGACCGCCTCGTCGTACAGTCGCCGCAAAAGCGCTGTCATCGGTCCGCTACCGACATCGATACCGTCGACGCTCGCGACCGGTCGAATCTCCCAGGTCGTGTTGGTCAGAAACGCCTCGTCGGCGTGCCGAACGTCGTCGAGTGTGTATCGCCCTTCCTCGACCGGAAGCCCCTCGTCATCGGCGAATTCAATAACGAGTTCGCGCGTAATGCCGGGGAGTATCGACCCCTCTGCGGGCGTTTTGAGAACGCCGCCGTCGACGAAGAACACGTTGCTCGTGGCACCTTCGGCGACGAACCCGTCGATGTCACGCATGAGCGCCTCGTCCGGCCGATACTGGTCAGTCGACGCCCGCCGGAGTTCGAGTCGTGCGAGGATACCGTTGAGGTAATTGTGCGTTTTCGCATCCACCGGTAGCGCTGCGTTGGGCGTTCGGCGGGTCTTCACCGACTGCAACACAGCCGGTTTACTCCAGACGGAACCGCTACTCGTCCCGCCACGGGAAAGCGGCCTGGCGTAGATGACCACTGTCGGGTCGACCGTTTTACGCGGTGTCAGCTTTCCGGGCTGAACGCCTCGAGTCACCGAGATGCGAACGTACGCGTCATCGAATCCGTTCGCCTCCAACGTCTCCGCGACGCGGAGTGCGAGGTCGTCCGGGACGGCCTCGGGCATTCCGAGCGTCTCACAGGTGCGTTCGAGGCGAGTGACGTGGCGATTCCACGCGAACACCTCGCCGCCGTAGGCGCGGAGCGTTTCGAACGCCGCATCACCGTACCGAAAGCCGCGGTCGTCGACGCTGACGGTGGCCTCCTCGGGCGGCACCAGCTCGCCGTTTACGTGGTACATGCGGTACAGAACGTTTCGACCATGCGCTCGCCGACGTCGGTGAGGATGCTTTCGGGGTGGAACTGAACGCCTTCGTGCGGTTTAGATCGGTGACGGACGCCCATGACGACGCCGCGTTCGTCGTCGGTCGTCGCCGTCTCACACAACACGTCGGGGAGGTCGTCACGCTCGACGGCGAGCGAGTGGTACCGGCCGACTTCGAAACGTTCCGGAAGCCCGGCGAACAGCCCGCGGCCGTCGTGTGACACCACGGACGGTTTTCCGTGAACGACGTCCGGTGCGTGACCGACTCGCGCGCCGTTGGCCGCACACAGGGCCTGATGACCGAGACACACGCCCAGTGTCGGATAGTCGAGTTCTCCGAAAACAGCCATCGAAACGCCCGCCTTCTCAGGGGTCCCAGGACCGGGCGAGACGACGATACCGTCGGGGTCGAGATCGCGAATGCCCTCGATGTCGATCGCGTCGTTCCGTCGAACGACCACGTCAGCGTGCGTGCCGACGTACTGAACGAGGTTGTAGACGAACGAGTCGTAGTTGTCGATGACGAGCACAGTCGGGCGGTCGACCGACATCAGTCCGCGACCCCTAGGGCGAACGTGGTCTGTTTATCCAGCGCTGCATCGATGGCGTTGACGAGCGCACGGCCCTTATCCAGCGTCTCGTCGTACTCGCGAGTCGGCTCCGAGTCGTGGACGATACCCGCACCAACACGGAGATAGTAGCGTTCGCCATGACGGACGAGTGTCCGGATAACGATGTTCAGCGTCGCGCGGTCGTCGAATCCGAACACGCCGATAGCGCCGGTGTATGGCCCGCGTCGAGTCGTCTCGACCTCGTCGATAATCTCCATCGTCCGCGGTTTGGGGGCACCCGTTATCGTTCCGCCCGGAAACACGGCGGCGACGGTGTCGGCGAGAGAGCAGTCGTCGCGGCGGCGACCCTCGACGAGGCTGACGAGATGCATCACTTCCGAATAGCGGTCGACACGGCGGTACTCGCGAACGTCGACGGAGCCGTACTCGCTCACCTTTCCGAGGTCGTTTCGTTCGAGGTCGACGAGCATGGCGTGTTCGGCCCGCTCTTTCTCGTCTGAGAGCAGGTCGGCTTCCAGCGTCTCGTCTTCCTCGAGCGTCGATCCGCGAGGTCGGGTTCCGGCTATCGGTTCGGTAAGCAACCGATTCCCGTCGACGTCCAAGAGCAGTTCGGGGCTCGCGCTCACGAGGTCGACGCCCGGGAACTCGAGGAGCGCGGAGTACGGCGCGGGGTTGACGCGACGGAGTGCCGCATACGCTTCGACGGGATGGACGGACGCCGGGGCCGACAGCCGCTGTGAGACGTTCGCCTGAAACGTGTCACCGTCGCGGATGTAGGCTTTTACACGGCGAACGCGGTCGGCGAACTCAGTGCGCGAGCAGTCCGATTCGAACGCCGCGGCGCGGTACTCGGTGGACGACCGGCCAACGGAGCGGTCGCCGGCCACCGCACGGGCGATGAGCGCTCGCGCGTGCCCGAGCGCCCAGTCGTAGGCCGCATCGACGGAGTCGTGGTCGGACAACCGAGGACAGGCCGTCACTCGGAGCGTCGTCTCATTCGTCCGCGGCTCGCTCCACGCGGCGACCCGGTCGTAGACAGCGAGCTGCAACCGGGGGAGACCCCGGTCGTCGACGGTGTCGTCGGGGAGCGTCTCCAGTTCGCGGGCGATGTCGTAGGAGAGCCAGCCGAACGCGCCGCATGGGTACGGGATATCGCAGTCGCCGCGTTCGAGCCGTTCGCCATCGAGCAGTCCGTCGAGTGCGTCTAACGACGGGGAGGTGTTCTCCTCGCGAAGAATCGAAACCGCGTCGGAACCGACCGTCAACCGTTCGATAGGGTCGACAGCGAAGTACCCCCATCCGGGTTGGCCGCCCGTCGTTTCGAGATAGACGCCACCGTCGTCGGGTCTGGCTCGCCGGTACGCTTCGAACGGATCCGCGACCCGAACCTGGATTTCGACGGGGATACGCGCGTCCTCCGGCGCATCGGCTGCTATCGAACGGAACGACGCCCGATTCGTTACGACTCGCATTTGTAGTGAGAAGGCGACGGGGGGCTAACGCTCTTGCGGTCGATTCACAGCTCTTCGGCTCGCTCTTGCCAGCGGCCGATTCGCTTCGCCGAGAGGTCGGTTTGCTCCGAGAGCTCCTCGGGATTCGCGGCGAGCAGGTCGGCGACCGAATCGATGCCCGCGTCTTTCAACCGATTCGCGTACGCCGGGCCGATACCGCTTATTGATTCGACGGGCTGTGTTCCGTTTTCCGGTTCGCTAGAGACCGGGCCAGCCGCCTCGGCCGGCTCCGCGGCGGACGTGTCCGTCCCGCTGTGTTCGGTGGCACCGACACCGGCTTCCGCCGGCTCTGCCGCGCCCTCGCCACCGGATTCGTCGACCATCGACCCGGTAGACGCCGTCGCTTCGGTTCCTGCTGCCGCCGGACTGTCGTCTTCTTTTGTATCGTCTTCCGGCGGCGAACCGTCCGCAGGGGACTCGTCGTCTCCGGCCGATTCTGTCGACTCGTCCGTTGCTGTATCCTCCGTCTCGGAGTCATCCGCCTCCGAACCATCCGCCTCGTCGTCCTCGGGCGGTTCCGCTTCGGGGTCGTGTTCGACCGTGACGTTCGTTCCTGTCGAGGAGTCAGAACTATCGAGACCGAGAACAGACCGAATCATCTTCAGTACGCTCATACCGAAACGTATGTGACGGTCGATACTTAAAGCTCTCCGACTCTTTTGCCAGCCGGCTCGTTCGCGGGCCGTTCACAGCTCAGCACGAAGTGCGGCGTTCATTTCGTCGACCGGTGCGTCGCGTCCGGTCCAGCGCTCGAACGCCTCGACGCCTTGAAACAGCAGCATCCACGCTCCGTCGACCGTCACCGCGCCCGACTCTTCGGCATCCGTGAGAAGCCGCGTCTCGATCGGCCGATACACGGCATCTAGCACCGCGAGCCCATCGTGGAGATTCTCGGCAGGAACCGGCGTTTCGTCTGACTCCATGCCGACGCTCGTGGCGTTGACGAGTACATCGACGTCGTCGAGGTCGACGTCGTCGAGACCGAGTGCGCTCGCGTTCGGAACCTCGGCTGCGAGCGTTTCCGCGCGAGCGCGCGTCCGGTTGTAGATTCGAACCGTCATCCCTTGATCCGCGAGCGCGAACGACGCGGCCCGCCCAGCACCGCCAGCGCCGATAACGGCCGCCGTCCCCGAGAGCGTGACATCGTGGTGTTCGAACGCCCGAACGACGCCGGCCACATCGGTGTTGTAGCCGATGTTGTCGACGAGGTCGACGGTGTTCACCGCCCCGATACGCGCCGCCAGCGGATTCGGGTCGACGACCGACAGGACTTCTTCCTTGAACGGAATTGTGACGTTGAGGCCCCGGATTCCCAACGCGCACGCGCCGCGGAGCGCGTCTTCGAGGTCATCGGGATCGGGTTCGAACGTCACGTACCGGGCGTCGATACCGAGCGCGTCGTACGCCGCCTCGTGCATCGGCGGCGACAGAGAGTGGCCGACTGGGTTGCCGAGAAGGCCGTACACGTCCATAGTCGAGGCAGTTCCGCGGCCGGCATAAGCGTTCGCAGAGGCGATCATAAATGGCATACCGCGATAGCAAATCGTCGACACGGCGACACAGTCGACGCCCTTTAGCATCCCGGCCGCTGACGAAGCGGTATGCTTGCGGTCGTCGTCTCTCGTGCGGACAGCGCCTCGGAGCACATCGGTGAACAGCTGCTGGAGGTCGAGGCGTGGACGGAACACGAAGACACGACGCGTCCGGACGGGGCAGGCGGTGGAACGTACCATCGGGCGGACGGAGTCGAACTCAGAACGTTCGAAGCGCTGCATCTGTCCCTCGACGGGGCTGCGGCCGCGTTCACGGATCCGACGCTTCTCGTCTTCGCGTCGCGGCACTCGGGGGAGACGGGGCCGCTTCTCACCGCGCACGCGACGGGTAACTTCGGGAAGGCCGAATACGGCGGCGGTGACGGGTCGCTCGCTCGTGCCGCACCGAACGCGCTTCGACGGGTTCGGAACGCTCTCGAGAAGTACGCCACAGACGGCTACGACATAGGCGTGGAGTGCACCCACCACGGCCCGTCGAGCGTCGGCTGCCCGTCGCTGTTCGTCGAGCTGGGAAGCGGCGAACGCGAGTGGGCGGATTCGGCGGCTGCCGAGGCGGTCGCGAGAGCCATACTCGACCTCAGAGGAATCGACCCGGACGGCGACAGAGCGGTCGTCGGGTTCGGCGGCGGGCACTACGCCCCGCGGTTCGACCGCGTGCTCACCGACACCGACTGGGGCGTCGGTCACATCGCTGCCGACTGGTCGCTCGAGAAGCTGAAACCGCCGATCGAGTCGCGGGCAGTCATCGCGAAGGCCTTTGTGCAAAGCAACACAGAATACGCACTGGTCGACGGTGAGCACCCGGAGCTGGAGCGCGTTATCGACGATTTGGGGTTCGAAACGGTGTCGGAAACGTGGGTGCGCGAGACGACGGAAGTGCCGCTCGATCTCGTCGAGCGGGTAGAAAGGGCCGTGGGGGCGGTCGATGACGGCCTCAGATTCGGGACACAGGCGTCGGGATTCGACGGGTCGTTCGCTATTGAAACGCTCGCCGACGAGCTGCTCGCCGAAGCAAACGGTATCGACCGAGCAGCAGTTATAGAGGTTCTCGACACGCGAACCGTCGCGTACGGGACGACCGAGGGAGGGTCGATGGCGAGCGGTCGAGTCGTCCTCGACGAGACGTCGGCGTACCGAACACTCATCGAAGCGATAGCGACGGTCTTAGAACGAAAGTACGACGAGGTCGAGATCGCGGACGACGAGGTCATCGCGCGCCGCGAAGCGTTCGACCCGAAGTTGGCGCACGAGGCAGGGGTTCCGGAGGGTCCGGCATTCGGCGCGCTCGCCTCAGGGTCGACCGTCGAGGTCGGCGGAAAGCGGGTCGAACCCGGGGACGTCCGGTGCGCGCGCGAGCGCCGATTCCACGTGTAAACGCCTCCGTTTTTATATCGCAGTCTATAGTTTATCGTCTTAGCGGCGTTCGAGCGTCGAAATCGGCGGAATCCGTATGCCGCACGTCAGACGCGGGGGAAAGATACATTATTAGTGTACGCGACACGCCCACGCATAGAATGGACTCGATTATCGAGGACGCTATCGACGAAGCAGAACAGGATGGGGCAGCGCCGGCTGGGGAGCCGGCGAACGCCAGCACGACCGCTGGCACCGCCGACGTACAGACGTCGGGCACGATGACCGACGAAGAGCTCGCGAGCGTCGTCAAAGACCTCGAAACGAAGATCACCGTCGTCGGCTGTGGCGGCGCCGGCGGCAACACCGTGACGCGAATGGCCGAAGCCGGTATTCACGGGGCGAGCCTGGTCGCGGCCAACACGGACGCCCAGCATCTCGCGACGGAAGTCGACGCCGACACCAAGATCCTCATCGGTCGGCAGCGAACCGGCGGTCGTGGCGCCGGGAGCGTCCCGAAGATCGGTGAAGAGGCCGCCCAGGAGAACATCGACGACATCACGCAGTCTATCGACGACTCCGATATGGTGTTCATCACGGCCGGGCTCGGCGGTGGAACTGGCACCGGCTCCGCCCCGGTCGTCGCCCAAGCCGCCCAAGAGCAGGGCGCGCTCACGATCGCCATCGTCACCATTCCGTTCACCGCGGAAGGCGAACGCCGGCGGGCAAACGCCGATGCGGGGCTCGAACGACTCCGCGCGGTCGCCGACACCGTCATCGTCATCCCGAACGACCGGCTCCTCGATTACGCGCCGAACATGCCGTTGCAGGACGCGTTCAAGATCTGCGACCGCGTGCTGATGCGGAGCGTCAAGGGGATGACCGAACTCATCACGAAGCCCGGGCTCGTCAACGTCGACTTCGCCGACGTGAAGACTATCATGGAGAACGGCGGCGTCGCGATGATCGGTCTCGGCGAGAGCGATTCGGAGAACAAAGCACAGGACTCCATCCGCTCTGCGCTTCGCTCGCCGCTTCTCGATGTCGAGTTCGACGGCGCGAACAGCGCGCTCGTCAACGTCGTCGGCGGTCCCGATATGTCCATCGAGGAAGCCGAGGGCGTCGTCGAGGAGATCTACGACCGAATCGATCCCGACGCACGTATCATCTGGGGTGCAAGCGTTAACCCCGAGTTCGACGGCAAGATGGAGACGATGATAATCGTCACCGGCGTCGAAAGCCCGCAGATATACGGCAAAAGCGAGGTGCAGGCCGAACGGGCATCGGCGCAGCGCGGTGGCGATATCGACTACGTCGAGTGAGCCTGCGTCCGGTTGCGCGCAACCAACAGGTAGAAAAGCCCTGGGACGGAACCCCCGAGTATGAACACGCCGACAGACCTCAGCTCCTACATCCGCGTCCTCAAACTCGCGAGTACGCCGTCGTGGGACGAGTTCTCGAAGGTGTCGACCATCGCCGGCCTCGGCATCCTGCTCGTCGGCTTCATCGGCTTCGTCATCTTCGCGATCATGACGTTCGTGCCGGGAGGCCCCTGATGGCGATATACGCCGTCAAGACAACCGCGAGCCAGGAGCGAACGGTCGCCGACATGATAATCACCCGTGAGGAAGACGAGATTCACGCCGCGCTCGCACCCGATTCCTTGACGAGCTACGTGATGGTCGAAGCCGACGGAACCGCGGCGCTCGAACGTGCCTTAGAAGACATCCCGCACGCACGAACCCTCGTTCCCGGCGAGTCGTCGATAACGGAAGTCGAACATTTCTTGAGCCCGAAGCCGGACGTCGAAGGCATCGCGGAAGGCGACATCGTCGAGCTGATAGCCGGACCGTTCAAAGGCGAGAAAGCACAGGTACAGCGGATCGACGAAGGCAAAGACCAGGTTACGGTCGAGCTGTACGAGGCGACAGTGCCGATACCGGTGACGGTTCGCGGCGACCAAATCCGCGTGCTCGACAGCGACGAACGGTAGCTGACGGAATCACTGCCGATATACCGCTGATTTACCGGCCGTTTACTCCGACGACAGTCCGTACGATGCGCTACGCTACGGACGGTTCGGAGGATTGATTTCTTCGACCACGCGCTCGACGTCCGCCTCGGTTTCGATGGCTTCAACGACGGCTTCGCGGAGTCGAATGTCGTCGGTGTCGGCGTCGTAGTTTCTGAGGTACTCGGCCCTTGTGTGCTCTGTGAACGCGTGTCGAATCGCGAAGTAGCCGTCGGGGACGACGACACCGCACACCGCACACTGGTGGCGGTCGTGAGCGGTCGCCTGGTGGACGAGCAGCTCATCGGCATCGGCCGTCGCGAACGCACACCCGGCAATGGCACACTCCCACATATGATTCACGTTGCCGTACCGCAATAAAAGCGTTTCCAGAGAATCGGAACGAATAACGCAGGTCCGCAGTTATCACGCGTATGGACGAGTGTCGTGTCGACCCACACGTGAAGGTGCTCGATGATGGGGTGGTCGAACGGGCGAAAAAACGCGGACTCGACGCGCTCGTGTACGCTCCACACTTCACGCGATTGCCGGAGATTCGGGCCCGCGCCGAGCGGTTCTCCGACGACGAGCTGTGTGTCGTTCCCGCTCGCGAGGTGTTCACCGGCGATTGGCGGAACCGAAAGCACGTGCTCGCGCTCGGTCTCACCGAACCGATTCCGGATTTCATCACGCTCGAAGGCGCGATGGCGGAGTTCGAACGCCAAGAGGCCGTCGTGCTCGTTCCACACCCCGAGTTCGCAACCGTAAGCCTCGAAGCCCACGACCTCAGGGCACACCGAAACCGGATCGACGCCATCGAGGTGTACAACCCGAAACACTTCGAGAGCCACAACGAACGGGCGCGAGAGCTGGCCCGCGAGTTCGAGCTTCCGGTGTTCGGGTCGTCGTACGCACACCTCCGTGGGTCGGTCGGTGAGGTCTGGACGAGCTTCGAGGCGTCGGTCGAGACGACCGAAGCGGTGGTCGACCTGTTCAGAGCCGAGTCCGAAACACCGAGGCGCGTGCTCCACCGAAACGGCCCGGCTCACAGATGGCGCTGTCTCGCCGAGTTCGCACACCTGTTCTACGAGAACAGCTACCAGAAGGTCGACCGACTGTTCCTCTCGGGAACCGAGCCGACGCACGCGAGCCACATCGCGTACGAGGGCCGGTTCGACGACGTCAGCGTCTACTAGCCGACAAGCGATACGAGTTCAGCCATCGCAGGCAGGTCGACGTACTGCGGGAGGACGTAGATGAGTACCGCCGCGGCGACGAGTTCGACGGCCGTTATGACGAGCGTCACCGCGTTGGCGAACTTACTCGACGTCGTCACCCCGGAGGGGAAGCCGTACTCCGTACTCGACAGCGGGTAAAACAGCGCGATACCGCGACGGCTGCCGAAGTAGTCGAGCACGTAGTGGGTGAGAACGCCGATCCAGACGTACTGAAGGTTCGAAAAAACGAGAGGGAACGCGACGAACAGCCCGAGAACGGGCAGGTTGTGCAGCGTCTTTCGGTGTTTGCCGAACGCCGTGTCCACGTCGGGAAACAGCGCGCCGAGCGACAACGGAATCGTGACGGCGACGATGGTTCGAACCGTCTCAACCGTTCCCGCCGGTTCGAGCAGAAACCCCAGACCGACGCCGAGCACCACGGCGTTCAGAACGTGGCCTTCTTTGTTCATCGAACTGACCGTCGGCCGCGGGTAGTAAAAGCCTACTCGCCGAGCGC
>LKMJ01001185.1_pt1 | contig 22517 bp, 29 predicted proteins | sample 643391 | NCBI WGS metagenome assembly LKMJ01 (sample SAMN04112250, study PRJNA286221) | soda lake metagenome | biome: soda lake; feature: Kulunda Steppe; material: water; isolation source: sample PL-Br10 brine of Picturesque Lake | place: Russia: Kulunda steppe | collected 2010-07
AACGCTTCCGCGAGTTCGTCAACGACGAACGCGAAGATCCGGTTCAGGTCTGGACCGAGGAGCGTGGACAGAAACGACCCGCGGATATGACTGCGGAAGAGAAACTCATTGCCGTATCCGGCTGAGTCACAGAGGGAGAAAACCATGAGCACACAACACAACAGTGAATGGCTGACCGTATGCAAGCAGTCGGACCTGGTGCCGGAGGCGGGCGTTGCCGTCTGGACCAAAGCCGGTCCGATCGCCATCTTCCATCTGCCTGATACCCCGGAACAGGTCTTCGCCATCAGTCACTACGATCCCATTGGTGGGGCCAACGTGCTGGCCCGGGGCATCGTCGGTGACATCCAGGGTGAACCTGTGGTGGCCTCGCCGCTGTACAAGCAGCATTTCAGCCTGCGCAGCGGCCAGTGCATTGAGGATGAAGCTGTGAGCGTGCCCAGCTACCGGGCACGGCTCAACGGCGACCGGGTGGAGCTTCAGCTGAGTCAGGGCGCAGCGGATCGGGTCGCGGCCTGATTCCACCCTGGCCCGCCCTTCAGGGGCGGATATCCACCCAGGTCGGATCATGGTCCGAGGAACGCCAGGGGCCGGGTCCATACAGGGGCTGATCGGCCAGACGTGAGTCCGTCTCGTAGCCCAGCACCACCGGCTCATCGGCGTTGATGGACCAGATGCCGGCCGCCACAACGTCGTCTGCCAGCTCGGGCGAGGCCAGTGCGTAATCCAGGGTTCCGGACTGGCCCCGGAAGACGTAGCTGTGATTACGGCCATTACCCTCAGGGTCCACAAGGTTGCGATACCCGGCCGATTCCAGAACCTGCACCGGCTCCTCCCGGGCATAGGCATTGAGATCGCCCATGAGAAGAACCCGGGGGTCACCGCTTTTCTCAGTAAGGCCCTCCAGCCAGTCCCTCTGAGCCTCAACGGCCTGAACACGTTTGCCATTCCAACAGCCCTGACCATCCCCCCGGGCGCTGTTGTCGCCTTCGGCGCTGCCGCCGCAGATCTTGCTCTTGAGATGATTCACCACGACCCAGAACGCCGGACCACCCTCCAGGGCGCGAAAGCGTTGGGCCAGTGGCTGGCGGTTGCCCCACTCGAACGGCGCTCCTTCCAGGGTTCTGGCATCGCCAACCGGCTCCACCCGGTCCTTGCGGTAGATCAGGGCCACCTTGATGGCATCACTTCCAAGTCGCCCCTCAGTCGCACGCAGAGGCTTCCAGTGTGAACCGGCCCCTTCAGCGAAGGAGGCCAGGGCACTGTCCGGTCCGTGCCCATCATTCTGCATTTCAATGAGGCCGACAACGTCCGCCTGGAGGCCTTCCAGAGCACTGAACAGCTTATCCTGCTGACGCTCAAAAGCCTCCCGGGTGCTTGCCCCACGCTCGGTCGGGAAGCCACCGCCGTCGCCATCACCATGGAAGTAGTTCTCGACGTTGAAACCGGCGATGCGCAGCGCACCTTCCCGGGGTGGATCCAAAGGTTCCGGGCGGGAATTGGTCGATTCGATCCGTGGCATTTCCAGAGGCTGTATCCGCCAGTCGCCATAACGGTAATCCAGAATGCCCTCCACCGACCCCAGTTCATCCCCCACACGCACGGTGTTGTCGGCTGAGAGGCCGCCCTCCGGGTAGGGCACCGGGTCGGGGAACTGGCGACGGCTGGCGTCATCGAGGCGGATCATGCGCTGAGCATTGCGTTCGCCCACATGGCCTGCCTCAGCACCCGGCTCGGCCACCTGGGTGGGTCGGTAGAGTCGCTCGTCAGCCAGTTTCAGCACCCCGTAACGGCCCAGCTCATAGTTGCCGGTCACCACCAGCGGCGGCTCAAGTCGCACCCGCATGGCCTGCAGCTTTTCCCGCTCTGACTCAGTCAGCGGCAGGGAGATCGTCACCGGCTCAATCGGCTCAGCCTCGCCACAGTGCGCCTCAATCTGGGTGCGGCTCAGTTGTGTCATGCCTTGATACTGAGACACCTGGCCACGCACGCGCACCTTTTTGCCCGGGCTGACTTCGGCATCCGGTGCATAGACAAAGAGTCCAGTGGAAGCGCCAGGGCTGTCCTGATCCCGGGACTGCTGAATGAAGAAGCCATCCAACTGGTCTTGACCTGTAAAATCACCGCTTACCTTGGCCTTCAGGCTCACCCATTTCCCTTCTTTGGGTGAGCCGTCTGGCCCATGCAGGCTTTCAATGGAAACACTCGAGCCCGAACACTCGCCTGCCCCAGCCTCGCTCAGTGGCCACAACAGAAAGCTCAACACAAAGAAGGCGGGTAACCCCAGCAAAGCAGCCCAAAGCCGCAATTGCTCAAGAAAACGACGGCGTTGATGGAGAATTCCTTTCATACGGCTTATCATCCCTGTACTTATGGCCAGCTTCGCCTATCGGTTAATCCCTATAGGGGGGGTAGAAGTGGCAGATTATACTCACCCGCCAATTCTATCCGTGTCCAGTCGCGCTGTGGCGCCAACTTCCGCGTTATTGAATCAGACTAAGATGGTCATTAACACGTTGACACGCTTTTGGGCTACGGTCGTGAGGAAACTATTGATATGATGGCCGAGGATCAAACAATGAAGGGCAACTCAATGATGCGTCGACAATTTCCTTTTTCCGTAGCCCGAATTGCCCGACGCTGGCGCAAGCTTCTGGATGAGCGCCTCAAGGACCTTGGGGTGACCCAGGCCCGCTGGAGCACCATGGTGGCGTTGCACCGCGGTGGCGAAGGCGTGACGCAGCGTGAACTTGCTGAACTGATGGCCATTGAGAACCCGACGCTGGTTCGCCTGCTCGACAATCTGGAAGAACAGAAGCTGATTGAGCGACGACCCTGTGAGAAGGACCGTCGCGCTCGCCGACTCCATCTGACGCGCCGGGGCGAGCAGTTCATGGAGCAGCTCGACAGCCGGGCTGAAGGACTTCGGGACCAGCTGCTGAGCGGCATCAGCGACGAGGAACTGAAGACCTGTCTGGATGTTTTTGAGCGCGTCCTTCACAACGCTGAGCAGGTCACGCATGATGAGCCCCAAAAGGAAACCGCTCAGGTCTGACTGTTGATCATCCATCGAGCTCACCACAGCATGACCTACAGAAAGATCCGCTATTGGCTGGTCATACTGGCGCTGCTGCCCATGACCGCAATGGGTAGCCGATCGCTTGCCTGGAACTCCGACCAGGACATCGTCGGCCAGTCCAACTGGATCGAGTCGGTCTATGAGGATACCTTCGCCAGTATTGGCGAGGACCATGGCTTCGGTTTTCTGGAGCTGGTCAGGGCCAACCCCGACATCGATCCCTGGCTGCCGGGTGATGATACCCGCATCCAGCTCCCCACGCGCCATATTCTGCCCTCAGAACCCCGAGAGGGGATTGTCGTCAATCTGGCGGAATACCGCCTCTACCACTTCCGCGACGGCCGGGTCGATACCTACCCGGTGGGCATCGGCAACACCAACAACCCCTCGCCCCTGACCAGCACGGAAATCACCATGCGCCTGGAAGAGCCCGCCTGGTATCCGCCGGAGTCCATCCGCGAACAGGCCAAGGAGGATGGTGATCCGCTTCCGCGCATGATCCCGCCTGGCCCGGCCAATCCGCTGGGACCCTATGCACTGCAGCTGGCTGAGCGCGGCTACCTCATTCACGGAACCAACAGGCGCTTCGGCATTGGCCAGCAGGTCAGCCACGGGTGCATTCGGATGTATAACGAGGACATCAGTCGGCTGGTGTGGGAAGCGGAGAAAGGCACCAAGGTGCGTATTGTTGAGGAACCGGTAAAAATCGGCGTCGAAAACGGTCTGGTCTGGTTGCAGATCCACGGGCAGCAGGAAGAGCTGACGGACGAAGACCGGGACGAGCTCTGGCGCGAAGCCGAAGACAAGGTCAGCGAAATGCAGCAGACCAAGCCGCGGGTGGAAATCAACCGGTCCCAGCTGGAGAAGGCGGTAGAGGCCGCCGATGGCATCCCCCGGCGGGTGGGCGAGATTCTGGATCAGGCGCCTATGGCGGAAGCACCTTCAGTTGTTCAGCGCGATTCCCGGGTGTCGAGCAGGTGATCCAGGCTGGTCCCATAATCCGGTGCAAAGACCTCCAGAAAGTACTTTACCTCGGGTAGAGGATCCTCGCTCAGACGCTCCCTGATCTGGGCCGCTGCCTGCTCAAACTCCTGATTGCCTGCCCTCAGCTCCGCCTCGCATTTAAGCAGTGCCGCCAGGCGGTCGGCGGCCTTGACCAGGGTGCGCACTGGCTCATCCCAGTGCTCTTCCTGGATGCAGGGTTCAAAGGCCGGGCGCAAAGTGTCCGGCAGCAGGTCCAGCAGCTCGTTCTGGGCCTGGTGCTCCACATCGGCAAAGGCATTGCGCATGACGCTGGAGTAGTACTTCACCGGTGTCGGCATGTCCCCGGTGATCACCTCAGCCGCATCATGGTACAGACCGGCCACAGCCACGGCATTGGCATCCAGGTTGCCGCCAAACTGGGTGTTGCGGATGTTGGCCAGTGCATGGGCAAGTACGGCCACTTCCCAGGAATGGGTGGCAACGTCTTCCTCAATGGCATTGCGCATCAGACCCCAGCGCCGGATCCAGCGCAGCCGGCCCAGGTAGGCAAAAAACGGACTGGTACGGGGCCTACTCATCGTCCCCGTTGCTATCGTCTCCGTCGTTTTCGTCCCCGTTGTCGTCATCCGGCAGGGTATAGCCAGCATTGCGGATTATCTCACGGGCACCTTCATCCTCACGCATAAAATCCAGAAACGCCTGAGCCGTATCAGAACCGTCCTCAAGCATTACGGCCGCCTGTTCAAGCGGCTCGTAGTACTCTTCGGGAATCAGCCACCAGCGCTCCTCGTCAATGTCCTGCTCCAGGACCTGACTCAGCGCCACGAAACCCAGATCCACAGACCCGCTGCGCATGAACTGGATGGACTGAGCGACGGTGTTTGCATCAACTGTGCGCCTCAGACCAAAGCGAGATCCGTGAATCTCGTCAAGCACCTCCACCGTGGCAGCGCCATAGGGTGAATCCTGATAATCCGGCAGTGAAATCGCGCGGTACGACTCCTCGCGCAGCATCTCTTCCGGGCCGTGCCCCTCGTCGTTTTCCGCTTCATCCGCGAGCAGTACCAGTCGGCCTATCCCATAGACAAAGAGTGTATCCTCCTTGCCGATACCACCCTCGATCAGTTCCTCAGGATGGGTGCGGTCACCGGCGAGAAAGGCGTCAAAGCCGGTTCCCTGACGGATCTGTTGGGCCAGATTTCCGGTGCTGCCGTCAACCAGAGTCACGCGCTCACCTGTTTCATCAAAGAACCGATCAGCAATCTGCTGGGCCGTGCTTTCAAAGTTGCTCGCAACTCCAATCCGGGTCTGGGCCTGCGCCATACCGGTGGCCATCACCAGCAGAAGAATGAGAATGTAACGGTACATGGAATGTCTCCTCGGGATTCACCCGTTCTGAACAGCCTCCCAGTATAAAGGCGCAGGGCCGTTATGGGGAGGGTCAGTGTGGTATTGAGTTGCGCCAGCCTCGCCCCGGCCCCAGAATGAAGCTTTCAGACCACAGGGGAGACGCCAGCTTGGATATTGGGGACATGCGCCGTGATTTCGAAAGCGCGGGCCTTGAGCGCGACGATCTGGATGATGACCCGATCCGCCAGTTTGAGCGCTGGTTTCAGGACGCTGAATCCGCTGGCATCGACGATGCCAATGCGCTGTCGCTGGCCACGGCCGGTGCTTCTGGGGCGCCGACCATTCGCACGGTGCTGCTGAAATACTTTGATCAGCACGGCTTCGTCTTCTATACCAATTACGGCAGCCGCAAGGCCGCGGATCTCAAGGCCAACCCCATGGCGGCCATGCTCTTCCCCTGGGTGTCGCTGAATCGCCAGGTGATCATCGAAGGGGCGGTGGAGCGCGTCAGCAAGGCGGAATCGCTGCGCTATTTCAGTTCCCGCCCCCAGGGCAGTCAGCTTGGGGCCTGGGTGTCCCATCAAAGCGCCGCCATCGAGTCGCGTCAGGCGCTGGAGAGTAAACTTGAACGCATGAAACAGAAATTCCGCGATGGCAACATTCCGTTGCCGGATTTCTGGGGGGGCTATCGGGTGATTCCGCAGCGGATTGAATTCTGGCAGGGCCGCCCCAGCCGACTTCACGACCGTTTTGAATACCGTTGGAGCGAGGGACAGTGGCAGATCAACCGGCTTCAGCCCTGACAACGCCGCTCATATACACCCTGGCGCTGGATCCGGTCACCCACCTGCCTGCTGCCGATATCCTTAACGCAGCAGAGCAGTCGCGTCTGGCAGCCATCAGGCATCCTGAGCGGGCACGTGAGTTTCTGGCCAGCCGCCTGCTTCTGCGCCAGGCACTGCATCACGCCAGTGTGCAGGTCGGGGTGGCAACTCCTGATTTCTCCCGGCTCCCGGCTGCGGGCCCACCACCCTCCCTGAGCGGACTGCAGGCCGGGCTCAGCCATGCACCCGGCCATATTGCCTGCGCGGTTCATCACAGCCCAGTTGGCGTGGACATTGAGTGCAGCGACCGACGGCCGCCCTGGCGCTCCCTGGCTCGACGTTGGTTCAGTGACGTGGAGCAGCAGTGGCTCGAGCGCCAGAAGCCCGGCAAGGCGTTCCTGATGTTATGGACGCTCAAGGAGGCATGGCTCAAAGCCAATCACTGGGGCATTGCCGGTAACCTCCAGAGCCTGCGGTTAAGCACCGACTCGGCAGAAAAGCCGGTGCTGAGCGCTGACACACAGGGGCGGGCTTGGTACGCTGCCACGGCATGTCACCAGGGGGTGCGTATGGCTGTGGTCTGGGAAAAGGCCGGAACCCCTCATGTGCTGACCTGCGAACAGCTTGCAGGCGACCCGGTCAGGGCTTTTGCGCCCATGGCTCTGGCCTGGCAGCGGGTACCCCTCACCAACAGAGACAGGAGACAGGCATGACCACTTTGCCCTGTGTCGAGATTGAACCGAACCAGCAACCGGCGAATGCCAGTGTCATACTGCTGCACGGCATTGGTGCGGACGGGCACGATTTCGAACCACTGCCTCCGGAGCTGGGGTTGCCGGATACCGCAGGAGTGCGCTTTGTCTTTCCCCATGCGCCCAGCCGACCGGTGACTGTCAACGCGGGCATGCAGATGCCGTCCTGGTATGACATTCTGGAAATGCAGATTGACCGCAAGGTGGACACGCAGCAGCTGCGCGTCTCCTCAGCACAGGTCCATGAACTCATCGACCGTGAGCGGGAGCGGGGCGTTGCCGCTGAGCGCATCATCGTAGCGGGCTTCTCCCAGGGCGGAGCTGTTGCCATTGAAGCTGCGCTCACCTATCCGGAGACCCTGGCCGGGCTTATGGTGCTCTCCTCCTACTTCGCTACTGCCGACAGCATCCGCCCCAGTGGGGCCAACGATGAGCTGCCAGTTCTGGTATGCCATGGCACTGCTGACCCCGTGGTGCCGCACCTGTTGGGCGAACGCGCAGCCCGCCAGCTTGAGGAGCGTGGCCACCCTGTCACGCTGCGCACCTTTCCCATGGAGCATGGCGTCTGTCCGCAGGAGATTGCCGTCATCGGGCAATGGCTGACCCGCTGGCTCAATCTCACCTCATGAGTGCAGAAGGGCAGCGCTGCCCCTGGTGTGGGGATCAGCCGGATTACATCGAATACCATGATGATGTCTGGGGGCGGCCGGTGGCCGGGCGCAATGAGCTGTTTGAGAAGCTCTGCCTGGACGGACAGCAGGCCGGGCTGAGCTGGCTGACAATCCTGCGCAAGCAGCAGGGTTATCGCGATGCCTTTGCCGATTTCATGCCTGAAACCGTGGCCGCCTTTACCGATCAGGACATTGAGGCAAAACTGGGCAATCCAGCCATTGTCCGCAACCGTAAGAAGCTTGAGGCCATAGTGGGAAACGCTCGGGCAGTACTGGCGATGGAAGAGAGTGGCGAGGATTTTGCGGTGTTTCTCTGGTCATTCACGGGCGGGCGGCCACTGATCAATGCGTGGCAGAGTCAGGATCAGGTGCCCACGGAAAGCCCTGAATCAAGAGCCATGTCTCGGGCGCTGCGTCATCGCGGGTTCCGATTTGTGGGCCCAACCATCTGCTATGCGTTCATGCAGGCGGTGGGAATGATAAACGATCATCTTCTAGGCTGCCCAGTCCGGGCGGAGACGCGCAAGGTCAGTGAGGCGTTCGCTCTTCCACTCAGGGATCGATCCGGGCCGTACTGAACGGTAGAATTGATACATATAACAGGCGGGATCCCAGCATGCGAATCACTCAGTACTCCGACTACTCCCTGCGTGTTCTCATCTATCTCGATGTGAAGAACGGCGAGAGGGCGACCATCCAGGATATCGCCACAGCCTATAACATCTCCAAAAACCATCTGATGAAGGTGGTCAACCAGCTTACCCAGCTTGGCTACATCCGCGCCATCCGTGGCAAGCAGGGTGGGATCAGCCTTGCCCGGCCGGCCAGGGAGATCAATCTGGGTGTGCTGTTGCGTGAAACCGAGCAGGATATGGGGCTGGTTGAATGCTTCCGTCCGGACAATCAGTGTGCCATTACCCCGGTTTGTCGCCTCACGCACATCCTGCAGGAAGCACTGGAATCCTTCCTGGCGGTACTCGATCGCTACTCCCTGGCTGACCTGGTGCAGCACCAGCATCAGGATGCCATGGCTCGACTGCTGAACATTGAACCCATACGAATGCCGGCGGATTAACCGGTATGGCGGGAGCTGAGCTGGCAGCAGTAGCCTTGGGCGGTGCTTTGGGTGGCGCCATGCGCTACTGGGTGACCCTGATTACGACGCGTGTCGCCGGCCAGTGGCTTCCCTGGGGCACACTCGCTGTCAACTGTCTTGGCTCACTGCTCATTGGTCTGTTTGCTGGGCTGCTGGGTTCCTCAGCAACCGAATCAAGTGCCGGTCTGCTGTTGATTATTGGCTTCTGTGGCAGTCTGACCACCGTCTCTTCCTGGGCACTGCAGAGCCTTGAGTTGCATGAGAAGGGTCGCCCCGTAGCGCTACTGCTCAACCTGGTGCTGACACTGGTGTTGGGCTTCGCGGCGGCGCTGTTCGGGCTCTGGGTCACCGGGGGCTGGGGATGATCAATCGCACCAACGCCTGGCTGACGCTCTGGATTGCTCTGGGCAGCCTGCTCGGCAGTGTCGGCCGCCATGGTCTGCAGATCACTCTGGCCAGCCCAGAGCCCGGTGCTTTTCCTGCCGTTACTCTGATGATCAACACACTGGGCTCGGTGGCCATTGGCTGGCTGGCTGCGCTGAAACTGCCAACGAACCACTGGCTGACACGGCTTGGCTGGCGGCAGTTTCTGATGACCGGGGTCTGCGGTGGCTTCACTACCTTTTCCATCTTCAGTCTGCAGACGCTGTCACTGGTTGAGAAGCAGTTGTGGCTGGCGGCCGGACTGAATACTGTTTTGACGGTGGTGTTCATGATGGCGGGTGTCATCACGGGGTATCGCCTCGCACAGCCTCGGGCATCCAAAAACTGAACCTCAGCGTAAGCTCCCTGGAGCAGCCTGAATTAAGGAAATACGCCATGAGAATCAGTCTGGAGCAGTTACGCGAGCAACGAGCACTGGTGACCCGCACCGATATCCGCTCCATTGAGGGTAAGCACTATATGGCTGTTATACATATGGGTGACAGTCAACGTATACTCTCTAACCATCAGGACGAGACACTGATGCTGCCCAGCGTGGCCGCCATGAATGAACTGCTCGATGAACAGGGAATCACCAACCGTATGCTGGTCCACGACTCGCCCTACAACGAAATGATCGGTCTGGATGAGGTCGGCGTTGACCCGCTGCGAATCGCGACCGGAGAGCATCGCTGATGCTGGCAATACAGCGGTTGGCGATCACTTTCGGGCTGCTGGGGCTCATACCCTTTGTGGGCAGCATGCTGGGCGTTCTGTTCATGCCGGAGTTTGAGCTGGCGGCCAGTCGGCTGTTCTATCTCTACAGTGCAGGCATCCTGGCGTTTATGGCCGGCGTCTACTGGCCAGTCAGCATGCAGATTGAGCGGCGCTCCTACCCCATATCACCGGTCCACGCGCTGCTGATCAGCCAGTTTTTCTTCGTCAGTGCCGGACTCACGCTGATAAGTCCCTGGCACTTTCAGGTGCTGATCTATCCGATTCTCTATATTCTGCTCTATCTCATCGATGTTCTGGCCATGCGCGGTTACTGGCCGGGCTGGTATCTGAAGTTGCGACTGGTACTGACCAGCGTAGTGGTGCTGTGCCAGCTGCTGGTGGGGGCCGCTCTGTTCGGCGTGGTCGGGTAACCTCAGTTACCCGCCACATCGGCAAACAGTACGGCGTGATCACGCAGTTTTTTCAGTGCTCCCTTTTCAATCTGGCGGACCCGCTCGCGGCTGATGCCCAGCTGTTGTGAGATTACCTCCAGCGTCTCCGGCTCATCCCGCCCGACCCCAAAGCGCCGGCGTACCACGTCCGCCTCACGCGGGCGCAGCAGATGGAACAGATCCGCCAGCATCCGTTCCCGGTCGCGTGCCGCCAGCGGGCTTTCATCCCAGTCCTCGGGTTCATCCGCCAGTGTATCTCCGAGCTCCAGCTCACCTTCGCTGCTGATGGGTGTGGCGGTAGACACCTCAGGTCGGGCAAAACCCAGCAGTTCATCGACCCTCTGGGGGGTTGTTTCCGCCTCCCGAGCAAGCGCCTCACGATCCGGCGCCACGCCCGTCTCGCGGGTCAGGCGTGCCTCGATGGCCTGCAGCCGGCGGATCTCATCCACCACATGATCGGGCGTGCGCACCACCCGGCGACCGCGCTTAATGGCACGCTTGACCTCTTCTGATATCCACCAATAGGCATAGGTGGAGAACTTGAAGCCCCGGGAGGGATCAAAGCGCTCCACCGCCTTGATCAGGCCCAGATTGGCCTCCTGAATCATGTCCGGCAGTGGCAGACCGCGCCCCTGCTGTCCGCTGGCGATGTGGACTGCCAGACGCAGGTTGCTGTGGATGAGCTGGCGTCGCAGTTGCCGGATGCTGTGCAGTTGCAGCCGAGCCCGCTCACTGAGTGACCCCAGGTGGGACTCCACCAGGCTGAGCACATCCCGGATGGTCAGCGCCTCGGGCCCTTCCACGCTGAGTTCATCGGACAGCGCTGTCAGTACCTGCTGCAATGAGGCCGCCAGTTCCCGTTCGGCTTCCTTGCCCAACAGAGAATAGCGGTGTGCATCGCGGAAGTAGTGACCCACGACCGACGCCGGCTCATTGTCGTAAAGCGTCTCCGGGTCTTCGGATACCGGTTCCTTCCAGTCGATGCTCGTGTCAGCCCTGACGCCGTCCAGCAGCTCCCGGTCACGCTGCTCCATTGGATCCAACAGCGTATCCATAGTCATTACTCTGGCTCGTGAATGAACGGGCTCTGTGCCCTTCTATTGATACTCTAAAAAGACGCTATCGGATGACTCAAGTAGCCGTGGCGCCCGATTGGAGGGGGCAAGAAGGGTATGCTGCCAGCCCGCCTGTGGCGGGCCTGACAGCCGATAGCCCTGGGTTATGCAGTGGATTGAATTATGCCATCATGCGGCAACGATCGCGTATTCGTGTTTATGGGGTTCTATCAGGATACCATGCAGCGTACTGATGGCGCGCTCATAATCACTTTCCTCAACCACAAACTGGATATCCACCTGGCGCATGCATTGGTGCATGGCCAGAATCGGAATTTCCTCATCCGACAGTGCCTTTACACAGGTCTGGAGCAGTCCAGGCACCTGCATGTCGCTGCCGATGGCCGAAACAATGGCCACTTTGCGGGTAGAGATTTCCGCACTGGGGAAAATCTCCTCCAGTGACTTTACCACCCGCTTGATGGTGCTCAGCGTTGCGTTGACGTAGTGGGTGATGGTATTTGCGTTGGTATCCTTGGTGATGAAGTGCACGTTGTGGCGCGACAGCACTTCCAGGAATTTGCGATCCGCACCCGGCTCACCCAGCATGTCCTGGTCAAACACCTCAATGCCAAACACGTGCTTGATGCCGGCGACGATCTCCACCTGGGGTTTTTCGCTGACGTAGTCCCGGGTGATCAGCGTGCCGGTGTGCTCGGGTTCAAAGGTGTTCTTCAGTCGCAGCGGAATATCGGCCTGGCGCATCCCTTTGGCGGCACGCGGGTGAATTGCCTCCATGCCCAGGTTGGCCAGTTGATCGCCCACGTCGTAATTCGTACGACCCAGTGGCACGACCTTTTCGGCGTCCACAATCTTGGGGTCGGCAGAGCTCAGGTGGTATTCCTTGTGAATGACCGCCTCGCGCGCCTCGGTGATGCAGGCAATGCGGCTGAAGGTCATTTCACTGTAGCCCCGGTCAAAGGTGCGCATCAGCCCTTCCTTGCACTGGGCATAGCCGGTCACAATGGCCAGCTCACGGCTGAGATCAATCTTGTCAAACGCCTGCTTGACCTTTTCATCAAGGGGCAGGGTCTCGTTGTCGCGCCAGCCGGTCAGGTCCACCAGGCGTGCGTTGTAGCCCTCGTTCTGCAGCAGCAGAGTGGTGTTGAAGGCGCTGTGCGCCTCACCGATGCCCGCCAGCATTTCCCGCACCGTGAGCAGATGGTCCTCAAGCTGGAAATGGCCGTAGGAGCACAGTCGCTGCAGATCCAGCAGGCAGTTGCGAACCCCCTCGATGCGCTCGGCAATGAACTGATCCGCCTGCTGGCTCAGCAGTTCATCGCCGAAGAGCTCTTCATTGATGTCACAGAGGTATTTGGAGAGCTTGGTCAGCTCATCGCCCCAGGCCCAGTCGGAGTCGGAGGAGGAAAACAGGGCGTAGACGCCAGCGTCGCCGGTTTTCTTGTGCTCCAGCAGCCGGTCCGTGACCCCCCCATAGGCGGAAACCACAAAGATGCGGTTATACACCTCCTCTTCGGGGCGGTTGCCAATGATGATGTTGTCGCGCACGGCGGCGTAATCCGACATGGACGTACCGCCGATCTTTTCTACCGTGTGATTGGCCATGGTTTCGATCTTCAGTCTCGGCTGAATTTGCGGCAGATGAGTCGGGCCATCTACCGACCGGATGAATTACTGCTCAATATAGATGCTGCCTTTGCGCCTGTGCATACCAGCGCCTTCAGGAGTCGCCTTTAAAGGGGCCGATGCGCAGCAGGTATTCAGAATCGTGCTGACCGCCGAAATGGGTTTTACTGTCAAAAAACACCGAGCGATCAGTGTCTGCGCCCAGATCCCGGGCAAAAGACAGGAACAAGCCCCAGGACGCGTCATTGTCCTCGGTAATGGTGGTATCCATGAATCGCACGTCCCGGCAAGCCGGGCGCTGAATGATTTCACGCAGCATGCGCTTGCCAAGGCCGGTGCCACGGGCTTCGCCATGGACAGCCACTTGCCAGACAAATACCGTGTCCGGCTTTTCGGGAGGTATGTAGGCAGAGATGAATCCAACCAACCGCCCGTCAAGTTCAGCGGCCACACCCGTCGCCGCGAAGTGCGTGCACTGGAGCAGGTTGCAGTAGATGGAGTTGGGGTCGAGTGGTGGGCACTCCGCGATCAGTTGATGAAGCCGGTAACCGTCTTCACCGCGGGGTTGGCGCAGCACTATGGCATCCGCCGGGGGCGTGTCGCTACTCATGCAGTCTATCTGTCATGAAGGCATCGGAGCTGGTCCGCTGTTCTGCCTGTCACTCCTATAGGATTGATTTCGAGGGCTTTTGTTTGCCTTCGGTGCGATAACACTATGCTGATATTATAAACTCTGACCGGCAGAAATCAATCCGCCGACCATTTTCTGACCAACACACAGCAAGAGCACACCATACTCAGGCATTGAAGATCTGCTCAAATATCCCGTGGTGCAAGGCGCGATCCTCCTCGCTGAACAGGGTCCAGCGGATGCGAATGACGCTGTTGAGTTCACCGCTTTTCGCCAGAACTGCCCGGGAGGCCACCTCCGCCGCGTAGTCCATGGGAAAGCCGAAGGCCCCTGTGGATATGGCCGGGAATGCAACCGATGTGAGCTGTTTTTCCTCAGCCAGCTCCAGTGCGCGGTGATAGCAGCTGGCCAGCAGCGTTGCGGCTTCCTCATCGCGGCCGTAGACCGGACCCAGACAGTGGATCACATATCGGTTGGGGAGATTGAACGCTTCGGTGACCACCGCCTCACCTGGGCGGATGGGTGCCAGCGCTCGACAGGCCTGGGCCAACTCGGGCCCGGCCACAGTGTGGATGGCGCCGGCGACACCGCCCCCGCTCTGGAGTTCCGCATTGGCGGCATTGACCACAGCATCCATGTCGCTCTGCTGTGTGATGTCACCCTGCACACACTCAATGGTGAGCCCATTGGCCTGAAACGTCATGCCTGTCTCCTGTTTCCCCACATTGTCTGAACCCCATTGTTGTTCCCATGCCGCTGAGCGTAAAGCACCTTCGCACAATCAACGGGAGAACAGGTTGACCAGCACCGTCAGGAGCACACTGATCAGCAGCATGGAGGTAATGGGAACAAATACCCGGGTATCCCCGGTTTCCGAGCGTATGTCGCCGGGGAGGCGGCCAAACCAGTTCAACAGCCAGGGGGCATAGTGAAGAACAAGCCCCACAGCAATGAGAATCAACCCAGCAATGATCAGCCAGCGCGACATAACAGCTCCAATGGATTCAATTCGGAATCACCTGACCGCATCCGTTATCCTGTGCCCTTTGCAAACAGACATTATAACGGAATGCCCTCATCATGACGCCAGAGCATGCTTTTACTGAGGATGAGCGCAAGGCGCTCTACCGGACCATCGCTGGACGGCGTGACATGCGCCATTTTCTGCCGGATCCGGTGCCCGAGCAGCTGCTGTCACGCCTGCTGGCCGCCGCCCACCAGGCGCCCAGTGTGGGCCTGATGCAGCCCTGGCAGTTCATCCGTGTGACCGAAACGGCTCGGCGCGAGCGCATCCACGCACTGGTGGAAGAGGAGCGGGCGCGTACGGCCGAGGCGTTGGGTGAGCGCAGTGATGAGTTCATGCGGCTGAAGGTGGAAGGCATCCGCGAGTGCGGTGAACTGCTGGTGGTGGCCTTGCGCGACGGACGCGACAAGCACGTCTTTGGTCGCCGGACCATGCCGGATATGGATCTGGCCTCCGCCTCCTGCGCCATCCAGAATCTCTGGCTCGCCGCCCGGGCGGAGGGGCTCGGCATGGGCTGGGTATCGCTCTTTGATCCTGACGCCCTTGCGCAGCTCATGGGTATTCCCGAGGGCGGACGCCCCATTGCAGTGCTTTGCCTGGGGCATGTGGCCGAGTTCTACGACCGTCCCATGCTGGAAGCGGAGGGCTGGACCCAGGGCAAACCTCTGGCGGACTTTGTCAGCGAGAACCGTTACTGGGATCCGGACGACTGAGCCGTCTCGTCACGCAGCGCCACAAACTCACCGACGAGCCGCCCCGCATGCTCGCCCTCGAACTCCAGCACCGACGCCACCTGGATGCGTGCCCGACCGCGTCGTTCCAGCATTTTCAGAAACGGCGCCCAGCGTTCGCTGTCGGCGAGCGTGGCCCTGGCCTGGAACTGGCCTGCAATAGGGCGTTCGTAGTCCATGGTATTGCGCTGGATCACCAACTGGCTGGTGAGCCCGGCGTTACGCAGCCGCAGATGCAGCAATGACCAGGCCGCCAGGATGGCGACGGCCGAGGCGCTGCCGCCAAAGACGGTTTCACGGTGGTTGATGTTGGGTTCCAGCGGTGCGCCCAGGGTGATGGCGTCGTCAGTTACCGAGGTCACGGACACAGCCATGGCCTTGGACAGCGGAATGTGGCGGTGGAGGTAGTGCTCTAGCTCGGCTGGGCTCATCCTGATGGTCCTTTTTATGACTATTCCAACGGATGATAGCCCATCAGTCCTCAGGGAATCGACTTGCTCACAGGGGCCGAAAGGGGGCTGAGGTTACCGGACTGATCCCGGGACTGGATCGCAAAGTACCAGGTTCCGGACGACAGTCCCTGGATATCATGCTCCATGGTGTTGGGGTCATCAATTTCGACGGTCTGGGCCAGGCGTTGCGGCGACTGTCCGTAACGGATGGTATAGCCATCCAGCTCGGCCATACTCAGGCGCTTTCCATCGATCCGCTGTGACGGCGCCACCCAGGACAGGCTGGCATAGGCGCCGCTGAACACGCCATCGCTGCTGCCTTTGCAGCCGGCAATCATCAGAACGCCGAGTAGAGCAAGAGCTGTGAAAAGACTGCGTCTCCATGGCCTGGACAGGTCGTTGGAGCTACTCATGGGCAAACCCTGTTATCGTTTGGGTCATGCAGGTTTGGGGTAGGAGTTTTACACTGTTTTACAGAGAAGGCAAAGTCAGTGCCCGCCAGAGTAATTACTGTTGTGTAATAGCCTGACGGGCGGCCCGGCCCAATGGATTGGCAGGGCTGGAAGTGCGCGTTCAGCGCAGTTGAGGGTTCAGTGTATAGGTTCCCATCACGGAGGCCTGGTCCAGTATGTGCCCGTCAATGGCCTTCTCCACATCGCCGCCGCGGAACGCCTCGCCAAGCTCCAGCCGGTCGGTATCCAGCGCGAACACGGTGAAAACGTAGTGGTGGACGATCTCGTCGTTCCAGGGCGGGCAGGGACCGTCGTAGCCACCGTAGGTGCCGGCGAGATCCGGATTGCCGGCCAGAAAGTCCGTGTAGTCGTTGATGCCGCGCTTGCCCAGGGCATCGGTGACCGGCTTCTTGCCACCGGGTACGACCTCGTGGGATTCCTGGCCTTCGGCAATCCGCCGGGTATCGGCCGGGACATCCACCAGCAGCCAGTGATAGAAATCCACCCGCGGGATGCTGGCCGATACGGTCTTGCCTTCCTGGTTCACATCATCCGCCTGACTGGGCACATCCGGGTCCTTGATCATGACCACGAAACTGCGTGTGCCTTCCGGCACGTCCGACCATTCCAGTTCCGGGTTCAGGTTGCGCCCCAGTGCCATGTGGTTTTCCGGGTCATAGACCCCGAATGCAAACTTCTCGGGAACTGGCTTGCCTTCTTCGACTCCGTGTACGATCAGTTTCATAGCACCTCCTCTCAGGTTGTTCCATTTCACACTAAGGCAGTGACCGACGCTGTCAAGCCGCCTGGGTTGAGCGGACAAAATCCGAGGCTCTTCAGAGGTGTGCCAGCTCGTGCAGTTGGGTATCCAGCGCGGCGCTGTCCAGCGGTTCATCATCGATGATCTCAAGGCGGTTTTCCGCCGCTTCGGTGACGGGCTGCACGCTGAGCGTGCCATCGGCCAGATTCAGTGCCAGCCAGCCCTGGTCCGTGTGCACCACACCCTTGAGCCGTTGCCAGTCACTGCCATGGCAGAAGGCCAATACGGCGTCATGCGCGAAGACGCGATCCGGATGGATACGCCAGCCACAGCTGTAATGGGCATCGCCCTCGTTGGGTACACATTGCCAGGGGGCGTCGCTCAGCGGAGGCGCTTCCCGGGGGTGTTCGTGATGATGGTCGTGGTGGTGGTGTTCGTGCTGGCGATGGGCATGGGGATCAGTCGCGGGCCGGTCCTGATGCGGGCCCATCAGCCAGGACAGTTCGAGCTTACCGTTGCGGGTCTCCTCAATTCGCGCCTTGGGCGGTTCAAAGGCCGCAGCCCAGTCGCGGAAGCGCTGCAGATCCTCGGCGCTGCACAGGTCGGTCTTGTTGGCCACCAGCACGTCGGCCACAGCGGCCTGATCCTGGAAATGCACATTGGTGCGGACCTTTTCCTCCACCAGGCGGGTGGGGTCAATCAGACACAGGGTTGAGGCCAGCTGCAGGGTATCCTGGTAGAACTCGCCGGTGAGCGTCTCCAGAATCTTCGAGGGGTGGCCCAGGCCGGTGGGCTCAATCAGCAGCCGATCCGGCTTCTCGCGCTGGATCAGCATGTTCAGCCCGATCTGCATGGGCAGACCGGCGACACAGCACATGCAGCCGCCAGGGATCTCCTTCACCGCAGCCCCTTTGCCCTCGAGTAGCGCACCATCGATACCCACCTCACCGAATTCATTGACCAGCACCGCCCAGCGCTCACCGTCCGGTTTGCGTTTGAGCAGATCCAGTATGGCGGTGCTTTTGCCGACACCCAGAAAACCAAGGATCACATGGGTGGGGATGGGGTGCGTCATAGAGTCTGTTCTCCCGGTGAGTGGATGGCGCGCAACAGCATACCAGCCTTTACAGCAAACCCAACGAACAAGATGTTATAACATATCAATCAAAAGGAGAGGTTCATGTCCATCCATGCCCAGGCCAGACCGCACCAGCGAAGTGATTGATGCCTCCGGTGATGACTGGCAGATCATGCCGCAGAAGCGGCTTCTTTTCAGTCTCGATGTTGCCTGATCATTCGGGAGCACGGCTCAGCCGGCGGATCAGCGATTCCGATTCCGGGTGCTCGTCGGCCAATGCATCGGCATCGCCCCATTCGAAATCGGCAAAATCGAAGCCGGGACTGACGGTGCAGCTGACCAGCAGGAAATCACCATCCACATCGGGTTCGGCGGCAAACCAGGTGTGAGGCTCGATGGTGAGGGTCAGCTCGCTGTCACCGCCGAGGTGGTGGGTGACGATGCTGCCGTTCTCAATGCAGTGGATCAGAGCACTGGCGCCGCCGTGCCAGTGCCAGAGCTCGTGGCTGCGCAGCCGGTGCCAGGCGCTGTAATGGCCACGTTCAAGCAGGTAGTGGATGGCCGTCATGGTCGGGCGTTCGCCATGCTCGGTACGCACAGTCACCGGGCTGGCGAAAAAACGCCGATAGAAACCGCCTTCCGGGTGGGGTTCAAGCCCCAGAGTCTTCTTCCAGTCATCCGCATCGTGCACGCCAAACTCCCAATTACTGTTCAGGGCCCGCCGTCTACCGGGCCTTCTCTTTGGATTTACCGCTGTGCAGGTTCAGCCCCACCCGCGTGACCTGATCTCCGCTGACCGCCTTGACCACCAGCTTCAGCGGCCCGAGGCGCAGCTTGTCACCGACAACGGGGTGGCCGTGGGCGCGGCGGAAACAGGTTGACAGCGACAGGCCGGGATCATACCCGGAAATATCGATACCGTAGAACTGTTCCACATCGCCGATGGTTGCCTCGCCATTGAGTACGAACTCCCCAAAGAACTGGCGCTCCTCCAGCGGGCTGGAGCGCGGTTTGTCCTCGAATACCTTACCCAGCACTTCGGTCTGGCCGGAGCCGGCCAGCACAGCCACCACATCCCCATCGGCTACCCGCAGATCGGGGGATGGGAAAAGCAGCTGCTCATCCCGGAAAACACCGGAGACGACAGCGCCGTCGGGTAGATTCAGCCGGTTCAGCTGAATCGGCTCCTCCCAACGCTCACCCTTCAGCGTGAACAGTAGCAGCTCATGGTCGCCGGCCGAGGGCATATCCAGGGGCAGTCGACGATTGGGCTCCTGGCTGGCGGGGACTTCCAGGCGCAACCGGGCAGCCAGTGGTGTCAGTGTCGTGCCCTGGACCAGCAGTGACACCAGCACCACGAAGAAGGCCACATTGAACATCACATGCGCATGTTCAACGCCAGCCATCACAGGGAACAGGGCCAGCACAATCGGCACGGCACCACGCAGCCCCACCCAGCTGATGAACGCTTTTTCATTCCAGTGGAAATCAAAGGGAGCCAGCGTCAGCAGGACCGCCAACGGGCGAGCAACCAGTATCAGCGTCGCCGCTATGGCAAGACCCGGCACAGCCACCTCAATCAGCTGGGATGGCGTGACCAGCAGCCCCAGGATCAGAAACAGCAGCATCTGCGCCAGCCAGGCCAGTCCATCATGCATCTGCAGAATGGCCGGCATCATGCGCACCCGGCGGTTACCCAGAACCACACCGGTCAGATAGATGGCCAGAAAACCACTGCCGCCCAGGGTGTTGACGCCACCAAAAATCACCAGCCCTCCCGCTGCCACCAACAGGGGGTAGAAGGCCGGCACCAATGGAATGCGGTTGAGCAACGCCGCCAGCCCCAACCCTCCGAGCCAGCCGCCCAGCGCGCCGAGACCAAACTGCTGAACCAGCAGCATGATGGATTCAAGAGCCGCTCCGTCACCGTTATGACTCAGCAGCGACAGCAGTACCAGTGTCAGGAAGATGGCCATCGGGTCGTTGCTGCCCGACTCAATCTCCAGAGTGGCACTGACCCGGTCATTAAGGTGCAGGCCTCGCCCCTGCAGCAGTGCGAAGACCGCAGCGGCGTCAGTGGAGGAGACGATGGTTCCAATCAGCAGGCCCACCAGCAGCGGCAGGTCAAACAGCCACATGGCGGCCAGCCCGGTCACTGCTGCCGTCAGCGCCACCCCGACGGTGGCCAGCATGGCCGCTGGACGCAGGCCCACCCGGAAACTGCTGGCGCGGGTGCGCATGCCGCCATCCAGAAGGATGATGGCCAGGGCCAGGTTGCCGGCAAGAAAGGCTGTTTCAAAATCATCGAAACGCAGCCCACCCAGCCCGTCTTCGCCCGCCAGCATGCCAATACCAAGAAACAGCAGCAGTATTGGCATACCGATGCGGCTTGATAGGGGGCTGAGCACAATACTGATACTGAGCAGCAGACCGATGAAAAGCAGTATGTCCGTGGGCAAACAGCGCTCCTTTAAGCAATCGGTTACCGGTCCCGGCCCGCAGGCGACCTCACCAGCATAACAAAATGTTCATCGCTACCGGACTTGCAGGCATCTCGGAGGGAAAGATAATGCCGCAGCAAAAGTTGCGTTTTCCGAAGTTCGACACCAAGGTTATAGGAGTTCCGACAGCTAATCACCTGCATCAGGCAGATGAGCGCTTGCCATGTATCAGATCGCTCAACACCGTTACTTTCGTCGTAACCAGCGGGGCCGGGATTTTGTGGTCAGTGATGTCCACGGAGAGTTCGATCGGCTCCAACATGCCCTGCGCGCCCAGGATTTCAACCCGGAGCTGGATCGTCTGTTCGCACTTGGTGACCTGGTGGACCGTGGGAGCCGCAGTGCCGATCTGATTGGCTGGCTGGAAAAGCGATGGTTTTTCAGTGTTCTGGGCAACCATGAGCTGTTACTCCTGGATGGAATGAGCAACCCCGCCTGCGCGCCGCTCCATCAACGCAACGGCGGCGGCTGGTTCTACCGCCAGTCCGGTACCGAGCAGGCCTATCAGGCCGCTCTGTTGCGTGAGCACCTGGCGTTGGCCTTCACCATCGACACTCCGACCGGTGAAGTCGGACTGATTCATGCCACTGCTCCCTCCGACTGGCGTACCGTTCAGGAAGTGCCCCTGGAAGAGGGTCACTGGCAGGAGCTGGTCTGGGATCGCAGTGACTATCACCGGGCACTTGAAGCGCCGGATATGATTCCACCGGTTCGGCATGTCAACGAGGTGGTCCACGGTCACGTCTCCTGCCCAAGCCCGATCCGTGTGGGTAACCGTACCTGGATTGATACGCTTTACCGGGGCGGCCAACTCACACTGATGCCTCTGGTCGCCCTGTCGGGGCTACAGTCACTGCGAAACCCAAGCCACGGAAACTGACTCATTCCGAACGGGCTGGCCGGTACCGGGCGGGATCAATGCGTTGGCGTTTGAGGCGGGACGCCAGTGTGGTCGGCTTGATACCCAGCAACTCGGCTGCACCGCCGGAGCCAAATACCTTGCCGCGACAGTGACGCAGCGCATTGATCATGTTCTCGCGGTCCTGTTCGCGCTTGCGGGCTTCAGTAAGCGGCTTAATGGCCCCTTCCTCCTGAACAGGGTGGGAGTGATGCGTCCCGGAGGATTCCCGATCCGCTGGCAGATCGAACTGAAGGCGACTGCCGCTGGCCACGATCACCTGTCGCTCAATCACATTCTCCAGCTCCCGCACATTGCCCGGCCAGCTGTAGCGCTGCAGGGCCTCGACATCCGCCAGACTCAATTGCAGCCCCTGCCGGTTGAACTTGCGGCAGGCGTGCTGGAGAAACAGCTGTGCCAGGGGCGCAATGTCTTCCGGACGCTGGCGCAGGGGCACGGACTCGATGGGAAAGACATTGAGGCGGAAGTACAGATCCTCCCGAAAGCGCCCCTCAGCCACCTCAGCCTTCAGGTCGCGGTTGGTCGCGGCGATGACGCGTACGTCCACATAGCGGGTTTCATTCTCGCCAATGCGCTCGAACTGTTGATCCTGCAGGACACGCAGCAGTTTGCCCTGGAGAGACAGAGGGATTTCTCCCACCTCATCCAGAAAGAGCGTGCCGCCGTCGGCCAGCTCGAAACGCCCGACCCGGTTGCTGACTGCACCGGTAAAGGCCCCCTTGACGTGCCCGAAGAATTCGCTCTCAAACAGCTCTGCGGGAATGGCCGCACAGTTGACGCGGATCATGGGTCGCTCGGATCGGTCACTGGCATTGTGTATGGCGCGTGCCACAAGTTCCTTGCCGGTCCCGGATTCGCCGGTGACCAGCACATTGGCGCCGGTGGGGGCGACCAGATCAATGCGCTGGCGCAGCGAGGC
>LKMJ01001186.1_pt1 | contig 22515 bp, 13 predicted proteins | sample 643391 | NCBI WGS metagenome assembly LKMJ01 (sample SAMN04112250, study PRJNA286221) | soda lake metagenome | biome: soda lake; feature: Kulunda Steppe; material: water; isolation source: sample PL-Br10 brine of Picturesque Lake | place: Russia: Kulunda steppe | collected 2010-07
CCCTGCACCGATATATTAACACCTGCCATAGGCTCGCCCGTTCTCGCATCCACAACAGATCCCGAAACGGTTATTCGCTGTTGATCATTTTCATAATCTCCTGCTAACGTTTTTTCAACGCCTGCAGAAAACAGGAAAAGAGTTAAAACAGTAATTATTTTTGTGAGTACTTGTAGCTTTCCTGTCATAATGAATTATTTAGGTTCAGAATTTAAGGTGAAATCAGACTGGTTTAGAATGGTTACATCACTTTTGTTACCAAGTAAATAAGAATCTTTCCGTATTATATGCAAGCGCTTCCACGATTTTGTTACATTTGATTTTAAAACTCAAGTTTGTTGAATATAACGAAGCATATAATACAGGCTTTTCGTATTTATTTTTTAATACATGCATTGTATCAGATTAACCTTTATTAAACTGCAATTTAATTTTATAAACCTCACAAAGATTCATTTTACAGTGGTTTTAAAATATTAAATTCAATTTGATTATTGTTGTAATTTTCCATCACTATACACGTTTTTCGTCTAACCCACAGGTAATTCACTCAACATGATAAAACCATTTTTTTTCTCGCTTTTAATCTTCATTATTTCTCCTGTATTATTCGCTCAGTCAAATAATGAACAACACCAATCCCCTTCAACCGTCAGTGTAAATGCTGAAGGTGAAATCAATATTGCCGCTGATATTCTTTTATTCCAGATTACTATTAATCAATTTAAAGATTCGGCATCAGAGGCCTTTACACAGCATAAAGAACAGGAGCGCTTTTTGACTTCGTTATTGATTGAAGAAGGTATTGAAGAGAAAAGTATAAGCGCGCAGCCTATAAACATAGCTCCCAGGCGCCAAAGTAACCGAACAGGTGTTGAAACCCGCCAGCAAGTGATGATTACCCTCGATGATATTTCTCAGTTTGAGGCGATGCAGCTCACGCTGATTGAAAACGGTTTTGACAACTTCTCGAGTAGTTTCAGTGCAAAAGAAATTAGCAGTGCCAAAGACGACGCATTAGATAAAGCTGTAAAAGAAGCGCAGAGAAAAGCCGAGATTCTTGCAAATGCATCCGGTAAGCAACTCGGGCAAATAGTTTCTATTCAATACGGAGCAGGCAGCTCATCCCCACCTATGGCGCGCACTATGGAAATGGCTATGGATGCATCATCAGAATCACTCCTTCAGTTCGAACATACATTAAGTGTTAAAAAAAGGGTAAGCGTAGTTTACGAACTGATTAATTAACCCTTTTAAAGAAGGGGCTCGAGAATTTCCCACACGTTATCAGCAACAATCTTATGGCCTTCGGCTGTTGGATGAATACCATCAGCCAGGTTCAGATCAGGCTCACCGGCCACTCCCTCAAGAATGAAGGGCAGAAACACGACATCGTTTTCTTCAGCAAGTTCTCTGTAAATATTTCTGAATCTCTCTGTGTAATCTGAACCCAAATTAGGGGGAGCCTCCATGCCCGCCAGAATTATCGTTACTTCCGGATAGGTATTCTCAACTTTATTAATAATTCCCTGGAGATTCTCTTTCGTATTATTCGGATCTAAACCACGAAGGCCATCATTTCCTCCAAGTTCTAATACAAATATGTCCACCGGTTGCTGTAAAATCCAGTCAGCCCGCCTGAGCCCGCCGGCAGATGTTTCACCGCTGAAACCTGCATCCACAACATTGTACTGCTTACCAAGAGAGTCCACGCGTTTTTGAATAAGTGCGGGAAATGCTTCTTCTGAATCAAGCCCGTATCCTGCCGTAATACTGTCTCCAAAAAAAATAATATTCTTTCGATCCTGACCATTTGTAACAATTACTGTAAAAAATAGTAATAGTACACATATTGATGGCGTTAGTAACCTTTTATTCATCATTATTTTAATACTTTGGGGGAATGGATGTTGCGGTTCAAAGTGTTACACATTCTAACAATTTATACAACTTATTTTTTATGAAAAACAGTCCAATTTTAACTGTTACTGATTTAACAAAAACCTTCCCGAGTGGCAAAAAGCTACTAACCGTCCTTAATAGCGTATCTTTCACAATTAATGAAGGAAACTCCTGTGCCATTATAGGCCCATCGGGGAGCGGTAAAACTACGCTTCTCGGACTTTGTGCCGGCCTGGATAAACCAACATCGGGCAGTGTAAAATTAGACCATCAGTCTATTTCGGACATGAGTGAAAATGAGCTCACCAAAATCCGAAACGAAAAAATTGGATTTGTATTTCAATCATTTCAACTCATCCCAACACTTACTGCCATAGAGAACGTAATGGTACCAATTGAATTGCGGGGAGTTCCTTATAAGGAAGTAGAAAATCAGGCAAAAGAATTATTAAAAAAAGTGGGCCTTGGAGACCGAACCCATCATTACCCAACCCAGCTATCCGGTGGTGAACAACAGCGGGTTGGACTGGCCAGGGCTTTTATTCATAAACCAGACATTCTTTTTGCTGATGAACCTACCGGAAACCTGGACAGTGAAACCGGCGAACAGATTGAAAGTTTACTGTTCGACCTGAATAAAGATCAGGGCACAACACTTATAATTGTCACCCACGACCCAAATCTTGCCCAAAAATGCAATCGAATTATTGAGCTAAGTAAAGGACGTATCAAATCAGATACTTCCGATGTGCCTGTAGTTGAAGAAGCAGCGAAACTTGGAGTTGACTGATGAATCTGATCAGGGAATTTTTTAACAGCTACAACTGGAAGCTGGCTTTTAGAGATGCACGTCCTCAATGGAAAAGCCTGCTGCTATACTCATCTGCCGTAATTGCAGGCGTTGCAGCACTTGTGGCTATACTCTCATTCAGGAGCGATATCCTATTAACTGTCGATGACCAGTCTAAAGAACTGCTTGGGGCTGATCTTGAACTCAGATCTAATCAGCCCTTCCCTGAGCCCGTTATCGCATTTATTGATTCCATCGGCGGAAGCACTGCAGATGCCGTTGAATTTAATTCCATGGTTCTTTTTAATGAAAGTGGTGATAACCGGCTATCTCAAATCCGGGCTATTGACGGCCCATTTCCCATTTATGGAACAATTGAATCTGAACCGGCAGAAGCAGCAAGAATTTATCGTGAGCAGGGTTCAGCACTGGTAGAGCAATCTGCTATGAACCAGTATAATATCAGCCCGGGTGATACAATCCGGATTGGGAATATTGATGTACCCGTAGCAGGTTCTCTGGTTAGTGTGCCCGGTGAAGCAGGTGCTTTTTCTTTGATTGGGCCAAGAATCTACATTCCGAAAAATCTGCTTGACGGCTCCGGGCTTCTCGACAGGGGCAGCAGGGTTCAATATAAAAGTTACTTTGAAATTCAGAACACCGAGGAATTATCTTCAATAGTTGAAGCCTTCCGGCCGCTTTCCAGAGAACATCGCGTGCGAACGGAAACTGTAGAATCAAGAAAAGAAGATTTTGAAGCGATCGTTGATAATCTCAGTAAATTTCTCGGGCTGATTGCGTTTATTGCTTTACTCTTAGGTGGGCTGGGAGTTTCGAGTGCTATTTATGTTTACATCAAACGAAAAACCTCGGTGGTAGCCACTCTGCGCTGTCTGGGTATGTCGTCTGAAAAAATTCTGTCTACATTTGCTATTCAAATTGCAGCTCTTGGTTTTTTTGGTGCTGCAGTGGGCACGGGGATAGGCCTTTTACTACAGCTTTATTTGCCTACTCTTTTTACGGATCTGTTGCCTTTTGATATCGTCCAGGCTATATCTTTCCAGGCCATCGGGCTTGGACTTTTTACCGGCGTACTGATAAGCATTGTGTTTTCGCTAATACCGCTTGCTGGTATCAATAAAATATCACCTATGCTAACACTGCGGAAAATTGATTTTTCTCCACTTTCAGCTCTTTCAAAAAAGACTAAAATTTTAACTGCTTCAATAACACTGGCTGTTTTGGTTCTGATTATCGGATTTTTAACAGAAAGCTTTATGGTTGCAGTTGTATTTACCACCGGCATTCTATTTTTTACATTTATTTTATGGACACTATCCGGGTTTTTGATGGCCACGGTAAAAGGCTTAAGGCTTAAATCTCTTCCATATACATCACGGCAGGGAATGGCCAACCTGTTCAGGCCAAACAATCAAACTTCCATGCTGGTAACCACATTAGGAATGGGCATGCTCTTAATTGGCACACTTTATCTGTCTCAAGACATGCTTTTACAGCGTATTCAGCTCCAGAGCGGCGAAGAGATGCCGAATCTTGTGTTTTATGATATTCAATCCGATCAAAACGAAGGGGTTCTGCAAACCATCAGAGATAATGATGGACAGATAATGCAAAATGTGCCAATCGTTTCTATGCGGCTGGCTTCACGGAAAGGACAAACTGTGTCTGAAATTCAGGCCGACACTACTATGGAAATCAGAAATTGGGTTCTCCGACGCGAATACAGGGTGACATATCGGGATCATCTCACAGAATCAGAAACCATTCTGGAGGGAGAATGGATACCCGAAGCAGATGGTCTTGACTCCGTTGTGCCTATTTCCGTTGCAGAGCAAATCGTTGATGATCTGCAGGTCGAACTGGGAGATTCTTTATCATTTAATGTTCAGGGTATTCCGGTTCAAACCGTTATTGCAAGTATTCGGGAAGTAAATTTTCAAAGGCCTGAACCCAACTTTTTTGTATTGTTCCCAAAAGGTGTTTTGGAATCGGCTCCGCAGTTTTTTGCCACCACAGTTAATGCCGCAGACGAAGACCTGGCTATTAATATCCAAAGAGCTGTGGTAAGTGATTTTCCAAATATTTCAGCAGTAGATATTAGTGTGGCATTGAGAAGTGTTCAGGAGTTTTTAGATAAAATTGCCATGGCTATTCAATTTATGGCGCTTTTCAGCATATTCACCGGATTTATAGTGCTTGCAAGCTCTATTGCCATCAGCCGAAAACAGCGTACAAAAGAATCTGTTCTATTGAGAACTCTGGGGGCAAATAAAACTCAGATCAGTTCTATTCAAACAACCGAATATGCACTTCTTGGTCTTCTGGCAAGTCTTGCCGGTTTAATTCTGGCGGTTGTTGCAAGCTGGGGGCTCGCCTACTTTTACTTTGAACTGGCATTTGTTCCCGATTTAGTTACACTTTTTATAATTTCGATTCTCGTTGTATTATCTTCTGTATTAATCGGCTGGACCGGGAGCAGACATATTTTCAAACACTCCCCTCTTGAAATTTTACGACTGGAAACTTCATAGATTCAGTATGACTATACGTCAAAAAGTGTGGCTCATATCAACCATCGTTCTATTGGTGTGTGTTCTGCTTGCACTCATTATTTACATAAAAACAGGAAACATCATCATTGCCATACTGATTGCTCCACCAATTATCCACTATATATTAAGTAAGCGTTTAAAAAACAGTTAGTAGATTTTTCTTTGTCTTTGCTCTTTTTTTGATGAAATTTAAGTATAACTATCAATTAAAAAGGAGAAACTGATGAAGATTTTAGTTCCTGTTGACTTTTCTGAAAGGAGTGAGAAAGCACTAAAAATTGCTAACTCATTTGCTAATCTGATGGGGGGTACCATCACACCATTTCACTCTCATATTCCCATTTCTGAACTCGATGAACCTTACGCCTTGGGCATGAGTTCTAAATTGTACCAAAATTTTGAAGAGCTGGAGAAAAATTTATCCGAAAAAGTTGATGATATTGCTCAACAACATGTCGACGAAGACAAGCTTATGCCCGCTGTGGTTGTAATGGGGAACCCATCACAAAGTATTATAGATAAATCTGAAGACTTCGATTATATCATAATGAGCAGCCATGGGCGTACCGGATTTTCACGGTTTCTGCTGGGATCTGTATCCGAAAAAGTTCTGCGCCTGGCAAATACACCGGTCATAATTGTTGAAAATGAATCGGATGTTGGTGACTTTAAAAAGATATTGGTTACCACAGATTTCTCGGATAATGCTGCCTCAGCGTATCCATATGCGATAGAAATTGCAAAAAAAGCCGATTCCGAAATTGATCTGATCCACGTCCTCAGCTTTGATCAGTTTGATAAAGAAGAGCGAGACTTATCCCTTAAATCAATCAGAGAAAAGCGGCTCAAAATTCTTGAAAAAGAATATTTTTCAGAAATGGCTGATAAGATTCAATCCGAGGTGATTATCTCCAAAGATTCTCCTCACGAGGCATTGTTTAATCATGTAAAGGAGAACCCTTACAATCTAATAGTAATGGCAACAGTGGGGCGCACAGGGCTAAATTACCTGATGATGGGAAGCACTACAGCAAATGTTGTACGTCATGTTAAAAATGCTGTGTTAAGCGTAAATCCTCGAAAAGAGAATTAAGTTGTTCACCAATAGCGGCTGCTCAATAACCAACCTACAATCTGAACCGAAGTGTGCCGAGGAAATTCCAGTGATCAACGGATCTGTTGGCATCTTCGGATCTGAAATTGACGCTTGGTGGCTGATCCGGAAGTGATGAATAATCGTATTGGCCATACTCATATACGGTTGAAACTTCATCCCACATTGTATATTGTGCGGCGAGTTCCAATCGCAGATCTCTGGTGAGATTTACTCCCGCTCCGAGCGAAAAAATATCTCTGTCATCTGTTCCATCAATAAATCGGCTGGGCAGATAACTGTATCCGCCTCTGATGGTAAAATCGGGAGTGAGATCGTAGGCAATTCCTCCCCTGAAACTCCACACCGACCGGAAAGTATTTTCAATAAATTCATTTTCAATTCTTTCATCCTCAAAAAGAGCACTGTCTTCAAAATCAATAGTTGTATTGGAATAGTTTACGTACTCGGTAGATAATGATGCCGATAATCCATTCATGTTGTTCAGTGAAAGTCCGAGTGAAGTTCTTCCGGGGAATCTCACTTTATAAGAAAAATCGCTATCTGTAAAATCTGAAAACTCAACGCCGTTATTAAATGTAGTCCGGATAGAGGCATCAAACTGCTCATCAATTTCAACCGATGTGCGAAATGTATGGTTTATCCCGACATTAACCTGGTCTGTTACCCGATAAACAGCCCCGAGCCTGGCACGAAGACCAGTATAGCGGCTTGTTAATTCATCATCCAGTATAATATTATCGATGTCCGTATCACCAAATCCATCATCATTACTGTCAATAAAATCTCCATCGTAATCATTAAACTCATCTATTTCCTGGAAAATTCTGTCATAATGAAATCTGCCTGATAAAATGCCAATACTCCCGCCTATCATCATATTTCGTTGAAATTCTGTGGCGAAAAACATAGAGTATTCTCCACCGTGACCACTTTGCAGAATTTCACCCTGCTGCCTAACGCCTAAAAAGTCGCCAAATCTGTCAAAACCCACTCTGAAAATCGACTCATCCCAGTCCTCAAATTCATCACCATAGTCGGTAGCAAACGTTCCGAATGCAATCTCCTGGTAAGGTGAACCATCTACTTTAAATGCATCGGTTATAGTGCTATTCTCATTCCTTGCACCAATATCCAGGGCCCGGTTAAAATTAGTGTGTTGTGTATATCCGCCACCAATCACAAAACTTCCCTGCTCTGTGGGAAATGAATAAACAAAACCCGCATTTGATAAATTGGTTTGATTGTCTCTTAAAGATCTTGAGTTTCCTAAAAATCGTGCATCTTCATTTACCGTTCTGAACGATAATCCAAACTCTCCAAAACTGAACTGCTGCATGGCCATGCTCGCAGGGTTATCAATAAATGAACCGAAACCGGACGTGTAGGCAGTTCCCGGCATAATTATTGAGACCGGGTCAAAAGCACTGCCCTGATCGCCAAGCATGGTTGCCTGGTTGCTGTATAAAAGAGGATTATTGGCATTTTGTGCCGTCACCTGTGCCATCCCGGTAATCAGAAAAAAAAGTATTGCTATGTTAAATGCTCTTTGCATACTTCACCTGTTAATAAATGATATTTGTTTAGCTGATAAGTATTGGAAACCCGCTTTAGCTGACTCAGCGATTATTATTCGACGATCTGCTTCTGTTTGAACTCGTTGCACGGTTGTTGTTAGAACTTCTTGTGCGAGTAACATTGCCTGAAGAAGATCTGTTGGAGCTTGAGCGGTTCACAGAAGATGATGAACGGTTATTAGAATTCGATCGATTTACGGATGATGATCTGCTTCGAGTATTCCCGGAATTATTAGTAATTGATCTGGCAGTTTCAGTTGCCACACTTCTTATCACTCTTGAAACAGTGCTGCTTCGGGATGAGCGAACATTCGGAGTTCTGTTTTCAGTAGATACCGAACGGGTTTGAGTTACCCTATTTCGAACATTTGATACAGCTCTTTGCTGCCTGGTAGAAGACTGTTGAACGGCACTTCTCTGATTAGCATTGTCACTTCGATTGATTGAACTGGTTCTGCTATTCGAATTTGAACTTCTGATTATGCCATCTCTGTTTGAATTATTTGAACTTCTGCTCCTGTTTGCAGAGCTGTCTGAGCGGTCATTTGAACTTCCCCTGTTTACAGTTCCTCTGTTAGAATCATTTGATGATCGATTTCGATTTACTGAACTGCTTCTGTTATCAGAGCTTCTTCGGTTTACTGACCCGCTGCTTCTGTCATTGGTTGATCTTGTTCTGTTCACAGAACTGTTTCGGTCATTTGTCCGGGTAGAACGCATACCTGCATTATTTCCAGACCGGTCCGCTGATCTGCTTCTGACAGTAGAACCTGTACTCCTTGTTCGGTTTACTTGTCTGTCTCTAACCGTTGAGCGAATATTACTTCTTGAATTGACTTGTGCTTCAGCTCTTGTACGATTGACTGTTCCTGTTCCGCGGGATGCAAGTCCGGAGCTGCGAGGTGCATATAATCGCGAAGATGAAGAACTTCTTACTGCAATGTACACATTTCCGTAATACGGCCTGCCAAAACCATGATAATAACCATAGTGAGGTGCATAAAATGGATAAGCATAGTATGAGTAAAAACTGCGATATGGCCTGTGGTATCCAAATCCTATTGAGAAGCCATGCCCCCAACTGTAATAACCGCCATGACGGTAGTAGTGATGATAAGGTACGCCATAAAACCCATGACCATAATAGTAGTTATTAACAATTGTTCTTCTTGCAAAGCTGCTGTGAGCAAGAGATGCACCATGAGTAGTGTACCACCGCTTAGCTTCGTAGTCTTTAAAATAGTAAGCTTCAGCATCTTCCCAGCCATCTTCATATCCAAGCTCGTAATCTTCTTCACTCACAACTTGAGCGGTTCTGTCCTGCGAGGGGGTTTTTGGTGCCGGAGCTCTTTCCTGCTCAACCGTTTGAAACTGAGTATAGCAACCGGCTGTAAAAAATGCCGTTACCAAAATTAAAATAAAGTTATTTGTAATGGTTGATTTCATGGTAACCTCAAGCTTATCGTATAATATTTCTTATCCACTAATAAAATATAAAATTCTGCCCGTCTAAAATATCACATAACCATGTGATATACATGTTAAATTTAAATTTCGCCTCTCAGCGACTTCGCTATCACTTCTGCCTTCGAGTTAACGTGCAATTTCTTATAAATATTTCTTATGTGAGCCCGAACTGTATCAATTGAGATATCAAAACGGTCAGCTATTAATTTGTAACTCAATCCATCAACCAAACCGTTCACTATATCCTGCTCTCTTGGTGTTAAATTACTTTCGGGCTTTTTTTTAGGTTCAGGTTCATTAAAATGCTGAATAACTTTTCTTGCTATTTGAGGCGACATGGGTGCCCCACCTTCCGCCAGGGTTTTAATAGACTCTTTAATTTCGGGTAACGAAGTATGCTTCAGTAAATATCCGGATGCACCCGCACAAAGAGAATCAAAAATTTTGTGGGAATCATGATAAATAGTGAGCATTATTATTTCTATTTCCGGGTATTTTTTCTTGATAATCCCTATCCCCTCTATACCCGACATTCCTGGCAGCTGAATATCCATTAGCATTACATCCGGCAGCTTGTGTTCATCCAGATATTCAAGCATCTCCTCAACTGAATCCATGGCAACTTTACAGCTTATCTCTTCTTGCATATCGAGATATCTCTGGATCAAATTCCTGATTTTTACATTATCCTCTACAATTCCTATTTCAATCATAACATTCCTTGTTTAATTGACCCTTTAGTGTGGACGACAAATCCGCCGTTATTTTCAATTTTTACGTTTGAATGTATCCGGTTGGCTCTCATTTTGATATTTCTTAAGCCCTGTCCCGATTTTCTCACTGAACCGTTCTGTGTTCCATTATCACGAACCAAAAGCTCAAATGTTTTACCTTCAAACGAGAATTTTACATCTACTTTTGTGGCATTTGAGTGTTTTACCACATTATTAATCGCTTCTTTGAATATCAGGTATATATTTTCCTTCACATCAACCGGAAGTTTTTCATCCATTTTCAAATCGTCGAAATGAAAATTCAGTGCAATATTCTTATGATAAAATACCTGATTTGCATAATCCTGCATTCTGTCTGTTAAATCTCCTGCAGTATCATTTCTTGAATCTATAGACCAAACAATATCATCCAGGCTTGTAACAATTTTCCTGCTGTGCTCTCCAAGTTGCTTTAAAGTATTTTTCACTTCATCATTTATTTCTCCGGCCTGCAGAAAATCAGTTTGCAGCGCCAATTCTGTCAACGATGAACCTACATCATCGTGCAGATCACTTGCAATTTGAACACGCATCCGTTCAATATCTACCTGTTTCGCTACTTTAAAATATCGGAAGAAGAAGAGAATAAGCCCTAAAACAGAGACTATTAATAGCGTTAAAAACCACCAAGACAGATAAAAGGGCGGGAGTACTGTAAACGTAAAAGAGGCTGTTTTTTCGCTTAAAACACCATCACTGTTATATGCCCGAATCTGAAATTCGTAATCATTAGGAGACAAGGATGTATAGCGTACCGAACGGTCGCGCGAATATTGCCACTCATCCTCAAGCCCTCTCAGCCTGTACTCATATAATATTTGATCGGGGGCATCCATGCTTAATCCTGAGTATGTTATCTGCAAAAAATTCTGATCATGACTGAATGTTCTTGCCGTATTACCGCTAACAGCCTCACCACTTACTAAAATTTCTTCAAATTCAATACCCGGTGGTGTCTGGTTTGATTTGATTCTTGATGGATAAAAATGACTCAGCCCTTCAACCGTACCAAGCCATACGGTTTGATCTGAAGCCACAAAAGATCCACCGGCATTTAACTCATTGGCAACCAAACCATGGTTTTTATTGTACAGTTTAAATGATTTGATCCTCTCAACGCGATTTTGAGCATCAAAAAACTGGTCGGGATTCAAATGATAAAGCCCCCTGTTTGTTCCTATCCAGTAGCGCTGCTGGTAATCCTGAAACATGAAATACGATATGGTTTCTGTCTGAGAGGTTCCGGGAATTGCAATTATTTCATCACCATGCAGCTTGGCAATTCCATTAAAAGTAGAAAACCATTTCTCGCCATTATGATCGATATGAATATGAATCACTCCGTTGCTGGGCAGGCCATCTGCAATAGTATAGTGTGTGAACATTTCGCCATCAAATTTGGCAACACCACCGTATGTTGCAATCCAGAATGTGCCATCGTCATCTACTTTTATATCCATTACCGTATTATTCAACAGGCCATTCTGAATGTTAAACTGCTCATATTCATTACCGTCGAAATAAATCAACCCATCATTATAGGTGCCAATCCAGTAAGCTCCATCAATTTCTATAATTTTGCGAATTACCTGAAACGGAAAAATCTCGCTTTGTAACTCGGTCATTACCCCGTCTTCATAAATATTGATTCCCTCGCGTGTTCCAATCCACATTCTGTCGCGGGAATCACGGTATATTGTATACACTTTATTATCAATTAACCCCTCCGGTTCTCCTAAGGCCCTCATATTTTCCCCATCAAAAATCAATACACCACCTCCATAAGTAGCGATCCAAATATTGCCTTCGCTATCCTCTTCGAATCCGGTAACCACGTTATTAGTAAGCCCGTTATCAACCGTATGCGAATGAAAAGCATCACCGGTGTACCTGTTTAGTCCGCTGCCAAGAGTACCCATCCAAACAATGTTCTCTCTGTCTATCAGAATATCATAAACAATAAGTGCAGGAAGCCCGTTAGCGGTGGTAAAATTATTAAATTCAGAACCATCAAAGTGTGAGGCTCCATTTTCGGTTCCGAGCCATAATGAATTATCACTTGTAGGTGTGATAGACTGAATTCGATTATCGGGTAACCCATCTGTAGCATCAAATAAACTAAACTCCCCATCTTTAAAATGCACAAGCCCAACCCTGGTACCAATCCATAAATCATCATCCCATCCGGCTGCTACATCTCTAATCCTGATATCCGGCAGACCATCTCTCGCCCTGAATAATCGTACCGTTTCTCTGTCGTAACTCAGCAATCCATCATTAGTACCAATCCAAATCCTGCCATCGTCCGTTTGGGTTAGTGCATTGGCGTGAACCGATCTAAATCCATGCAGATCCGTAATATTTTTCAGGGATCCGTTTGATTCAGTTTTCCAAACCCCTTCACCGGCAGTTGCAAACCAAACATTCCCATCCCGGTCATCAAAAATATCTAAAACAGCTTTGCCCTGCAGAGGCAGGAATTGATCAGGAGTAATCAGCGAATCGTTTTGCAGAATAGATATGCCGTTATCGGTACCTGCCCATACCCGGCCCGACCTGTCTTTATGAAGTGTGTGCACAACGTTATCGGCCAGCCCTTGTTCTTCGTAGTAAGGCTTGAACCGTTCACCGTCAAACCGGTTTAAACCGTATCCGGTTGCTGCCCAGATATAACCTCTGTTATCCTGAACCATAGAATGGATGACGGATTCACTTAACCCCGCCTCAATGGAAAATGTCTGGAATGGGACCGTTTGAGATTCAGCAACAACAGCTGCCCCAAAAAACAGAAATGCAAGTGATATTAGTACACGCAAGTTCATCATCATATTAATCTAACAAGATGAACCCATCTTGCCAATCACATTATCATGCTAATGACAAGAAACTAAATAAGTTAAATGCGGATAAATTTTTTAACCGAGATATGCTCTTAAAGCAGCACTTCGATTGTGGTGGCGAAGCTTTCTGAGTGCTTTTTCCTTGATTTGACGAACTCGCTCTCTTGTAAGGTCAAAACGCTCACCTATTTCTTCAAGTGTGAGTGAGTGCTCACGGCCAATTCCAAAATAAAGCCTGATTACTTCCGCTTCTCGTTTGGTGAGCTTAGAGAGTGCACGTTCAATTTCAACCTTAAGGGACTCACCCATAAGATCATTATCAGGATCAGGAATCTCTTCATTTTCAAGAACATCAAGTAACCTGTTATCCTCACCCTGGGCAAACGGAGCATCCATAGAAAGGTGGCGTCCGGAAATTTTAAGCGTGTCTGCTACTTCCGAAACCGTCATTTCAAGACTTTCTGCAAGCTCAGCGGCTGAAGGTACACGTTCGTACTCCTGCTCTAATTTGGAAAGCTCTTTACCGATTTTATTAAGTGCTCCAACCCTGTTTAATGGCAGTCTTACAATCCGGCTCTGCTCAGCCAGTGCCTGAAGAATTGACTGGCGGATCCACCACACAGCATACGAAATGAATTTAAAGCCACGTGTTTCGTCAAACCTTTTAGCAGCTTTAATCAGGCCGAGATTTCCTTCGTTGATTAAATCGCCGAGTGACAATCCCTGATTTTGATACTGTTTGGCAACAGAAACAACGAAACGCAGGTTAGCTTTCGTTAAATCCTCAAGTGCTCGCTGTGAACCCTTTTGAATCTCTTTTGCTAAACGAACTTCATCGTCAGGGGTAATTAATTTTTCTTTTCCTATTTCGTGCAGATAGCGATCTAGTGATTCTGATTCGCGGGTAGAAATTCCTGAGCTTTTTGCCACTTTGTATTGAGTTACTTTGTAATTAAATGAATTTGATAAATAGCATTAGACCTTAATTACGCTCCGACCATAATAATGTTGTGCTATAATCATAAAATCAATTCGGTAATTTAAGCATTTATTTAATTTTTTTGTAGTATAGTTTTTAATCAAATTGAAGAGTTTAAAAATCGGCTTAATCTGTTTTCATGAAAGCACTGATTCAGATCAGTTTATCTTTAAATGATTCTCCCGGCAGTCTGTTTTCCACACCAAATATATCAAGAATTGTGGAAGCCACATCTGAAAACGTTTCTCTGACTCCTAAATCTCCGGGTTGTGATGCACTTTTTGCGTAAACAAGCAATGGTACAAATTCCCTGGTGTGATCGGTACTGTCGTCGGCGGGATCGTTGCCGTGATCCCCTGTGAATATTAACACATCATTTTCACCTAACTTTTCAATCATAGCAGGCAGAGAACGATCTATTTCTTCGAGACACCGGCCATATCCTTCCGGGTTCTGACGGTGCCCGTAAATCTGATCGGTATCTATCAGGTTCGCAAATGTAAAACTGTTGTCTATACCGGCACTCATTAAACTTAAAATCTGTGATATGCCCTCAGCATTACTTTTTGTTTTTCTGTATTGGGTGAACCCTTTATCTGCAAAAAGATCAATAATTTTGCCTATAGAATATCTTTTAACTCCTGTACTTTCCAGTTCTGAGAGCAGATTTGGTTTCGGTGGTATCAGGGAAAAATCCTGACGCTTATCAGATATCCTTTCAAAATTACCCGCTTTTCCTGTAAATGGCCGGGCAATCACCCTTCCCACTCCATGCTCACCTCTCATTACGTTATCCCTGGCAAACTTGCACCATTTATGTAACTCATCAACCGGAGTAACTTTTTCATGACTGGCTACCTGAAAAACACTGTCAGCTGATGTGTACAGGATAGGTTTTCCGGTCTGAAGATGCTCACCGCCATATTTTTCAATAACCGCAGTTCCTGAATAGGGTTTATTGCATAATACACCATCAACCCCTACCCCTTTACAAAATTTGTTTACTACTTCTTGTGGAAATCCTTCAGGATACGTTGGAAATGGCTGCTCCATATGTATTCCGGCAAGCTCCCAGTGGCCTGTGGTAGAATCTTTACCGGCCGAAAGCTCCCGCATTTTACCATAATGTGCTTTTGGATCCTGAGTACTCTTTACATTATCCAGCTTCCGGATATTTCCAAGCCCAAAAGCCTCGAAGTTGGGCAGTTTAGGTTTTGCAATACGACACACATTACCAAGTGTATCGGCATTTTCATCTCCGTAAAGCTTTGCATCTTCCTGCGCCCCAATACCAAGCCCGTCGATGATCACCAAAAAAACACGTGCCATATTAATTGTTTACAGATTTGATATAGTTTTCTTTAGTGCATCAGCAAGAGAGTGTTTTGCTTCATTGATAATACTATTCGTGTTTTGAGAGTCAGGTTTCAGTAATACAGAACCAAAATTGATATCGATATCCACCCGCAATTCATTACCAAGGTCAATTTTTTCAGAAAAATCCTGAAGTACTCTTTCCTGCCATTCCTTATGATCATCGCTGCCGGATCCGAAAAACATATATGTAAAAACATAATCCGTATTAAACCCGATAAAGCCTTTTTTTCCAAGCCTTGATGGGTTCAGGGCTTTCACCATAATTCGCTGTAAACGGTTCAGATCGTCCAGACGCAATCTCGATCTAAGCTCTGATAAGTTCGAAATAGAAATGAGCCCGAACCAGGTAAACTCTTTAGAGGATTGAATACGCCCAAGCTGTTTTTCAAGACAAAGTTCCCACACTTCTCGTGCAAAACTTCCAAACTGGTTGGTGAACACATCCTCTTCTAATGCTTTTCTCTTTAGGTTTACTTCAATCGAAAGGGCAGCAATACGCACCACATTCTTCAGCTGATGCTTTATGGAATCTTTAAAAATCAGCGGATTGGAATGGAAACAGAGAATTACCGCCTGCCTGCGCTCCGATATCAACAATGGGATTGCCAGCGATGCGCCTTCAGTGCCCTGTTCATTTCCATTCAATCTCTTGGGGTTTTGATTGAAATGAATTGAAAATACAGCCTCTCCTTTTTCAAGAGCTTCATTTACCATAGATTTTTGATGGACTGCCAGACCCAGTGATGGCTGCTCGGGAGCTTCAGATGAACGCAGAACCGAAACCCAGGAATCCATGCCTCGCATTACAGCCAATACTCCGCCTCCGGGCAGAATCCTCTGCATGATTTCTAATGCCCTGTCAATAACTTTTACCTTGTCCAGCTTGGGGCCGATCGCTTCAAGCATTTCATCATACTGATCCCACTCTTTTTGATCCTGGTACAATTCCGTCAGTTCCAGGTAGGTATTCAACACCTTCATGTGCGCATCCACATACGAAGATATAATATTCATTATGTCTTCAAGAACGATTAATTCCCGGGTCTCAAGAACTGTCAGTGCAACGGTTGAATCGTTATTTCTGAAGGGAATTATGATAATATGGTTTGCCGGCACAAAATTATGATAGTGCGACAAACTCTCTTTTTGAAGATCTACTCCCGTTTTCAGCTGAATGGGTTCCGTAATATTTTTAAACTCATCGAGAAAATATTCCTCAAAGTTAATCCGATCTTTAAACATTACATTTGTGTGCCCTGTAAAGTAAGATTCCAGCACAAACTGATCTCGTGAACGGTTCACCCAATATAGATAACCGGTTTCCGAACCTGTTGATTTCACAACAAGGTGCAGAAGGTCTTCCATGATATTTTTAAACTCATGCAGCGCTTTATCTTCTCGGTTCCGGGCCATAAATCAACTATTCAAATATCGTTTTGTCGTTATATTTTTTCTGCCAGCAGTTCTGCGTCATCAACCATCTTTTTAAAAATATTCAGACCACGGTTCCAAAAGCCGCTGTCTGTGATATCGATTCCCATTTTGCCAACTATATTATGGGGCCAGTCAGATCCGCCGGCCTCCAGTAATGTAATGTAGCGATCAGCAAATCCATTATCCTCTTTTTGATATGAATCATACAGAGCCAGAACCAATAGCTCGCCAAACGCATATGCATATACATAACCGGGGGTGTGCAAAAAGTGTGGTATATAACACCACCAGAGCCTGTATTCATCCGTCAGGTTAATGGAATCACCATAAAGATCTCTCTGTGTAGAGTACCATAATTCTGAAAACTGCTCTGTTGTTAATTCGCCCTGCTCCCTTCGGGTAGTGTGAATTTTATCTTCAAACCGGTTCATTGAAACCTGTCTGAATACCGTAGCTATAGTATCATCAATTTTGCTGATCAACAAAGCCAGTTTTTCTTTTGGATCATCCAGGTTTTTCATCAGCTTATTAAAAACCAGCATTTCGCCAAATACTGATGCCGTTTCTGCAGTTGTAAGTGGTGTTGATGACTGAAGCTCACCCTGTTTACGTGCCAAATACTGATGAACTCCATGTCCAAGTTCATGAGCAAGTGTTTGCACATCGCGCAGTTGGCCGTCATAATTCATAAACACATACGGGTGAACCGAAGTTACCGTGCTTGCTGAGTAAGCACCGCCTCTTTTTCCCGGTTTGATAGCAGCATCGATCCAGTTTTTCTCAAAAAATAAAGAGGCAACTGTTTTCATCTCAGGGTGAAAATCTCCATAGGCATCCAAAACCATATTTTTGGCTTCGCCCCATTTCACGGTTTTCCGGGTTTTTAGCATCGGGGCATATCGGTCATAATCATATAATTCGTCATAGCCCAGCAGATTCTTTTTCAGCTTATAATAGCGCTGAACCAGAGAATAATTGCCGGTAACTGAATTTACCAGAGCATCAACAGTTTTTTTATCCGTTTGATTTGAAAGATTTCTTGATGAAATCCAGCTCTCATAATTCCTTAGTTTATCATTGGTGTATTTATCTGCCAGAATGGTATTAAATATATATGTAAGCGATCTGGAATGATCTTTAAATGTGTCCGTTAATGATTTATGGGCTCGTTTCCGTAATTCTCTGTCCGGATTATGCAGCTTACTCAGCACCTGTTGTTCAGTAAGTTCTTCACCATCCAGATCAAATCTTGCGGCACCCAGGGTTTCATCAAAGTAACGGTTCCATGCTGCCCGGCCTGTTACAGATTTTGCACTCATAACCTTTTCGGCATCTTCTGAAAGCACATGTTTTTTATAGAGCCTTGAAACTTCAAGATAATGTTTCCACTTTTTTAACTCATCAGACTGTATCAATTCATCAGCTTTTTCATCACTTAGTTTCAGCCACTCAATATCAAAAAAAACAAGCTTTTGATTCAGCTCAGAATTTAGCTCATTAGCTTCCTGCAGCTGTTTTCCCAGTGCGGGATCTTCTGTATTAACCGACCAGGTTAGATGTGCGTATGAACCAATCTTACCCGCTTGCTGCAGTATTCCCTCATACTCCGAAATTGCCGAAGCAAAATCTTTACTGGATAACGTTTCAATTTTACCTCTGTATTTTTGGGCAAATTTCTCAGCGCGCGTTATTAATCTCTTTTTATCACTTATCAATTCCGGAGAATCCGGGGAATCGTACAGATCTGACAAATTCCAGTGTACATTTTCAGCGCCGCTTGCTTCCTCTTTCTTCTTACTTTTCATTCAGCTTTTTATGATTTTGATATTTTGATGGTTATCAAATATAAACAATGATAACCCTTTAATACATGTTCAAATAATCAGTTTTTAACATCACTATAATCAAGAAATTTGATCGTATTTTAATACAATATTGGTTAATTTAATTACTTGCATTGTATTAACAGCGTTGCCTTTTATAGATTTTATTTTCAGAAAATACAATTAAAGCAAATTTTTAAATTTTTTGCCTGCAATTACAGCATTAAATCGAAGAATGAAATGTTATATATCATACTTTGATTCTAATGGTAAGCAGATTTATTTCTCAATCTAAGGCGTTAATCATCTTGCAGGTAATTAAATTTTATAGATTCATCCTCCTTATTAAACCATAGCATTAACTTAGGTATAGAAGTTTTGAAATCACTTGAAGCCGCATTTGGTCCCAATTCAGCCCTCGTAGAAGAACTTTATAAACAATACCAGGAAAGTCCGGACTCCGTACCCGATCACTGGAAAAGGTATTTCGATGAGCTTAATGGCAAAGAAGTAGCTGAACCGTCAAAGAAACAACCTGCACCTGTCCGACAAAAGGATGAGCCAACTGTTGAAAAAAAACCAGAGAAAAAGCCATCTGATGAACCTGTTGTTCCTGAAAGCGCTGAGCTTGAAAAAATAAAAGGAGTTGCTTCAAAAATCGTTGAAAACATGGATGAAAGCATCCATGTTCCCACAGCCACATCATTGAGGGTATTACCGGTAAAAATGATGACCGAAGATCGTGCCCTCATTAACACCCACTTGCAGCCATCAGGGCGTAAAGCTTCGTTTACACATTTAATAGCCTGGGCATTGATACGAGCATTACAAGAATTTCCCAATATCAATTCCTACTATGCAAAAAAAGAAGGAACTCATTACAGGGTAAAACCCGAAAGTGTAAATCTTGGAATTGCCGTAGACCTTGAAAGTAAAGATGGTTCAAGAAATCTTGTTGTTCCAAATATAAAGGGTGTGGACAAAATGAATTTTGCTGAGTTTCTGAATGCCTATTCAGAACTCATTGAAAAAGCCCGCAACGGTAATCTTGAAATTTCGGACTTCCAGGAAACAACCATCAGTATTACCAATCCGGGCACCATTGGTACTGTTTCTTCTGTGCCGCGACTAATGAAGGGCCAGGGTGCCATTATTGCTACGGGTGCCATTAATTACCCGGCAGAATATCAATCTATGGCACAAGATGTTCTGAACCAGCTCGGTGTCAGTAAAGTAATGACGATGACCTGCACGTACGATCACAGAATTATTCAGGGTGCAGAATCCGGAATGTTCCTGCAGAAAGTTAGCCGGCTGCTTAATGGTGAAGAAGATTTTTATGATCAAATTTTTACTGACCTCGAAATTCCATTTCAGCCGCTGCCATATGGTGAAGACAGATATGTGGGGCAACTCAGTGGAAAAGCCAATACTCTTGAACAGGACAGGAGAGCTATTGCCGTTTGGCGCCTGATTAATATGTATAGAATGAGAGGCCATGTACTGGCTGATCTCGATCCGCTTGGCACTGAACCGGGAAGCAGCCCGGAATTAGATTTAGAATATTACGGGCTAACCCTCTGGGATTTGGACAGAGAGTTTTTCTGTGACGGACTGGGAGGAAAAAAAACCGCCAAACTCCGCGATATCATTCAATTATTACGTGATACATATTGTGGTAAAATTGGTGCTGAGTACAAGCATCTTCTTGATCTTGAAGAGAGAAAATGGCTTCGCGAAAATATGGAGTCTACAACAAATACTCCCGATCTATCAAAAGATGATCAGGAAGATATTTTACACAAGCTGAACCAGGCGATGGCTTTTGAGCAGTTCCTGCACAAAAAGTATGTCGGTCATAAGCGATTTTCACTTGAAGGTGCGGAAACTCTGATCCCGATGATCCACTTTCTGATTGAGAGAGCCGGTAAAGAGGGCGTAGAGAAATTCTTCCTGGGAATGGCGCACCGTGGCCGATTAAATATCCTGGTAAACATATTAAATAAACCGTATCGAAAAGTTTTTGCCGATTTTGAAGGAAATATAAGCCCTGATACCATTCAGGGCTCAGGTGATGTTAAATATCATCTTGGTTCAAAAGGAAGCTATGAAACCAAAGAAGGTAAATCGATTGAGCTCGAACTCTTACCCAACCCCAGCCATCTTGAGGCTGTGAACCCAGTGGTTGAAGGAGCAGCACGGGCAACGCAGGATCATGACGAATCAGAAAATGCTGCAAGAAAAATTGTACCTCTTCTTATGCACGGTGACGCCGCATTTGCCGGACAGGGCGTTGTGGCAGAAACATTAAATATGTCTCAGCTCCGTGGATATGAAACGGGTGGCACGATCCATATCATTATAAATAACCAAATTGGATTTACAACTCTGCCTAAAGATGCGCGGTCTACCCAGTATGCTTCAGACCTTGCAAAAATGATTCTTGCTCCGATTTTTCATGTAAATGGTGATAATCCTGAATCTGCCGTTCATGCCATCAATATGGCTATTGACTATCGGCAAAAATTTGGAAAAGATGTGGTTATTGATCTCATATGTTACAGAAAACACGGCCATAATGAAGGTGATGAGCCAGCATTTACTCAACCGGGGATGTATAAAGAGATCGATAATCACCCCACAGTGCGGGATATTTATGTAAAAGAGCTTTTAAGAAAAGGGGAATTCACTGAAGAGGATACCCAAGAAATTTTTGATGAGTTTGAAGAGCTACTTCAAAAGGCTTTTGAAGACGCAAAAAGCTCTCCTGCTCTCGAGGTAACCGACAAGATGCTGAGCCGGTCAGAAGAGGCTCAAAAAGAGCGGGAAACATTCCCTGATACAACCTACCCTGTTGAAAGTTTGAAAGAAATTGCCGTACAACTGAACACCGTACCCAAAAACTTTGATGCCAACCCCAAGCTGCTTCGTCAGCTTGCAAAACGTGCAGAAGCCGCACAAAATAATGACAAAAAGATTGACTGGGGATTTGCTGAGGCACTCGCTTTCGGATCGCTGTTAAAAAGCGGTAAAACAGTTCGGTTAACAGGACAGGATGCAGAACGAGGTACATTTTCTCACAGGCATGCTGTTTTACACGGCACAAATACTGAACAGCGCTTCACACCACTTAACAATTTATCGGATGGTCAGGGAAAATTTTATCCTTATAACAGCTTATTGAGTGAGTTTGCAGCTGTTGGCTTTGAGTTTGGATACTCAGCCGCTAAACTGGATGCACTTGTAATTTGGGAAGCACAATTTGGGGATTTTGTGAACGGTGCCCAAATCATTATAGACCAGTTTATTTCTGCATCCGAAGCAAAATGGAATCAAAAATCTTCTCTCGTAATGACGCTGCCTCATGGATATGAAGGACAAGGGCCTGAACATTCATCCGCAAGACTTGAACGGTTCTTACAGCTTTGCGCAGAAGATAACATGCAAGTTGCCAATCTTACTACACCAACTCAATATTTCCACATACTTCGCAAACAGACTCTGCAGGAGAAAAAGAAGCCTTTGATAATTATGTCGCCAAAAAGTTTACTCCGGCATCCAATGGCGGTATGCAGCGTGGAGGAACTAGCAGAGGGATCTTTTCAACCATTTATTTCTGATAGTGAATTTGAAAACACAGAAAATATCGACAAGCTTGTTATTTGTTCCGGTAAGGTCTATTACGATCTTTACAAACAACGTGAAGCAGATGAAAAAAATAACGTAGCTATTGCCCGTTTAGAACAGTTTTATCCATTTCCGGACAAAGATATCAAAACATATCTAAGTAATTTGAAAAGTGTTAAAGAAGTTGTTTGGTGCCAGGAAGAACCCAAAAATATGGGTGCATGGACATTTGTTATGCC
>LKMJ01001187.1_pt1 | contig 22504 bp, 20 predicted proteins | sample 643391 | NCBI WGS metagenome assembly LKMJ01 (sample SAMN04112250, study PRJNA286221) | soda lake metagenome | biome: soda lake; feature: Kulunda Steppe; material: water; isolation source: sample PL-Br10 brine of Picturesque Lake | place: Russia: Kulunda steppe | collected 2010-07
GTATCGATCGGCTGATCGACGACGGCCTCGATGCCGAGCCGTTCCGCGAGTTCGTCGGCGGCGCCGCGTTCGTCGACGCCCGCGAGCAACTCGCCCGTCTTCCCGTCGAAAGTGTCGGGGATCCTGTCGACGTACTGCGGTTTTCGGGCGACCGTCACGTCGCCCTCCCGAAGGTCCTCGAGGTACTCCTGAAGTTCGGTTCCCCGGTAGGCCTCCAGGACTGTCTCCCAGTCCGGTTCCTCATCGAAGCGGCCGAGGTTCGGCGTGATCTCGTCGGCCAGCACGTGAACCGCGGTCGTCTTCCCGATCCCGTTGGGGCCGAGAATCCCCGTCACCCGACCCTCCTGTGGCGCGGGAAGCCCGTAGAGCGCGAAGCTGTTCTCGCCGTAGCGGTGGGTCGGCTCCTCCTCCAGTTCCTGTGGGAGGTTTATGATCTCGATGGCGTCGAAGGGGCACTTCTCGACGCAGATACCGCACGTTTCGCCGAGACAGAGCTCCTCGGAGATGGATATCTGGTCCGGGCCGCCCGCGTAGTATTCGCCCTCGTCGTGGCGTTCTTCGCGGGTGATGATACACTCCTCGCCCGTCCGATTCGGCGGACAGAAGTTCGCACACTCGTAGTTACACCGATCGGGCTGGCAGCGATCCAGATCGACGACGGCGATGCTATCGTCGGCCATCAGAGGCTCGCCCCGGTGGTGAGAAGGACCGTCCAGCAAACGAACCAGAGCGAAAACGTCATGAACGCGATATAGAGGTAATCCTTCACGCCGAAGTCGTCGACGTCGAGCTGTAAGCCGGCCATCTCGAGGAGACGAAAGAGCGGGAACTGCACGATAACCGCACCCGCGAGGACGTAGACGGCGAGGACGTCGTTAGCGCCGTCGGCGACGGTCGCCGAGACGACGGCGGCGACGACGCCGGCCAGACACGCGATCGTCGTGACCGTCACGCCACGGACGTGTGCAATCCGACGCTCGGCCGTATCGATTGCCATACCTACACTGAACCATCCGTCGCCAAAAACGGTTCGTTTCCGGGAACGCCGCTGTTTTCACGGAGAGACCGGCACTGCGGGGGGACACAGCGGAACGGACAGGCGAACGGCGATACCACACAGGTTTGCCTCAATATTTATACGCGTGGCGACCGTTTTTATACGTAGCAATGGCCGACTCTGATGGGGAAGCCCTACCAGACCTCCCACCCAGCGCGAAGCTCGTCTACAAAGTACTTGAGTACAACGGCGCGATGACACAGAAAGACATCGTCGAGGAGTCGATGCTTTCGGCGCGGACGGTCCGGTACGCCCTCGAACGGCTCGAAGAGATCGATCTCGTCTCCGAAGACGTCTACTTCGCCGACGCACGACAGAGCCTCTATCAGCTCACAGAGCGGGGGAAAGCGGCCAACGGCGCGCCGGACACCGCCGTTTCCGACGACTGATCGGACGGTTCTGCCGCCGGTCTCGTTTTTATATCTCGTCCGTCGTGTCCACCATCTCGGGATACGACTGCCGGGGAGCCGTCGTCTTCCGGGCGAGAACGCGGGCGATCGCGGCCCGGCGGCCGTCCGACCTCGTTTCGGTCCGCTCTTCGTAGTTCAGAACCGTCAGATCGAGTACCGAACGGAGCAGCTCGTTCGCCGCGAACCGGTATCGATCGCCGCTGGGACCGCTTTCGGTCGGATCGCTCGACCGAAGGTGGTGTTCGACGAAGAGAACCCCGCCCGTCCGCAACGACTCTTTGACGTCGGCGAACCGGTCGATAGCGCGATAAAAACTGATCGTCACCAGATCGTACGTGTCGGTCGGGAACTCGTGGCTGGAAGCGTCCGCCTGCAGGAGTTCGAGCCGATCGGCGACGTCCCGATCGGCCGCCCGCTCGCGGGTCGTCTCGAGGCCCACACGCGAGCTATCGAGCGCGTCGACCCGGTAGCCCCGCTCGGCGAGAAAGACCGCGTTCCGTCCGGTCCCGGTCGCGAGATCGAGGGCGCGACCCGCCGGGACAGCCTCGACGTAGCGTCGGAGCATCCGTGATGGCGTCGGGTTCCGCGGGTACTGTCCCGTCCGGAATCGCTCGTCCCAGTCGGTCATACCGGGGATACGACCGGCTGGCTGTTCAATGTGTGTCTTCGGTCTCGGAAACGGTGGCTCGGAATAATCCCTCGTCACAAGGGGCTCGGAGGGGGTAACTCTCGTCACCGCCACCGCTCGGGGAAAGGAGCTACGAGGCAAAGAATCCCCGCCCGTCTATCGGGAGCATGCTCGTAAAGACGATGCTCTACCGCAGACGAGAGCGCGGGCTCGCTCCGCCCGAACTCGGCGAACACCGGTGAAAGACGACGCCGATCCGTATCAGGCCGCGCGGCGTTCTTTCGCCTTCGGACGGAGGTTCTTATAGCCGCATTTGCGGCACCGTTCGGCGCGTTGTGGGTTCCGTGCGTTACAGCGCATACAGATCATCTTATCGAGAATGCGCTCTTCTGCTTCCTCGAAGCTGGCCATACACGACGCGAGACGGTCCGAGCGGATAAACCTAACCGTTCGGCGTCGCTCCCGGGCGACTGTGAGGCGGCGGCGGTCAAAGCTGGACGAACAAAGCCTTTAGTCTGGACCGTCTACGGTCGACAAATGGTACTCGACGATCTGGGCAGTTCCCTCCGGGGAACGCTCGATAAACTTCAGGGTAAGACCACCCTCAGCGAGGACGATGTCGAGGAGATCGTAAAGGAGATCCAGCGATCGCTGCTTTCGGCCGACGTCGACGTCTCGCTGGTGATGGACCTGTCGGATTCGATCCGCGAACGCGCCCTCCACGAGGAACCGCCGGCGGGGACGACCGCCCGCGATCACGTCCTCAAGATCGTCTACGAGGAGATGGTCGAACTCGTGGGCGAATCGACCGATCTGCCGTTAGAAGAGCAGACGATCGTGCTCGCCGGGCTACAGGGGTCGGGGAAGACGACGAGCGCCGCGAAGATGGCGTGGTGGTTCTCGAAGAAGGGACTCCGGCCAGCCGTGATCCAGACCGACACGTTCCGTCCCGGCGCCTACGAGCAGGCAAAGGAGATGTGTGAGCGAGCGGAGGTCGATTTCTACGGCGATCCCGACAGCGACGACCCGGTCGACATCGCCCGAAAGGGGCTCGAAGCGACCGAAGACGCCGACGTCCACATCGTCGATACGGCGGGTCGCCACGCGCTCGAAGAGGAGCTCATCGACGAGCTCGAAGAGATCGAATCGGTCGTCGACCCCGACCGGAACCTGCTCGTACTCGATGCCGCGATCGGGCAGGGGGCCAAAGAGCAGGCCGAGCGGTTCCACGAGGCGGTCGGCATCGACGGCGTCGTGATCACGAAGCTCGACGGGACGGCGAAGGGCGGCGGTGCACTCGCGGCGGTCGATCAGACCGGCTCCTCGATCGCCTTCCTCGGCACCGGCGAGGAGGTCGGCGACATCGAGCGGTTCGAGGCCTCCGGATTCATCTCCCGGCTGCTCGGAATGGGCGATCTCAAACAGCTCTCCGAGCGCGTCGAGCGCGCGATGGCCGAAACGCAGGCCGAAGAGGACTGGGACCCCGAGGACCTGATGAAAGGGGAGTTCACCCTGAACGACATGCGCAAGCAGATGAACGCGATGAACCGGATGGGACCGCTCGATCAGGTGCTGGATATGATCCCCGGACTCGGCGGCGGGATCAAAGATCAGCTGCCCGACGACGCGATGGACATGACCCAGGATCGGCTCCGGGATTTCGAGGTGATCATGGATTCGATGACCGAAGCCGAACTCGAACATCCGCGCGCGATCGGCCAGAGCCAGATCGAGCGGATCGCCCGCGGGTCGGGGAAGGACGAGGAGACGGTCCGGGAGCTGCTCGAACAGCACAAGATGATGAACCGGATGATGAAACAGTTCCAGGGGATGGGAGACGGCGACATGCAGCGGATGATGAAACAGATGCAGCAGGGCGGTGGCGGCGGTGGCGGCCTCGGCGGGATGGGACCGTTCGGCGACTAAACAGTGGCCGTCCGGTACCCGGGTATCGACCAGTTCGATCGTCGAGCGGGACGAATCGGCCGTCCACAACGGTTATCACGGTACCGTGATAAATACAGGGTAGTTGATGTCGGAGGAAAACGCGACGGTGCTGCTCGTCGACGACGAACGGCAGCTCGTCGATATCTACGAGATGTGGTTCGAGGGACGGTATACGACTCGAACCGCCTACGGGGGGAAAGAAGCGATCGAGGCGTTCGACGAGGACGTCGACGTCGTGTTACTCGATCGACGGATGCCGGTGATGTCCGGCGACGAGGTGCTCGAGCGACTCCGCGAAGACGGCCACGACACGCCGGTCGTGATGGTTACCGCGGTCGAGCCGGATCAGGGGATCGTCGAGTTGCCGTTCGACGAGTACGTCGTCAAGCCGGCCGACCGGGACGAACTGCTCGAAACCGTCGACCGGGCGCTTTCGCGGGCGACCGACGAGACCGCGAACGACGTGCTCGACGCGCTCGGCGACAAAAAGACGCGAAAGTGCTGTCGGGTGCTCAACGACGCCGAACGGAGCGCGCGCGATGTGGCCGAACTGACCGGCTACTCGTTGCCGACGGTCTATCGGCGTCTCAACGCGCTCCGGCAGGCCGGGATCATAGAGAGCCGGACGCAGATCGACCCGGACGGCGATCACTACGAGACGTTCACGACGGTGACAGAACAGATCACGGTCGATCTCGACGAGTTTCAGGTCGAGCGCAAATCAGCGAGCGGACAGGAAGCCTGATTTCGGGGCGTTCGAACTCCGACGGATCGGTGCCGGGCGCTACGACAGTTTTTAACCCCGGCGGTCGTGTGATCGATAACGAATGGTTGTCGGAGACATCGCGACCGGGACGGACGTACTGGTAATCGGCGGCGGCCCCGGCGGCTACGTGGCCGCGATACGGGCCGGACAGCTCGATCTGGACGTGACACTCGTCGAGGCGGACGCCTACGGTGGGACCTGCCTGAACGACGGGTGTATCCCCTCGAAGGCGCTCATCCACGTGACTGAACTCGCCCACGAGGTCGAAAACGCGGAGTCGATGGGGCTTCACGCCCGCGCCGACATCGACGTTCAGGGAATGGTCGAATGGAAGGACGGGGTCGTCGAGCAGCTGACCGGCGGCGTCGAGAAGCTCTGTAAGGCCAACGGCGTGAACCTCATCGAGGGCCGAGCCGAGTTCGCGGACTCGAACACCGCCCGAATCGTCCACGGTGGCGAGGGACAGGGCAGCGAATCGATTGAGTTCGAACACGCGATCGTCGCGACGGGGAGTCGCCCCATCGAGTTACCCGGGTTAGAGTTCGACGGCGAGCGAATCCTCTCTTCGAGCGATATACTCTCGCTCGAGACCGTCCCGGAGTCGGTGCTCGTCGTCGGCGGGGGATACATCGGGATGGAGCTGTCGACGATGCTCGCGAAACTCGGCAGCAACGTGACCGTCGTCGAGATGCTCGAGGACATCCTGCCGGGCTACGGCGACGACGTCACCCGGACCGTCAGAAAACGCGCCGAAGAGCTCGGCGTCGAGTTCAACTTCGGGGAAGCGGCCCAGGGCTGGACCGAGAAAGCCGCCGCCGCGTGCGTCACGACCGAAACCGAGAGCGGCGAGACGAGCGAGTACACCGCCGAACGCGTTCTCGTCGCCGTCGGGCGGGAGCCGGCCTCCGACACGTGCAACGTCGAGGCGGCGGGACTCGAACCGAACGACCGGGGGATACTGGAGACGGACGAGGCGACCCGAACCGACGTCGATCACGTCCACGCCGTCGGCGACGTGGCCGGCGAGCCGATGCTGGCACACAAAGCCTACCGGGAGGGCGAGGTCGCCGCCGAAGTCATCGCCGGCGAACCGACGCGGCTCGACTATCAGGCGATCCCGGCGGCGGTGTTCACCGATCCCGAGATCGGAACGGTCGGGTTGACTCCCGAAGAAGCCGAATCGGAAGGTTTCGATCCGGTCGTCGGCGAGATGCCGCTGACGGGATCGGGACGGGCGCTCACGCTCGGCGAGGACGAGGGATTCGTCCGGATCGTCGCCGACAGCGAGACGGAATTCGTCCTCGGCGCACAGATCGTCGCCCCCGACGCCTCCGAGTTGATCGCCGAAGTCGGACTCGCGATCGAGATGGGCGCACGGCTCGAGGATATCGCCGCGACGATCCACACCCATCCGACGCTGTCGGAGGCCGTCGCCGAAGCCGCCGCGAACGCCCGCGGATCGGCGATCCACACGCTGAACCGGTAACCCCGCCGTCCGCTTTCCCGGGACGGGACCCCACTCCTTTTAAACGACGCCAGTCTATCCGGGATCGATGAAAGCCCTCACGCTCGGCCCGGAAGGAACGTACTCCCACCGCGCGGCGAAATCCGTCACCGACGACATCGAGTTCGTCGAGTCGGTGACGGGGATCGTCGAAGGAGTCGCGGGCGGCGAGTACGAACGCGGGGTCGTCCCGATCGAGAACAGCATCGAGGGATCGGTCACCGAATCGCTCGATGCGCTCGCGGACCGAAACGTCGCCGTGGTCAGAGAGATCGTCACCCCGATCAAACACGCCCTTTTGGCACAGACCGGCGAGTTCGAGGTCGTCACGAGTCACCCGCAGGCGCTCGCGCAGTGTCGTGACTTCCTGAGCGAGGAGTACCCGAGCGCGAGAACCGAGGCGGTCGCCTCGACGGCACGCGGCGTCGAGCGGGCGCGCGAAGACCCGACGGTGGCGGCGATCGGCCACCCCGATACCGCCGGACCGGATCTACAGGTACTCGCCCGCGATATCCAGGATAGCACCTCCAACGCGACCCGTTTCGTCGTGCTCGCCCCCGAAACCGAACGCTCCGACGCCGGGGGGAAAAGCACCGTGATCATCTACCCGAACACGAACTATCCGGGGCTGTTGTTGGAGATGCTCGAACCGTTCGCAGAGCGGGATATCAACCTCTCGCGGGTCGAGTCCCGTCCCAGCGGCGAGCGGCTCGGCGATTACATCTTCCATCTCGACTTCGCCGCGGGGCTCTATGAGGACAGAGCGAAGGAGGCTGTCGACGAACTCAGAGAGATCGCATCCCACGGGTGGGTGCGTGTGCTTGGTTCCTACGACACCGAACACGTCCTGTGAACCTACGACACCGAACACGTCCCGTGAGCTGCCTCGAGTGTTTCCACGCAAGGGTTTTAAATAACGCCGCCCAAGGCTCGGTTACGAGCAGTTCCGGGCCGCACGAAAGGCGGAACGGGTAGCCGTGGCCGTCCGATTTGACAATCCTTAAATCCCTCGCGCCTAAAGCACGCTGTAGTATCTCGTGACAGCTTCTTTCCCCGGCCAGCCAAACTCATGGTAGACGTAAGCCAACACAACCTGGTTCCGGAGCACACGGTTCTCGACCGCGAGACCGTCGAGGACGTGCTCTCGGAGTACGACATCAGACGCACAGACTTGCCGAAGATACACCGACGCGACCCCGCGTTGCCCGACGACGCCGACGTCGGCGACGTCGTAAAGATCGTCCGCGACTCCCGAACGACGGACGAAGCGGTCGTATACCGACTGGTGGTAGAATGAACAGACAGGACCGACGCGCGATCTCGCGGGAGTACTTCTCGCGGGAACGGCTCGCGGAGCATCATTTCCGATCGTTCAACAACTTCCTCGATCGCGGCATGCAGCGGGTCGTCGACGAGAAAGAGGCGATCGAGACCGACATCGGCGACAAGGAGGGCCAAGAGCCCGTCCGGGTCGACCTCGGCAACGTCCGGATCGTCACGCCCCGCGTTCGGGAGGCCGACGGATCCGAGGAACTGCTGTATCCACAGGAAGCCCGTCTCCGGAACATCACCTACTCCGCGCCGGTGTTCATGGAGATGTCGATCGTCCGCGGCGGCGAAGAAGAGGAAGAACACGTCGTCGATCAGGCCGAAACGAAGGTCGGTCGAATGCCGGTGATGGTCGGCTCGAACAAGTGTAACATCGCCGATTTCTCCCGCGAGGACCTCATCGAGATCGGCGAGGACCCCGCCGATCCCGGCGGCTACTTCATCGTCAACGGCTCCGAGCGCGTGTTGATGACGAGCGAGGATCTGGCGCCGAACAAGATTCTCGCCGAGTACGACACCAAATACGGCGACGAGATCCAGATCGCGAAGACGTTCTCCCAGCGCCGCGGCTACCGAGCGCTCGTGTTGTGTGAGCGGAACCGTAACGGCATCCTCGAGGTGTCGTTCCCCTCGGTGTCGGGGTCGATTAACTTCGTGACGCTCGTCAGAGCGCTCGGGCTCGAATCCGACGAGGAGATCGTCCACCGCGTCTCCGAGGACCCGGAGATCGTGAAGTTCATGCTCGAAAATCTGGAGGCCGCGGAGGTCGGCTCGACCGCCGAGGCGATCGAAACGCTCGGCCAGCGCGTCGCCGCCGGTCAGGGTAAAAACTACCAGCTGAAACGGGCGAACTACGTCATCGACCGGTACCTGCTGCCGCATCTCCACGAGGAGGGCGTCGAAGAGGAGGAGGTCCGGATGAACAAGGCCGTCTATCTCTGTCGGATGGCCGAGGCGTGTTTCGAACTCGCCCTCGACCGCCGCGAGTCCGACGACAAAGACCACTACGCCAACAAGCGGCTGAAGGTCTCGGGCGATCTGATGAAGGATCTGTTCCGAACGGCGCTGAACAAGCTGGCGCGCGACGTGAAATACCAGCTCGAACGGGCGAACATGCGGAATCGACAGCTCTCGGTGAGTACCGTCGTCCGATCGGACGTGCTCACCGAGCGGCTCGAACACCCGATCGCGACCGGAAACTGGGTCGGCGGCCGCTCGGGCGTCTCCCAGCTCGTCGATCGGACCGACTACATGGGTGTGTTGAGCCACCTCCGACGGCTGCGCTCGCCACTCAGCCGCTCACAGCCGCACTTCGAAGCGCGGGATCTACACGCCACCCAGTGGGGGCGGATCTGCCCCTCCGAGACGCCCGAAGGGCCCAACTGTGGGCTGGTAAAGAACTTCGCACAGGCGATGGAGCTGTCCCAGAACGTCGACGACGAGCGCGCGCTGAAACGCGAGCTCGCATCGATGGGCGTCGAGGGCATTCCAGGAATCGAGACGGTCGAAACACACACGGCGGACGACTAACATGAGCCAGGGACGAGAAGCCAAAGTGTACGTAAACGGGAGCCTCATCGGCACCCACCCGGACCCGCACAGACTCGCAAACGACATCCGAGAATCGCGCCGCCGCGGCGAGATCGACGAGATGGTCAACGTCTCGGTGCGCGATCGAACCGACGAGGTCATCGTCAACGCCGACGCCGGCCGCGCCCGGCGGCCGCTTTTGGTCGTCGAAAACGGCGAGCCGCTGTTGAGCGACGAGGAACTCGAAGCCGTCAAGGAGGGCGAGCTGAGCTTCGAAGCGCTCGTCGATCGCGGCTACGTCGAGTTTATCGACGCCGAGGAGGAAGAGGACATCTACGTCGCCGTCGACGAAGACGAGCTGAGCGAAGACCACACCCACCTCGAGGTCGACCCCCAGCTGATGTTCGGAATCGGCGCGGGGATGATCCCCTACCCCGAACACAACGCCTCCCCGCGGATTACGATGGGATCGGGGATGATCAAACAGTCGCTCGGGTTACCGAGCGCGAACTACCGAATCCGCCCAGACACCCGCCAGCACCTCCTGCATTACCCGCAGCTTTCGATCGTCAAGACGCAGACGACCGAACAGATCGGCTACGACGACCGCCCGGCGGCACAGAACTTCGTCGTCGCGGTCATGAGCTACGAGGGGTTCAACATCGAGGACGCGCTGGTGATGAACAAAGCCAGCGTCGAGCGCGCGCTCGCTCGTTCGCACTTCTTCCGGACCTACGAGGGCGAAGAACGTCGGTATCCGGGCGGACAGGAGGACCGCTTCGAGATTCCCGACGAGGACGTCCGCGGCGCACGCGGCGAGGAGGCCTACACACACCTCGACGAGGACGGCCTCGTCAACCCCGAGACGCCGGTCGGCGAAAACGACGTGCTGCTCGGGAAGACCTCGCCGCCGCGCTTTTTGGAAGAGCCCGACGACATGGGCGGACTCAGCCCACAGAAGCGCCGTGAGACATCGGTGACGATGCGTTCGGGCGAATCCGGCGTCGTCGACACCGTCACGCTGATGGAGGGCGAGGACGGATCGAAGCTCTCGAAGGTGAAAGTGCGGGACGAGCGGGTTCCCGAACTGGGCGACAAGTTCGCTTCCCGACACGGCCAGAAGGGCGTCGTCGGCCACCTCGCCCCACAGGAGGATATGCCGTTCACCCAGGAGGGTGTCGTCCCAGATCTCATCCTCAACCCGCACGCGCTGCCGTCCCGGATGACGGTCGGCCACATCCTGGAGATGCTCGGCGGCAAGGTCGGCTCCCTCGAGGGCCGCCGCGTCGACGGGACGCCGTTCCAGGGCGAAAGCGAGGACGAACTCCGCGATGCGCTGGTCGATCGCGGATTCAAATCCAACGGCAAAGAGATCATGTACTCCGGCGTCACCGGCGAAAAGATCGAGGCCGAGATATTCGTCGGCGTGATCTTCTATCAGAAGCTCTATCACATGGTCTCGAACAAGCTGCACGCCCGCTCGCGCGGGCCGGTGCAGGTGTTGACGCGTCAGCCGACCGAGGGGCGCGCCCGCGAGGGCGGCCTCCGGATCGGCGAGATGGAACGCGACGTGTTCATCGGTCACGGTGCGGCCATGACGCTGAAAGAGCGGCTGCTCGATGAATCCGATCGCGAGGACATCTACGTCTGTGGGCAGTGTGGAATGAGCGCCGTCGAGAACGTCGAACAGCGACGCGTGTACTGTCCGAACTGCGACGAGGAGACCGACGTACACGAAGTCGAGATGAGCTACGCGTTCAAGCTCCTGCTCGATGAGATGAAAGCGCTGGGGATCGCCCCCCGAATCGAACTGGAGGACGCAGTATGATGCAAGGACAAACACCGAAAGAGATCGGCTCGTTGAATTTCGGGCTGATGGACCCCGAGGAGTACCGCAACATGTCGGCCACGAAGATAATCACGGCCGACACCTACGACGACGACGGGTTCCCGATCGACATGGGACTCATGGATCCCCGGCTCGGGGTCATCGATCCCGGTCTCGAATGTAAGACCTGCGGGAAACACTCGGGGTCGTGTAACGGCCACTTCGGCCACATCGAACTCGCAGCCCCCGTCATCCACGTCGGGCACGCGAAGCTCATCCGACGGCTGCTTCGCGGCACCTGCCGAGAGTGTGGACGGCTGACGCTCGCAGATCCCTCGGATCGGGAGTACCGTCGCGAATACTTCAAAGAACGAGACGACAACCCGCCGCGGTCGTGGTTCGTCAGTCCCGAGGACGCCAGAAGCGCCCAGGAGAAAGCCGAACAGGCGGCCGAACGGAAACGAGAGCAGTTCAAAGAACAGCTCGAACGCACGCGTGATCTCGGCGAAGATCCCTCGAACGTGCTGAAAGCCGCGATCAGACAGGCCAGAGACGCCGACTACTGTCCGTACTGTACCGAAGACGACGACTACCGGGAGGGGTATCCGACGGCGCAGTACGACATCAGTCACGAGAAGCCCTCGACGTACCTCGAACAGGGTCCGGTCCCCGAGGGCGACATCCGCGATCTGCTCGCGGAGGCGCTCGAGGGCGGCGAGGGGGGGACCGAGATCGAACTCGACGAACTCGTCGAGGCGGTCAACGACGTGATCGCCACCTGGGGCGGGAGCGCGTCGATAACGGTCTCGGATATCAGCCGTCTGATGAGCGGACAGGGTCCGGGCGACAGCGAGCGGATCGGCCGCGAGCACGTCTCGTTGCTCCAGATCGTCGGAGAGCTGATGTCGTCGAACGGCGCGTTCGGCGGCCGCTTCGAGAACGCGCCCGCGCCCGATTTCCTCGTCTCCTACAGCGGCGACAAGCTGATGCCGAGCAACGTCCGGGATCGATTCGAAGCGATCCCGGACGAGGACATCGAGACGCTCGGAATCGACGCCGATCGGTCGCGACCGGAGTGGATGATCCTGACAGTCCTGCCGGTGCCGCCGGTCACGGCCCGACCATCGATCACGCTCGATAACGGACAGCGTTCGGAGGACGATCTGACCCACAAGCTGGTGGACATCATCCGAATCAACCAGCGGTTCATGGAGAACCGCGAGGCCGGCGCGCCACAGCTCATCATCGAGGACCTCTGGGAGCTCTTGCAGTATCACGTCACGACCTTCATGGACAACGAGATCAGCGGGACACCGCCCGCTCGCCACCGGTCCGGGCGCCCGCTGAAGACGCTCTCACAGCGTCTGAAAGGCAAAGAGGGTCGGTTCCGCGGATCGCTGTCCGGAAAGCGTGTGAACTTCTCGGCGCGGACGGTCATCTCGCCGGACCCGACGCTCAGCCTGAACGAGGTCGGCGTTCCCGACCGGGTCGCGACCGAGATGACCCAGACGATGAACGTCAACGATCGAAACGTCGCGGACGCCCGCCGGTACGTCTCGAACGGTCCCGAGGCGCATCCGGGGGCGAACTACGTCAAACGGCCGGACGGTCGGCGACTGAAGGTCACCGAGAAGAACTGTGAGGAACTCTCCGAGAAGATCGAACCCGGCTGGGAGGTCGCCCGACACCTCATCGACGGCGACATCGTGATCTTCAACCGGCAGCCGTCGCTGCACCGGATGAGTATCATGGCTCACGAGGTCGTCGTGATGCCGTATAAAACGTTCCGGCTGAACACCGTCGTCTGTCCGCCGTATAACGCCGACTTCGACGGCGACGAGATGAACATGCACGCGCTGCAAAACGAGGAGGCACGCGCCGAAGCGCGCGTCCTCATGCGCGTCCAAGAGCAGATCCTCAGCCCGCGCTTCGGTGAGAATATCATCGGTGCGATTCAGGATCACATCTCCGGGCTCTATCTGCTCACCCACGAGAACCCGCAGTTCAACGAGACGCAGGCGCTCGATCTACTCAGAGCGACGAGCATCGACGAGTTGCCGCCCGCCGACGGCACCGACGAGGAGGGACTCGAATACTGGAGCGGTCGGACGATCTTCTCGGAGCTTCTGCCCGACGGCCTCAACCTCGAGTTCACCTCCTCGGCCGGCGACGAGGTCAAAATCGAGGACGGACAGCTCGTCGAGGGGACGATCGACGAGGACGGCGTCGGCGCCTTCGGCGGCGAGATCGTCGACACCATCTGTAAGGTCTACGGCAACACCCGAGCACGGGTGTTTGTAAACGAGGTCGCGACGCTCGCGATGCGGTCGATCATGCACTTCGGTTTCTCGATCGGGATCGACGACGAATCGATCGAGCGGGAGGCCGAAGAGCAGATCGCCGAAGCGATCGAAAACGCCAACGAGCGCGTCGAGACGCTCATCGAAACCTATCGTCGAGGGGACCTCGAATCGCTGCCGGGTCGGACCGTCGACGAGACGCTCGAGATGAAGATCATGCAGACGCTCGGGAAGGCCCGGGACTCCGCGGGTGACATCGCTGACGACCACTTCAGCGGCGACAACCCCGCGGTCGTCATGGCCCAATCTGGCGCGCGTGGATCGATGCTCAACCTGACGCAGATGGCCGGCTGTGTCGGCCAGCAGGCCGTTCGGGGCGAGCGGATCAACCGCGGCTACGAGGACCGGACGCTGAGTCACTTCAAACCGAACGACCTCTCGGCGGACGCCCACGGATTCGTCGAGAACTCCTACCGGAACGGACTCTCGCCGAAGGAGTTCTTCTTCCACGCGATGGGTGGTCGCGAGGGGCTCGTCGATACGGCGGTCCGGACCTCCAAATCCGGCTACCTCCAGCGGCGGCTGATCAACGCGCTGTCGGAACTTGAGGCCCAATACGACGGCACCGTCCGCGACACCTCCGACACTGTCGTCCAGTTCGAGTTCGGCGAGGACGGTACCTCACCGGTCAGAGTCTCCTCGAACGAGGAGTTCGACATCGACGTCGAGTCGATCACCGACCGGATCGTCGACGAGGAGTTCGACTCCGAGGAGGAAAAACAGGAGTTCCTCGGCATCGAAGAGCCGAAGACGAACCTCTCGGAGCACGGCGAATCCTGGCGATCGGCGGCGGGAAGCCTGGAGGTGGAATCCGATGACTGAGATCACCGAGGAGATCGAAGTCGTCGTCGAGGACACCGACCTCCCGCGCCGGCTGAAAGACCGAGTCTACGAGACGATCGAGGGGCGCGACGACGTGACGGAATCGCACGTCGAGGACATCGTCTACGCCGTCGAGTCGCAGTACCTCGAGACGCGGATCGACCCGCTCGATCCCGTCGGCACCGTCTCCGCACAGAGTATCGGCGAACCCGGAACGCAGATGTCAGTTCCGGCAGACGAACGCGTTCTCGTTCGTGAAAACGGAACGACCGACGTGGTCGAGATCGGTTCGTTCGTCGATACACTGATGGAGAACTGCGAGACGCGATCGATCGACGGCCACGAGGTCGCGCTTGCTCCCGACGGAGTCGAGGTACCGAGCCTCGCACGCGATGAGACAGTCGAGTGGAAGCAACTCGAAGAGATCAGCCGTCACGAGACGCCGGACGAACTGCTCCGATTCGAACTCGAATCCGGGCGATCGATTCGAGCGACGAAGGCTCACTCGTTCGTGACACGGCAGGATAACGAGATTGTTCCAGTCGCTGGCGAAGATCTCGATATCGGAGACTGGCTTCCCATCGTCTCATCGCTCGATGATGCAGGTGACGATTCAGTCGATCTACGAGAGTACCTCCCGGCGGACGACTACTGGTATACATCTACTCTTGCCGACGGCGGTGTCGAGGCTGTTCCGGGCGGATCCGATCAACTGCGGAACAAGCGTACGGCTCTCGAAGAAGGCAAGATCGATAACCACGCCGTGTACCCCGTACAGGGAACAGTCGGGCTTCCAGAACGGTTCCCTCTCGATGAAGAGACCGGCTTCTTCATCGGTGCGTGGCTCGCAGAGGGCTCGATAACTGATCACTACATCTCCGTGTCGAACATCGATCCCGAGTTCCAATCGAAGATTCGATCGTTCGCAGCACGATTCGATCTCTCGGTAAACGAATACGAGAACCAAAGCGGCTTCGCAACCGGATACGATATCCGTATAAACGGGACTGTACTCGCAGACTTCTTCCGTGCGGCTTGTATGGAAGAAGATGACAAGATCGTCCCTGGATTCGCGTTCGGTGCGGACGATCAGTTCGTCGCCGGATTGCTCCGAGGATACTTCAGTGGTGACGGAAACGTCGGCGAAAACGCTGTACGATCGAGTTCGACGAGCGGACGGCTCACTTCCAGTATCGCACTACTACTTGCCCGGTTCGACGTGTATGCGACACTCGGAGAACAAGATAGCTCTCGAACGCTTCGAATCCCGAAAAAGCACGTCCCACGGTTCTGCAACCGAATCGGGATGATCGGTGAACGCGGTTCAGAACTCGAACGCCTGGCCGAGACAGTGAATCCGAACGGGCCAGATACAACCGACCAGATTCCGAATTTCGGGGACACACTCGAAACAGTCGCCGAGGCCGCAAGTATCCCTAAACGACAGGTAAACAGCGCAACGGATCGACAGCGTATCGGTCGAAACCGCCTCGCTCGACTCGTAGCCGAGGTCGAAAGCGAGATCGAGGACGAACTTCCCGAACTCGATGCACTTCGAAAAGCTGTCACGGGCGATGTCGTCTGGGACCGTATCGAGTCCATCGAGGCGGTCGAAAGCGACTACGAGTACGTGTATGACTTCTCGGTCGAAGGGCTAGAGACGTTCACGACCGCCGAAGGCGTCGTGACGCACAACACGATGAACACGTTCCACTACGCCGGCGTCGCGGAGATCGACGTGACCCAGGGGCTGCCGCGGCTCATCGAGCTCGTCGACGCCAGAAAGACCCCCGATACGCCGATGATGACGGTGTATCTCGACGGCGTCCACGCGACGGATCGGGAGAAGGCCCACGAGGTCGTCTGGAACATCGAGGCGACGAAGATCCTCGCGCTGGGTGACGTCTCGACGAACGTCGCCGACATGCTGGTGCAGATCGACCTGAACGAGGAGACGCTCGACGAACGGTGGCCGACCATCGACGGCATCGACGACATCGCGGGGCGGATCGCCGGCACGATCGAATCCGAACTCGGCGTCGAAACGGATCGGCCGTCTGAGACGCTCATCCAGTTCGGTCCGGAAGAGCCCTCCTACCGGAAGCTGTTACAGCTCGTCGAGGAGCTCAGAGAGATCGTCTTCAAGGGGATCGAAGAGATCAGCCGGGTCGTCATCCGAAAGGAGGAATTCGAAGACGGCGAGGAGGAGTTCATACTCTATACGGAGGGATCGAACCTGAAGAAGGTTCTCGATATCGACGGCGTCGACGCCTCCCGGACGACGTGTAACAACATCCACGAGATTCACAACAACCTCGGGATCGAGGCGGCCCGCGAGGCGATCATCGAGGAGACGATGAACACGCTCGAAGAGCAGGGGCTCGACGACGTGAACATTCGACACCTGATGTTGGTCGCGGACATCATGACGAACAACGGCGAAATCGAGTCGATCGGACGACACGGGATCTCCGGCAATAAGGACTCGGTGCTGGCACGGGCGGCCTTCGAGGTGACGGTGAACCACCTGCTCGATGCGGCGATCCACGGAGAGATCGACGACCTCGACGGGGTCACCGAGAACGTCATCGTCGGCAAGCCGATCAAACTCGGAACCGGCGACGTCGATCTTCGAATGGGCGCCAGACAGGCGGGCGGTTCCGCGTCGGACGACTGATCGACCCGATCGACCTATTTTTCATGGAAGTTACACTTTCAGACGAAGCCAGACGGTTTATCGCGCTGTTCGACGAGGAGACGGACGTCCCTGCGGTCGACTGTGTCGTCGACGAGACGTACGACCGCGTCGCCCTTGTCGTCCCGGCCGGAACGATGGGGCAGGCGATCGGACCGGGGGGAAAACACGTCCGAGCGGTCGAGTCGAAACTCGGTCGCGACGTCGTCGTCGTCGAGGACGCCGACGTTCCGGAGGATTTCGTCGCGAACGCTCTGGCCCCGGCGGCCGTCTACAACGTCACGGTGAGCGAAAACGACACGACCGTCGCCTACGCCGAGGTCGACAGCGAGGATCGCGGCGTCGCGATCGGCAAGGACGGCCGGCGGATCGATCTGGCACGCCAGCTCGCAAAGCGGCATTTCGACGTCGACGATATCGAGCTCACTTAACTTCGCCGCTCGTTTTCGCGACTCGAAGGCGAGCCGTCCCACGGTTCGGCTTCCACGTAGATCCGTGTCGATTCCGGGACGACCGTCCGGATCGCGGCTTCGACGTCGTCGATAGCGGCTTCGACGCCCTTCGTCGAGAGGTCGTCGTCGAAATCGATCTCGCAGGCGACGAGTACCGCCTCGGGGCCCAGATGCATCGTCCGGAGGTCAACGACTTCCTCGACACCGTCGACGGTCGCCATCGTCCCCAAGAGCTGTCGGCGCTCGCGCCGGGTGACGCCCTCGCCGATGAGAAGCGCCCGGCTCTCCCATGCTAACCCGAGCGCAAAGCCCATGAGCAACAGTCCGATGACGGCGCTGCCGATGGCGTCGTAGATCGTGTTTCCGGTCACGTCGGTCAGATAGATGCCAGTTAACGCGACGAGGACGCCGGTGACGGCGATGAAGTTCTCCGTGGCCGCCGTGATGAGAGGGGCGTCCTTGCTTCGGCGGATGGTTTCGAGGATCGATCCGAAGCCCTCGCGTTCGGCCTCTTCACGCATCGCCTGATACGATTTATAACAGGCGGCCGACTCGAACAGCAACGCGACGCCCAACACGATGTAGTTGATCGTCACGTCGACGTCACGGGCGGCCGTTCCTACCGTTTCGTATCCCTCACGGACGGCGGCGTAGCCGGTAACGCCGAAGAGCAACATCGTGACGACGAACGCGAAGAGGTACTGTTCTTTGCCGCGTCCGAAGGGGTGTTTTCGGGAGGCACCGGCTTTGCTCATCCGAAAGCCCAAAAGGAACAGCACCTGGTTGCCCACGTCCGAAAGCGAGTAGTAGACCTGACTGAGCATGCTCGCGTTGCCGGTCGCGAGCCAGGCGACGAACTTCGCGATCGCGATCGCGAGGCTCGCGAAAAGCGAGACGATCACAACGAGCCGGGTCGAGACCATCGTGTGGGTATTCTCGCGCTCGACTGTAGTGTGTTTCCCGTCGGAGATGAGCCGTCACGACGGCACACCCGACGTCAGAACCGATCGCTTCGAGCGCGCAGATAGAGGACGATGGTCAGATATATCGCCGCACCGAGCACATTAACCACGTACAGCGAGCCGAGGATGTGGAGTGCGTAAAACACCATCGCTCCTTTGAGCGCCCACGGTCGCAGCAGCAGTAAGCCGATGACGAGTATCAGTTCCACGATGCTTTTGACCCCGATCAACAGCCCGAATCCGATCTCTCCGGCATCGAGAAGGGCGAACGCCCATTGCCCCCATATCCACGCGGAGATACCGCCGACCAGACACAGTATATATAGGCCGGCGAAGCGTTCGCGCGTCGATGAGCCGGAAAAGTCCGCCCCGTGTGTTGGTTCTGAAGCCATAGATCGGTCAACAGACACCTTTTACAAACAACTATCGACTTTCGGTGTTTCGGTACGCTCTTTCCTTCGATCGCGGTCCGGTCTCTCCCCGTGGAACTGTCACACGGACCGCGCTTCGAAAAGGGATGCTTAAGTAGCTCCGTAGGGAAACGACATGTACTATGGCGAACGGCAAATACGCCGCGCGAAAAATCAAGAAGGACCGCCAGAAACACCGGTGGTCCGACTCCGATTACGCGCGCCGTGCCCGCGGACTCGGCAAGAAGTCCGACCCCCTCGAGGGCGCCCCGCAAGGTCGGGGTATCGTTCTCGAGAAGGTCGGTATCGAAGCAAAGCAACCCAACTCGGCGATCCGGAAATGCGTCCGGGTACAGCTCATCAAAAACGGCAAGCAGGTCACCGCCTTCTGCCCCGGCGACGGCGCGATCAGCTTCATCGACGAGCACGACGAAGTCACTATCGCCGGCATCGGCGGCGCGAAGGGTCGCGCGATGGGCGACCTCTCGGGTGTCAACTACAAGGTCGAGAAGGTGAACGGTGTCTCGATGATCGAACTCGTCCGCGGGAACGCGGAGAAGCCGGTGCGATAACAATGAGTTCGGAATCCCCAGAGCCGGACGCGCCGGCCTCGACGGAGGACGACCGCGTCTCGGCGAAACTGTTCGGCGAGTACGAGATCGACGAGATCGAGTACAACGACCCCTCGACGCGCCGGTACATCACGGTGACGCCGATCGCTCACACGATGGGCCGACACTCCGAAAAGCAGTTCAAGAAATCCGAGATCTCGATCGTCGAGCGGCTCATCAACCGCCTGATGCAGACCGAAGAGAACACCGGCAAGAAACAGCAGGCGACCCGGATCGTCCGCGACGCCTTCGAGATCGTCGAGGAGCGGACCGAGGAGAACCCCGTTCAGGTTCTCGTGACCGCCGTCGAGAACGCCGGGCCCCGCGAGGAGACCGTTCGGCTGAAATACGGCGGAATCTCGGTCCCGAAAGCCGTCGACGTCGCCCCACAGCGACGTGTCGATCAGGCGCTGAAGTTCATCGCCCAGGGGACCCAGAGCGCGTCGTTCAAGACTCCGACGCCGGCTGCCGAGGCGCTGGCTAACCAGATCATCGGCGCGGCGAACTACGATCTCAACGCCTATCCGATCAACCAGAAAGAAGAACAAGAGCGCGTCGCCGCGGCAGCACGCTAACCGTTCGTTTCGTTTTCTCCCGTTTCTGCCGTCTTCGATCGGACGTTTCCGTCCGCGTCTTTCCTCGACGGTTAGTCGGCTGCTCGCTCGCGTTCGAGCGCGTACTCTCTGGTCACGTCCACGAGGGCTTTCCGATACTCCGATTCGTCGGGATCGTCTCCCAGCGACCGGAAGTGGTGTTTGAACCGAGAGAGCGAAACCTCGGGCGCATCAGCGGCGGCCGCGGACGCGAGATCGTAGAGACGGTGGCCGTCGTCGATGGCGTCGTGTCGCTCCAGAAGAGCGAGCGCGAAGGCGGCGTTGACCGCCGTGATCTCGGGGTCGGCGGCGTCGGTCCGTCGCTGCCAGCCGCCGGGAGCCGACGGTGGCGAGTTCGCGAGCGCGCGAGCGAGTGAGGCTTCCATGAACGAGACGAGCTTTTCGGTGGGCCCGATATCGAGCGTGATGTCGTCGGCGTAGATGTCCTTCATGTGGTTGGCGATCTGATAGCAATGTGAGAGTTTTCGGCGCTCGACGCTGCGACCGGCCAGCGCGAGAAAGATCGCCTCGGTCGTCGACTGGCGGTGTGAGGGATGTTCCTCCTCGTAGCGTGCCATGTGGGCGAACTCGTGAAGGGCGAGTTCGCGAGCCATCGCCGACGTGGCGGCACGACGTGAGACGATCAGTTCGTGTCTGTCGTCGTAGTGACCGACCATCGTCCGTTCGTCCGGGTTCTCCCGGACGTTCACGACGATCGGAAGTTCGAGATCGTACTCGGTCGCGAGCAGATCACGGGCGCTGAGAAACGGTTCGGCCGGCCCACCTCCCGTCACGCGGACGTCCATGCTACTCTATAACAGGTGGTCAGACGGTTTGACTGTTACGCCCACGCCAGCAGTCTTTTGTGCGGTCCAAACGATCGACGGCGTATGTCCGATGAGATATCCACAGCGGTCGGTACAGCACTCCGCGAGACGGTGCCGTTCCTCGCGATCACGATCGTCTGGGCCGTGATCATGTTGCTTTTCTACGGCGTGTTCCTGCTCGCCCGGCCCGCGGGAGCCGACTACGATCCGGCGATCCACGCCTCGGTGTTCGCCCCGCCGCTGATCGGCTTTCTCGGCCACACGCTCCGGATAGCGTTGCGACCGGCCTGACGACTCGCGGAGGCCGACCGTTCGTCTCACAAGCCCCGGCGCGAAAACCGCCCGCGCCGAAACGCCGTCACTTCGCTCCCCTCGCGACGAGCCCCGTCGACGGACCCACGACGAAACACTACCCTTTTCACGCTGCTGTCGAAATTAGCCAGTATAATGGGCCGACGCAAGAAGATCGTACAGGAGTGTGAACGGCTGATGGACAACCCGGAGCACATCCGGAACATCGCCATCGCCGCACACGTCGATCACGGAAAGACGACGCTCACCGACAACCTGCTGGCCGGTGCCGGCATGATTGCCGACGAGAGCGCGGGCCAACAGCTCGCGATGGACACCGAAGAGGACGAGCAGGAGCGAGGAATTACCATCGACGCGGCGAACGTCTCGATGACTCACGAGTACGAGGGCCGAAACCACCTCATCAACCTCATCGACACGCCGGGGCACGTCGACTTCGGCGGCGACGTCACGCGCGCGATGCGTGCCGTCGACGGCGCGCTCGTGGTCGTCGACGCCGTCGAGGGCGCGATGCCACAGACCGAGACGGTGCTTCGGCAGGCGCTCCGTGAGGGCGTCAAGCCGACGCTTTTCATCAACAAGGTCGACCGCCTCATCTCCGAACTTCAGGAGGGCCCCGAAGAGATGCAACAGCGTCTCATGGGCGTCATCGCCGACGTCAACGAGCTCATCCGCGGGATGACAGAGGAGATGGACGACATCGACGAGGACTGGTCAGTCTCCGTCGAGGAAGGTACCGTCGGCTTCGGGTCGGCGCTGTACAAGTGGGGCGTCTCGATGCCGTCGATGCAGCGGACCGGTATGGACTTCGGCGACATCATCGACCTCGAGCGGGCCGACAAACGGCAGGAGCTCCACGAGCGGACGCCGCTTGCGGACGTCGTCCTCGATATGGTCTGTGAGCACTTCCCGAACCCGATCGACGCCCAGCCCCGCCGTATTCCGCGTATCTGGCGCGGCGACGCCGATTCGGAGATCGCCGGGACGATGCGGCTCGTCGACGAGACCGGCGAACTCGTGTTGATGGTCACCGACATCGGGATCGACCCCCACGCCGGCGAGATCGCCGCCGGGCGTGTGTTCTCGGGCACCATCGAGAAGGGTCAGGACCTCTATGTCTCCGGGACGGCCGGAACGAACCGCGTCCAGAGCGTCGGCATCTACATGGGTGGCGAACGCGAGGAGGTCGAGCGCGTCCCGGCGGGCAACATCGCCGCCGTGACCGGACTCAAAGACGCCATCGCCGGATCGACGGTCTCCTCGATCGAGATGACGCCGTTCGAGTCGATCGAGCACATCTCCGAGCCGGTCATCACGAAATCCGTCGAGGCGAGGAGCATGGACGACCTGCCGAAGCTCATCGAGACGCTCCAGCAGGTCGCAAAGGAGGACCCGACGATCCAGATCGAGATCAACGAGGACACCGGCGAGCACCTCATCTCCGGACAGGGCGAACTCCAC
>LKMJ01001188.1_pt1 | contig 22491 bp, 26 predicted proteins | sample 643391 | NCBI WGS metagenome assembly LKMJ01 (sample SAMN04112250, study PRJNA286221) | soda lake metagenome | biome: soda lake; feature: Kulunda Steppe; material: water; isolation source: sample PL-Br10 brine of Picturesque Lake | place: Russia: Kulunda steppe | collected 2010-07
GGGGTAGGGTGGGGGGAGGGGTGTTGGAGAGGCTGTGTGTGGGTGTGAGGGGTGTTGGGGAGGCTGAGTGTGGGGTTGAGGGGTGAGTGTAAGCATGCGTGTAGGCGAGAGCACGTGGAAGGTTGCACCGGCCCGCCCATTGGTGCACACATGCTAGTTATGAGGACCCCTGCTGCTGATGATGATGCTGATGTGAGCACAGGCGTGCGCATCACATGTGCGTACGTGCATGCACATATATGCACGTGTGTGTGCGTGCGTGTGTGTATGTGTGCGTGTGCGTGCGCGCGTGCATACATTATCATGACTCCTTTTACACATGTGTGGGCAGGGAGGACTCTTGGCAAATTGAGGCATGTGCACCTGCAACAAGGCACCTTGCGCATGCAGCAAATATGCATTCTTGGCACGCACACACGCAGGCCCTGGGGTGGATGGTGGGCCCGCGGCAGGCGGTGGCAGCAGCGGCTCCCGTCCGCCCTCTGCGCGCAGCAGGGCGCCCCCCTCGCAGCGGCCCAGCAGCAGCAGGGGCGGCAGTGCGCGCGGCGCGCAGCAGCCCGGCAGCAGAGGGGGGGGCCTGGATGGAGGGGACGGCGGGGGGCGGCCCCAGCACCAGCAGCAGCAGCAGCAGCAGCAGATGCCAGGCATGTCCACTGCCCCAGAGCCCCCCAGCGAGGCGGCCGCCAAGACCGCGGCGGCGGTGGGTGTGGGCTGAGCTCAGGGGTAGAAACAGGCGCACCTGTGTGCGTCAGTGTGTGAGCATGCGCGCAAAAGCTTTAAGGAGGGAGGCGGGGAGCTTTGAGGAGGGAGGGGGGGAGGCTGTGGGTGGATCATGCGTGCGTGCGCGTGTTTGCCAGCGCTCTGAATGTGCGGGTGCAGGAGCATGCGGGCGCATTGTGCCGCGGGAGAGAGGGGGGGGTGGCAGCTGCCCCCACACCCATGCCGGCCACGCCCGCTGCGGCTAGCCACACCTCCATGGCCGTGCCCATGTGTGCGCAAAAGTGACAGAGGGAAGCAGAAGCAGCGGTGATCCCTCCCGGCACTTGTGTGCTCTTTGTCCGCCCATGTGGTGACTCAGGTGGCTGCGCCCTTTACGACTGTGCTCCTGTGTCCGCCCATGTGGTGACTCAGGTGGCTGCGCCCTTTACGACTGTGCTCCTGTGTCCGCCCATGTGGTGACTCAGGTGGCTGCGCCCTTTACGACTGTGCTTCTCAGCGCGGGTGGGAGATGAGCGCCACGGCACCCCCTGCCTGTGCGCTCTTTTTTTCTGTCCACCTGCATGACACACGCGGGGGAGCAAGCAGCCGTGTGCGCGTGGCCTTTGCCCGCCGGGGCGGTGCGCAGGTGGCTGCGTGGGACGAGAGCAAGCGCCTGAGCAAGCGGGTGGATGAGCTGCGCAAGCGGCTGGCGGGCAAGCAGGAGGAGGTGACGGCGGCGCGCACGGAGGCGGAGAAGAAAGGCGCGCAGGTGGGGGAGTGGGTGAGCACGTGGGTGGGGAGGCGGGTGGTTGGGTTTAGCGGCAGGAAGGTCAGGTGGGGTACAACGTCACACAGGTGGGGTACAACGGCACACAGAGGTGAGGAGGCAGGTGTGCCGGAGGACAGGTGGGGTACAGCGTCACACGTGTGAGGAGGCAGGTGTGCCGGAGGACAGGCGGATTCACGATTGGGAACCCCAGGTACGCAGATGGGGAGGCGGGGCATGCGGGAGGAGAGGCGGGTGCACTGGTGGTGCACTTGGGTGCGCTGGTGGAGCGAGGGCCTGCCCAGTGAGTTTGTGTGCAAAGGCGGGAGCTGGCAACGGGGTCCGTCATCACTAACGGAAAACGGAGTGTACTTATATGAGTGCCTGACGACGCGCTTCATCCTCAACTTCCAACCATGAAACAGCGGTCCACTCTCGCATGGTCACCTTGTGTTCACATGAGTATTTGAAGAATGCAGTCCACCCTCACAGCGACACCTCGTGTGTATTTGTGTGCATGTGTCACACACGTCGTGTCCACCCTCACAGCGACACCCCGTGCGCCCGCAGGTAGCAGCCCTGCAGGGCGAGCTTGACAAGCAGGCTGCGGCCTTCAGGGATCTGCAGGTGCGGCTTTGTTTTCAGAGTTCTGACAGCCCTTTGCGCTGCATCAAGGCCTGGTGGAGTGAGTGAGCCGGCCTGGAGAAGGAAGAGGGTGGGAGCATGCTGCAAGGGGGTGGGAGTGAGCTGAGAGGATGTGGGAGCATATGCAGCAAGGGCGTGGGAGTGAGCTGCGAGAGGGTGGGAATGGACAACGGAAGGTGGAGAGCGCGCAGCACGAGGGTGTGAGGAGGCAGGAGGAGGGCACGAGAGGGCTGCTTCTCGCAAGGTTAAGGGCAAGGGGCTTGGGCAGTGCCCGCCACGGGGACAGCCGCGGGGCCCCTCCTGTGTTTGTCCAGCATTTGTTCTGGCTGAGCATGGTTCGTGTGCTGGCTTGGTGCAACAAAGCACGGCCATATGCCAGCTTCGTACTGCTATGCCTAGCTGTGTGCTTTGCCCAGGCACCTGCCCTAGCAGCACCTAAATTCGAGGACTAGGCTGAAGTCTAAGGCAAGCGTGAGGGGCCGTGCCCTGATGTGTGTGTATGTGCTCTTGCGCACACATTTGTGGGCTGTAGGAGAGGCTGCGGCGCGCGCAGGCAGCCCCTAAACTCACCAGCGACGCAGCGAAGCTCAAGGAGTACGTGGAGCGGGTGGACAGGTGTGTGTGTGTGTGTGTTCTTGCCCACCCGTGCTGACACTGAGAATCCAATGTGTGTCTGCATGGAGCGAGCGGAACGGCATGTACGCATTCCGTCTCACCCGTTCTGGCGTCGGTGCGTCCATGTGTGCCTGAATGGACCGGGCAGACCGGCATGTCTGTGTGTGTGTGTGCACGCAAGCGCACAGGCGTCTGTCTCCCTGTGGGTATGCGCATCAACGCGTGTGTCTACACCTTTGAGCAGGGAGGAGGGGCATGTGCGCCTGCGTACATATGCATGTTGCTGCAATTCCACAGGGAACAGGTCAGGCCGCTGGCCGTGCTTGTGGCTTCAAAGACCCTGTGCCTTGGCACACACACACACACACACACAAGCACACGCAAACACACCTCAGGGCATTCCCCAATGCGCGATGCGCATGTGCCCACTGCCGAGCAGGGGCAGCAGGGATGCCCTGGCAACCCCTCGGCACAGGTGCAGAGCTGTGGCACGAGCACTCAGGGCAGCTACTGAGCCAGGGCGCCCACTGAGGCTCTCCCGATCAAATCTGGGCTGTGTCAGCCAGCTCCCCGGGTTGCCCTGGTGTCCCAACGCCGCCCTTATCCCAACGCCGCCGCTAACCCTCTGCTGCCCCTCTCCCTCTGCAGCCACCGCGATCCTCAGCTGCCCCTCTCCTTCTGTTGTGGGTCCGGTCCTGCCGACTGCGCCACCGGGCCTTGTCCCCACACACCCTTTCCTCCCTTGCGCTTCTGCCGCAAAGTAGGGGCCCATACACGCCCTTGCACGTGTGCTTTTGGGTGGGTTGTCATGCTCCTACTGCCAGTGTACTGTTGTGTGGGCATTCAGGTTGGAGACCGAGTGCGACAGCCTGAAGCACTGCCAGTGTACTGTTGTGTGGGCATTCAGGTTGGAGACCGAGTGCGACAGCCTGAAGCAGCAGCTGGCCCGGGCGCAGTCGCAGCCAAGCTCATCCCAGGCGCCAGCGGCGGCACCTGGGGGCAGCAGGGGCGGGGGCAGCGATGAGCTGCTGAAGAAAGTGCGCGCGCAGGGAGGGGGGCAGGGTAGCTGTGGGGTGTTGAAGGGCGTGTGCGTGCTATGGGAAGGGGGAGCGGATGGTGCTGGTAACAATGGCAGGCCTGTTGTTGATGGGCGGGGGCTTCTGGTTAGCTTTGGCTTGGGATGGGCCTGTTGATGGACGGGGACTTTTGACTGTGGGTTTTAGCGTCTGAGGTCTTGGCGCGCAGTGGATGGGCCTGTTGTTGATGGGGGGGTGCGCCCGTGCTTGCAGCATGTTCACACCAAGTTCGTGTGTGTGTGTGTGTGAGCATGGCATGCCTAAGCTTGGCACAAGGCGTTCAGTGTGCTGTGTACAAAAGCAAGCGGACGCGCTTGCGCGGGCGTGTTTGTGCTCCAGGGATGGGGATACCTTCAGTTGCGTGAACGCATGTATGTAAGCTTTTGCTCACGCGTTGCGGCCGCGCACCTCTTTTGGGAGCGCGTGCTTTGCGCGTGCACGCGATTGCTCACGCGCTTCTGCCCGTGCACATGGGGTTTTTGCGCTTGAGGCCGCGCACCCCTTTCAGCCGCGCGTGCTTTGCGCGTGCACAGGGGGCCTCTTGCGCTCGAGGCCTGTGTGCCCGTGCTCATGGCTGCCTGCAGGACATGGAGTTGCATGAGCTGCGGTTGCAGCGCGACCAGGCCCAGGTGCAAGCGCGACGCCTGAAGGACCGCCTGGCCGAGTTGTTTGGCCCCGAAGCAGGTGTGGGCCCCCTGAGGGGCAGGGCGGTGGGGGAAGGCTGTGCATCATGTGTGTGGGTATGTATGTGTGTGCGCATCTGAGAGTGTGTGAGCTCAGCGGCACATTTGCTCAGGAGGCGCAGGCGGGCGATCGCTAAAAGTCAATTGTGTTGGCCTCTGTCCTGTGTGGCGCACAAGTTGCCATACACAAGCTATGGCTCCACCACTGCCTTCTGATGTCAACACGTGCATACATGCAGACGTGCATGCCTGCACACACACACACACACACACATGGCCTTATGAGAACAGCTCAGTGCAACTGTGGTAGTCTGGGGACGCAAGTGTGCGTACATGGGTGTGGGTGTGAGGGTGCACGAGCATAAAAGTGCACGCACGCTTGCCAATGAGCACGTCAGCGATCTTTTTCTCCTTTTGAGTGTACTTGCCTCCGTCGACGTCATGACCCGGAGGAGTGTGTGCTGCCGCGCTTCTTCTGGCCACCTGATGTGACTGACCTGCACAAGGATTAGGCTAGCCCTCACCCTAACCCTAACCCTCTTCTTCTGCCCACCTGATGTGACCGCGTCCCATGAAAACTGGTGCTGCGTCTGACCTCTGTGTGTGTGTGTGTGCACGTGCATAGGCTCATCCAAGGCTGGGGGCAGCAGAGGCGGGGTGGGCATGGGCGGCGGCGCGCGCGAGGCAGAGCTCATGGCCACCATCGGCACGCTGAAGGCGGCCCTTGAAAAGGCCACCTCGTCCACCACACCCACTACCAAGTACATGGCGGTGAGTAAGCACACACGCATGCACACACGCACATACACATGCAAATGCATGCACACATGCGCACACACATGCACACACACACACACACACACACACACAAGTGCACGCTCGCACACAATGGCAGGAGGTGACCCGGCGCAAGGAAGTCATGCGCGAGCTGGAGGCCGCCAAGGCTGAGATTGCCAGCCTGCGCAGTGCAGCAGGCGCTGCAGCGAGGCTAATGGCGGAGATGCAGGTGTGTGACAAGGAGAGTCATTAGCTGACTTTCATTGGGGTTCGTCCACCAGCCAGATGGATGATAGCAAGGACTGAAGCCGCCACCCTTTCCCGCCTCTCTCCTACACTGTAAGTGCTCTTTTAAAGGGATAATGGTAAGATTTGCCAATCTACCAGCTTGAGGCTTGGAGGCAAGCATCGGTTTTGGGCGACGCTCTGCGCATTGTAACGCATGTGTGGGGGTGCAAGCAGAGATCCTTCTGCTTGTGCGTGTGTGCGCGCTTGTTGGTCACGCTTGTGTCTGCGCTTGTGTGTGTGTGCGCTTGTTGGGGTGTGTGTGTGCTTGTTGGTCACGCTGTCGGCGTACCAAGCTGCCGGCTAGCATGGTGGCCCCCGCAAAGATGCGTGTGCCGCACCTGGGGCAGCTCAGCGAGGCAGATGCAAGGCAGATGCAAGGGAAAGAAGCAGGGCAGCTCAGCAAGGCAGATGCAAGGAAAAGAAGCAGGGCAGATGCAAGGGAGAGAAGCGGGGCAAATGCAAGGGAAACAGTCAGGGCAGACACAAGGGAAAGGAGTGACGCTAGTGCATACGTGCAGAGGCAGCGCGCTCAAGTGTGCTGTAAACCCCCACTGTCACACATGCCTGCATTGCTGCGTGCTCGGCCTTCCATGCCCACACCGCCATGCCTGTACCACCCCACCCACTCGCATAGCACAAGCGCACAGTGCTCTCACAGGGGCAAGCGCGTTGGGTCGGGTCAGAACCACCTGGGTCCCGTCACACCTGCGCAGGCTGCCAACGCAGATCTGCGCACGCAGCTGTCAAGATCGCTGCAGGGCATTGCCGCCGGAGGCGGTCCCAGTGCAGCTGTGTCAGGTGGGGCGGGGGGGGGGCGTGGTTCTGCAGGGGAGGGGGGGCCCTCAGTCACAACCACAGCCTCCACGCGCACAGGCGGTCCCAGTGCGGCTGTGTCAGATGGGGCAGGGGCGCGGTGCTGCAGCCTCTGCAGGGTGCGGCCCTCTGTCACGACAGTAGCCTACATGCTCCCCCTGTGCAACGCGCGCAGCTGCCATAGGAATGCTGGGCTGAGATGTACAGCAGGTGCAAGGGCACGGAGTGGAGGCAAGGCAGGCCACGCCCGAAATCCGCGCTGCCATGCGTTGCGGCGCTGACGTGCACGCATGGCACTCTGCATATGGGTGTGGTAGCCCATGCATGGTACCCTATGCATATGGGTGTGGCATCAGCAAAGAGAGGCGATGCCCTCCCTTGGCCCTTTGCACAGCAAGCACTCTCTTTCTCTCTCAGCTTCTCCCTCTCAAGAGCCTCTGGTGGCATGCTCCCTCCCACAGCCTCTGGTGGCGCGCTCAGCTTGGTGACACACTTCTAGAGGTGCAAACAGACCTGCACAGGGCTGGCACGCACGCACGCGCGCGCGCTCGTGCTGGCAGAGCAGCTCTATCACAGGCTTGCGCATGCATGCACACGTTTGTGTGCGCTCGCGCAGAGGCTGCCACTGCCCAGGCCACCAACCTGGAGATGCTCCTCGACCAGAGGGACCAGGAGCTGCAGCGCCTGCGCCTCGCCCTGGAAGAGAAGGAGGAGGAGCTGGCAGGTTAGTAGACAGGCAGGCGCATACCTGCGAGTGTGTATCTGCGTGTACGCGCGCATGTACGCCCCCTTGCGTGTGTGCAAGCGCGCATGTGGTGTACATGGCCTGGGGGTCACGCCAAGCTCATCACTTTGGCACACATACACACACACACTCGCGTACTGACACAAACAGACACAAGTTCTCACACACTCGCGTACTGACACACACGGACACACGCGCGTGCGCGCGCACACACTCGCGGACTGACACACAGACACATGCGGGCGCGCACACCCACAGCCTGCCGGCTGAATGCACGTGCTCTGCACACCTCATCCGCTGCCTCTCACGCAGAGGGGCCTGTTCATGGCCCTGAACCGCGTCAGGCGTGGCGCTCGCCACGCACGCCTGTGCCAAGTGGGCACGCCGTGCTGCTTGCTGCGTGGCAAACTCGGGGTGGACCCATCCAACTCCCATGTGCGCCTTGTGGATATGCGTGCCCTCATTCATGTGCCTCTGGGGCGCATGCCGTGATGCTTGCAGCGGTGATGCTGCAAATGGTGGGAGCAGTTTGCTGCAAGGGCAGGGCAAGGGTGCGTGTGGAGCTTGCCTGCCGCATGCGAGCTGCTGACCCAGCATCTCCACTCCCGTGCTGGGCGCTGCAAACGCATGCAGGGGCGCTGGCCGCTGGCGGCACGTCTGCAGATGTGGACGCGCTACGTGCTGCTTTGGAAGAGGCAGAGGCTGAGAATGCGGACCTGAAGGCGGAGCTGAACGCGTTCGACCCTAAGTTCTTCGAGGAGATTGAGGACCTGAAGCACGACCATTGCGTGCTCAGCAACAAGGTGGGTGCATGCATGGCCGCTGCATATGCAAAGGAGCTAAGCTACAAGGTGGGCGCAAACCATGGCGTGCTGTGGTGCTTAGCAACAAGGTGGGTGCATGGCTGCAGCCTGCCCAACACCAGGGGCACAAGGACACACCATTGTTTCATGCACATTTTCTAAACAGGCGCACCAACACAATGTGCATGCATGGCAACAACGCATGAGCCCAACCATGGCGTGCTGAGCACTGCTGCCTGTTGCTCCAAGGCGGCGGCAGCTGCTGCTGCTGCTGCTGCTGCGGCTGCGGCTGCGGCTGCGGCGGCTGCGGCTGCTGCTGCTGCTGCCGCTCCAAGGCTGCTGCTGCTGCTGCCGCTCCAAGGCTGCTGCTGCTGCCTGTTGCTCCAAGGCTGCTGCTCTGCTGCCTGTTGCTCCAAGGCTGCTGCTGCCATGGTCAAAGGCTGGGCGCTTGTACACAAAGCTTGGAGGCACAAGCAACGGTGCACATGGATCTGGGCATAGTTTCTGCTCAGCTGCTAGGCTGCTCTGTTACGGTGCCTGATCAAGAAAAGCTGCTAGGCTGCTCTATTACGGTGCCTGATCATAGCATAGCTGCTAGGCTGCTCTATTACGGTGCCTGATCATAGCATAGCTGCTAGGCTGCTCTGTTACGGTGCCTGATCATAGCATAGCTGCTAGGCTGCTCTGTTACGGTGCCTGATCATAGCATAGCTGTTAGGCTGCTCTATCACGGTGCCTGATCATAGCATAGCTGCTAGGCTGCTCTGTTACGGTGCCTGATCATAGCATAGCTGTAGCCGCCACCAACCCCAAGATTGGGCCGCACAAGCTTGCATGCCCTTGTATGCCACACCAGCGCCCGTGCTTTGTGCGGTAGGTGCTTTGTGCAGTAAATCAAACGTGCAGGAACGGGAATGCTCAAATGAGAATGCTGGAATGTTTTTGGGATAGCACACATGCATACAATTATACCATGCAATTATACGCGTACATGCCTGTACCGCAACACACACAATTTCACACGCACACCCCTACAGGTGGATGACTATGAGCGCGTGATCCAGCAGCTGAGCGCCCAGCTTGGATGTCCGCCTCCAATCCCCATGGGCAGAGCCAGATAGCGCAAGCATGCTCCGCGTGCAGCAGCACAACAGCATGCGGAGCCACAGTGCATGCCTTTCCGCTTCTGGCTTGCGCCGATTCACTCCAGAGATCTCCAGGTGTAGCTGCCAGCGCAGCACATGTTGGTTTGGCTCTGACGAGCTGCACCCGTGTCATTTGATTCCTGACTGTCTTTGATGCGTTGAGTTGCCTGAGTGTTTTCTTCATTTCGAAAGCCTGTCATGTTGAGCACCTGCTTTGGGCACGTCTCTCATGTAAAATTAGTATCAATAAAATCCCAGCGACGGCCAATGTTTTGAACTGCTGCAGAGGAAAAAGGACCTGCGCTGTTGTTCTCGTTTCTTCCTTATTTGCACGCGCCAGACAAACTCAGCCATCTTTTGAGCTGTGCCCTTGGAGATGCGCGTGGCTTGTGAGCCTGGCCATTCACAATCAGGGAGTGAGGGATGCCAGTGAATGGAGGGAGAGAGAAAGGCTGTCTGCCCCTTATTCCCGCTTATTCCCGCTTAAGCACTTCTTGGTCACCTACGGTGTGAATGTCTCAATGGAGCTGAGGAATAGGCTGGCAGTGCACCTGCTGGATGAGGACAGCCTACTGGGAGCCTGAAGAGTCTATCCTGACCAAGAATGGGCTAAACTTGTGGAGTTGCGGAATAGGTGTCAAACAGGAGACATTACAAGTTAGGATTACCGCCAGCTTGGCCTACTTGGCTAGTAACATTTGGTTAATTGTTTTGTGGTTGGTCATAAAAAAATAAGTTCTCCACACAGAGTGAAATGAAATAGCAAAGTTTGCTACTGCTAATAAAGAAATCTTCAGACACTCTGAACAGAAGTACCTTCAGTCAGAAACATGCCATACACAGGAACTGCTAGCATTGCTCATCATAAGTCTTGTGGTCGGAAGAAGTGTTTGGCAATCAAGGAATTCCCTCGTTGCATTACAATCTAGGTGTGGCTGTTTTCTTACTTGAAAGGAAAAAAGAAAACCTATATAGGCAGTGGGACACTCCCTCCATCAGTTAAGGAAAAGGAATCACTTAGGGCCTGTGATGTCCACCATGAAAATGAAAATATTCACCAGTCCTCTGTGTCCACTCTGTCAACAAAGCAGATAATGCTCTCCATATCCTCTCAGGGTGTCAACATAAATTCATCTTGGGTATGATCACTGAACGCCATAATGTTGCCTGCAGGCTCATCATGAAAGCAATCAGCAAAGGCTCTCTGGCAGGTTGTTGAGTCCAGTTGGATGCCGGCAGCACTGATCGCTTGGCTCAACAAAACCTTCAAATTCCTGAGCATGCTAACAACAGGACACTAACCAGCTGGCTATTTGATGCTCGTTTATCTGCTAGAGATAGACTCACCTCTAGTCGCCCCGACGCCGTTACCTAAAAAAACCAAATTGCCAACCACTCCTCATTTGCACCACTGGCATCTGGCAGATGTCACAACCACGGCAACCCAGCAGAGATGTACGCAGAGCTCGCGAGCTCAATGTCAATATGAGGGAGATTCACCTCGTTGAGGTTAAATACTGCGAAGACACACGGCCTGGACACCAATTAGAAGCCTCTGGAGAGCAACATGAAGTTCTTTGTAAGCGCTTAAAGGCCAAGAAACTTTCTTTGAACTTTTTCTTGAAGAAGTCATCCTTCACACCATTCTTCTTGGTGTGGGAGGCTCTATTTGTACCTCACACGCTTTGAATCACCTTAAAGAGCTCGGCCTTGATGTACAAAAAGCCCATGAGACTGCCCTCAAGGTCATGCTCATTCTGTGCTCTATGCACATAAACTGTCAACTACTAGACGCGCTCTTAAAAAATCCAGTTGCTCTCAAGGTCTTGGTCTGGAGCAGGCGGCTTGTCACCCTCCAGATCCTCACTTGTTCTTCATTCTCCCTGGTGAAGGAGACTCACGGATCTTCGGGCCAATGTGTCTCCTTTTCCTTAATCGATGTAGGGAGTGGTTTAACTGCCTATATAGTTTTTCTTTTTTTTCTTTCACTTAGGGCCTGAACCCTGTGTGACTCCGACAGCAAATGAGTTTACAAGCTTGATTTTGCCTTCAGCCAGGTAGTTTGACTGTTCAGGTTGCTGGTGAACACCAGCAGTACGAAAAAAATCCCATAAGCTCTGAGATAGAACGATAGGAATCTTTACTTTGTCTCTGGAAAGAATTAAAGACATCCTCAGAACAATTTTGAGAGAAATACAAAGCACCAGTCTGATTGACAGTAACTTTGTGTGCCAGTGGTGAATCGTGGAACAAGTCTGCAAATTGAAGCCTCAAAGAACACATTTGCATGCAAGGACACAGAAAAAGAGCGTGTTTTTTGTCTTGAATTGCCTGCAAGCCACACTTATTGCAGGTACCATCATGATGTTCCCAGCTTCTTGTCTCGACACGCAGCGCATGGGAATGTAACCTGAAACGTGCCACGTTGCGCTGTGTTTGCCTGCCAAATCCAAATGCAGATACCTAAGTACAGAAAAAGGCGGTCCATCAACAGTAATCGACCTAAGAGGCAAAGCAACCCAATTACGATATTTTGCAGCCTTGTCCATCTGATCTTCATTGCCTAGCTGGTTTGCCTGGCTCCAGACACTCCTCAACCTCTTCCTCAGAACAACAACAACAAATTCTGACTGTGGGATCGTTTGTAATGTCCTCACGCGATGTTGGAAATCACCGCTCCTTTCCAGACCATGTAAAGCATCCAAGAACCCAGCACTCCAGCACTTCTTGTTGACAGTGTTCATCGCAATATCAGCCTTGAGGACTATGGCAAGAGGGCCACTGTTACACAGCATTATAAAATCCCAAAGCTGCTCGGAACCAGTAGAATTGCAAGGGCTTTTGGCCACACTCACGCAACACAGACCAGTTGGGAGTGGTGCGCTTCACACCTAAGATACCTTTAAGCAAGCACATGCGAACTGTTTGCAGAGGGCAGTCCATCTCAGCTCCTTGCTTCATGTACCTAGTGCCCCATATTTGACTTGCATACATGCTTGCTGGAAGAGCATATCCTTTAACCAACCAAAGCATGCTGTGTGGCCTATCTGTTAACTGGTGCTCCAATGCGAACTGCCTGATTCTACGACAACCAGCCATGAAAGGCTCCGACAGCAAAGAAAACAGAAGAAGTCCGACTGAGTCAGTTACACGAAAGGGTCTGTAAAAGTACCTTGGATATTTTGCTCGTGCCTCAGTAAGTTAGGTTTTACAAAGGTGTAGATGTAGGATTTTAGTTTGCGTCATCATGATAGGCTGCAGCATACTAAGCTAAGGTAGTACCTCAAATTACCAGTCTCAGACTGGTTCGCCTAGGAAGTCAAGGCTGGCGGTCAACCCTCACTTGTAAACTATGAGGTAAAAAAAAGTTCTTGCAGTGTAGACTTCCTTTGTTTGACAAAACGATTTAGTTTGAGAAAGAAAAAGAAAGAAAAGAAAGAAATGGAAAACTACCCAACCAGCAAAAAGCTCCTCCCATCATAAATGGAAAAGGGGCCACTGTAGCTGACTTATTTGTGAAACCTTCACCCCACGATTAAAGAGAGGCAAGGCATTTGACCCAGGCCAGAGGATTTATTCTTGTACACTAAGCTGGTGTGGAATATGAGATGGGCTAGAATCCGCAAATGCCCAAACATATGGATCTGAATCTGACGCCTTGGTACTTTCTTGTGTTCTGCTTGCTTTGAGATCTTGTGTTATGCTATCCGCTTGCTTTGTTATCTTTTTGCTTTGCTATCTGCTTTGTGGTCTGAAGTGGCTCCCAGACCGCGCGTGGCTTTGAATGTGATATTTGGCTTCTACCCGGCAGAAACTCTGTTTCTTTCTCCGTATGTATTTGACTTATTGTTAACCTTGCTCGTTCTAGAGGAAAACCCTATTGGAGATTAGAGGTCTTGGCAGCCAGCTGGCATTGCCCATATAGACACGCATTTTCGTGGAATATTCCTTTTGTTTCGGTACAAAAAGATCTGCCTGCTTATGTTTTTTATTGATATTATTGACCATTAACTTTAAGTTATCTGAAGATTAATATGTTATGCTGCCTCTTTTGCCTCTCATGTTTGTGTAACAATACCCTGGCCTATGTCCGCTCCTGTCAGATCAGGTTAAGCACATCCACAAAGTCTCAGAGACACGAACCACTCTCCAGCCCAAGGAAGCTAGAATGAAACTTTAATTCAGACAGTTCTGTAACAGCACTTGGGAAGAAAAGCCCCTACACCAGAAAAGAAAGGCCGGTCAGTGAGGATCAGAAGGGTTGTGGGCAGACAAGCCAGCAGACTTCTCCTGATTGGTTTGAAGGTGAGGAGAATGCTCAAAAGAACGTCTGGTCTGAACAAGCTTATAAGCATAGTGCACAGAATGAGCATGGAGCTTGAGAGCAAGTTTCTTGACTCTTTGTGAATCAAGGCCGAGACACTTCAGAGGAACCAAAGTGTTCACAGGAATGTGAATGACACCCCCTAGACCTAAGAGAATGACGTGAACATGGTCTCCTGCAATGCTGTGTCTAAGGTGACCATGCTGAGCATGGGCAGCTTGGAGCTGCTGCTCAGGGTGAGTGTCTTCACAATACTTGATCTCAATGAGATGGGTGGTACGACGCTGCCATGGGAGGTTCTCGGGGCGAGTCTGTCTAGGCCGGTAAGCTGTGGCTGGTGATGGGGGCCTGCCTCCAGCTGCGGTGGCTGCCACTGAACCCTGCCCCCTACCCAAAATCACCCTCCTTAGAGCTTAACATACACCATCCTGCTGAAAGCGTAAGAGTTGCTGTAGAAAACTATGTTTTAAAAATTTTACAGCAATTCTGAACGCGCTCAGGCAAATGGCCAATGAAGAATTGATCTCCACCTGTGACGAATTACGTCAAACAACATGGATGCATGCAGCTATAGGATTTTCATTGATTGTCATTCTAAGAAAGAGTTAAGTATAAGAAAATCCCGTTAGAGGACCGCCACCAAGAATCCATAAATAAATCCTAGTGCTGTACACAATATATCACATGCAAAGCTGTCATTTTGGACCTACAAAGCGCTCAATAGCGCAACAGATCACTGAGCAATCTCAAGCTAGGACGAGAGTCTAATTCCATGGTCTTACTTAATCCACACAGCTAAGGATACCTATTTTGCACCCATATTTGTCAGCTTATCACCCATCACACCTCCCATTGCAGCATAGAAAGCCAACACCTGCATTGCATATTGAAAGGTGACGAATTCTGCCTTTGCTTGACTGTTAGAGAAAGCTGCATTGGGACAACATAACATCTTAAGAATAAAGTCGCACACGTAAATTAAGGGTCGAACAACTGTGCTTAATCCAAATGAGCACACAATAAGAACACAAAATTTCAAAGAAAGGGCAATGATACGAATGTGTCTTTGTGAAATGTACCTTTTTGTTGTCTTTGTACTTCCTTATGTTCTGTGGATTTTGGGCAACATCATTCACTGCTGCCATGACTTCAGGGTCCTCAAAACCTGCTCAAAGGGTATGTGTTTGCAAACAACAGGCCTTCATGACTGATGTAGTCCTTAACAAGCTTAGTTTACTGATGGACGATAGATGGTAGAGCAATTCTTTTGTTTACGTACGCTGATGCAAAGAATGCAGGGCAGCAACAGTGCTTCACATCTTGTCCAGCTTTTGAAGGCTTCCAACTCACCAGCTAGGAGCTCTGGACTCTGTTGTATTTTGTTCACCATATCAGGGGTAGGCTTCAGCGCATCTAATAACTCCCCTCGAACCTGACCAGAAGATTGGGAATGGTATTTATCAAACCAGTACAGCAGCCGGACAGAAACATTAATTCCGTCATAAGGCATCTCCAAATAGAGGTCGTCTTTGCCTTCATTGCAAAATGACGACAGCCTGGCATCACGTGCCATACAAATGCTTTCCCTAAAAACATTTCCCCACACACCTTCTTGTACTTCTCTTCTTCCGCATCTGGCTCAACGCGCAAGAAGTCAGGAATGTGCGGTCTACTGCTGTGCATGGCATCACGCTGGCCTTTAAGCATAGGCATCTCCTCATAGCTGTTATTTTGCTGCTTCCTAGTTTCTGCTGGCTTACTTCCCTGCAATATTTGTTCACGTTAAGCACAGCTTGCGCAATTATAGAAACTCAATAGAGTAATCGCGCATATGTTTATTGCAATGCACATGCACAGAGCAACCTTTTATCAAGTGAATTTCCATCCAGCATCCTAAGATTTTGCTCATGCTACTGGATGTGCACAGTCTGCTCTTTCAAGCAACAATTTTCATGGTGTCATGCTTGTGCAGGGGCCATGCTTTCAAGCAACATGGAAATGACAAGACGACTTTTGATGAACAAAAATGTGCTAGTCAGAATGACATATAGATAATCTCAGTCCAGCTGCCGAGTCAGCTGAAAGGTATACAATGACAGAATGAAAGCAATGCTTCTGCGAATCATAAGAGCAAGCAAGTAGTTTTTAAGATGTCCTGTTTTTGTTCAGAGGCACAGAGGCTTACCCTGCTGCTTGGCTTGGAGTCAAAGAAGCCCTTCTTCAGAGAGGCTGATTTTTTTGGAGCTTGCACTGCAGATGTGAGGTTTTTGCGAATATAGACCGCTCCATCCACAAAATGCATTTCCAAGGAAAGGCACGATTACTGCTACATACCATCTAGTACGGTCGTGTTTGCGACAGGCAGGCCTTGCGGTGCTGCTGCACCCTGCCGCAGGGCTTGCACTTGGTCAGGCAGACTGCTGAGAGGGGGAGGTGCATCTGCAGGAAAGTATAAAGAATGTTCTTGAGATCTTGAGGGACATCTGAGTGGTGCCTAGGAAGGTGCACCCTTGCAAACCTTGAACGCACCATCGTCATCCATTCTTTTTCCTTCCTGAAAATTTAAATCATATTTAATTTGAATAACAAACAGTGAAGTAAAGCAAAAAGAGGCTGAATGGGCCTCGCTTCTTGGGCCTTGGGGCGCATCAGGAAGCCCTTGGGGGTGGGCTTCAAGGTTAGAGTGATCCACAACGCCTACATTGACATTCATACTCATCCAGGCTGCTTCACAATGGCAATCCTGCTTATGTACATTTTGGAGCGCACTTAGTTGTGTAGCATTCCTCAAGCAGGTTTTTAAGGGAATTGAAGAGATTTAAAAAACTTGTTACATTTTGTTTTCACAGTTCAGTTTTGTACAGACATGAATACAAACATACACATTACATGCGCACACACAGCACAAGTGTGTATAGCGCGAGCGTAACTCATGCTCCAGACAACACAGCGTGTGTATGTGTACGTGCAGGCTGGCAAGCTGATCTTCAACTGCATACAGACAGGTCCAAGGCCTTTGAAGATCACAGAGCGGGTCGCCATCTTCCTCATTGGACAGAAGAGTGGCAATGCAGCGCTGGCCATCTATGTAGTCAAGATTATTGGCGGAAAGGTAGCGCATGTGCACTGGCTCTGCCTGGCCGGTTGCATTGTGGACCTCTGTGCCTGCCTGGAGGTTAGGCAGATCCAGCAGGCTCTTAGGTCTCAGGCCAGCAGCTGCGACCAGGAATGCAAATCAATACTGTGGGCAAGCCTTTCATCAGGTATTGCCTTGCCAAGCAGTGGCTGTCCCTGCATCTCTGCCTTCCTACAAAGTGTACCAGACATGACCGCTGCTGTGCCCGCACAAACTGCGTGCACGCGCTTCATTGCCTATTCCATTGCTTATTTCATTACCTGCTTTATCGCCGGTGTGCTGCGCAGGTGCATTCCAGTAAGCGCACAGATCGGGCGCTGGAAATACTCTCTACCCATACCAGCTGTGATGATGGGCTCGTGGAACATGGTGGGTGCCTTGCATCAGCCATAAGCCCCTTCTGTGTCGCATGCAGATGTAGTTACTTGCAAGTCTAGCAGGCATAACAGTGCCTGTGAGGTGATCCATGCCAAGGTGAGCTGGCGGCTGCGCTCGCAACGGCAGCACAGTCATCTCACACTTGGATTGTAAACCATTGGACCTTCTGACCCGCAACAAAAGAATCCCCCTGTCCCACCACAAACACATCCCTCTGGCAGTTCTCTTCGGCTGGGGGGGTCACCAGGGATAATTTTCGCTGCTTAGCATTGGTCAGACAGGGTATCTGCAAACCTCCTATGCACTTGTGATGCAGGCCGAAGTCAAGGTTGGTCATAGCGTGCTTGCCGCACTCTAATGCATGCGCAACTCCGTGCAAGAAGAGAAGGTTTCTAGTATTGGTAAGGCCTCCTTTGAGCCCTTTTTCACATTCGGGGCGTGCAGGGTCACAACCTACCTGCCTGCCCAACTGCCTGCAGGAGACATTATTCTAGCCTTGCAGTCTACACAGCTGTTGTACACAGACCCAAAGGTGAGCTTGTAATGAGCAGGGTGCTCAGGTGCTGCTGCTGCACCCCGTAGAACAGAAAGCCGTGTCTGGGATTGGACGCTCAAACCCACATGAAGCTGCTTGCTTTGCTCGAGGGTTTCTTTGACCTACTAGGGTCTTTCCTCACCTGTACACAACAGGGGCCCCTTGTCGCCGCAGGCAAGCTCCTGTTTTCTAGGAGGGCGGCTTGCAAGACTAGGCAACAGTCTAGGCTCCTCACATATGCTCGCTCGTATCGTCTTTCCTGTGCAATGCTGACCTGAAAGCTGCACTTCTCTCTGCTGGCAAGCCCTGCGCCTTGCAGCACACGCCAAAGAGTAAAAGAGACACACTGTCAAATGCAGCGATGAAGCACACCAATTTCTTGGCGGTCTTGTGCTCTTTTGCAAGCAGCACCAGTGCATCTCCTTGCTTGCGGCACTGGTCAAGATAGCTAAGACAGATAGATAGATAGATAGATATGCTCTTCCAATCGTTCATCCCGGCTCTCATGAGGAGGGAAATGACAGAGATCATTCCGGATCTGTTAAGGTTTGGGGGTGAGGTTGGCATCGACAAAGATTATCGAGGAGCACAAGGGGTTGGGGGAATGGGGTTCCTAGAAGTGCAGCACAGGCCCGTCAGTTCACGTGTCTTGGGCTGTAAAGCTCACAGCTGGGGACAAACAGCATACAAGCATGAGCTTGTGCCCACATTGACCATAATTTGCACTAGTGTGCATTTTATGACAGTTACAGTTGCATGCAAACATGATTAAGGATGGGTAATTAGGGTGGTCCTGTCTGCCAAAGAGATTTGCCGAGACTAAACGAGACTCATTGTAGATGGGGAGGGCCTAGATGGGAAATTATAACTGCTTTTCACAAGCGCATCCTTTGGACCTGAGAATTTTCATGGGACTTTAATACAATTAAAAAAAAGTTTTAACAGGTTCGGGCATTCCAGAGGCCGGGATGAGTCACAGGCTGTTCCGTCCTCTCCCCCCCTGTTCCACCCCCCTCCATTCTACCCTTATCAACCTAGCTGCTCAATCCTTGGCATTCTTTAGTCTTGCTTGGCAAGGAGCCGCAGGCTGGACTCTAGGTCGCTCACAGATAAGTCCTGGTGTTGCAGCAGATGTAAACGCGCCAAAGCAAGTCTTGAGCAGTACTTTGCGCACATCTTACCCCAATCATCAGTCACGCTCTTAGACACAAGCTGTGGGAGGATGCATAGCAGCTGCACTGTGGCAAGGGTGGGGAAGCCATGCTTGGAAGCCCACAGGCGCAAGAAGTTGACGCCCTGAATGGTAGGGCCTAAAGTGCCTGCTGCTGCCAAGTGCTTTCCTTCCCTTCCTCCTTCCATTCCTTCGCACGTTTGAAGATACATTGGCAGGGGTGCGAGCTCCCCGGAAGGATTGGGAGACCATTACCCTATCAGTCATGTCCAAGCTCATCACATCATCACGCTCCTCATCGTCCCACACCACCTCGTCTCTCATTGTAAATTAATCTAAAATAATATAAATGGCTTGGGAAAATATGAGGGTTTAAGCACAATTTTGGCGTTTACCAGTCAAATAGGTGACACTCGTTGGTGACGAGGGTCCCCACCATCCCCCAAAGAGACTCGGCGAGACCCCTGCCCAACCCTGAACACGATACAAACGCATAGAAAGCCATCTACAACATACACTACATACAATTGATACGGCCTTAATGAAATGCCCTCCCTCTCTTTTTCTTGGATTCTTGCAGGTCCTAGATGCGCGTGCTGGGTTCTTCTTTGTGCAAATACTCATGGAAAAGCAGGTGCGTTTCGAAGGGTAGCACCTTTGAAAATCTATTTCTTGCTCATCTTTCAGGGACACTGCGTCCTTCTGATTTCAGGCACAGCGCACACCTGGCAGAATTGCTGAATTTGCACTGCCATGCAGGCTGTGGACAGCCGCATCTGCAGGAAGTATCGTACTGAGGAGGGCTTTTTTGATGCAGCTGCATGCCTGAAGGTGAGTCCTGCAACCTTAAAGGAGCGCACATTATAACCTTGTGACCATCACACGCATTGCGCATACATACATACCGCAAACAACTATGAATTGTGAGCACAATTCAGATTAAGGGCACCCCACATCTTTGTGATGCTTGATCAGGCCCACATTTGCAGCTGATAACTGGCCTTCTTTTTCAGCCAGGCTAGCCATGCTGCTTATTATTGGTCCAGAATGCGTTCCAGTGCAGTAATCTTAAATGATTAGCCCAGCCTCTCCTCACTTTCCTTGTACTGCATGCGACAGGATTTCTATGGTTCATCCAAGGCTCACAACCTGATCAAAGAGGTCCACAAAATGGGGCCAGACATAGGCCCTGAAAAAAAAGCCGTGCTGTTCCCAATTGTGCTTGAGATTTGGCAAGAGAATTGTGTTCACCTGCGGAATGACGCCATAGACTTCTTCTTGCTCTGATAATCTCTTGCTCCAGCAACAGCCTCAAGGCTCCCTGCTCGGGCTCCTAGGGCAAGTGCCGTGAAACTGTCAATCACTGGCCAGCCAACGTGAGACCATGGCCATCTTTGGGGGGTTTTGTTGTAGTGCTGCCTGCAATTCACTTATACGCAGGCCTTGAGCTCGGAACATGCATGGCTCTTGTGTTATTGCAAGTGACACATAGATGACTGTGGAAAGCTTGCAGGCCACTGACCAGGACTAGTGCTGCTTGGCTCTTCTGATGTAACTGCCTGGGTCAACCTCGGCGCAAGGCTTGCTCTAGATCTAATCTGCTGGCAGCGCGCGCTGCATGCTCTAATGAGCACTCTGTCATGGGATTAAGGAGCCTTGTCCTTTTCATTCTGGCCTGTTTAGCAACTTTTTCGAAGAAGCTTGCTATTGCATTTTTGCTGTAGGGCTGAAGGAACTCTGTTATCTGATAGCATATCATATAGCCTTTTGCGAGTGTGTGTGTGTGTCTTGGCAACATAATGTCGGATGCCCTGCGCATGTGTGGGATCCCCTGATGGTATGTATGATGGGAGAGACATGTGTCTGGTGCTTGCACCAGATAGCCCAGCAAATAAGGGATAGGAAGGAGCTCAGTACAACTTGCACATAACCAACGAATTCCATTTGGCTTGCCTCCCTGTCGGGACAATCTATACTTTGCAAGGGGTTAACAAGGGGTACAAGAAAAGGCCTTCAGTTGTGAAGTTCGACTGCTAGCCTGCTCATAAAAAGTAAGAAGTGCGTGAAGCGGAAAAAACCTTATTGTCACGCCAGATTAGTGCAGTGCCAGATTTATGCAGCATTGTGACATGGAGGTTGGTTGAGTCAGTTGGGGGAGCATTTGATCCCATTGTCAGTTCAGCTGTAGCTGTATTTGAGCACGTCAAAGGCGAACTCGCAGTAATACCTTGTTTGCTCCTAGCGACCTTGTAACATATAAGCCAGGGAGTAGACCCAACCAGCCCTTGGGGGGCTCACAGGCGTGGCAGCGCCCAGTCCAGTCCAGTCCAGCCCACTGGCAGTCCGTCCAGTGTGAGTGCATCCGACAGCAGCTGCATGCAGCGCTGACCTTGCCTTATTGCAGGCCTAAGAGAGAGAGAGAGAGAGAACGTGTAGGGAAGGATAAGGGTGTCAAAGGCTCCTCAGTCTCATCGCGGGCAACCTGTTGTCTGCTTGGTGTTCACTGTCGCTGTGCGCAGTCCTCACACCTCATTGCTCAAATAGAAACTAGCAATCAGCCAGGCAGATAGAATTATGTCTATACTTACGGTTCTGCATCTTCTTAGGCAGTGCACACAGTCTGGGCGCTCTACTCTACAGCTCTCTCGGCAAAAAAATCAAGGTACAAGGCGCGGGTACACCCTTCTTCATCAGCCTTAGCGTCCCGGCGTCAGCATCAGCACCAAAACATAGCATGGCCAGCCAACTGAAAATCCACCAGTCCCTGGGGGTGCTCAGCACAAAAGGACAGCTTGAGGACCCAGATGCAGTCATGAGCGGCTATGAGCAAAGTTTGCGAGTGGGCGCAGCAACTACCTGCTGCAAATTTACCAAGGGGGTCACCCCTGACTTCATTTTCTATGCGTACGTCTTGGACGCACTGGACAAGTTAGACAGCAAAAAAGCAGGTGGTGGGGAGGATTTCATCATGCGAGAAGCAAAGGTCATTGCCAGGCTCCTGGCCACAGCCGATGCGCATATAGCAACAGCAGATGAAGCAGCAGCAAGCATGGGAGGAGGCAACATCGACTTTGCTGCCCGACTTGAAATGATATCAGATGAAGAAGCCTTTGGACAACAAACGGCAGAAGCAGCTCAGAGGCGGGCCCGCAAGGACCAGCTCGCCAAAGCCTTAGCTGCTGCTACAGCTCTACTGTCAACTCCAAAAAACTGTGTCCGCTCGCGTCTTGTAACAAACAAACAAACAAAAACAAGGTACATCGATGTAAACAACATTGCCTGACTACCACAACACTCAAAGAGGAGATGATACCACTGCCTTTTATTATACCTGTACATACTTGCCCTGTGCAACCTATCCATAAACTGGAAAATTGCGTGCATGCTACAGGCTGCATCAAAACGAAACACTGCCCAAATTCACTTAGACAGACCGGCCGCTGCCATGCTCTTCTAAACATTGATCACCCGCAAAAACTGACGCAACATTGTATACATACTACTCACATCAACAGGAGGAGAACTCTGGACATACAACTAAGGCCAAGTCTGCTGGTGGCCCTTCAAGCCCACTTAAAAAGATCAAGAAATAAGACAATGAAACTGAGGGTGAGTAGTATGAGAACAAACAATATACAACATAAATCAACCATCTGCACTCAGCCAGAACCGGCTCATATCAATATCGCTCAGATTAGTAGAGCCATCTACACCACAATGTACTCCACAAGAGCCGAACTCTTATTGCTTTACCCATGCACACGCACCCACCTCACAAATACATCCCAATCTATGCCTCATACCAAAAAACTAGGAAACAGACATTACCCATATGCGCATACCATAAAAAGAAAAGACACAGTGCATAAAATAATCACCCATCCTAAAATTA
>LKMJ01001189.1_pt1 | contig 22490 bp, 10 predicted proteins | sample 643391 | NCBI WGS metagenome assembly LKMJ01 (sample SAMN04112250, study PRJNA286221) | soda lake metagenome | biome: soda lake; feature: Kulunda Steppe; material: water; isolation source: sample PL-Br10 brine of Picturesque Lake | place: Russia: Kulunda steppe | collected 2010-07
GGGTTTAGGGCGCGAATCGCTTCACCGTCGACGTCGTCTCCCTCAGCGGTGGTCTCGGTATCCAGTGCCTCGATATCGAGGTCGAAAAAGGTGACCTCACTGATCACGTCGAGGACGGCATCAAACTCAGCCACGGCGTCCGCCGTGGTGTAGTACCGCGGAATCGGGGCACCGAACTCCTCACGTGCTCGGTTGTAGGCGAGGGGGTAGTCTTCGAGATCTGCGTCTACAGTGTTGATGAGTCCCGTATCGAGCGCGACCGCACGGGCGACATCGCCGACACGTTCGCCGTTGCGGGACACCCATGCCTCGCCGTCGTCAGTTGTTTCGAGACCGAGCGGTTCGTCGAGATCATCGGGTTCGACACGCCCGGCAGCCTCCCAGGCTCGTCGTGGGTCGACAGTTGCCGAGAGTTCTCTCGGATCTCGGCGGTAGTCGTTCTCATCTTCGTCAGTTGAGCCTGGTCGGTCGAGTTTCGGAATGGAAAAACCGAGGTCTCGGAGATGATCGACGGCGTCGAACCACGTTTCACCGCTGACGGCCTCGGGGCACTGAGTGTCTCGGACGAGACCAGCGTCTATCGCTGCCATAACCGCGGGGTCGCCCTTCCCCCCGCGGTTGCCTTTGTCAACAAATTTGTCGCTGTCGCAGTACACAGCAGTTCCGGTGTAGTCGCTAGGAGCCCAACTCGGGCGGAAGGTTCGATTTGTCGCCGTTGAGCTTTCGAGCCACTCATCGGCGATAGTTCGCTCGGCGACATGCTGGGCGTCGAGGCTGTCGAGCGCGGCAAACACGTCCCGAATGTCGTCGGTGGTCTCGTCGGTCTCGGTCGCGGTCGGTTCGTATTCGTCGGGATCGAAGTCGTTGAACGCATCGACCGGCGTGTCCTCCGGATCGACGACATCGTCGAGCTCGGAGAATTCCGCAGCTGGCTTCGCCGACCGCAGCAGTGCGCCGAGATCGCCACTCCACGAGCCTGCGACGAACTCGTCGAGGTCGTTCGTCGTGTCGCCCGGTGCTGGAGGGAGCACCACCCGAATGTCGACATCAGTTCGGTCACCGACCTTCGAAGCCGTCCGAAGCGCGCCGGCGAGGCCGGCACCTGTCGGTGATAATGCGACATCAACCGCCTCGCGGATTGTTTCGGGATCGGTGTCGTCGGAGCTGGCGTTACGGATGCTGTCGGCGTCGGCGACAACCGTCATTCGCTCTACGTTGTGCACTTCGAGTGCGTCGACGAGAGGATCGTAGTGAGCCGCTTTGAATTCCTTGGTTACTGGCGAGAGGACAGCGTACCCCGCCTCTCGGGCGGTGATCGCATCAGCAATACCCTCGGCCACGACAACGTGTTCGCCGTCGCCGAGCGTGTCGAGGCCGTAGATCGGCTCTTCGAACGGAACGCGCTCGTCGGTGTGGCGAAGTTTTGCGTACTTCCCAGCCTTCCAGTCGTCGGGATGACCTCCGTAGCCCTTGGCACCGCCACCGTCGCCGCCGGTGCATCGGGCGATTGCGTAGGCGGGCTCTCCGTCGGCGTCGAAGTAGGGGAGTACGTATCGCGCCGAGAAGGTTGCATACAGTCCGCCGGTGTCTTTCTCGCCGAGGGCACCGGTGGCGATCATGGCCTCGCGGCTGTGACCTCGGTCGAATAAATACGCGACGAGATCGTCGACGTGGTCGGCGGGAGCCCAGCCGAGGAGGAGATCGTCGACAGTCTTGTCCTCCCAACCACGAATCTCGGTAAAGTATTCGCGGGCGGTAGTCGGGCGTTCGGGGTGCTCGCCGCGGTCGGTGTGGTCGGCGATCTCGTCGTCGAGTCGGTTGTTGTAGAAGCGTAGAACGTCGCGAAGCGCGGCGACAGCGGCCCCTCGGCCGACGGCGTTTTCGTCGGGTGTTTCGGCCGTCTTACTTCCGGGATTCACGTCGGGAGAAACGGCTTCCTCACCGGTCGAATGGTCCGGATTCGTCGTTTTGTTGTCCTCGCGGCTCTCGTCTTTGGTGGGTTGGTCGCTGCGGTCGGAATCGCCGAGCCGGAGCACACCGAACGCGCCGCCGGTGTCTGCCTCGACAAGAACCCCAGCGTCGAGAGCGTCCTCGACGACCTGTTCGCCGTCGCCGTCGACTATCTCGGTGGCGTCGACCTCGTCGGCGACCTCGAAAAACGTCGCCGGCTCGGCGCGGTTGAGGATCGTCTCCCACTGCTCTCGGCCGATCCGGTTCATTGTTCTCCTCCTGTACGTGGGGTCCCATTGCGTGTAGCGCGGTGTAGCATCGTTTTGTCATATTCTCGCCACTAACGCCGGTCGGCGGAGCCGTCCGAAGGATAGATGCGTCGCTATCTGAGGAAGCAACGCTTATATCCGCGGAGAGAAAGGTGCAACTGTGCAGGTCGCGGCCTTTCTCGCGTGATTTATTCCCTCGCTTTGGCGACTCCTGGTGCCACCTACTGAAAAAGCCCCCGAGTCTAGCAACATGTCAGCTCATGATGGGATTCTCATGCCTCGTTGCGACGTAGATAATTAGTCGTCTCGGTAGCTCTCTGGCTCATCTTCGTGAAATTGACGGTGAATTGGACGCTGTCTTGCGATATGAAATCAAAGCGGTCGAAAGCCAGACAGTGTAAGAATCTTGGGCTCTATTGAATCATTAGACAGCGTTGGGGTGGGTCGGTAAATCAAAGGAGTTGAAGCGGGAGAGTATCGGATTTGATGAACCTTACCACCCGCTTCACCGAGGAGATGGTGTCGCTGGGTATACGCATTATATTCTTTGAGAAATACTTCAATCTCATCAGCCAGTGTTTTGGCCTCTTTTCCGTCGACGTGGACGATCAGTGTAGGGTGCTCGGAGCTGCTGGTATCGATAACGAGTGAAACGGTCTTGAACTCGTCAGACCTCTGTGAGATGCAAACTCATCTTCGACCTTGGTAGCAAGATCATCAAGAGAGTCGACTCCATCGGTGGTCATGTACGCATTGTCGAGAGAAGCCGATTAAAAGATGAGTTACTTGGAATTGATCGTCCCAATGTAGATGCTATGTTCACGGGTTTCTGAGCGAGTTATCACATAACTCGATTAGACTCAACGGATTATTTACGATGAGCTTTATTACGATTCGATAACAAAATCACATCAGCAACTGTAAAGAAACAACTGATAAATAAAATAGAGATAGTCAGAGACACCTTGAACATGCATGATTCTATTGATTTCTATGATTTGTCGTCATCAAAACAACGACGATTGATTCGCAACCGCCGTGTAGCAACGACAAATCGATTACTCCGAGAAATTCCAGAAGGAGAACCCCCGGTTAGAGTGTTCGAAAAATCGGTTGAGGAATTAATATTAGATCACTTAGAAAAGGGACGATATTCGAACGCCGAACTGGCCAAAGAGTTCAGTATTCAAGAGATGCACGTTCGGCAAATCGTTAATAAGTACCGGCGACGAGGTAGTGACAATCTAACAAGTGAATCCTTCAAATATAATCTCCTGACCGGACGCGATGGTGTAATCCGCGTCAAAGATATCGAGGGTAATGCGTTCTACTACACATTGGAGAAAATTCCGTTTTTCGCACGAGTTGTCGACCCCATGCTCGGTGTCTCTCTGTTAAGTATTGATGAACGTATACAGGATTTCCCCCTCCTTGCCAGCCATATTCCCGCCGGAAAAGCCTCAGACCTCGATGAAACTTATGCAATGCTGATTGGAGATTTCTGGGGTATTGATCAACAGGAAGTGTTTGATTTCATCACGGATTTCGACCGAAAGTACATAGATACAGCACTGATGCCGTTCCCGGTCGTCGACGCCCCAGGAGAATATGATCGTGTCACATCACGTTTCAAGCAACACAACGATATTCACAACTGGTACCGTAACCCAGAGAAATCGATCAATAAAGTCGGTAAAGACTTTACCGATATTGTTGAACGTGGAAATCCAGGTATTCGGATGTATCAGCTCACATATCTTGAACTTGCTGACCTGCGTTGGTACGCTGAAACCAAAGACCCTGAACTGTTACAAACTATCAACGACTGGACCGACACCATCGTTGAAACACTTCATCCAGACACTGACACGACTGATGACTCTTCAACAAGTAATGAGACAGAAACTACAGAGACGATTTCTATCGATGATGAGGTCCTCTCCGTTCTTGACGAGGATTTCCAGACATCAGTAGAAATTTTTGAATCACTTCCCGCAATGGTTCAGGCAGAAACCACGCAGGAAGAGGTTCACAACTCATTAGAACAACTCGCAGGGCTCGGAATTATTAAAAAAGAGATAGAGAATGGAAATACGAAATACAATACAGACTCCGGCACAGTATCCCATGAGTCATTTTTATAACTATTCTGCGAAACTAACCAATATAACCAATCATCCCATCCATATCCATGACACTCCAATACGCACGCCTATTCCAACTCAGGGCCGGACTTGAACTCATCGCAGAGCGAAATCACACAACACGCGACGAGCTAGCAGATGCTCTTCGACAGCGGAAGAATATCGACTATCCGGATAAAGACGCAACAGAGGGTGCTGACGACATCATCACTCACCTTCAGAATGCCTATCTAATACGTGAAACTACAGACGGTTATCAACTCACATCTCATGACGACGTGGATGATGAAGTTGATAATACTATTCTACTCCACGCGGGTGACGAAATACTAGGTGCTAGTAACGAACGCGTCCAAGCAGATCGAGTTCTCGCCAATATAATGTACGAACATCCGATGCTGGTGGTCCTCTCAAAATACGTGTACCGATACGGCCCAGTTACTAGCAACGAAATGAAACGTAAGTTCGACGGGGAAGCGTTTCTAAACGACAAAATGAATGCGTTCACTATCGACATGGGGCTAGATCTTCTGACCGATGCCGATGTCATCGAACAGGGTCAAAATGGGTATACAAAGGGTCGCTGGCCTGTCCGCCTATTCACTCACGTTGTGCACGAAGAATACACGGATCTTGGCGGTAATGCCGATGGAGGTATACGCGAACCCCAACTCTTCGAACGCCTTGAAACACTGTACGGGATTGATCACAGCACCTTCGATAGATTACTTTCCCGCCTACAGACCGAGGGTATCGTATCTGAAGCCAGCTATGAAGAATTGATTTTTAATCCAGAAACCATCCAAGGAGCAAACATCCATGAGTAAATCCACGAACAAATACGACCGATTCGGCTTCGATCAGGATCCGTTCTCAACAACAATCGCCGACGAAGAAACCGCAGACCGTTACAAACTCGTCGGTCGCGATGAACAGGAACATCAACTTCTGGAATTCGTCGAAGAGGGTATTCGAAGTCCGACTCCGATGAAACGTCGGATGATCTTCGGCGAATACGGAACGGGTAAATCACATCACCTCGTCACCCTTCGTAATTCTATCCGTAGTGGGGTCACGGTTGAGGGCACCAGATACGACGCTATCGCAGCCTACGTCGGCAACCTCGGACTTAGTATTAAATTACTATACGAACGGATCCTCGATGAGATCAGCGATAGTGCTCCTGAGATCGACCCTCTCATCGATAGTTTACCACCCGTCGAACCGGAAGCCAGCGTCGATGAAGCCTACGAGTTCGAACGACTGCAGGACAACATAATCCAGAACCTGCGACAAGTTGTAAACACTGCACGCAATGAACATGATTACCGCGCTGTCTTCGTGTTCATTGACGAAGCAGAGGACATCGCCAACGAAGATGAAGAGATCGTTAAACCATTTGTTCGGGCCTTTCGACAACTCGTCGACAAGCTCAACGCTGCTGGTATCCATATTCTTCTCGGGTTCTCACAGGGTGCCCGAATGCGGATCACCAGTTACGAAAATGATGACGATGCTCTTGGAAACGCACTCGTCCAGCGTTTCCAAGGCGGCGAAATATACCTCGGTGACCTGCCGCCAGAGAACGTCAAGGAAATGCTGATCGATCGGATGGATCAGCATCGGACGACGAACCAAGGAGATATCACCCCAATCGTCGCTGAAACTGTCGACGTTGTCACCAAAATAACGGGTGGCCATCCACGCGAAATTCTTCGACTCTATTCGGAAGCCCTCAAATACGCAGCTGAGGTCGAATCAGACCGTATTGACGGTGAGGCAATCGTTTACGCCCTTACCGGGTTCAAATCGTTCACCCGGGATGAGGAACTTCTGGACCAACGTTCCATAACCCGCCTCAAAAATGCCTTAGAGGATGTTCATCCCGACGCGCGAGATGACTTTGACCGATTACAGGGCCGTCTCATCGGTGAGGGAGAGGCCGTACCCGAGCGTGCGTTCTCCGATGGAGTTCCGGGAAAACTCTTGGGTGCAGTAACCATTGAAGATGAGGACACACAGGAACTTCGTATCCTAGAACAACGCGAACACCACGGCCGCTATACTTACATCTTGAGCGAAGAGGCACAGGATTTCCTATTTGGCGGAAGCAGCGAGGATGGGACCGAGATACAAAAGCTCGACCTCCAGGCTCAGACAGCTGCAAATAAATTCCAGAAAGATCTCACACGTGGACTCGGTCTTGCTCTGCAAGAAGCAGGGTACGGCAGCCTCCACAAGAATCCAGTAACGGAAACCCGCGATCGGTACGAATTCAATCTGTACCTGATCGAGATTAAACGGGATGACGGGCAGAACGACCAGACTGTCGCACTCGGCGTGTACAACGGTCAGGAAATTCCAAAGGAGGTTGTCCAACTCTACGTCGAAACGATCCGGAATCACAAGGCATCTTTCGGCGTCCTTGTCAAACAAGGCCAACAACTCTCTGCGGAGGCGAACAAATACCTACATGATCTCCCAGCCCACGAACAGAACTACTACCAAGAACGTGTCTCCGAGGTGGATATTACAGCTAGCCAGCGCGACGAGTTCGTCTATGGCCGACTATTGGCTATAGGACGTACCGACACCACCGCCAACGAAGATGTGTCTGAGGACGCACTTGTAAACGAATTAGGTGCTGTCTCGGAACTCCAAGACCAGTTTGACGACCTGCTCCTCCCATTTCCCGAATCAACATTCCGCAATATAGTCGACCACCTCCGGGACAACAGCACAAAATCGTTCCCAATTGGGGACCTTCGAGACACACTGGACCTGAAACAGCACGAACTCGATGGCGATATCATGCAAGGTCTTCGTGATCAATCTCTGGTCACGAAGGATAACCGTCGCTGGACCTACCCCGACTTGGAAGATGACCGCCCACCGTGGTATGAACTGTACCGACTGCTCAACCAAAACGGGCCTCTCACCGTTACCGAGATGCAGAAACGGCTGGAACAGGAGTTTGTCTTCGACTGTCCTGCGGACGATGAGAACGCCATGTTTCAGTGGTATCTCGATCACCTTCAGATCCACGACTATGTGGAACCCGTCTCAATTCAGCGCGAAGGCAAAACCGTCGACGCGTACGATGTGGTGAGTGTCAAGGATCAATTCAATGAGACACGGAAACGGGCAGAGGCACGCCTGGAAAAAGCAGAAGAACTGGTGGACCAAGCAACCGACCTTGCCGTGGATGGAGCGAACACGTACAGCAACACACTCTCTGACCTCCAAAGCGAACTGGAAGAGTTCCAAACAGTCTGGACACCAGATCCTAGCGACCTAAACGAGATCAATCAGTACGTTGAGGATGTCACAGGTCTCGAAGAAGATGTCGAGGATGCGATCGGCGAACGCCAGAAACTCATCGTCGGGGAAACGGAAAATCTTCGTGACTATACAATTCAGAGTTTGATCGATCGTATTGAGGATGCTGATGTAGAGGGGTCATTTGCTGCCCAACTTTCCGAGTACCAAAGTGGTCTCCAGCAATACCAGTCTGAACTAAAGAAACTCATAGAAAACAGTCAGTACCAACGATTACAGGACCGGACTGGTGCCATCGAAAACAAGGTAAACGATATCGAATCTGATATCGACGATATTCTTGAAAAGAAAGGTCAATGTCTCGACCTCTATGACACCGTCAAATCTCTCCGCGATACCGCAAAGGAAACAATCTCCAGCATCTCGGATGACAACCCGACCAAACCTGATCTCGAAGCTAATTTGGAAACACTAAACAGCCAAATTGAGGACTACCGGAGTGAGTACAACGGTGGTAACTACGACAATGCACTCCAGTTGCTTCAAAAAAATATCAAACCGGACGCTACTGAGCTTAAATCCGAAGCCACGAAAATTGAACGACAGCAACGACAGTACTCGAGTCAACTTGAAGACCTCGAAGACGAAATAAACGCGATCAGTACCAGTGAAACACGGGAGACAGCCCACGATATCCTAGATACTGCACAGATCGAACTGGCTCGGGGGAATTTCGCAGAGGTCCCACACCTCATCGACGAGATACAAGACCTCCTAACGGGGCCAACACGCGAAGAACAGTTCATCGCGGCACTCCACGATCATGACGGTCGACTTACCGACATCATTGAGCATACTGATTTCAATGATACAGAGTGTTTCAAATTCCTCCAACGGTTGTACGGGACAGATGAAATCACGGATATTCATGCGGTGATTGACGATGAGTAGTACCAATCACAACGCAGACACCCACCTTACCGGCGTAGCCGAGATGTGGGACGCCCTCAAAACAGCAGAAGAATCTGAACAGGTTCAGCAGCAGATACTTCGATGGACAGACAGCGAATGCAAGGAGCAAATAAACGCCGGGAATTATGACGCAACTGTTCCGCTTTCCGATCTGCACGACCGGTTCCACCGGTTCTTTGTAGAGGGCGAAGCAGAGGCTGGGACCGGCGATGCCATCGATATCACACATACGTTCCCGGGCGAACTAACCAACACTGTCGCGAGTAAACTTCTGTTCCAGCATATCATCGATAAACTCGTCGAACGGGACGCACTGCTCTACGTTTACGACAAGCAACGTGTACGAAGCCGCGTGGCAGAGGTCACCCGATATTTTGCGTTACTCCGCCAGCGGTTCAACGACGAAAGCGATTTTGAACACGCCCCCAGCCTCACGAAGATGGTGAAAATGGACATCCAGTCCCGCGAGAAACCCAAGTGGGGCGAAGACGGGATTAATCTCAGTGACGAAATCCGCGACATCCTCGATACGATCCGCACTGCCGACCCAGCTCCCGAACTCGTGGCAGCCGCCAATACTGGATCATGGCGGGCTGCGACCCAAAGTGCTCTCGAACTCATATATATACTCTGCAAGGAACGAAAGATGACCGGGTTGGCAGCCTTCCAGGGTCGGGCACTTGACCGGCTGTACCGACAGGCCGTTACCACTGATGCACGCGACACTTCCCATGTGGTCACCGCCAGCACGGGTGGTGGGAAAACGGAGGCATTCCTGTTTCCGATACTCGCGTATACATTCACGACTGCTCATCCCGATATCAAACTCGACGGTGTGGACGCAGTCCTTGCCTACCCCCGGAAAGATCTGTGTGACAACCAGTTCGAACGGATTGTCGAATACCTGTACGACCTCAAGCAGATCATCGCAGAGGGAGACACACCGTTTGACTCCCTCCCAATCACAGTTGCACTCCAGCACAGCAGCGCAGAAAACACAGAAATCGATTGCCCGGTCGATGGCTGCGACGGTCGGGTCTCGACCGATAGTATGGAGTGCAATAAAGACCCGGCTCACAATCTCGATTTCGCACGGGCTGACAAGGGTGCGACCGCGGACATTATCGTCGTCACACCAGACACACTCCACCGTCGCTTGATGGATCACCGTGGCCACAGCCAGTTCTGGAAACACAGTTCGCCACCGAAATTCGTGGTTCTCGACGAAGTCCACGTCTACACTAACCAGTACGGGATGCACGTTGCCAACGTGATGCGGCGATTCAAGGCTGCACTCAAGGCCGTCGATGACCAGCAGGAGCCCAGCCTCGTTGCCTCTAGTGCAACGATCTCCAACGCTACACCGTTCACAAAAAAGATATTTGGGACACCTCAAGCCGAAGAGATCACGCCGTGTAAAGGAGACGAGTGTACCGGCGATCACTACAAAGATCACTGTGATATAAATGAGATCGAGGAGATCGGGTGGGAATACCTGGTGTTCATTAAGGCCACAGATCCACGCGAGGTCCAGGTTCCGCAGGGCGAAGCGAAATACCTGCCACGCCGTGATTGGGACGAGGATGACTTCGTAGAAACGAACGTCACCAATCTCTCATCGATGATCCAAGTGGCGTTCTCGATGTACCACACGATCCTGAAAGAGCAGCCGGACGACGGCCCATTGAAGAACAAGATTCTGGGATTCGTCGACTCGATAGACTCCGTCAAACGGCTCGGAGACTACATACACGACGCTGAAAGTGATCGCGGTGTCGAAGGCATGGAACTGTTTCGGCTCCGTGCACCGGACGCGTTCCTTCGGGAAGAAGGAGAAAATGGGACGAACCCTGACTGCCCGAAACACCAGTTCCGCTCAAACGCAGCGGATCATGAACGAGCCGTCTGCGAACCACTCCCACCGAACGCTCAGCTCAACCCCTGTCCGGTCTACGAGGCTGGCGAGTGCTGGTGGACGATGACCGGCGATCTGGATCTTGAGCCGATGGACGTCTATATGCACAAAAGCGGTCGAACAGAGACACCAGACGGACGTCCAGTGAATGACGATGCGTGGGATATGATGGTAACGACGAGCGCCCTAGAAGTCGGGTTCGATCATCCCGGTATCATGGGTACATTCCAGTACCGGGCACCAATGAACATTCCTGGTTTTGTCCAGCGAAAAGGACGGGGTGGCCGTGATCCCGAAGACCATCCAATCTCCGTAGTCGTCCTTGGTTCCCGCCCGGAGGACGCATTCTACTTCCACCACGAAAACCTGCTCAGCAACCCAGATCCACGGTACCTACAAATCAACCTTGACGAAGAAAATGAATTCGTCCGAACCGAGCACCTCGTTTCTGCCATCTTCGACTATCTGAACGTCACCGACCACGACACAGCCGACGAAATATATCGTCGACTGGACATCGACACGCTTGACGATAAACTTCAGAACCGAGACGAGATTGAAGACTGGTTACACCGGGCGTTCCCCGCAGTCGACGACAACCACATCACCGAAGTTCTTGATGAGATCCAGAACTACGTCACCCGGACACAAGCGCCACTCACACCAGTAGCTATTGGCGGCGAAATGCAACAGTTCTGGGAAGCAGCGCGGATTCCACGTGGCACCAAGCAGAGCGATCTTTCGAGTCAGCTTGAGGACCTGAAATACAAACGTCGACTGCTCCAGGATCTTAGCAGTCAAGATAGCAATATCAGTATCCAGACCGATGAGTAAAGACAACAAACCCCTTGCCGAAGCAGAAGACCAGACGCAAGAAGAGCGGCTAATCGCCCGACTAAACGGACTTATCCAGTATCAGGATGACCTGCTTGATCGAGTTCGCCGCAACCGATTCAGCCCATACTGCCACATTCCAGACCTTTTCAAACTGGACCCCGAAGCTACCCGGCCGTACAGCGTTCCGAGTACCTTCATATCTGAACAGGTAGGGGGGAATGTAAGCGTCACCAACGCCAGTCAAGGATTCCTCGCGAACGAACCACTCGACCTAATGCTTGGGAGTTTCCTCCCGGGCGGCTACAAGCGACGGTGGGAATTCGAAATCTGGACCGGGAACTTCGAACCATCATCTCGACCGGGTTTCGCAGACATCGAACCTGGCCTCCGGATGCGAACCTCCGAATCCCTCAACCAGATCCTTCTAGACACGGACGAAGAACAGTACACACCATATCGGCACGACCCAGAGGCGGTCGAAGTCTACATCCCTAACCAGTTCATCGTCTGGAATCCAAGCGTCGGCGAAAACGGGGAGATCACACACTACTACTGGGATGAAGTCAATAAACTCGTCCGAAACCGGAATCCGGATGACGTACCAGACAGTGCCCTTCGTAAATTGAGTGGCGACCCCACGTCCCAGTTTCTCTGGTTCAAACACCTCCTCGATCAGGGTGCGATTCGGGACGATCATCCCCTCAAAGAGCAGACGAACGGTCTTTTCCACTCGGCCACATTCAGTGACGACGCTGTTTTCCTGAAAACCTACTATGCGACGCTTCTTACCCTGTATGGGGACGACCGTACCTTCTCAGAGGTTATCCGCTACCGGCACGAGGATGATGATACAACTGCGTTCGTCGGCAGCCGCGAAGAGAGTCAGGTAGTCCTCTTCGATCTTGATAAATCGTTCCTCGAAGACCTCGTCAATCAGATACTCACCGAGGACACACCGCTGTACCATGATCTCCAATTCTCCCTCTTCTACCGACTTCTCTGGGATCGGTTGTTCTTCCAGGAAGACGCTCTCAGCCACGCATTCAGCGTCACCCCCTTCTTCGAAGCTTTCGTAGCAGCAGACTATTCACTTGCTACCACCTCTTCGATGCCGGATTCGATCTTTGACGCCTCGCTCGAAACAATCCAAGATCTTCTACCTAGTCTCCTCCCTCGCCCCGACACGCGGCTGGGACTACTCGACTACGACGAGGCACAACTCGAACGGTACGCAACACTCTGTGACGACCACAGCCCAACCCTCAGCGCGATCCTTGAGCAGTGTAGCGACCCAGACCGGATCGAAACGTTTGCGCAACATGTTCTAGTTCATTCACTGAAACACGCAGTCGCATCTTGGGCTGCCGAATACAGTGCTGGTGGCAGCGAGTTTGAGGCCTGGTACGATGTCAACTTCCAAGAGAGCGACACCGATCAGATCGAACTCGGAATATACGACTCTATTCAAGGCGGAGCTGGCGTCAGTAAAGAAATCTTCGACGACATCCAAGCTATCGACAATAACACACTGCTAACCGGCATTGGTGCACAGGGCTGCTGTCACATTGGTGCGACAGAAGAAACACTGCTCACGGTCCTCCGCGACTATTCTGGAGAGTACCTGTTCGACCTTGCGGAAATGACGGCTTCAACAGGAACTCACTCAAGCAGCGATCTCCGTGCCGCGTACGACACTCTTGGAGCCGACTACCGGCACATCGACTTCGAGGACGTTCAACCGCTTGTCCGGCGACGACTCGCCTCAGTCGCCGAAACTCAGGAACTCGCACGGTTCTATGCTGTGGTCGCCGACGAATACGATGCAGTCCGTGATCGGCTCAAACGTACACCGCGTCCCGTAGATGTCGTCTTCGCTCTTGAGGACCGCACGTTCTTCGATACGCGGGTCCGGCAAACATACGAACGGTTCGCAAACCGGCGGTCACAACGCCGTGACATCAGCGAACTGGCGGAACGCGTCGAAGAGGTCACAAAACAATGTATACACGCCTGCCCAGACTGCCTCAAACGCCACTCGTGCACCCATCAGTACCGCTACCAGGAACAAATGCTTGACCGACGGTTGCTCACCCGCAGTATCGCTGCTCTTGAGGAGAACAACTAATGATCTATGCACTACCTGCGGTGGTCGACGAAACAGACCACCACGGCGAGGAAGTTACTGTCCGATGTACCGTACGTGACGGCCCGAAAGCGGGGAACCGTGGCGGCCAGAAAACGATGTACGAACTCGATACCAGCGGCTGCCAGTTCGGTGGACCGGCGTTCCTTTCCTGCTGGCACGAGGCCCCAGAATGGACAGACACGTTCGGTGCTACGCCTGAGTACGTCCACGAAACGCTCGACAACGTCCCCCTACAACACGGTGAAACGGTTATTGCACGTGGCGTACCGAACGAGCACAACGATACCTGGTACTTCAACGTCACCTCCATCCTCATCCGCAATCCCGAAACCCTGATCGGTAAAAGTGAGATGCGGTCCACAAGCGAGTGTCCCCGAATCTACGATCTGAAATATAAAAAGCAGGTGTACTCCCCCGGCCGCTACGATCTGTCACCAGGTGCTGTTAAAGGACGTATCGTCCACACTCTTCTTGAGTATGCCATTGATGACCCGGACTACCGCGAGAACTTCGATAACGGCTGGTCAGAAGCAGCGATGGAAGCGTGTTTCCAGGATGTCCTTGACGCTGAATATGCCATCGAACTTGCTCTATGCCGGCTAGCCTGGATTAGTTCAAATAATATCAAGGAAAACGCTTGGGACGCCATCGTACCACTCCTCACAGACGAAACGTTCACTCGAACTGTGGCAGAAGCGGAGACGGTGAACACAGAGGTTACCTTGTCCTCATCGCTCGGTTTCAACGGCCGGGTTGACTTAGTGATAGACGGCACTCCGTACGATCTAAAGACGACATACAAACCGAGCGACGCTCAGCGCAACCACCACCGGTTCCAGCTACGCATCTACCTGCTCGCACTGACCCTAGAAACACTCGAATCCGGCGAACAACTCATGGACCGGATTGAAGAGGGTATCGAAGGTGTCCTTCTCTACTCAAACCTCGCTGACCGCGACGGAGTAGAAACCGAACGGGTCGAACTCCGGAAACACGATCTGCACGCCATCATGGAAATGCGGAACGATGCAGCCGTCCTCCGTGAAGGATTTGGTACTCCAACCACGTACGGACGTGACTGCACTGGCTGCACGTTCAAAGAGGCCACTACAATCGGAAATAATACCGATGACAAAACATTGCCCGCGCCGTGCCAGTTCTACTGTCAGTCCGAACGGCGTTGGGACTGCTTCGAAACCAATGAGGACGGTGATATCATCACTCAGTGCCCGTTGTTCGACGAGTGTGACCAGCGGCTGGAATTCCGGAACCCTGCCGTAACAGATCATTACAACGAGCTTCGTACCGCACTGAACGCAGAGCGGAAGGCACGTCACGCTCTCGGCACCGAACTTAACCACTTGAGCCGTGACGTCCTGATCCAAACTGGACTGCTCCTCCCCCAACTGACACTCAATGCTGTTGAGGGACAGCGACGACTCCGGTTCACAGTCAATCAACCTGTTGTTCCTTCATTCGGTCCCGGGGACACGGTTCGCCTATACCATACAGATACCGAGTACTACCAAACCGCAACATACTATGGTCATACTGGCGACGAAGTTATTTTTGAAGTCGATGGTCGTCCCTGCGTGACATTCCTGAATCCACAGGCAACGTTCGAAGCACGACGGACAGTTTCGGCTGACACGTTCCCCCGTGACCTCCTCAGTCAACTCGATTACGCTCAACGCGCAGAGATCACGCCACTGCTGGAAACGACTGGCGAAGCAAAGAATTCACTTGAAGAACTCTCACCAGAGGAACCTGAGCAAGTAACCAACTATCTGGACAATAAGGAGCTCTACATCGACGTACCAAGTCGTCGAAACCGGTCAGACGTGATCGCAAACCTTGTGGCCCAGGTGTCGACTGCACAGCTCCAGAATCCCGGTACAGACAAGAAGATCCCTCATGATGATCAGCGTGTTCTGGTATTGAGTGAGGTGCCAGAAATCACCGATACAATCGATTCCCACCTCGGCGAACACGACGGCGTGGTCCGGATAGACGGATTCGCCGGTGCTGATACTGATGCCGTTACACCGGACATGGATAGCCATGCAATCTACACAGCGCTTGACGATGCCCATGTTGTCCTATCCTCAACTCGGTACGCACTCGCTGATGACGTATTCCACGCCATGCAAACCGGAGACCCAGACAATCGCCCTCACTCCGATCGTTTCTTTGATGCTGTGGTTCTCGTCGGTGCTGAGCCACTGACCGAACCACAGTTCCACTTTTTGCGTGTCCTCGGTGATCGCGTCGTGGCAGTGGGTGATACCCGTCGGCACGGCCCAGAGATGGTCAGCGGCGATGCACAGACATCCCGGCTGAACGAGAGTTACTTCAACCGTCTGCACCGTCGGTTCGCAAACGTCGAAAACGACGATAGCCAGAGTCTTGCGGTACCAGGAGAACTCACGGAACCGATCGCTGATGCGTTCACCGGTCTCGACATCACAGCAAACCGTATCTCTGGATCGGTCGGCTTCGTTGACGCAACGGGGAATGCAGAAACTGCTCTCACAGAAACAACCCAAGAATACCGTATTCCTTGCCAGGAATCAACTGCAGAAGCTCGATATCTCCGTCTCGAACCTGCTGAAGAGGTCGATGCACTGCAGATTTCCCGGGCTCTCGACAACCTACGGACTTTGGACGCCAGTGAGTTGACGATCCAGAACAAGTACACGATCCAGGATATCCAGTTCACAGTATTGACGAACAATCCCATCGACGGGGAAACTCACCAGATTGAGGTGAACGTCCCCTTGCGGGCCACACCGTTTCTCAACCGACTACTCACGCACAATCCTGCAGAAGCCAAGGTTGTCGCCCAGGTCTGTAGGGAACAAGACTCAGATGCCGTTGTGACACCGTTTGCTGCTCACGCGAACTCGATTCGAGAGGAACTCGATAACAAAAGTATCGAAGTACACCTTCCACACGAACTGACCGGGGACTACTACGAGTCAACAGTGGTGAGTTTCGGAGTGTCCGATACTGAACGCATTGTGTCTTCTCCCGTCAGCGATATCGAGACCCTTTATACGATATTGTCTTCTTCTAAACACTGTACTATTGTTGGCAACCGAGATACGCTGGAACGAAGTACCGTACTCAGTACGATCTTTTCTAATATAGCCGAATAGACGGCTCTACGAGAACATGTGTTTAAGAAATTACTTGATCTAAAACATTTTCCGAGATAGTTTCACGTTGTTGATCCAAACCCAGATCTATTGCTTGCCCACACATTGACAGTACCTGACGTATATTCCCCTGTGCTCGTTTATGTATCAGTTCCAAACTCTCATGATCGAACGGATCGATCCCCGTCGACTCCCCATCACGAGCAATGGCGAGATACTCACCCACCAGTTCCGTCAAGTCATCCTCAGTGAGGGGTCGTAGCGCGACCTCGTTACCAATCCGCTCAGAGAAAGCATGATATTCGCTCATGACATCCTGCCAGACCTCTGGTGCACATGCAAACAGTAGTGAGAGTCCAGATCCGTTCTGATCCATCAGGTGTCGAATGCTGTTGAGTGTAGCCTGCTCGTTCTTTGGACTCAGTCTTGCAATCGCCTCGAACTCGTCAACAAAGACGAACACGCCGGTGTACCCCAATTCGAGGAGCATGTTTTTCAACGAGGTGAAGGCGCGGACGCCCATCGTATCGTCATCCAGGGCACTGTGGATCTCCATTTCCTTTCGCTGTTCGTAACGAATCCCTTCTGCTGTCAGCCATTGCCACGCGTAGAGATTCGTATCCTCGTACACCAGATGAACTATGGCTCGAGCGAAATCAGCGAACTTTGTGATGTCGCTGAGCCGCTGTACAGCCGGAGGAACCAGTTCAGAAAGCAGTACGTCACCGCTATTGATCAGCTTCTCCATTTCGTCTGCACTATCTGGATGGAATTTAGTCTCAGAACGAGCGACGAGTGCAAGAAACTCGTAGGCGAGTTCTTGGAGGCGGTCGAATCCGACGTCGTAGACGAACTCGTGATAGATATCAAGAAACCCCTCGCCAGGTTGGGCAACGTAGCCGACGATCACATCTTCGCGGTCACGGACCAATGAACGCGCATATTTTAGCGTATGGGACTTTCCATTGCCGTACTTTCCAGTAATTACGAGATGTTTGGATTTACCCGTTCCCAATAGCGTCGAAACCGTGTCACTGACGGCATCAGCAACGTGTGATTGTCCGCAGTATACGACCGGATCATCGTCTGGGACCGGACTGTATGGGAATGGATTTTTTTCGAGGCCGTACATCGAGTAGTCGCGTTGTTCATCGGTAATAGTGAATGTGTTGTCGCTCATGATTCTGTCTGTGGTGTGTACGTGAGGTCGCGGTCGTGAACTGCGAGGTAGTAGTAGTGTTTGTCGAACTGTTCGACACCTGCCATCACCCGCTCAGTCGACTGCGATGTCGAGATGAGTGTGTCGTCACCCGCGAGCTCGATCTCTTTGATCCCAAAGCGTGCCTCCTTGGCACCCGTGTCAATCGGTGCACCGGAAAGTTCAAGTTTCCCAACATTCTGGCCGACGAGACCGACGAGGGCGTCGTCGAACGCCCCACGAGTACAGCCAATGCGTTCGCAGACTGCCTCTCGGAGTTCAGGAATCGAAAGATACCGTTGTCGGAGATCGACTCCGGCACTCGATTCCAGTTCGTCAAATTCCGTGAGAAGAATGAACGGGAAGTTCGCCGGAACATCAGAACGCACTACGGGATAATATGTCCCAGAAAAGGCGTTTCGTTGGATTCGTCCAAGACGGTCTGCCCAGTCGCCGACTACATCTATACTCGTCTGATTGAATGTGTAAGACGAAAACTCAGAGTCGACCTGCAGATTTTGGAGTAGTTTGTCCGGAGCAACCGGATGTTGTTTTTCGAGAGCCTCAAGGAATGCACGATAATGGGGACTTCTCGCTTCCAGAATGTCGCTTACTGTATCCCATTGCTCTGATCGGACAGCATCGAGAAACGATTGTCCAACATCGGTGGTCTCGTATGTATTGGTCTCAGCCTCTAGGTCGATTGGTTCTATAAGATCGATTCGAACGGCTTCTAAGATTGTCTCTCGGGCACGACGATACGTCACGTCGAGAGTGGTTTCGATCTCATCAGTCGTTTTCGCCGTTGAGACGCAACTATGTGAGAGTTCAACAAGACGAGCGAGTGTCACAGGTCGAACAGTTGATCGTTCTTCGCTCATGTAAGCCTCCGTACCTGCTGCTTTGCCAGTCGATATGCCCGTTGTGTTACGTCATTCCCCTGAAACCGAAGGTCAAGATATGACTCGATGTCTTCTCCAGATTCGTACATGTATCGGAACCGGCGGAGTTCAAGAGCTAATGCCCAGAGATTGTGTTGGACCAGAAGATCTCTGTTATCCCGTATCTTCTCGAAACCGCGCGTGCTACAAACTGGGCAGGCACAAGGCAGGTGAGTAAGGTTCTCGATGTTGTGTAGTGGTTCACCACCAAAGCCGGGCATAAGATAATTTCTTTTAGCTGCACTTCGTATAAATGCCGAAGAGTCGAAGCTATCAACACCAATATATAATAAAAGTGGTTGGTATGTTATACCACCCAATCCATATACGTGAAGATGTTTATCAGTCGCTCGTCTCGCCGCCAATATAATTTTTGTTACTTTTTCGTAATCAGTACGGATCGGGACGAGACTCCCAACAGCATAGCCATCGAATTCTCCGGTCTGTTCCAGATGGCGGATACTATTCTGTACCGTTTTAGGGTCATATCCATGGACACTCGCTACCAACGCCTCATCACCGTCGTGTGCATCACTTGCTTCCAATGCGAAGTCAATGCTCTGACTTATGCGTTCCTGATTCACCGACTGTCGATTGTCCCGAGACAGTGGGGCATCAACGGTTCCGAAAATATCTGCCCCTAATTCGCGTTGTGTTTCGAGCGTTTTTGTTGGGGTGGTGTCGATCTCCTTATTATGGAAATCGAATCCACCACTGTCAGCAAAAATTATCGTGTCATCAGTTACGCCCATTTCTTTACGTAGTGTTACTCCATTTAGTAATCGATTCCACTGTGCCTCACGGTTTCGTATGGCCCGTGCATTGACCATTGCAGTCGACAGATCCGGAATACTATCCGTGTATTCTGGTGTATTGTCACTCGACCGTTTCCCGATATTGCTCACCGGAAAGAGCACAGGAGTCCGTAATTTCCCATGTGGAGTGTCGAGTTTTCGTTGTCTGTACAGCATGTTCGACGCGCTGTGCTAAGCTCGGCTGTGTGATAAAGCTTTGCTTGAGCAAAGTTATGGACAACAAATCCAAGTGGTTTTGTCTACTCCTCAAAGAGAGTATATAGATGGTTTCGGAAGACGTGCGTGAGATTATCGGTCGAAAACGCACGATGGAGATTCTCGAACTCCTGACTTCAGGTGGTGGGATGAACTACTCCGAAATCGAAGGTCAGGTTAATTCATCGAGCGATACAATCTCTGAGGCACTCAAATTATTATGTCAATACGAGTTAGCAGAGCGAATTGAACAAAATCCGCGTAACGTTCGATACAGACCGACAGAGACTGGTCGCGAATTTGTTAAGGCAGTCGAGTTAATCGAAGACGTACTAAGTGATTGACAGCGTCTATCAGAACTTCTCGATTAGTACCTGAGTAGAGTCTTCCTCGCGGTACCGACACAGAATACTAACTGCGTCAGGGACCAGCTCTGTCACATCATAAATGTTCTGTGCAAAGTTCACCATATAAGTTCCCTTTAATCCAATCACAATCGTTTCGTGACGTTTGGCATCTTCGGTCCGGGCCGAAACTGATACAATATTGTCGTATTGTTCGTCGACTAAGTCCCGATTGAAGACGACACCAATTCGATCAGGTCGGATTCGCTGAACCGTATGGTCGATATCAATACTCCGATAGTAATCAGAACCAAGTGTGAAAAACACAATGTCATACTCAGACTGGTCCATCACTCGGTACAGATCATCTTGTATACCAAGCCGGTCAGAGCGTTCACGGATCTCTGAGACGTTCATTCCGCTGAAGGTAACCTCATATGGAGGGAGCCGTTCCTCTTCGTCGACCAAACCAAATCCGGCACTGATAAAGTACCTCTCAACACAGTGTCCATCAGAACGGAGCTGCCGAACTGCATTTGAGATTGCTTCCTGTTGACGCCCAGTGTACAATTCGTTGGCTTTGACACCGATGGTATCGTCTCGACTGAGTAACTCCTCTTTGGAGGAACTGTCAATTTCGTTCATCCCGAAGACCTGCTCACCGTTTGGGACATACTTTGATCCGGAACACTGGTCGATAATGAGGACATCTAAGCCGTTCTCTGCATCCAAAACTGGTTTATGTGGAGCAAAGTCCGTGCTAACTGAATAATTACGACCAAGGCCGTCTAAGAGATTTTCTCGCAACTTCTGTGGATCACCGAAATCGTGGATGTCACAGTCGATGTCTTCCATCGTATCACCAAGAGTCTGGGAAGTATTTTCTCCTGGATTGAACAGATAGAGCTTGTCATACCGACCGAGGTACTCTTTGAGTGTGTTCGCTGTTTTTGTCGGTGCGAAAGAAATTGTACGGGGAGTCTCTGTCCACCACTCGTGGACTCCATTGGCGTCGAACACACCAATCTCTGCGACCGGGAGATCATGTACCCCATTCCAGAAGGCTTCTTTCTCGTTGTTTAAGTACTCTTCAACAGTTTCATAGTTGCTGAATGAGGCTGACCCTTTCGTTAAAACGAGTGTCTTTGGGAGTGCTTCCGAGAACTCGTCGTAAAACTTCGCCGTGTTGTGGAAGCCTCGACGGCGATTTCGGTCGTTTCCTCGAAAAATACAGATCTCTATACCATGCTCGGTGCAGATCTGACAATCACAGTCTTCCCACGGTTTGTTTGAGAGTGTCTGCTGATACGCTTCGAGAAGATCGTAGTTCCCAATCCAGATAGCATAGTCCTGAATCACAAACCAGAGACGGTCGAACGCATCCATCCCATCAGTTCTAGATTCTTCACGCTCAAGGATCTCGACCATCCTCGGGAATCTATTTAACATACTGCGTGCGATAGCAAGCGGTTCAATGTACTCTGCGAACGGTTCGGGGTTCTCTTTGTTATCTGACCGGAGGAGTTTAATCAGCTGACCTCGCAGATCTCCGCTAAAATACGCCTGTAGTTGACTGGCGTATTCGAAGTCCTCAATTAGTGCTTCTTCCACGTCACGAAGACGAGTCGAATTGAACCGTTCCTGATGACGGTGATTATTCATATATGTGATCGTGGCAGTGAGAGTTTCTTTGGCTTCAACTTTCCATTCTCGAAGAGCCTCCGCAATCGATTGCCCATTCGCAAATGCGCGTAACGCAATAAGTGTCTCACGACCGCGTAATGCGGTCTCGATAGCATCAGAGAGGTCCGAACCGTGTTTGGGATACTGAACACGGATAGCATCGTACCGTTCGTCTCCGTCGACTCGATAGTTTCGCCCACCTGTCCAAGCGGAACGAAGCATACTCGCACTGTCGAAACTGGACATACCAGATCGACCGATGGCTTCGAATGCATCGGATTTGGCGAAGCCGAAAACGTGGGTATCGATACGAGTCAGGTGAGACCGCTCGTAGTCCTTGATTCTCTTTCCAACCGTTTTGACGATTTTCCGGACCTCGTGGACAGGACTGCCAGCGACACCACCAATACCAAGATAGTCGTATCCCATATCCAGAACCTCATCCGCTGCAGCAGCGTATGAATCCAATGTCCACCCTTGTATTGCGACCATCAGCCGAAACGGATAGTCGCCCGAATTGTACAATTCTCGCATCTCCGCTGCGTTCGCCAAGGTGAGGTCATAACGGAATTGTTTATCGTCCTGACGATACACCGCTCTCGGATCGTCATTGAGTCGGTGCAAAACCGTCTTGATACTACCTA
>LKMJ01001190.1_pt1 | contig 22489 bp, 20 predicted proteins | sample 643391 | NCBI WGS metagenome assembly LKMJ01 (sample SAMN04112250, study PRJNA286221) | soda lake metagenome | biome: soda lake; feature: Kulunda Steppe; material: water; isolation source: sample PL-Br10 brine of Picturesque Lake | place: Russia: Kulunda steppe | collected 2010-07
CCACTAATGACCTTCTTCCTCGTTTGATGGTGGAGGTTTGCCTGGTGCTTGCACCAGATGTAAACTTCTTCCTTAATTCATGCAAACAGGGGTTACCTTGTTAGCGTAGTCTTTTCTTTTCTTTTCTTTTCTTAAGGGCAGTCTTATGGGCTTTTTGTACATCAAGGCCGAGCTCTTAAAGGTGATTAGAGTGTGTGAGGTATAAATAGAGCCTCCCACGCCAAGAAGAATCGTGTGAAGGATGACTTTCTTGGCCTTCAAGCGCTTACAAAGAACCTCCTTTTTTTTAGGGCCTCTAGTTGGTGTCCAGGCCGCGTATCTTCACAGCACTTAACAAGATGTATCTCCCTCATGTTGATATTTAGCTCGTGGACTCTACGTACGTCTCTGCTGGGTTGTCTTGGTTGTGACACCTGGTGCAAATGAGGAGTGGTTGGCAATTTGGAGTTTTTAGTTTGAGGGGGTGACAAAAATGGCATCAGGTGAGACGAGCACCAAAAAGCCAGCTGGGGATAGTCCTGTTATTAGCATTCTCAGGAATTTGAAGATTTTGTTGGGCCAAACGGTTAGTGCTGCCGGCATCCAAATAGACCAAGCAACCCGCCAGAGAGCCTTTGCTGATGGCTTTCATGATGAGCCTGCAGGCAACATTATGGCGTTCAGTGATCATACCCGAGATGATTGTATGTCGACACCCTGAGAGAAAATGGAGAGCACTATCTTCTTGCTGACAGAGTGGACACTGAAGGCTGGTGGACATTTTGAAACGGACTGCATGTTTCTGATTAAGAAGGGTGCCTGTGCGGAAGTGGAAGATATTGCGCTTCATTTGGAGAGAAAGTTTGGACATGCTCCAAAAAGTGTTGCTTATGCCTTTGTGGACATGTGGAAGTAGACTCTGGTAATAAGAGTAGTTAAGGGCTGCTGAGCTTGCAGGCATTGCTGCAGCCGTTTCTCATGACTGCTTTCTAATAGCTACCGACAGTGAAAACTCAATGAGACAAATTGGAAAACAGATCAGGTACCAGAATTACACACATACCCACATCCACCACAACCTTTTAGAGACAATCATCAAAGCAATCCGCAACACTGCGCCATTCTCCATCAAATTCCTGAAAGTAAAAGCCCACACCGGCATTATTAGTAACGAGCGCGCTGATCAGATAGCAAAGCATGTGGCCAAACATCCTGAAGTTGCTGACACTGGAATAAGAATGGCAGGGCATGAAGGTAACCCTTTTCACAACATCATTTGGCTTGCAACCTCCACAGATGGTCCAAACACACAATGTCCTATTATTGACAACGGTGATCAATCCCAACCTTACCAAATGAAGTGAAGACATGGAAAAGCACTAGTTAGGGTGGGGGGTGGGGTAGCCTTGACGAGTGCTCCTGTTTGAGCTGTTTGGAAGCAGAAATGATGCAGGATATCCTTCATCGATGTACCATGAGGGAACAGGGTAGGAAGGAGAGCTTGAGAGAGCCGCATGCATCATGAACTGCCACATGAGCTGCCGGGGTCCTTCCTGTAGTGTGCTGCCATAAGCACTGGAAAGCAAAGCCTGTTGTACGTAGGACATGGAAAGGCAGTGGGTAAGCACAAGTTAGGAGGGGGGGGGGGAGCCGGAATGAACGCTCCTGTTGGGATAACATAATGCGCACAAGTAATAGAGCGTGGAAAGACACGTCTGCTGTGGGTAGGGCAAGTTTTGTTTAAGCAAATGAATAATTCTGATGATGCTCTTGCTGTGAACGCTGTCCTGAAGACTTATATTCTCCTGCTGCTCAGAAAGGTACTACAGGCTCCTCTGCACCTCTTGCACTTCATCTAGTTTTGTGCCTCAGGTTATTCAAAAGCTCTCCAGGAGGGGCCGTGATGCCCAATGCAGACCATGCAGCAAAACAGAGGACTGCTCTCATTAGGCACAATGTGTGTTTCAGGTCACTTTTGTGTGTAAACATTCAGCTCAGAACCTGAACTAAAGTGACATTTAACATGAAGTTCTTCTGGAAAACTGAATCATCAGATTTTTGAAGTGATTGCATGAGCAATCACCTTACAATGCCTAGCCTGTGTTGGGTGCTCTACTTGTCAGATCAAAGTACCACTGGGATGATCAACCTACACATTCAATTTAGGTGCCCTCTCCAGTAAAGGCTCTTCTTCATCCAAGAAAAGCACTTGTCTGCTTCAGAAGATAGCTGGACATACTTATGTGTGATGATAGATGATTACTCATAATTAGCACCTTGTGTCAAATGGTTATTTCTTAGCAAACGTTAATCTGTGTGTAGACCAATCCAGACTTAAATCCCCCCCTACCCCACCCCTCTCTCTCTCTCTCACTCTCTCTCTCTCTCTCTCTCTCTCTCTCTCTCTCTCTCTCTCTCTCTTTCTTTATCCCTCTCACTATTTCTCTAAATTTTGTGTATCACAAAGCTGGAATTTGAACTACGTGGCTCATACTTGCATCATGCAAGAAGAAGCACCAAAAAAGCACGTCCGCTGCAATCAGACACCCTAAATAAGTTATATGCATGCAAATACTTGCATAAGTTTCTGCTTGTTGTTGCAATTCAAGCAAGAATTTTCATTTGCCCAAGGGTTATCACAGTCGTAATAAGGTTTTGCGTCTGGGGGACAAATCAATAGAACTTGTCAGACATGCACTGTTAAATGCTGGTATTGGATAACTGCTTGTTCATGTCAGGATACCCTGTGTACCAAATCTATCGTTTCCATTTGTTATGGAACAATGTGGTCCGCACTGGTACTGAGCAATAGCGGATGCAATTGCTCGGTACCAGTACTTGCGAGCGATACCGCAGGTACATCTACAGTCATGCGTGCATGTTCATGCACACATGCAAAAACATGATTATACAGTTGCTGACTACAATTCTGAGGTTGCCAAGCTTATTCACTTGGTCTGCCGTTATCGACACCTGTTCTGTTTGTCTTGCACTTTGTGCACGATGAACACATCTTTTACTTGCCTGATCACCTTATGCATATAAGAGGCAGATGGAACATTGCAGTCATTGCTGGCCCTGCAAATTTGCAGGAGTGCCTAGGAGTTATCCAGGAAATTTCACATCAAGTTGGCTAAACAACGACCAGTGTAAACATCTATTGATTGATTTATAATGATTAATCGTAAGGCTTTTCCGGGCCCTCTGGCTCCTTCAAAACGAATCATACGGTCATCGTTGCGTAGCACATGCAGTGCACAGCCATCATCCCGTGTAGCCGCAGCAGCGACCAGCAAACGTGTGGCCCTGCTCTTCGAGTAAGGCTTGCAGCAGGCCTGCAAGCAGACCTAGCCAGCTATCTTCTGAGTGGACATGCTGATTCACCCTCTCATTTGTGTGCAGCTGCGATGGAGTCATTGTAGAGACAGAGGAGCTGCACAGGTATCCAAAGAATTTTAGATATGCACATTGGAAGAAGACATGCATAGCTGACATACTTGCACACATGCCTCGTAGCAGGTGCACATCCTCATACGAATGCAGATTTTGCAAACCAGGAGCATCTTTCCACGAACCTTGCTCTGGCCCGCATATGTGCACATGCACACCAGGCTCCATGAGCAAGCACAGCTGCTTATGCCATGTTATCCCGTTTCATGTCCCATGGAAAGAACGGCAATCCCTCTTTAACAATGTTCGAGACAAATGCAAAGCCTTCCATTTCTTGCTTTGGAGTGCGCAGGCTAGCTTACAATGCTGCTTTTGCCGCGTTCAACCTGAAAATCAATGAAGAACCAGTAGTTTGGAGCACAGAGTACTATGTAAGAAAGTGAATCTGATGTGTATTTCATTCCTGACTTTTGTGTTTGCTCTCTGGATTGCACATTGACGTGCAGCACCACTCAATCACTGTAGCTTAGAAATAGGCACGCTGGGGCAAGCACACTCCTCTCCTGAATGATATGGCACTCTCGAGTTCAAAGTGTTTTACAGGTTGCATGTGAGCACTTGCGCATTGTAGGACATACTGCAAAACACAGTTGGCGGAGGAAAGCCGAAAATGAAGCACCACTTTAACAAGTTTGGTTGGCCCGCGAGTACTTTAGGCCCTGCACCAGACACTGAGGCAGCCAAGAACTCACTAGTCGATGATTTACAGGTCAGTGTCTGTTTCCAGGAGCCAGGTCACTTGCAATGTTTGCCGCTTATGAAAAGGACAGCACTTAGCCGCGTCAATTTGAGGCTTCGAAGCAGGCCTCCATGGCCGCGGTTCATTTCCTAGTTTCAGGTCTAACTCCTGGATTGCCTGATGAAATTGTTTTCCTTGCAAGGAGACAGTCAGGAGTTGAAACTCTGCAACATCCAGCGATTCTATCGTGCTATGCAACAATGCAGTGTATGATCAAAAGCTAGTTCAAATCAGTATCGTTTCAATTGCCAAGCAGACTAAGAATGCATTGTGCTGATATGTGCTTTGTTTTAGCTTGAATTTTGGCTTGCCTTTCGCTTGCCTCCTCACCCCTTGCCAATACAACGTAGGACCAAAAAACTGAGCATTACAAGACAATAGTTGAGCAAGCTGCTGAGGCACGTCCTGGTGTGCTCAAGCTCATGGATGAGGCCCTGGACCACCCTGATGTAGCAGTGTGCATCTGCTCTGCGGCTACGAAGGAAGGCTTCATCAAGGTCTTAGAGCAAGCCCAAGATCTTAAACAAGATTGCTTGAAAAGGCTAAGATTGTTTGCTGTGTACTGTCTCCATTAGTTTGGTCAGGGGACCGAGCGGCTTTGATTTTACAATTTGTATGCTTGATGCTGCACTTGACAGGTCAGCAGAGTGGCAAGTCCTGTTGCGATAACCCTTGCGCTTGTTTCCAAAGTTGGCTTTCACTGCATCTTGTCTTGCAGGTTGTAGATTCCATTGTTGGCACAGAGCGCTTGAATCGCTTTGATGTCATTCTTGCTGGGGACGATGTGACAAAGAAGAAGCCAGATCCTCTTATTTACAACATGGCACGCCAACGCCTTGGCATTTCAGCAGACAAGTAAGTTGGAACGTTTACATGCTTCTTGTGTCTGCACTTGGCTCTGCACGTTGAGGCGTGCCTCAAACTTACTATCTGAAATGAATCAACCTCAAACTAATCATTTGGTTTGAATATAAGACTTGTAAATCAAATGGAACTTCCTTTAACTAGCCAATTGGTCTCAGGATGGTTGAAATGGATTTCAATAGGGGTCGGCATATAGCGCTATATGAACAAATCTATAGCGCTATGTAGCGATATGACGCTATAATGCGCTTACAGGCGCTATATACGCCGGATCTCCTCCCGCCAGCCCGAATTTCTTCATCAAACTTGAATGTCGGATGGAATATGATGTATGCACCCCTCTTGCAAAGTTATAAAAATTTCATTTGTTCGCGTTGTATGGTGTTGTACGCTCCGATATAGCGCTACATTTGGTGCACCTGTGCTACCAGTAAGGGCTAGGAGCCTCATGCACACCATCCTCTCTGCACCCCTGCACCCCCATTTTGGCAGCTATCTACCTGGATGGGTTACCCATCACTAGCATGAATACATGAGCCACAGCTTGTTTGGGCCCTGTGCTTGTGCCCATAGCACAGCCGCACCAGCGCGTGAAAGCATGCGGAAGTACTTTGGGTGCGTGCATGTGTCCTCGTGTGCAGGTATAGGAGTGTAGCTTGTGTGTTGTGTTAGCTATTGTGTATTGATGATAAGTGAGGCAAAGAGTTGTTCCAGTGAGGGAGAGAAGAAGAGAGCTGCGCCAGCAAAGAAGCGCCACTCTTGATGCCATGCCCAAGCTGCACTTCGCTGCTCCTGCTGCTGCTTGCACCCATTCCTTAGCCTTGAGCTCCAGCTACTGTATCTGGTCAAGGCTTTGGTGCGCTGCTTGCCCAGCGTGTTCACAACAGCAGCAGACATGACTAAGTTGGCACACATCGGAATCTGTCTGGGGCAACCCGGCCAGACGCAGGTTTCTTCTCCATGCACGACGTAATATTATCTGATTCCTAGTATTGATTAAGGCCAATCCGTCACGCAAGGGGAGGCTGAAACGAGCAAATCAGCAGGGCATCATTTTTGCATGTTATATCCTGAAAACTTTATAGCGTTATATAGCGCTGTACGCTATATAGCGCCATAAGCCAACGCCGACCCCTAGATAGCAATGCAATTTAGTATGCGTGAGAAAACTTTTTCATGGAAATGTGGGCTTGCCAGGGGGTGGATTACTGAATGCGACTTGGGAACAATGCATGCTCTTATACACAACACACTCAGCACGGACTGGTGCAGCCACTCTGATGGGTGCAGCCACTTTTATATGTGCTCCATCTTGCTTCACCAGCAAGAAGTTATTGGAGCATGTGGTTTGGATCAAGTTACAAAAGGCTTAATTGATCACATGTGCTATTTTCAGCAGGCCCTGCCTGGCCAATGGCGCACAGGTAGGTGTTAAATTGGCAACTTCATTATGAAGCAGCAGCACTTTGCTCGCAGGTGCATTGTGATCGAGGATAGCATGGTGGGATTGAGATCCGCCAAAGGTGCCGGCATGCACTGTGTAATCACCCCGGTGAGAAGCTTTTTATCAAGTTTTCATAGCTTTTTATCAAGTTACGTGATGGTTGGAAGCATCCGGTCAGCATCGTTATGAGGCACGGCACTGACCTCTGGACATCTGCAATGCTTTAGCTTGCCATGCACCAGGACTAGGGGCCGAGGAGACATTTGACTGACTTGCTGCATTTCCGTACTCCCGCATGCCCCTTGGTGTCCTAACTTTCTTGTTGTCTTAGTGCTCAACTTGCATGTAATGCCCTTTTGTGGATACGCATGCCCTCAACAGACCTCATCGACAGCCAGTGGTGCTTTTGAGGAGGAGGGAGCAGCTGCTGTATTGTCAACTCTAGAATCGGTATGTCTCAACATGTTACTAACGTGTTGTACTTGGGGTTTTGCCAAAGGGGGACATCTGAGGCCCCAACTGCATGTGCCTTTTAGGTGCTCTTTGCGCAGATTGGGCTGTCAGTGACATATCAGGCTCCATTGCTGCTGTTCTAACCTGTCGACAGCGAGGATGATCTTCTGGCATTTTTTGTTTACCTGTCTGCTGACTGCTTAAGGCCTGAGAGTGTCCATATCCGTGCATTTTGCTGCAGGTCAGCGTCAATGATTTGTTTGCCAAGGTCTTGGGCACGAGCTGGGAGCAGCTAGCGCCAGCTTCAACCTGAAGCCTGCAGCATTCTCAAGATCTTACATGCATGGATCCTTGCACAATTCGATGAAGCATTGCTGTAAATGTGCTGTTGAAGCTTGGCCAAGCTCATGGGTCCAAGATCGGATCTTCTTTGAGCACATCTATGCCTGCTAAACAAGGGCAGTTAGCAGCCTGCAACCAAAACCAACACAAAGTGCACACGAGTTCTATGCATGCAAGAAGATTACCTGAAACCTAATCATGATGCACAACGATTAGGGTTGCAAGGTCACAAGTTAGGGTTACCCGCCAGCCTGGCCTTTAGGCTAGTAGGTTTGTGGCTGGTCGTCGTTAGCCAGAATGTGTGAAATAAAATGGCTTAAAAGTTTGTGATGCTGCTGAGAAAGGAAATTTAAGACAGCCTGATTAGGCAAGGCGCCTGCCGGCATGCAGAATGTAAGGGGTTCACAGAACAAACCTGGCAAAAAAGGAGAGAAAGGAATTCCAAAAGTGAGAAAACATGCACCTCATTTTGCACAACACAAGAGCATTTGTCACTGTGTCCATTTCAAATGCAGAAGGCAGAAATTCTGCCGCGCCAAAGGGAGGATTCCACTATGAAAGTTTGAGCCAGTACGCGCAAACAAAACCTGCTCACGTTTCGAATGCTAAGCAAGTACGAAAATCAGCCTCAGAAGATCCAGGAGGGGAGACGCAAATCAAGACTGATAGGATGCAAGTTTTCAATAAATGGAGCGACTCCTCAAGTGTCTAGCTGACTGCCCGTTCAGCTTTCGAGAAGAGACGACCGTCACATAAACTAATCTAACTTTATTTGTTGCTACAGTTGTGAGCAAGCTCGTCTGCAAACTTCGTTCGTCCTCGACTATCTGAGCCATGTCCCAGAGAGCCATTTTCATCACGGAAGGAGTCGAAACGCTGTCTGGGATGAGGGGGGTAGGTGGCTCTGGTCTGTACAGACGATGCAGCGCTGGGTGGATCACAGAAGCAACGCTGAGTGAATCACAGAATCATTTTCCTCTGGCACGAGCTTGTGTAATTCCACCAAGGAGTTTCAAGAAATGCTGCCAAGACGATCCTGCCTGTGCATGAGGATCTTGCGTTGGACTCAGCAGATCTTCCTGCCGGACGGCATGCGTCATCCCATTTTTTAGCAAACAACTTTGGAGCATGCCTTTGCATTTTGAATTGTGCACAGGTTGCCTCGCGCTACCTGCAAGACTGGGTCAATGGTGTCTCCCAGCTTGATCCAGACATACTAAAAGAGGCAGCCTCTCAGGGGGCCAGTCCTGTCGGGGGCGAGACAAGCCCTGGCTTGCATGGGTCACCTGGCGAGAGAGCCTTTTCAGGTAGGTGTGTGTGAAGTTGAGGGCAAGGACATGGTAAACTCTAACCAACAACCCAGCAAAGCTTTCCAGACACGCGTGTAGCATAGCAAAGGGTGGCACAGCATCAGTGTGTTGCAGCGAGTGCAAGGCATTTGGCTTGATCTCTCTGCTCCTTATCTTTGTAAGCAGGGAGGCTAGGAGCTGCTCCAATAGGTGTCATGCCAGGAGGTGAGATGCCTTCTCTAGAAGGCCTCTCAGAGCCGTGGATTTCAGGCTCGCCAGCTCTCCTGTACGGTAAGATCACATTCATGATAAACACCTGACATGTTGTGAATTCGATGCTTCAAAGCTCTCCCGCCATTCTTATTGGAAGATTGCGCCCCTGTCTTAAGCGTATTATGTTGAGATCCTTTTGCTTCCTGTGATGCTGCAGCTAAGCGCACTACCCAGAACACAGCGCTTAGCAGATTGTGTGATCTCAAGTCTGGGAAAGAGCATGAGGGGCAATTGCTCCTGCGCAGGGCCAAGTGCAGCAGCGCAAGAGCCAGTAGCTACCATTCCAGCTGAGGCTCTGCCAATTGCAGAGACAGTCATGAGAAGCCTGCGCTCAAGGAGCCTTGCCTACATGCTCCAGGGTGTCACTTTCCATGGCGATGGAGTGCTGCACCACAAGGTTAGTGCTGAGCACGAAAGCTTCTATAATCAGTAGCAACTTTAAACTAAAGCAAGAGCCATTTTATTCTTCTGCAGCCTCATGATGGCTCCCTGCTGATAGTAATTACCCATGCTCATAGGGAGATCATGAGTGTCAGTCACTGGCAAATTGATCAAAGCATCAATAGACTTGCACATTTCAACATATGATGATCTTGTTTGGGCTGTGGGAAGGAAGGCTAGAGCCTGGAATGAAGTCCTGTTTAAATGCCTTGTTCTTGGCGCATTAGGCCCCATGGGACAAAGGTCGCTGTCGTGATTGACGGTGCAGGCCATGCAAGGCATAAACTGCTACATATCCTCAATGTTAGCCGCCGCACGTACATACCAGGTGGGTGTGCGATCACCAATGTTTCCGTGAGCAAAGGCATCTGGCCCACGAACGCAAGCACCAAGCCGGCCTGATTATTACATGCCTCAAAGAACAATGATGTTACCTTACCATGTCAGCAAAAGCGTCAGCTTTGAAACTCACACAGATCCTCAATGGGACTTATGTAGGGTGTCACAAAGGTCCAGCCGGCCCTGGCAATCCCACAAACATCATTCTCCTCAATAATGCAGTTGGTGGAATTGCGTCCTCTTGTTGTGCCTGCTGTGGACCTCAATCAAAGCATGGCCTTCATATTAAGCTCCTACAAGCTGAAGCACAGGGGTACTGGAAGGTATGGCACTGTGCAGTTATGCCTTGTCAATGTGCCATCCAGGCGCCCCCCCTGTCGCCGTCACTACTCACTACTCCTCATGCTCATCTTCCATTTATCAAGATGCACCAGCAACAAATTAAGTGATCTTTCTAAGGTTCACAGGCATTTGACTTTTGCATTTGATGTTGTCATGACAAGTTGGACAGAGCTGATCAGCTCTGTCCAATTTTGGTGGTTACCCTACTGCATGTAGCACAAGCCTCGGCATCCAGGTTGATGCAATCAAGTTCGACGAGGCGTTGAAGATTTCAGATGTTTGGGTTCGACGCCAGCTGACACTAGAGGAGCGAGAGCTCCTCCTCAAGGGAGGTGCGCTTGAGTCGCTTTATTTCTATATCCCCAAGGCGAGGATGAACTCGCCCCCATTCAATCATCAGCTTGTTGAATTGATCCAGATGCAAGCAACTGATGCAGACACACATTGCACCCAGGGCAAATCTGATTTGCCACGCTCCTCAACATATGGAGGCATGTCCTCATCTTGCCCGCACAACACAAACAGGCAAGCCAGCTCGCCCACTCAATGACCCAATCAAACATTCGCTCACGTGCTTTTTCTAACATTCACAGGTCCTGCAGCACACCCTGCCGCTGTATTTGACGAGACTGCCATCCAGGTGATATTTGCTTTCTCACTTGCTTGCTTGTCCACTCAGCATGCCACTTAATGCTTTGGTGGTGATGCATGAAATAAATGTCACATACTTGCCGCAATGAGCTGAAGATAGCCGCAAACCACTGCTCACTGGCCTGCAGGCCCCTGGAACAGATGAGGAGGGCCAAGACCGCTCTCCTGAGGCAATGGCAGCTGCAGCCTCAGCTGCAGGTGTAACTCTTTGTGCCGACAAAATGTCTGTGGAGTCCCTTGTTTGTATCTCTGTCACACTGGAGGCACAATGCCTGTGATATAACGGGTCTTTTTTGCTGCTGTCTTAGTGCCACAAGCTCCAGTCCAGGCAGATCAAGCTGAACGCACCAAACTTACAAGAACAAGCTTCTGGCACACATCTCTGCTCTGGCGCTTGGCAGGGGATGAGGGTGGTGTGGCCGAACAAGCCACAGGAGATGTTCTGCATCAGAAGATGGAACGTTATCTGGGTGCATGGCAACAGGTGGGTCACAACTTGGGCAAGCCTAAAATTTAGTGTGCAGCTCACCCTCCAAGCCCATAAAGCCCATGCCCATGTAGTTAGTCCTGCTGCTTGTTGCATTACGTGCTTGCCAGGTCGGCCACCAAGAATGGAATCAAAGTTTTTCCTTTTGTGCATCATGCAGGTATGGCAAGGAGCGCCAGGGACAGCTGCAGCTGTGTCAACTGGCGGGACAGAGGCGCAGCACCCTGAGTTGGACAACATACTCGAGGAGGGTTTCAACACTGTTGATGCCCTTGGCATCCACCAGCCAGGCAGCAGGGCGTATCAGGTTAACGCTCTCTGCTTTACAGAGTTGGTGTGCCTTGGCAAATCCAAATACGAGATCGATGCCTTGTGATGGCACAGAACCCATCGCCAGGCATTGAATCACATTCACTTCTTGAGCAATAAGCTAACTTGGCAATGCTGAATAGATTTTATGCAGAAGAGTGCTACTAGCTTCCACTTTGCAATTTTTTGAGCATTGGTAAGCAAAAACTACTTTGGCCTTAACATACCCATCTTGGTTGTCCTCCTGCAGCACATCCACGGAATTCAAGGTGCACGCAATGCTGTAAACGAAATGGTGGGTCGGAAAAGCTTGAAACTAAAGAGTCAGTTGCTGACATGCAAGTGAAGTGCCGTGCTTGTACTTTTTGGACATGACCAAGAGATTATTCTTATGACCACCGTTGACTTCAGGTGGCCTGCAATGAGATGCAAGAATGGGAGTATGCCCATGCTCTTTCTCCAAACTCAAATGTGGGCTTTGCAATGTGGCAAGCTCAAATCAGGCCGCGCCATAGGTGAGAGGATGAGCGACCTAGTGAGCGACCTAGTTCAGGCTTTTGAGACGCCGATGCCATTTCCTTAGTGAGGAGATCCTCTGTAGCGTCATCAATGCTGCTGCCTTGTGCATACCATGGCTTCTCACGAAGCTAGTAATGAAAACGCAGCTGCAGCATGATGCAATGACACAGAAAAAGATCTCTTTCCTTGGTTCATGCTACCAATTCTCTGATTTGCTTGCATCAATTGTTGTTGACAAATTGCTGAGGCCATGCATGTGGAGTGCCCACGCATACCTGTGTGAGACGACCCAAGCCAAGTAAGAGCATGTGATGATCGTACAGGAAGCATTTCTTGTATCAAAAAGGATACGCAGAGGCAAAGGAGTTTTGGTAGAGCTATGTTTGCTAAAAGGCGGACCCATGTCATCTCACGTTTTCTCTGCAAGGCACTACAGCCTTGGTGTCCTGCCAAGATAACATGGGATTAACCTATTTTACGCTGCTGAGGGAGGCCAATCGTTGCAGGTCCAGATCGCAATTTTGCACTTGCTCTTGTTGAATGCATATGTAGGCGTGGTGTGGGCAACACCCCCACAAGATCTGGGCCCCTTGTAGGCGCCACAGATGTGGGGAAATCAGGAGGGGCAACCGTCAGTCGAGGTGTTGGGCAGGGCAAAGATGCTGAGGGGGAGGCGTACGCGGTACAAGGTTTGGACGTGGTCTTGTTCAGGTGAGATGAGTCACCATGATGCCATTTTCGTTCTCCTAAGTTGTCTTAGTTTGTATTGGTCCAGGACCTTTCTTTCTCTGCTTCCCTACCTCCTTGCTGGATATTCTTATGGTCGGGTGGACGTTTTTTTGGTTGCCTGCCTTGCAGCCCAAACTCTGGCAAGCTGAGGTGTATCTACCAAATGCGCAGCCCCACACAGAGAGAGGAGAGGCATGTTTTGGAGCCCGCCCCGCCCGAGGCAGCGTATTAAATCCAAGAGCAAGAGTTGATGAAGCACAGTGTTAAAACTGACAATCAAATTGTATTTGTACATCAGATGTGGTGGAAGGGAGCGCATACCACAGACCCAACATCCAGAAATAAGATGGTGCTTGAGCGCATAGTGGCCAAACACAAGCTCAAGGTTTGCATGCATTTATGGGGTTCAAGTGCAGCTATGGGGTATAGGTATGATTCTTTTGAGGATGTGTGCAGCTGATACTTATGCATTGGATGGATACACGCTGGTGTATGTCATTTAGTAACAATAAGCCGGAGCTAAAAAAGCAGTCATACTTACCCAAAGAGTAGGCAGGGCGCTATGTGGAGTTCGAAATTTGATAGTGTTAACATTTATTCAATACATCGATATAAGCAGAACAGCCAAAGCACAATGCAAACTAGATCAATTTAGGCTCCATGCATGCTCCTTGCACAGGTTGTACCTCATTGGCATTTTCCAAGCATCATTCTGGATGTCTTTAAAGTCAAGCCAGGCATTGGTCTTAAAATTCAAGCTAGAAATGTGGCAGGAAAAGTACAGAAATGGTCAGCCTGTTCACAATTGAATTGTTTGAGGTCTACAGTGGACTCTGCTGGACTGAATGAGCTTCATGTCAAAGGTGGCCATGGCTTCCGGTCCAGTAGTTTGTGCGCATCATTATTTGTGCCTGTGTAGCGAGATACAGAAGCTAAATGTCCACCATTTTCCAGGGCCTTTCTTCAAAAGCAAGAAAATAAAAAAGCTGCCCCTAACAGCACTAAGGGCCAATGTTTCTCCTTTCTTAAATTGATGCAAGGGGCGTCTTGCTGCCTGCATGATTTCTTCTTAAAAGCAATTTGTTGTTTATGATTTTGATGCCTTCTTTTCTTTCTCTTTATTCTACCTCTAAGCCACCTTGCCACGTGAGGCATTGAGCCAGGTACCTGGCACCGGTGCGAACTTGCTTTTTGTTTCTTGATCTCCCTGGGCATATGTATCAGAGATGTGAGCAAATCTCCAAAACAGGTGATTTGCGTCTGCACATTCTAGTAGTAAGATCCTCTCTTTGGCGTAGCGGACCTGGTCATTGTGACAAGTGCTCTTATTCAGGTTCCTGCTGCACAAAATGAGGTGCATGCTCCTTGCTATTAGACTAGTGCGTATTCACCCTCAGAAAGAGGTAGTCGTTCCCTGTTTTCTTTTTTTGCTGGTCTTTTAAATTCTTATGCTGTGAAGGCCTCTAGCCTTTTGCGTGCCCTGCCTACTAGGCTCATTAGTAATAAGACTGCCTTTAATTCCGTCCCTTGGCGGCATAACTCTTCAGCACCATGACTGACTTTATCTTAGATGTCCTTTTACACGATTCATGTATAACTGAAGTATTACTTTTTGGCTGGCAGTGACTCATTGCCGTCGGTCTGACCAGCCACAAATCAATATGTGTAACGACCAAGCTGACAGGTGACAAAACTTTGTGTTTTTGCCTCTGATGTTGGTGCCTTTACAGACGTACTACACATCTAATCCTAGTAGGATCAGGTCGCAGGCTTGATGGACTAAAGCTAAGCTACCCTCATTCATCAGGTACAGCTATGTAACCCTTACCTTACTAACCAACGAAGCACCTTACTGGAGTCTATTAAACTAGTAGGGTCAACTCAAGCTTGCTCATTTTTGTTTGCATGGCACTGGCTAATTATTTGGATGGTATGAGTCAACAGGCCTGTTGACCCTTTAGGGGGGTGTCGATTGGTGTATGGAATGTGGGGCGCTATTGGGAAGTTTCAGTACTACTTGACACTGTTTGAAAGTAAATCCTGATACATTGCACTTCTTAAAGCCGCCTTGTATGGGATTAAAGTTTGGCAGTTTAAATTAACCTTGGGAATATCGACATCGTGGATCACACAGAGTACCAAACTGTGCAACCAATTATTTCTTTGTTAGAGTTTTGTTACTGACATTAATGAACTTGAAAAAGAATGGATGGGCGCAGTTTGCTGTCAAGGTCTTAGCCAGGAGCAGGGGGCGGCTTGTCACCCTCCAAATCCTAACTAGATCTTCTTTTTCTCTGGTGAAAGAGTCATGGCTCTTCGGGCCAATGTGTCTCCTCTTCCTCAATTGATGCTGGGGGCTTTTTGGCAGCCTGCATATTTTCTCCTTTCTTTACGTGGGTGCTGGGGTTTTAGAGTTGTGGGTTTTGGTCATTTACCAACTTTGAAATCAGCCTTACTAAGCCAAAGTAGTAAGTAGTAAGTAGGCCCTGACTTATAGTTTAAAAAGTGAATCCTTTCAGACTATAGATTCTGCCAGACGCTTCTCTCCAAGAGATCATGGTATGCAACCTTCAACTACTTAAAGTTTAAGTTCTAGAGTCGAAAACCTACTTAAAGGTTGCATACTATAATACCCGTAGTAGGGGTCCACAATGACGATGCATTTTTAGATACAAAACATAAAATATAGATATGCTTTCTCAAAGGTCACTTTGAGTCAGAAACTGGCGTGAAGGGCAACCTGGCGTCAGAAATTTCTGTCTGTGTGCTTGGTGTGAAAAGAAGCACGCCTAACTGGGGTGTGTTGTGAGAGTGTGGACAGGAGCCTCTGCTGAGCCTTTGCAGTTTTATTGGTTCTGTGCTGCTGCCAACCTGAAGTTTCTTTAACTCTCTACTTTGCGGAAACAGTGGCTTGCTCAAGATAGTTGTGCATGCAGATATTGCTCTCAGTGCTTCTCACAAAAAGTGCTGGACTGCGGAATTCAGAGACGTGTGTGAGGGTCTAGGTGCGGCAGATGTGTACACCAATTGTGTTGAAGGCTGCAATCCCCCTTCCACTACAAGACTTCAAGCTTGTGGTCAATTTGCGTGAGTGATTGCGTGCGGTAGGGAGGGAATTGGATGGCGCAGACCCTGGGACACACGCTCACGAACTGGCTGCTTATCATGCATGGATGGCCTCGCCTCCCAGGCCAAGCACTATGCAGGGCCCTCCCCATTTGCTGCCTGCTAGTGGATACCTACAACTGGAATTGAGTAGGCATGTGCTTCGTAACATCATGTTTCAATGATTGCTCGTTTTAGCTTGTGTGCCCATGCCCTGAGAGTTGAGACTGGCTGTTCAACAGCCAAGTTGGCAAATCCATAATTGGCACTGTAACAAATATGACTTGCATGTCCAGGATGGAAAACATGCATCCTTTTACTCGGCCCATGCTTGAAAATGTGCTATTTGAGAAGGAAATTCGCAGAACAATTTGCTTCAAGTTATACAATAAGCTATTATACTGGGACTGGTAGAATTTACATTGGTGACACAGGAGCTATTTACTTTGACAACATCAGCACTGAGGATGTGAAATTATTCCTTTTGAAGCAGACGTACATATCACTTCTTTTTCTTTTTGAGACTATGGATATTTTTGGTCTGGCTGGCAGTGCCCAGCAAGCCCAGCAGTCAACCCATCTGGCTGGAGGTATAAACCCGTGATTACTTAACTTAGGCGCAGATTAGCCAGACATTGGAGGTCCTTGGACCTAGCCTGCATGCAGGGAATACAGCTTTTGCCAGCCTCCAGCCCTCCTGCCGGCAGCTAGGGCCCTTTGTACCTGATTATCTTATATATTTGCACCTTGGTTAGAAAATGATGAACTTGACTTGACAAAACTATTGAATAAGTGTAGCCTTGAGGCCCCAAGAAAGTTTGGGAAAAGGAATCCCCAAAAAAACTGCCTATCAACCCAATCAAAAAAAATTAGGCAAGATAATTTTAGTTGAATAAAGCAGTCTCTTGAGAGCTCCCAGCCTGGGCTGAGCTTGAGCTGACTGAGACACAACAAAAGAATGGACATGTCTTAAGCACTCACAAGTTGCTAGCAGTCATTATTTGGAATGGGTGGGACTTCAAGTGAGTTCAGGAGATACATGCAATGGTACTTTGCCCCATCATAGCAGGACTGATAAGGTAGGGGTGATAGAAAAGCTCAGAATCAATCTGGGGAAGCCAACTGAAAAAAAGACCCAACACAAATACAGGTGGATGCCTGGTGACGCAAGTGGTAGGCAGACCCATCAGGAGGGGCTTGGTGGTGTGGCTGTCTTGCTGCATCACCCTGCCCAAAAAGTGAAGGCAGTCAGAGACTGCCTACACTGATTGGCCAGGATCTCCAGCTCCTCCTGCACATGAGCAGTGTCCCCCCCCTTGCGCAGCCCACCGCTGGCGGTGTCAAGGCCACCGCTGTTGGCCCCTACAAAGCCCCCGAAAGGGACTGCTTCCACTCCCTGGTCTGGTGGGCCGTACACAGCTGCCAATGCGTAGGAGCTCGGCCCCTGCTTGCCCCTGGCCGCTCGCTCCTGTCCTGGATACACATACTGCTTTGGCAGCCTTGACCCTTTTCCTGCCCCAGCGCCACCGCTTGCACTCGGCGCGTGTGCGCTCCTGGGCCGCTGCCTTGGCACAGCAGCGCACATGGTATTCCTGAGGCCGCTTGTGGCCGACCGGGGACGTGCAGACGATGGGCGCGCGCTGGCAGCAGCCATGGATCCGTGTGACACTGCGGTGGCGCCCCTTGCGCCGTGCAGGAAGAAGGGGCCCCCCGACACAGCCACCTCCCTTGCCACCCCTGCCCCTGCCGCTTTTGCCCTGAGGCGCAGGTGGAGTGCCAGGAACTGCTTGATGGTGAGCTCCTTGGTGGAGGGTGCAGCAAGCGCCGCAACCTCTGCAGGGTCCTCCTCAAGCAAGGCCAGGCCCTCAGCCTCGCCACAGTTGTCCAAGGCTGGAGGCTGCCAGGTGCTGTCGTACACCTGTGTGGTGCACGCACAAATCGAGGCAGGGCCGACGGTGGGGGGTGTTGTGGGTGTGGCTGCAGCAGTTGGGGGGCTACACCTCCCAAAAGGAGCACTTGCTGGACTGGATGGGCGCGCTGGGCCTGACAAGGCGGCTGCTCTTTGCAAGACACCAGGCAAGTGCGAGGCATGGTGGGTAGCTGCCATTCCAGAGGCTCTGGAGTCTGTGGGAGGGCCTGCTGCACCTGACCGGCAGGCCCTGCGGCTGGTAGTCAGAAGGCCTTCAAGACTGTGCACTGTCCTGCGCATGCTGTGCTTGCACGTGATACCATGCTTGTTGCAACCCCACCCCCACCCACGTCCCCAACAGGAGGCCCCTGCAAGCTCCCACGCAGCATCCCACAGCAAGCAAACACTCCCAAGGCCCAAAGCCGATGTTCGCCAGTGGACTCCGACCTTGCCCTTCCTTCTTCCATTCTGCCCTCCCTTGGCAGTCCAGGGGGGGTGAAGATGGTAGGAGTGCAGGCAAGGGGTTAAGCGCATGCTGTGACTTGCGCGTGCGCTGCACGCGCTTGCATGGATGCGCACACCCATCATGTGCCAGCCACGCAGCCCTGCTGCAGCGCTGGCAACCCAAAGGGAGCAGTCTGCAATGTCATTGCCTATCAAGGGTCCCAAGCACCGATGCAGCATCAAGCAGGGCTGGTGTTGTTGGCAGCCTTCCTGCAAGCTTGCATCGACCTGGACCTCTGCGCTCCACACACCTGCCTGCACGCGCCTTCTTGCTATGATGGTACAATTGCACCATTTATGCTTGAGTGCATGCAACCCTGACGCGCGCAATGGCCCGCGCAACGTCCAGGCTCTGCGCTTGCATCCGCCTGCGTCAACACCAAGTCTGGACCCAGATCCACACATAGGCAATCCGCGGCTTGTTCGCACCACCGCAAGACCAGCATTGCCGCAAAAATGGTGTCATCGCTCCACCTATTTGCCCCTGCCCAGTCGGTGCACCATTCGTCAGTAGACGCGCCGTTGCGAGTTACAAGTAAAGGCCTCCAGTCAAACTGACTGACTGCTAGCCTGCTAGATGTTTGTCGGTAGACATGCCAAGTGCTGGCATGTGGTATCCTGCCAAAGGGGCAATAGGCATAGGTCTTGTGTGCTGCAAACAAGCCCCATGTGTGCTCCTGCCCGCCAACCGCCACATGTGCTGAGTACACAAGACACAACACCAGCAATGCGCCAGCAGCAAGCCATCATCCATTCTTGCTGTGTTTGTGTGTACCTGAAGTAGTTTTGCATGTCCTGGGACACCTGCTTAGCGCGCCTGCACCTATGACAGGTGCCCGTCTGCATGAGCGCACGCCGCTGCCTGCAGGCAGCTGCTTCCTTTACACTGCATTTGCCAGTCTCCTGCTTGGCGTGCACTTCCTACTGTGCGCCCCCTGCACCCTTGCCCCTCCTCCTCCAGCGAGATGAGGTGCTGGCAGCTCACCTGGACAAACATATTGGACAGCCTGCTACGGAGCCGGTAACGGCTGCGCAGCCCCAAGCCGGCCATCCACCGGTTGGCCTCCATGATGCGTCGCGATGTGTCCTCCACGTACACGCTCACTGTGGCATCCCCCACATTCACTGCAGCAGTGGAGTCCACCTGCAGACGCGCGCAGGGGGTGCGAGGGGTAACCCATGGGCTGAGTACAGAGGCAGCTGCATATGGTCCTCGGGCGCACATGCAGGAATTGTTTAGTGGATGGGTGACATGGATACACAAACAGGTGCACAAATACACGGACACGCACCCACTGCACGCATACAAAGCCCATGCAGCGTGGCGGAGGCCGCGAGCGCCACATGGGCGTATGCGGCACTCACCTTAAGCGGCAGGGGCGGCGCGACTGCTGGTGTGAAGGGTGGTGCTGCGAACTCCCACGCATGGGCAGGCTCCCCATATGAAGGGAAATGTGTTGTGTGCAGCGGAGGGCTGCCTGCGCCTGGCCCTTTCAGCCTGGCGTATGCTGAGGCTGGGCGGGTGGGCAGTGCGTAAGGATGGCCCGCAGCCCGCCCGGGGGCGCCTTGGCCAGCGCCGTGGCTGGAAGGGAAGGGGGATGGCCCACCACTTGCATAGGGTACATCAGATACCTGTGTGCACACACACACACATACACATGTGCATGCGAGTGTGTGCGTGGATGTGTGCACGTGTTTCCATGAATGGGTATGCAATAAGTGTGTGTGCATGCAAGAGCTCTGTGGATTTTGCAGGTTTTTAAACACATACCCGATTCACATGTATCCCTTTATGTGCATCCCCACACCCATAAGAAAAAGAGCCCGAAATCTGCCAAGGGATGCATGAGGTTGACTTTGGCTTTTTACACACAGTACGTTCTTATTCCAAGCTTCTGCTTCTGCTCACCTGTGCACAGCATCTCTATCCTTCTACCCACCCTGTCCTTGACAGATCTTGGGCACTAAGGGCAATATGCCGCAGCAGTGCACGGCAAGCGCACCCGCACACGCACATGCTTGAAAACACACACATGCGCGCACACACCTGTGGCAAGGCTGCTTGGCTCTGCCTGCCTCCAAAGCGCACGGAGGGCGCCGTGGAAGGGCGCGCCAGTCGCGTCGCGCTAACTCTGCCCTCCTGCTGCTGCTGCAGCTGCTGCTGCTGCTCATGGCTGCCATGGCCCATGGCCACGGCAGGCCTGGGCGGAGAGCCGGGCGCAGGCGCGTCACCCCCAGCCTCGCTGCTTGATGCTGCCATGTCGCTTTCTGTTGTGCTTTGCCTCAGCAACCCCTGGACGTCTCCCCCTTGCCTCACCACCACTGCCGGTTCTGCAGACTGTGCACCGCCCTCGGCCTCATTGACACTCCCCATCATCCGCGCAAACCACTCCTCGTACTTTAGGACGCCCCCAGCCTCCCCCGTGGCCCCCTCAGGCGGCGCATGCACGTGGCCTGCCTGTGCGGGCTCAGCTGCGCTCCTGCTGCCATCCTCGCTGTAGCTCTGGCCACCGCATCCAGCCCCGCCAGTGGCCGTGCCCCCAAAGCTGAACACGCCCGCCGGCGCCCCTGCCTGTATGCAGCCCCTGCCTGTCACGGCACCCGCCTCCGTCCCCGCACCTGCAGGCCCTTCCCAGGCCTGGGGCGCGCCAGGGCTGCCGCCCCCTGCGGCAGCTGCCCCATCTCCCCACCAGTGCACCACACCACCACTTGTAGAGGCCGCAGAGCAGGGACGGGCCGAGGCGCGGGCAGGCCGGGCGCTGCGGGGCCGCGCCCGGTCCGTGGCGGCCGAGGACAGGGGCCGCGTGCTCAGACCCAGGTGCTGCCGCAGCTGTGCAGGGCTCCAGCGTTCCCAGGCTCGCTCGTAGCGGCCTGCGCAGGTGGCGGCTACCGAGCCTGAGGGTGGGACTTGCGCCTGCCTATGGTTCACGCCTGCGGCTCTGGCGGGCGTGCTGGCAGCGGCGCCGGGCGGCGGGTCCGTGCAGAGATGGGCAGGGGTGCTGTGACTGACTGTGTGGGGCGCGGGGCCCATGGCGGCATCAGGTTCCAGGAAGCGTGAAAAAGGTGGGCCCACGGCGCCGGCTGCAGTGGCAGCAGCAGCTGTCGCGGCCGCCCCTGCTGCCACCGCGGCAGCAGCGGGGACGGAGCGGGGGGAGAGGGGCGGCTGACGTGGGAGGTGGGCTCTGGAGGGAGATGATGGGGAGCTGGACATGCTGCGGGCGCTCTGGCCCCGGACGGAGGATGCCTGCCGCGCTGGGCTGGGGGGGCTGCCTAGGTGGGCGGGCAGCGTGCGCAGGTCGTGGGCCATCAGGTGCAGCGCAAACTGGTGGGGGGGCAAGAGGCCGCCGGGCCCCACATCCTCGTCGCCCTGCACGCCGGCACCACCTGCTTGCCCCTCTTGGCTGCCTGGGCCTTCCTCACTGCTGCCGCCGTCCTCACCGCCGCTGCTGCTCCCGCAATTGGCAGACAAGCCGTGCCTTGCACCCTCAGCATGGGACTCCAGGGGTGCAGGAGCCGCCTCACCAGACAGCCCTTTCCTCTCTGATGCACCCGCCTGAGGGGCCTCCTGCATCGTTCTGTCTTGCCCAGTGGACGCATGGGGCGTGCCAGCTTGGGATGGCGGTGAGGAGGAAGGCAAAGGATGTGCATCTCCGTCAGGGAGCTTGGTGTCTGCAGGTTGTGCCACGGTGCCGCCGTTGGGCGGGCCTGCTTCTTGTGGTGCCTGCAGAAAGAGGACAGTTGGCGGCACACTATGATCTCATGCCTTAGCTTGATGCATGCAAGCATGTGCATCTTACCATAGGGCCATGCAGGGCAGGCATGCAAGCACGCAAGCATGCAAGAATGGACACCTATTGCTTTCCAGTTTCCTGGGGGGTGGGTTGGGTGGGTGGAGGGGAACTGAAGGCCACATGGCCATGCTGCATGTGTTTTGTACTCTTGTCAGCCATGTGAGCCAAGTGAATGAGAGGGAGGCAGAGGGGGAGACAGAGGGAGAGGGAGGGGGGAAGTGTGCTTGCATGCATGTACGTGCGCACAGCCCCTTGACCACGCCCCCATCCGCCAGCGGACACCGACGAGGAGCCCTGACACCGACGAGGAGCCCTGACACCGACGAGGAGCCCTGTCCCTCACTGAGCTGCTGAGTCGTTGAGCGCCTGAGTGCTGAGCTGGCGCCGTATGCCAGCGTGCCCATTTGCCCGCCAGCATGCCAGCGCCGCCGTATGCCAGCGTGCGGCGCCAGGAAATACCGGGCAACCGCCAACGGAGCAGGGGCAAATAGGTGGCGCAATTATACCATTTTTGCGGCACTGCTGAGTTC